>Ga0114129_10005524_pt1 | contig 17883 bp, 17 predicted proteins | sample RhiMetdeltSRZDD1_FD_80071 | JGI IMG/M metagenome (GOLD analysis project Ga0114129, IMG submission 80071) | Populus rhizosphere microbial communities from Tennessee, USA - Rhizosphere MetaG P. deltoides SRZDD1 (version 2) (version 2) | ecosystem: Host-associated > Plants > Roots > Rhizosphere >...
ATAGTGCATTGTTGCCGTGGAGCTATTTCGCCACAGCGCTCAACCGTTGCAGTGTCAGCGTTGTTGCTGACGCGCATCTGATTACGAAAGTGTACTTTCCGCGGCTGATCCTGCCGATTGCCGGCGCGATTTCCGGTCTTATCGATTTCTCGATTTCATTTGTTCTGCTTTTGGGAATGATGGCTTGTTATGGCATTGCACCCGGTTGGTCCGTATTGACGATTCCGGTCTTCCTCGCGCTCGCTTTGATGACCGCATTAGCGGTCGGTTTATGGTTGTCCGCTCTTAACGTCCGTTATCGCGATGTTGGCCATACTATTCCCTTCCTAGTGCAGGTTTGGATGTTTCTATCGCCCATTGTGTACCCAGTGAGCATTATACCGGAAAAGTATCGGTTCCTTTATAGTCTGAATCCGATGGTTGGAGTGATCGAAGGCTTTCGCTGGGTACTGCTGGGCAAGGCGAGCCCTGATTTGTCCCTGTTAGCGATGAGCACGTTTGTAGTCGCGGTTCTGTTTGTCACCGGCCTAGTGTTCTTCAAAAGCATGGAGCAGACATTTGCGGATGTGGTTTGAGTTATACGTTAGCGTTGGTCTCTAGATGTATTACGGCGAAGATTAGGTTGACTCAGGTTACGATTTCGGCCGAAACTAAACGAACTAAAATAGAGCAGGGGACAGATTAAACTTTCGGTTCGCTAAAGGCGCCGCGGAGATCTAATTGAAAATAGATATTGCAAAACAATATGAGTAACATTGCAATTCGAGTTGAGAATTTAAGCAAACTATACAAGATAGGCGCGCGACGGGATCGCCACGATACGTTGCGCGATCACATTATGCAGGGCGTTAAATCGCTCTTCACCCGTAACGGGCAGTCTCAAGTGCTACCCCTCAACTCTGCCACTTCCGACCCTCAACCCTCCGACCACATCTGGGCTCTCAAAGACGTCTCCTTCGAGATTAAACATGGCGAAGTAGTCGGCTTTATCGGAAAAAATGGGGCAGGGAAGAGCACACTCCTTAAGATTTTGTCGCGAATCACGGGCCCGAGTACCGGCAGAGCCGAAATATTCGGTCGCGTTGGTTCGCTGCTCGAAGTAGGTACCGGGTTTCATCCGGAACTAACGGGCGGAGAAAACATTTATCTGAACGGTGCAATTCTAGGAATGAAGAAATGGGAGATCGATAAAAAGTTCGATGAAATTGTGGCGTTCTCGGAAATTGAAAAATTTATCGATACGCCCGTTAAGCGCTATTCGAGTGGTATGTACGTGCGTCTCGCATTCGCTGTGGCGGCGCATTTGGATCCGGAAATACTGATTGTGGATGAGGTCCTTGCCGTAGGTGATTCGGCTTTTCAAAAGAAGTGTATTGGCAAAATCGGAGAGGTCGTTAAGGGCGGGCGCACAGTGCTGATTGTTAGTCACAATATGGCCGTAGTTTTCACTCTGTGTACTCAAGCCGTCCTGCTGGAAAATGGCCTCAAGACTGCGGATGGGGCCACACAGCCAGTTGTTTCACGTTATGTGAGTGGAAACGCTGGTAGCCCGCGCGAAATAGTTTGGGACGCTACTAATGCAATTGCGAAGAGCGAGCGGGTCAGGTTGGCAAAAGCGCGAATCATTTCCAAAGAAATGACCGTTTCTGACATCGAAATTGATGAACCTTTCGTCCTAGAATTGGACTTCGAAGCTCTGCGAGGCGGCTTAAATTTTTGTTCCAGCATTCATGTTTTTGACAAGAACGGGATATGCGCATTCGTGTCCGGCACTAACGCTAAGCCGTTGAACCGCGGGATGTACAGGCACTCTTATTTATTTCCGGCCCACCTCATGAATGATGGCCTCTACAACATTACGATCTTTTTGCTGACAGACACGAACCGGATCGAAATAAGAATTGACAATGCCATATCTTTCACGATCCATGAAACTAAAAGCCGTGGAGACTACCTTGGGGTTATTATTGGGTGTGTACGACCGCGTTTGGAAGTGATCGAAAAAGTTCTTTGTTAGGCCGGTACAGAGTATGAAAGTGGTCATTCTGTGCGGCGGAAAAGGGACACGTTTGCGCGAAGAGACGGAATTCCGTCCCAAGCCTATGTTGCCCATCGGCAACCGCCCGATCCTTTGGCATATCATGAAAATCTACGCCCACTTCGGACACCAGGAGTTCATATTATGTCTGGGATACAAGGGCGAAGTGATCAAAGAGTATTTTCGCAACTATCTGTGGAATACCTGCGACTCGACACTCACATTAGGTCACAACCCCTCCGTCGAATTTCACGACCATCACGATGAAGAAGACTGGCGGGTGACGCTCGCGGATACCGGCGAGAATTCTCTGACGGCCTATCGGATTAGAATGGTTCAGCGTCATCTTGGCAACGACCGAAACTTCCTACTGACTTATGGTGACGGCGTGGGCAATATCGATATCAGTGAGAGCATCGACCAGCATTACAATTCGCGCAAAGTGTGTACGATTACTGCTGTTCATCCGCCGGGACGGTTCGGTGAACTGTCCTTAGGACAGAACTGCACGGTGTCCAGTTTCAATGAAAAGCCCCAAACCGAAGGGGGCCTGATCAATGGCGGGTTCATGGTTTGCAGCCGCGAGTTGTTCAATTACCTGCCCGACGATCCTCAGATCATGCTGGAACATTCTCCGCTCAGGACGTTGGCCGCCGAAGGCCGGCTCGGTGCATATGAGCATCACGGCTTCTGGCAACCGATGGATACTGCGCAGGAGTTCGGCTTGCTCAATCAATTATGGAATGACGGCAAAGCTCCCTGGAAGGTCTGGAAATGAACGATACGTTCTGGCGAGACAGGCCCGTTCTGGTTACGGGCGCAACCGGCTTTCTGGGCTACTGGCTGAGCTGCAAATTGATCGACGCTGGAACGGATGTCGTCTGCCTGGTCCGCGACAGAGTCCCCCAGTGTGAACTTATGCGAACCCGGCTCGTTGATCGGGTGAAGCTCGTTCGCGGCGACGTCCAGGACCAGGAGCTCATGGAGCGCGTTTTGGGCGAATACGAGATCGACACCGTTTTTCACGTCGCTGCTCAGACCATTGTGAGCATTGCGAATCGTAACCCTATCTCGACCTTCGACACGAACATCCGCGGTACCTGGTCGGTACTGGAGGCGTGCCGGCGTTCCCCGGCGGTGAAGCAGATTGTTGTAGCGTCCTCCGATAAGGCCTACGGGGACCAGGAAAAGTTACCTTATGACGAGTGCACACGCCTGGAAGGACGGCACCCCTATGACGTGAGCAAGTCGTGCGCCGACTTAATCGCTCAGACATACGCGAAGACTTACGATCTACCGGTGCTAATCACTCGTTGCGGCAATTTCTACGGAGGCGGCGATCTGAATTGGAATCGAATTGTGCCCGGCACGATCCGATCCATCCTGCGTGACCAACGTCCCGTTATTCGATCAGACGGTAGTTACATCCGAGATTACTTCTACGTTGAGGACGGGGCTGCCGCCTATATTCACCTAGCGGAACGTTTAGCTGAACAACCTGAACTTCGTGGCGAGGCTTTCAATTTTTCCAACGAGATCCAAATAACCGTTCTCGAACTGACGGAGCGTATTCTTTCCCTGATGGGCTCGTCGCTTCGTCCCGATGTGCGCAACGAAGCTCATAACGAGATTCAACATCAATATTTAAGCGCCGCAAAAGCGCGGGAAATGCTTGGCTGGTCTCCGCTATATGACCTCGATGGCGGACTCAAAAAAACGATTTCATGGTACCGAGAATTTCTCGCATGAGCGCTAAGTCCGATATCTTAAGAGCGCAGATTCTCGATTTGGTCAACGAGTATTACGTGGCGGAGTACCCGGAGCGCGATTTTGTTCCGGGGGTCTCGCCGGTTCCCGTATCCGGCCGAGTTTTCGACGCGGCGGAAATCCGCCATCTCGTCGATGCCGGTCTCGACTTTTGGCTGACCACTGGCCGCTTCGCGGACCAATTCGAGAAGGAGTTCGCGCAGGTGTTCGGCCGGCGCCACGCAAGGCTGGTGAATTCCGGTTCGTCGGCCAATCTTGTCGCGTTGTCATGCCTGACATCGCCATCCCTTGGCGAGCGCGCCTTGCGTGCCGGCGATGAAGTAATCACCATGGCGGCAGGATTTCCGACCACGGTCAACCCGATCATTCAAAATCGCCTCGTGCCCGTATTTCTCGATGTTCAGATTCCTACCTACAACGTTGACCCAGCGCAGCTCGAATCAGCCGTAAGCTCGCGCACGCGCGCCGTGATGTTGGCGCATGCCCTTGGCAATCCCTATGATCTTGCCGCCGTTACGGCTTTTACGCGCCGACATAAACTTTGGCTGATCGAAGACTGCTGCGACGCCCTCGGTTCTACCTACGACGGTAAGCAGGTGGGCACTTTTGGTGACCTCGCGACCGTAAGCTTTTATCCGGCACATCACATCACCATGGGCGAAGGCGGTTGCGTTCTTACTGATCGGCCGGCGCTGAAGACGCTGGTGGACTCATTCCGAGATTGGGGACGGGATTGCTGGTGTGATCCGGGAAAGGAAAATACCTGCGGCAAGCGTTTTAACTGGCAATTGGGTGAATTACCCCGCGGTTACGATCACAAATATACCTATTCCCACATCGGCTATAACCTCAAGTTGACCGATATGCAGGCAGCGGTAGGTGTCGCTCAACTGCGCAAACTGCCTGCGTTCATCGAAGCTCGAAAGCGAAACTTTCAAAATCTGTACGAAGCTCTGAAGGAACTGGAGCAGTTTTTCGTTCTGCCGCAAGCGACGCCCAATTCCCAGCCCAGTTGGTTTGGCTTCCCACTGGCCGTTCGGCCCGAGGCGCCATTTACGCGAGATCAATTGGTACAACATTTGGAATCGCGCAAGATCGCCACACGCTTGCTCTTCGGCGGCAATCTTCTGCGCCAACCGGCCTACCGTAATGTTGAGCACCGAGTTGTCGGTGATCTCAAGAACGCGGATTTCGTGATGAACCAAGTGTTCTGGGTCGGCGTCTATCCTGGCCTCACGGACCCGATGATCGATTTTATGACTCAGACGATTCGCGATTTCTGCCGCATGAGGGGGATGTGAATAATCCTCTGGCGGAAGATTTGGATCACGTCCTCGCGCACACCGAGGGATTGTGGGATGAGTTACGTGGCCAGCGTATTTTCATCACCGGTGGCACGGGCTTTTTTGGTTGCTGGCTATTGGAGAGTTTCGCCTGGGCAAATGAGAAACTCAATCTCGGCGCCAAGGCTGTCGTGCTCTCGCGCAATCCTGACGCATTTCACAAAAAGGCGCCGCATCTCGCGAGTAATACTTCGATAGCATTTCACGCTGGCGACGTCCGTGATTATGAATTTCCCAAGGGGTCTTTCACCCACGTGATCCATGCCGCCACGGAATCCAGCACGCGAGTGAACGAAGAGAATCCCTTGGCGATGCTGGACACGATTGTACAAGGTACCCGCCACACTCTCGATTTCGCCGTCGCCTGCGGCGCAAAGAAATTTCTCCTTACGAGTTCCGGTGCGGTATACGGAAAACAGCCGTCTGATTTATCTCATGTGCCCGAAGACTATCCCGGCGCCCCTGATCCGCTAAACCCGTCGTCGGCCTACGGCGAGGGCAAAAGAGCTGCAGAATTGCTCTGTGCCATTTATCACAAGCAACACGGACTTGAGACCAAGATCGCCCGCTGCTTTGCCTTCGTCGGTCCGTATTTACCTCTAGATATGCACTTCGCTATCGGTAACTTTATCCGCGACGCATTGGCTGGTGGGCCAGTTCGTGTGAACGGAGATGGAACTCCCTATCGCGCCTATCTTTATGCCGCCGACTTGGCAATCTGGCTTTGGACGCTTTTGATGCGTGCTCCGGCATGCCGGCCGTTCAACGTTGGGTCGGATGTGGCGTTTACGATTGCTGATCTCGCCCGACAGGCGAGCACCTTGGCGATGCCCCGTGCGGAAGTACAAATCGCCAAACAGCCGATCCCAAACGCACCGACATTGCGGTACGTGCCTGCGATCAAGCGAGCGGTCGATCAGCTGGGCTTGAAAGTAAGAGTCAGCCTGAGGGAAGCGATTCGACGTACTGCTGCTTGCGCCTCACATTGACTAAACTAGGCCAAGTTCTTTAATGTCGACGGAATCGGAATAGGAGATATACCATGGCAGAAATCAAAATTGCCGGTTCGCTAGTGGGCGATGGACATCCTTGTTTCTTCGTCGGGGAGATTGGCATCAATCACAACGGCGACATTAATATTGCGAAGAAGTTGATCGATGTAGCCGAAGCCGCGGGGTGCGATGCGGTCAAGTTTCAAAAGCGTACCCCGGAGCTTTGTGTACCTGCGGCACAGCGCAACGTCATGCGGGAGACTCCATGGGGATATATTTCCTACATGGCATATCGTGAAAAAATTGAGTTCGGTCAGCCGGAATACGAAGAGATTGACAGATACTGCCGCGAACAGGGCATTATGTGGTTTGCATCGTGCTGGGACGAGCCGTCGGTGGACTTCGTAAAACAGTTCAATGTGCCGTGTTACAAGATCGCATCTGCAACTTTGACTGACGACAAAGTGTTGAGTCATTCTCGTTCCACTGGGAAACCGATAATTCTTTCCACCGGCATGACTGATCTGCCCTTGATCGATCATGCTTTGGAAATTCTAGGGACGAAGAATCTAGCATTGCTTCATGCCGTGAGCACCTATCCCGCCGCTTACGAAGAATTGAATCTGCGCGCCATCGTGACCCTGCGGGAGCGATACAAAATTCCCATCGGTTATTCCGGACACGAGACAGGTCTGGCATCGAGCGTTGCCGCTGTGGCACTCGGAGCCTGCATTGTCGAGCGCCACATAACGTTGGACCGCGCTATGTGGGGATCGGATCACGCGGCGTCGCTTGAACCGTCCGGGCTTACGCGACTGGTTCGTGATATCCGGCTGATCGAAAGAAGCATGGGCACGGGTGAGAAGAAAATCATCGAGCGGGAACTACCAATCATTGCCCGTCTTCGGCCGAACACCTGACATGTTTGAACGTATTAGAGCAGTTGCGATGGACGTTGATGGTGTTCTCACCGATGGCACATTTTGGTGGGGAACCAACAATGAAGAATTTAAGCGATTCTGTTTTGCGGATGTAACCGGAATCCCATTAGCCCAGCAAGCGGGCATCAAGCTGGCGCTCGTCTCCGGCGAGTCCAGCCAGGCAGGGATGGCGTTGGTACAACGATTCGCAGACAAGCTTAAGATTACTGATGTGTACAAAGGCTGTCACAACAAGGCTGCAGCCGTTCGCGACTTTGCCAATAAGCATCAACTTCAGTTGTCTGAAATCTGTTACATCGGTGACGACGTGAATGATCTTCCTGCCATGGGATTGGTCGGCTTGGCCGCCGCTCCCGCCAACGCCCACTCCGGCGCAAAAGCGATAGCGCATTACGTTATTTCGAAAAATGGCGGCTTTGGCGCTGTCCGCGAAGTACTAGATGCTATCATCGAAAAACTAATGAAGGATTAACTCGACATGCTTCCATGATGAAACTCTCCAATTATGTAATGCAGTTTGTCGCCGAACAAGGCGTGAAGCATGTATTCATGCTAGCGGGCGGCGGAGCGATGCATCTCAATGACTCTTTAGGGCGTAGCTCTAGACTGAAATACATCTGTAATCTCCACGAGCAAGCTTGCGCGATTGCGGCTGAAGCCTATGCTCGCGTGACCAACCATTTAGCCACTGTTCTTGTCACCGCTGGTCCTGGAGGCACAAACACGTTGACTGGTCTTGCTGGTGCTTGGCTGGACTCGACGCCAGTCTTATTCATCTCCGGACAAGTCAAGCGCGCTGACCTGAAACGGGATTCGGGAGTGCGTATCCTAGGCGTGCAAGAGATTGATATTGTCTCCATCGTCGATTCCATTACAAAGTATTCTGTAACAATTGAGGACCCTTCAAGCATTCGCTTTCACTTGGAAAAAGCTGTGCATTTGGCTCTCAGCGGTCGGCGCGGACCGGTCTGGATTGATATTCCATTGGACGTTCAGGCCGCACAGGTTGATCCCACAACGCTTCGCGGTTTCATGCCAACGAAGGATCGCACTCCAGCAAGTTCCGAACTCAGCGTACAGTTTGCGCAACTCGTCGAGATGCTTAATCAGGCACAGCGCCCGGTACTCCTCGCCGGCAACGGCATTCGCATGGCGGGGGCAGAAAGGACTTTTACCGAGGTTATTGAGCGTCTCGGCATTCCCGTGTTGACAACCTGGCTAGGGCTGGACTTGATAGCAGATGATCATCCTCTCTGTTTCGGCCGCCCTGGTTCCCTCGCTCCGAGAGGTGCTAACTTCACACTTCAAAACAGCGACCTATTGATCGTTGTCGGCTCCCGCCTCGATATGGCGATGACCGCTTACGCACACGACAGACTCGCCCGGGCTGCGAAGAAGGTGATGGTCGATATTGATGCAGCCGAGATCACAAAGATGCAGACCCCAATACACCTTCCGATTGTGGCTGATGCAAAAACATTTCTCGAGGAGCTCAGAGTAAAGGCACCGGCAGTACATAATAGTCGATGGATGGATTGGATAAAGCGCTGCCAAGATTGGAAATCGCGATATCCGATTGTGCTGGCAGAACACAGAGACACGCCTAATAACCTGAGCATGTATCATTTCTCCGAAGCACTAGGCGACGAACTTGCTCCGCGCGATGTTATTGTCCCGGGAAGTTCAGGTTTCGCAGTGGAAATTTTTCTCCTTTGTCTAAAAATAAAGCAAGGCCAACGCTGCTTTCATAACCGCGGAACTGGCGCAATGGGTTTCGGATTACCAGCCGCGATCGGTGCGGCAGTCGGCAGTGGGCGTCGGACGATTTGCGTTGACGGGGATGGCGGGTTTCAGATGAACATCCAAGAACTTGCGACAGTTCACCGGCTGGAATTGCCTACCAAATTCTTCGTAATCAACAATGACGGCTACGCGTCAATCCGCGCCTCGCAAAACGGCTATTTTAAGTTGCTCACAGGCGCAGATGCGACAAGCGGATTGACCTTGCCGGACCTGTGCAGTGTGGCAAAGGCCTATGGAGTTCCATTTTTCCGAATCAGTGAAAAGGCCGATTTGAACTGTCGGATTCGGGGCGTCCTGGAAACCGAGGGACCTGGCGTCTGCGAAGTGATTGTTACTCCAAATGAAGATCGAACCCCGCGCGCCACATCCTACATTAAACCCGACGGCTCCATGGGGTCCAAACCTCTGGAGGATTTGTTTCCTTTCCTAGATCGAGACGAATTTCGCCAAAATATGATGGTTCCTATGATTGAGGAGTAAGTCGTTAAATGGCGTTGAATTCCTATCAGGCCGAACTTGAAGCACTGCTTACGGAACCCATTTCGCTAGCAAAGGAACGTGCACGGACCGCATTTGACCAAGAGGTACGGTCTTACGGGCAGAAGTTCGTGCTTTTTGGAGCAGGAAATATGGGCCGCCAAGTGCTCACGAGCCTAAGGCAGAACGGGATAGAGCCACTTGCGTTTGCCGATAATTCTAGGAACAAATGGGGAAAGACCTTTAACGGCCTGCGCGTGCTTTCGCCCGAAGACGCTGCAACTCTCTACGGTCGCGAATCAGCGTTCATCGTTACAGTATACAATCACCTCCACAGTTTTCCCGATACCCAGCGACAACTACTCACATTGGGATGTGCTAAGGTGGTTTCCGTGATACCCTTTCGCTGGAAGTATCACGAAACATTTCTACCTTATTTTCGCGACGACCTACCGTATAAGGTGTTAGAGCAAGCAGATGAAATCCAGGAAGCGCTCTATCTCTACTCTGACGAAGAATCCCGTCGTGAATACGTAGCACAAGTTCATTGGCGGCTTCACGGTGATTTCGACGTACTAAGTGCCCCGTCGACAAAACAACAATATTTTCCTGAAGGTGAACTCTTCCGCCTCGTTTCCAATGAGTTTTTTGTGGACGCTGGTGCTTATGATGGTGATACCATCTCACTGTTCCTAGCTCTTAGAGGAAGTAATTTTGCTCGAATTCTCGCACTTGAGCCTGACCCAGCAAATTTTAAGAAATTGACCGTTAACATTTCAAGGCTACCGTCCGAGATTCAAGAAAAAATTGAAGCGAGAAATGTCGCGGTAGGGGCGACTCCTGGCCAGCTCCGATTTGCGGATGGTAAGGGAGTGGCTTCTAGCCTCAGCCAATCAGGGCCGATAGAAGTTGTATGCTCTCGCCTCGATGACCTCCTTCAGGACTCGCATCCGACTTATATTAAGCTGGATGTTGAGGGCGCCGAACTAGGAGCAATACAAGGAACTCAGCGCATCATAAGCGAAAACCAACCTGTTATCGCCGCGTGTGTTTATCATGCGCAGGATCATCTCTGGAAAATTCCTGCTGCGATAAACAGAGTTCATCCCAAGTACAATTTATTTCTACGTAGCTACATGACGGAATGTTGGGAAACAGTGTGCTACGCGGTGCCATCGAAACGAGTGATGTAATGAAATTTGTTGAAATTCAATACGAATCGAAACTTCACTTTAGCGAATAATCAGGTATGCGTTCTAAAATTCTTTCATCTTTAACTGTTCGTTGATTTTGATTCATATGCAGGAATATCAAAGTGAGACAGGTTATGGCCTAAGAGCTTGTCCGATTTGCGAGAATAAGAGTCGCTCGGTTATTTTCCGTCAAAGATTTCAAGGCATTGCGGGAGCGAAGCTATTCGATGGATATGATGTTGTCGTCTGCCGCGAGTGCGGTTTTGGTTTTGCGGATGCTATACCTGAGCAAAGCGTCTTCGATTCATATTACCGTGACGTTTCAAAGTACGAACACGTGGACCGCGGTGGCCAACAGCCTGGCTTGGACATGATTCGCCTCAATGCGTTAGCTGATGTTGTCCTGAAACAAGTGCCCGTGGCTTCTCATGTACTCGACGTAGGTTGTTCGACTGGTACACTTCTTCATTTGCTTAAGACGCGTGGCTTTCCAAATTTAACCGGTTTGGATCCCGCACCTTATTGCAAGGAAATGGCGCAGCGACTATATGGGATTCGCGTTCTCACAGGTTCTTTGTCTGAGCCACCCGAACCTCAGCTAGGTTATGAGTGTCTCATTCTTGCCGCAGTACTCGAGCACGTGCGCGACCTAACGAGCTTTTTAACTTATTTGAAGCTATGGCTTACGCACGGCGGATTTGTTGTAGTGGAGGTACCAGACGCGGCAGAGTTCACAGCCGGTCAAAATGCTCCCTTCCAGGAATTCAGTATTGAGCATATTAACTTTTTTACTCCGCTTTCTCTTAATAATTTGATGGGTGGGCATGGCTTTCGCAGCATCTATGTGGAACAAGTGGTCCGCGAGATGGCCCATAATGTGTCTGGTGCCGCGTTAATTGCGGTTTATCAGTTTGATGCGGTTCTTCGCCCTCGAAATTATGACACAATAACAGAGCCTGCCCTTCGTCGATACATCGCTCACTGTCAAAGCGCTGAGGTTCACGAAGCAAGCATCTTTCGGATGTTGGTTGAGATGCGTAAGCCGATTGTTGTGTGGGGAGTCGGGACCCACGCGCAACGGTTGCTCGCGACGACTCCCCTAGGCGAGGCCAACATAACCGCCTTTGTAGATTCCAATCCGAAATACCAGGGCAAGAAATTAATGGGCCGCCCGGTGCTTGCTCCGCACGAACTTCGCGGTCGCGAGGAAGCAATCCTTATCTCATCATGGACCTACTTTGACGAGATTCAGGAACAGATTCGCGCCGACCTCGGTTTGACCAACGAGATCATTAGGATTCACGCGCTGCGTTAACACAGCTTGCCGACGTTCTGTTCAGTTCCTTGCTACTCGTAACACTCGATCAGAATAATGAAGGAGTAATCTAATGACAGACACTATTACTACAGCATTCGAGGAAAGCATCCGGGTGAAGCAGGCGTTTCTGCACGATAATTTTGACACGCTGAGGCACGCCATCGACGCCATTGCCGCCGACGCGCAGCATATCGCCGCAGAGTTCGTCAACCGGTTTCGTATCGACAGACCTCCGCTGCCAGCCATCGCACTGACTACGGATACTTCCGTGCTGACGAGCATTGCGAACGACTACCAGTACGAAGAAATCTTCTCCAAGCAAGTAAGAGCGCTCGGAAAGCCCGGAGATGTAGCATTGGCAATTTCCACAAGTGGCAACTCTGGCAATGTGCTAGCCGCGATTGGCGCCTGCAAACAACTCGAAATCACCACCATCGGGTTGACCGGGGGGAACGGCGGAAAGATGATTGGGCAGGTCGATTTTTTGTTGAACGTTTCTGAAGGTAGAAATAGCGCGCGCATTCAGGAGACGCACATTCTGGTAGCCCATGTCATGTGCGACATTGTGGATCAAAAACTGTTTTCACAAAAGTAAAAGCTCCTCAAACCTAATTGGGGATTGCGAGCTATGTCCGGCGAAGTCCTTACTCGCCGCGTCTCAGCTCGGGCTCCAACTATGATTGGCGATATCGACGGCGCGTACATGACCAAACCGTAAAACAATCCATTTACGATCGGGGGCTTACGCAGCTCACGTTGCCCAAATACAACTTCCAAGCCAAGGTTCAAATCGCCCTGATCGACCGCCCCCATGGATATCCCTTCCCAGACCTCGAGTACTTTTATTTCTATCCGCTCATCGAGACTGGCGGGCTGCTTTTGGTTGACGACATTAAAATCCCGACGATAAGCAGGATGTTTGAGATCATCGCCAGCGACCGTTGAGGGTTCATTCTCGCGAAAACACATCGACTGCTAAGTCCCAAGGGAAATCTAATTCGTCGACATGACATCGGTCACCGTCATTATTCCAACGTGTAATCGCCCTGACTATCTTCGAGAGGCACTCGAGTCAGTGCGAGGGCAAACGGCTCGAACGAGAATTGGGCAGGTTGTCGTGTCGGAAAACTCCTTGAGCGATGCCTCTGCAGAAGTGTGCCGCAAGTTCGCCGACCTGCCAATTCTCTACCTCAGTCAGCGTCCACCACTGCCTCCGCTGTTACATGCGCAGGTCATTTGGGAATATGTGCAGCATCCGCTCGTTGCGATTCTGCATGATGATGACTGGTGGGCCAGTTGGCATATCGCGGCCGCTCTAAATGTACTGGACTCCAACACAAGTTGCGTCGGAGTCGTTTCTCAGTTTTACGAGACCCAGGGTCCGAGTCATTTCTTTAACATCGCACCGAGGTTGTGGTTGTTCTGGGTTGCGACGGGTTGCGATTTTAGTAAACCCGCCTTGATCCTATCCGACGAGCAGGTTCTGTTAGGAGAGCTTTTGTCGCCCTGCTTTCATTTTTCAACGATGGTAGGACGTTTAACAGCGTTCAAGGATGCGTTCCAAAACGTGTGCGCATCTGGCAACGATTTCGATACCGACCGAATGATAGGGAGTTTTTTGGCCGACCATGGAAAATTGGCGTTTCTCACTATGCCGGATACTTTCATTCGTCAACACGATGATCAAGAGGCACGTCGTCCGGAACTTTTCACGGAGACCGAGGAGAAGATCCCAGTTTTTATGGATAAAATGAGGAAAACTTCCAGGTGGCTCGCACGAAGGGACCCTCGGTTATTGAAGCAAGCTGCTGACGTCTTTAATAAAAATCTAAGTTGCTTACCTCCACAGGCAGCGAACCGAGTTAAAAATATTATTCCTGAGCCGCTCCGGAAAGTTCTAGTGGAGGAATGCGGATTTACGCATGAAATCGTCTCAGGCATACCGCCACTTGGAGGACTGAACACAAGCTTTCCGTGGCTTTTGAAACAGCTATGTCCTCCAGCGCTTATTTCGATTATGAGGCGGCTCGCGGGTGCATGGACGAATCTTTAAAACTGAGAACCCCAATTGTAAGGCTCCTTGTGGTTTGGTTCTGGAGTTCTCGTCGCGACTTTCAGGTATGTACGAGAAGAACCCCGTGAATCGTTCTCACAGGCCGGTCTCGCATTGAGCCAATGCTGAGTGGCTGGGTGTAGACACGGCAATTCTTAAGGACGAATTGACAGAAACCTTTTTAGGATTTAACGATGGAACCTATCTGGTCAGACACTTTTCGACGGAATATAAAGCGCCAGGTGAAACGGTGGGTGCCTCCTGTGTTGATGGATGCGTATTACGAAACGTTTCAGAAGGGAGACATTGCAGGTGGGCGCAGCAATTCTCGCGATGGCGCTCCACACAGAGACTATGTTCTTCCTGTAAGGACCCTGGGCGAGCTATTTCCGAATATTGAGCTTTCTATGGTCAGCTTTCCTGTTTCGCAGGTTCAAGGTTGGCACGAGTGGACGATGCCTCCGCTTGAAAGGCTTACATTGGGTGCGATTTGTAACTACTTCCGGCCAAGGCGCATATTTGAGATAGGAACTTATATCGGAGCCTCTACCTTGATCATAGCGATAAATAGCTCCCCAGATACCGAAATCTTTACGCTCGATTTAGATCCCGCATCAGTTGGCACACATAAACATGGGTTGGGAGTTGGGGGATTCCCTGCGTTCGCACCGGGCTCAGCTTTCAAAGGGACTGCAGTTGCCGAGAAAATACGACAGCTGTTTGGGGACTCGCAATCTTTTGATTTTGCCCCATACAAAAACACAATTGATATGGTGTTCCTGGACGCGGATCACACATACGAATTCGTTAAGAAAGATACCGAAGCGGCTCTGGATCTTCTCTCCCCGCGCGGGATCATAGTTTGGGACGATTATATGTGGATCGATAAACACCCAGAATGCGCGGGTGTGACACGATGTATCAATGAATTTTCAAAGCACAGGCAATGCTACAGCCTTGCTGGCACACGGATGGCGATTTACCTCCAAACGTTTAGTGATGGTGTAAAAAAATAGTGAAGGTTCTTGTGGTGTCAAATCTATATCCACCTCACTATATCGGTGGCTATGAATTAGGCTGTCGTAACGTTGTAGAGGGCCTTAGGAGCAGAGGGCATGACGTCAAAGTACTTACGAGTAGATACCCGATAACGGTGCCGTCGCACGAGAATTATGTTTACCGTTGGCTAAACGCGAGAATCGGATGGGACGCAACAAGGTCCAACAGATTCCTAGTCAGGTTGTTCAAACAGGAGATTACTAACCAGCTCGCGTTCAAGAGGCTTTATCATCTTCTTAAACCTCAAATCGTATATATTTGGAATCTCGGGTTTATTTCTGTCTCTCTTCCGTTTGTTGCCCAGCGTGCGGGATGTAGAGTCTGCTATTTTATTTCTGATAACTGGCTGTCGGAATGGGAGGCCGATGCTTGGCATTCGGAGATATCCCGGCCCCCGATTCACCTATTCAACAGAGCCATATGGTGGGCGATGCGCTCTGTTCTCTGTTTGGCTGGCTTGCTACCTCAGACCGTCGCTCTTGATCTGAGCCATGTGCAGTTTGCAAGTGAGTATCTTAAACGTACCGCGTTGAAAAAGGGTAAACCGGTCGACAACGCAAGCGTCATTCATTGGGGAGTTGATACTAGTGCTTTCCGCTACAAAACTACAGTGACTGAGCCACGTCGACTGCTCTACGTCGGACAGCTAGTGCCTCATAAAGGCGTTCATACCGTTGTCCAGGCACTTCAGAGGTTAGTTCATGACAAAGGTCTTAGCTCAGTAACTTTAACGCTAGTAGGGAAGGGAGTTCCTGAAGAGTGGGGTGACTACGAAGACAGCCTTCGGAAGTTAGTCAACGTTTTAGATTTGGAAAGAAATGTTACGTTCGCAGGTTCTCGTAACCGTGAGGAATTGCCAGGGATATATTCCCAGCACGACATATTAGTCTTTGCTTCTACGTGGGAGGAGCCTTTTTCGATTACCGTACTTGAAGGGATGGCATCTGGGCTCGCCGTCGTCGGCACTACAACTGGTGGTTCAGCGGAGATTTTCGAACATGTGGGGAATAGTTTGGTCTTTCATAAGGAGAAGTCTGACGATTGCGCAAAGCAGATTGAGCGTTTGATTAAGTCGCCGGAGCTCTATGAACGAATTCGGCGCAACGGACGCGAGACCGTAGAGCAGAAGTTCAAATTTGATGTCATGCTGGATCGGATTGAATCGTCGCTCTTGCAAGTGGCAGAAGGGTCTGTTTGAGGTGCGACTGGCAGCGCATGAGCAAGACCGGCCAATTGAAGATAAAGAAGAGGTACGAAACGTTCTCGCAGACAAGCTAACCTCTGATGCTGCTCTTAGGAAACAACTTGGCGCTAAGGGCCAGGAACAAGCCAAAATGTTTTCTTGGCGGCGAACGGCAGAGCTAACACTGGCTGGTTATGACGAAGCACAGGCGCGGTTTATTGATGATCGGGGTGCAAAGCGACGACATGGTTTCCAACATAACAAAAATTCAAGACATCGTCTTACAGTCTATTTTTAATGACCTTGAAAGCCGATCTTCTCTAATAAAGTGCGACTTGCTTCAGGACTAAGCTGCCCCGACAGCTGAGCTTGTCCCATCCCAATTGTTTCTCAGCGACTGAACCTTTTTAAGTACAGTGAACTTGCTCGAAGCGATGCGGCAGTTGTCGCTGAAGACCCGATTTTTCCATGCGTCATCAAGTGATATGTATGGAAAAGCCGAAGACCTGCCGGTCACGGAGGCCACGTGCTTCCGGCCGGTAAGCCTATGGCATCTCAAAGGGGGGCGCTCATTGGCTGACGGTAAATTACCGAGAGACTTATGACCTATTCGCTTGTTGTGGAATCCTGTTCAATCATGAATCCGTGCTAAGAGGGAGGCATTTCGTAACAAACAAAATCGTCTCTAGCGCTTTGAAGATAAGCAAAGGGGCCAGCGAAAAACTGAAGCTAGGAACATCGAGATTAAACGGGACTGGGGTTATGCCCCGGAATACGTCGACGCAATGTGGTTAATGCTTCAACAGGAGAAGCCCGACGATTACGTTATTGCAACTGGAGAAGCTCACAGCATCGCAGAATTCGTTGCTGAAACGTTCAGGTATTTTGGATTGGATTGGCGGGAGCATACTGAAGTCGATAAAACTCTTTACAGGCCGTCCGACATCGACGTTCTTTACGGAGACCCGTCGAAGGCCAGGAAGAAGTTTGGTTGGGAACATCGGACAGGTTTCGGAGATTTGGTGAAATTGCTTGTAGAGGAAGAAATCAAAAACGGCGAAAAGTTGGTCGCGTGAAATATTAGTTAAGCAGGAGATCATGAAAAAAGCGTTGATCACCGGTATCACTGGGCAGGATGGATCCTATCTAGCCGAACTGCTTCTCGGTAAAGATTACGAGGTGCATGGAATCATACGAAGGGCCTCGACATTCAACACGGAGAGGATCGATCAACTCTACCAGGACCCACACATCAATGGCGTCAAATTGTTTCTACATTATGGCGATATCGCGGACTCGACCAATTTGATCAAGCTCCTTTACCGAGTACAGCCCGATGAAATCTATCACTTAGCGGCGCAGAGCCATGTGCGAGTAAGTTTCGACATTCCGGAATACACAGGGGATGTGACCGGAATAGGCACAATCAGGATTTTGGAAGCGGTCCGCGAAACAGGCTTGAAAAGTAAATTTTACCAGGCGAGCAGCTCGGAGATGTTTGGCAAAGTGCAGGAGGTGCCGCAGCGAGAGACGACTCCGTTTTATCCGCGAAGTCCTTACGCCGCGGCTAAGCTCTATGCCTATTGGGTCACAGTCAACTATCGCGAGAGTTACGATATGTTCGCCTGCAATGGCATACTATTCAATCACGAATCTCCCAGGAGGGGCGAAACCTTTGTGACGCGCAAAGTTACCCGGGCGGCGGCGCGTATCAAG
>Ga0114129_10005526_pt1 | contig 17880 bp, 11 predicted proteins | sample RhiMetdeltSRZDD1_FD_80071 | JGI IMG/M metagenome (GOLD analysis project Ga0114129, IMG submission 80071) | Populus rhizosphere microbial communities from Tennessee, USA - Rhizosphere MetaG P. deltoides SRZDD1 (version 2) (version 2) | ecosystem: Host-associated > Plants > Roots > Rhizosphere >...
ATCCGTGTCGGCGGCAGACGACTTCCAGGTGACCGGCAAGGGCGACCACGCGGCGTGGCAGCGCGTGGAATGGACGACGCTCCGCAGGCGCCAGGCGGACGGCCACCCGTACGAATCGCGCTTCAAGACGCTCTACTCGAACACCGGCTTCTACGTTCTGATGGATGCCACCGATCGCACGCTGACCGCGTCGATGAGCGAAGACTTCATGGATCTGTGGAAGGAAGACGTGTTCGAGGTGTTCCTCTGGACCGACGAGCGGTATCCCGTGTACTTCGAGTACGAGATCTCGCCGCTCGGGCGGGAGCTGCCGATCATCATCCCGAATTTCGGCGGGCAGTTCCTCGGCTGGCGGCCGTGGCACTACGAAGGCGAGCGGCAGACGCGCCGGCAGACGACCGTCGCCGGCGGACCGAAGGAGTCGAACGCGTCGATTCAGGGATGGCGCGCCGAGATCTTCATCCCATACGCGCTGCTGCGGCCGCTGCAGAACGTGCCGCCGAAGCCCGGCACCCGCTGGCGCGCCAACTTCTATCGGATGGATCACGACGGCGGCAAAACGACGCAGTGGGAGTGGGCGCCCGTCGGACGGACGTTCCACGACTACGAGAATTTCGGGGAGCTCGTGTTCGGGGGGCGGTGACCTGGCCTGGAGGAAACGGAGGAGACGGAGGCAACGGGATCACACAGAGGAGCAGAGGAACGGAGAAGAATAATCACTCCGTCGCTGTCGAAGGAGATACGTATGTGGAGCCGGCGAAGATTTCTCGAGCGTCTGTCGGCGTGGCCTGTTCTCGGCGCGGTCGCGGGCGCGCGGGCGCCACGGGTCGAAGCCGAGGCGGCGACGATCGCGCGCGACTACTTTCGCGAGCTCGGCGTCCGTCCATTCATCAACGCGGCGGGCACCTACACCGCGATGACCGCATCGCTCATGCTGCCGGAAGTGACCGACGCGATTGCGTACTCCGCGAAGCACTACGTGATGCTCGACGAGCTGCACGACAAGGTCGGCGAGCGGATCGCGCAGCTGGTTCGGAGCGAGGCGGCCATGGTCACCGCGGGCGCCGCCTCGGCGCTGACGCTCGGCACGGCGGCGGTCGTGACCGGAACGGATCGCCAGAAGATCGCCGCGCTTCCCGATTTGGCCCTGGGGATGATGAAGAGCGAGGTCATCATCCAGAAGTCTCACCGGTTCGGCTACGAGCACGCGGTCCGCAACTGCGGCGTGCGCTTCGTTGACGTCGAGACGGCCGACGATCTCGAGCGGGCGATCTCGGACAAGACGGCGATGATGCTGTTCTACAACAACAACAACGGCGAAGGGCGCATTCGCGACGAGGAGTTCGCGCGCCTGGGCCGCAAGCACGCGATCCCGACCCTGAACGATGCGGCCGCCGACGTGCCGCCCGTCGAGAACCTCTGGAAGTACACCGGCATGGGCTTCGACCTCGTCGCGTTCTCGGGCGGCAAGGGCCTGCGTGGTCCGCAGAGCGCCGGCCTGCTGCTCGGACGCAGGGATCTGATCGCCGCCGCTCGCCTGAACGGGTCGCCGAACGGCAACGCGATCGGCCGCGGCATGAAGGTGAACAAGGAAGAGATGATCGGCATGCTCGTGGCCGTCGAATCGTATGTCGCGCGCGATCACGCGAAGGATCGGCGCGAGTTCGACGCGCGGGCCGAAGTCGTGCGCCAGGCGGCAGCCGCCGTTCGCGGCGTGACCGCGGAAGTGTTCGTCCCCGAAGTCGCGAACCACGTGCCGCACGTCCGCATCTCCTGGGATCCGGCCGCGCCCAAGCTGACGGCCGCCGACGCCGTCAAGGCGCTGCGCGACGGCGAGCCGTCGATCGGCGCCCGCTCGGAGGGCAACGCGGTCGTCGTGGGTGTCTGGATGATGCAGCCGGGCGAGGATCGCATCGTCGCGCGCCGGCTGCGCGAGGTCCTCGAGGCGAGCGCGTGAGGGCGCCGCTTGCCACTGCGGCCGTGGCCGTCGCGGTGATCGGCAGTGCGGATCCGACCAGACCCGCGCACACCACCTGGAGCGACTACGGCGGCGGGGCCGACGCGTCGCAGTACTCCGCGCTGAAGCAGATCGATCGCGGGAACGTCGCCTCGCTGCAGGTGGCGTGGACCTACGCGACCGGCGACACCAACAACTACCTGTTCAATCCGCTCGTCGTAGACGATGTCATGTTCGTCCTCGCGAAGAACAACTCCATCGTCGCGCTCGACGCGGCGACGGGAAAGGAGATCTGGGTCCACGCGAACGCCGGCCGGCGCATCACGACGCGCGGCATCAACTACTGGGAAAGCCGTGACCGTGCGGATCGCCGGCTGCTGTTCTCGAGCAACGATCGGCTGGGCGCGATCGACGCGCGGACCGGCCAGAGCATCGCGTCGTTCGGCGTCGAGGGTGCCGTCGACCTCCGCGAAGGCCTCGGCCGCGATCCGGCGAAGATCACCGTGCAGTCGACGACGCCCGGCCGCGTGTTCGAGGATCTCATCATTCTCGGATCGGCGACGAACCAGGAGTACGACTCGGCCCCGGGCGACATCCGCGCGTTCGACGTACGCAGTGGCCGGCTGGTGTGGACGTTTCATACCATCCCGCACGCCGGCGAATTCGGATACGACACGTGGCCGAAGGACGCGTGGAAGACGATCGGCGGCGCGAACGTCTGGGCGGAGATGTCGGTCGACGAGAAGCGCGGCATCCTCTACGCGCCGACGGCGACGCCGAAATACAACTTCTATGGTGTGAATCGTCCGGGCGCGAACCTGTTCGGGACCTCGCTCCTCGCCCTCGACGCGCGCACAGGCAAGCGCCTGTGGCATTTCCAGATGGTCCACCACGACATCTGGGACTACGACGGGGCCACGGCGCCCAAGCTGCTCACCGTGCGCGACGTCCGCAACGGGGGTCGAAGCGTGGACATCGTCGCGCAGGCCGGGAAGACCGGCTTCCTCTACGTGTTCGATCGCGTGACGGGGAAGCCGCTGTGGCCGATCGAAGAGCGGCCCGTCCCGCGGTCGCGCATGCCGGGCGAACAGACGTGGCCGACGCAGCCGTTTCCCGTCGCGCCGAAGCCGTTCGCGCGGCAGTCGTTTACCGAGAACGATCTCAGCCCGTTCATCGAGGATCCCGCCGAGCGCGCGACGTTTCTTGCCGACATCCGCGGCGCGGCGAATGAGGGCCTGTTCACGCCGCCCGGCACCAGCAACACGATCCAGATGCCGGGCAACAACGGCGGCGCGAACTTCGGCGGCGCCGCGGTCGATCCCGAGCGCGGGCGCATGTTCATCGTGTCGAAGGATTATCCGTCGATGCTGAAGCTGACCGCGCGCGGCGACACGGCCGCGAGCGCGGATCCCGCGACGATTCGCTATCGCACGCCATTCGGGTTCATGGTCACCAGCAGCGGCCTGTCCGCGATCGCGCCGCCGTGGACGACGATGACCGCGTACGATCTGAACACGGGCGCTATCATGTGGCAGATTCCGCTCGGCGAGGTGCCGGAGCTCGCGGCGAAAGGGATCCGCGACACGGGCGCGCATTTTCCCAAGGTCGGTCCGGTCGTGACGGCGGGCGGGCTGATCTTCACCGGCACGCGCGATCGCACGATCCGCGCGCTCGATGTCGACACCGGCAAGGCGCTGTGGAGCGCGGAAGTCGACGCCGGCGTCGAAGGCATTCCGGCCGTCTATGAGGTGAAGGGCCGGCAGTTCGTCGTCTACTGCGCCGCCGCGCGCGCGACGACGCACACACACGCGACGCCGGGTCATCCTGCCTCGACCGCGCCGGTCCCCGGCGCGTACGTCGCGTTCGCGCTGCCGGCGCCGGGGATGTAGCGCGAGGCTTCAGCCGAGCGATCAGTAACGATCGCGCCCAACAACCAGCCGCGCTCGCGCGTCTACGCATCGAGGTCATCGATGCTCTTCCTCGAATCCGTAGCCCGGGACATCGTCTACGCGTTCCGGGTGCTCATCAGAACCCCGGCCTTCAGCGCGGCCGTCGTCCTGTCGCTCGCGCTGGGCATCGGCGCCAACACGGCGATCTTCAGCCTGATGGACGCCGTGATGTGGCGCATGCTGCCGGTGAGAGACCCGGAAACCCTGCTGGTCGCCGCCAGGCAGCGCGGCAACTCCGTCGACACCGGCTTCACGTATCGCGAGTTCCAGCTCCTCCGGGAGGAGGCGGCCGTGGCGGCCGTCGCCGGCTACACCACGGCTCCGATCAACGTCAGCGTCGACGGTCCGCCGGAAGCCAGCCTGCAGGGCCAGCTGGTCTCCGGCGACTATTTCTCGCTGCTGGGCGTGACCGCGGCGATCGGCCGCGCGCTTGGCCCGGAGGACGACCGCCTCCCGAACGGACATCCGGTCGCGGTTTTGAGCGACGGTTACTGGCAGCGGCGATTCGCGCGCGATCCCGCGGTGATCGGCCGGACGATCCGGCTCTCCGCGATGCCATTCACGATCGTCGGCGTCGCGCCGCCGGAATTCTTCGGCGTCCAGCTCGGCGTCGCGCCGGACATCTTCGTGCCGATCATGATGCAGCCCACGGTCATGCCGGCATTCGAGAACCTGCTCGAGAATCCCATCGTCATGCGCGGGTGGATCCAGATGGTCGCGCGGACGAAGCCGGGGGTCGAATCCGCCCGGGCAGCGGCGGCGATGGACGCCGCGCTTCAACGCGAGGAGGAGCGACTGTTCGGCGGGACGCGAGCGCAGGCCGCCGGAAAGGGACCAACCGGTCCGCGATCCCGATTCGTCCTGAGCGAGGCGACGGCGGTGTCGGCGCTGCGCCAGCAGTTTTCACGTCCGCTGCTCGTCCTGATGTCGATGGTCGCGGTGGTCCTCCTGATCGCGTGCGCGAACACGGCGAACCTCATGCTGTCGCGGGCCGTCGCGCGGCGATCGGAGCTCGCCATGCGCCTCGCGCTCGGCGCCGGCCGCGGCCGGCTCGTGCGCCAGCTGCTCGTCGAGAGCATCGCTCTCGGCGCGGCGGGAGGGCTGTGCGGCGTGCTGCTGGCACGCTGGGCGACCGAGCTGCTGGTCGTCTACATCTCGTCGGGACGCACGCCTATCGCGCTGGATCTGACGCCGAATCTCCGCGTGCTCGGCTTCACCGCGTCGGTGTCGGTCGCGACCGGCGTGCTGTTCGGCCTCGTGCCCGCGTGGCGCGCGACGCGGATCGACCTGTCGCCGGCGCTGAAGAACGTTCCCGGCAGCGCAACGCGCCGGAGCGGATTCTCGGCCGGCCCGACGCTTGCGGTCGCGCAGCTGGCCCTCTCGCTCGTGCTGCTCGCAGGCGCCGGCTTGTTCGTGCGAAGCCTTCAGAAGCTGAACGGCGACGACCCGTTCGGCGTGCGCCAGAGCGTGCTCGTGCTGCGCGTCGAGCCGCGAGGCAGCGATCAGCGCAACATCGCCGGCACGCCGGAGCGGCTCGATCGCATCTACACGGAATTGATCCGACGCGTGGGCGACATCCCGAACGTCCGGACCGTCAGCATGGCGAACGGCACGCCGACCGCGCCGACGTCCACGGCGGGCGCGGCGGTCACGCTCGCGTCGGGCGAGCAGGTGCGCGTGCCGATGCTGATGGTGTACCCGAGCTACTTCGCGACGATCGGCATGACGCTCGCCGCCGGCCGCGACTTCGGACTCGCCGATCTCGGCCCGAACGCGCCGGCGGTGTGTATCGTCAACGAGGCGTTCGTGCGGCAGGTCTTTCCCAACGAGGATCCGATCGGCAAGCCGTGCAGGACCGGGCCGCGCGCGCGGCTGACGACGCTGCCGTCTGTGGCGCCGTCGGGTCCCGAGATGTTCCGCATCGTCGGCGTGGTGAGGGACTCGCGCTACAGCAATCCGACGGGCAACGCGCCGCCGGTCGTCTACGGCACGTTCCTGCAGACCACCACCGGGCGCGGGCAGATGGTGCTGCACGTGCGCGTCGCCGGCCGCCTTGGCGACGTCATCCAGCGGATTCGCGAGGAGGTCGCGAACGTCGATCCGACCGTGCCGCTGTTCGACGTGCACACGCTCGAGGAAGAGATGGCCGCCGCGCTCGTCCAGCAGCGGCTCATCGCGCTCCTCTCGACGCTCTTCGGCGGCCTGGCGCTGCTGCTGGCGTGCGTCGGCCTGTACGGGCTGCTCTCGTTCGGGCTCGCGCAGCGGACGACCGAGATCGGGCTTCGCATGGCGCTGGGCGCGCGGCGCGGTGACGTGCTGTGGATGGTCGTCCGTCAGGCGCTGACGCTCGTCGCGATCGGCGTGGCCCTCGGCGTGCCGGCTGCGCTCGCCGTGACGCGGCTGATGTCGAGCCAGATTGCCGGGCTGCTGTACGGACTGGAAGCGACCGATCCACTCACGATGGGTGGCGCCGCGCTCGTGCTGACGGCGCTGGCGATGCTGGCCGCGTACGTGCCCGCGCGCCGCGCGTCGCGCGTCGACCCGATGATCGCGCTGCGGGCCGAGTGAACGGAGGAGACGGAGGCAACGGAATCACAGGAGACGCAGAGGAACGGAGAATCAATCGTTCTTAAAGTACCAATGGCTCTCTGTTTCTCTGCTTCTCTGTGTTGATTCCGTTGTCTCCGTAGCCTCCGTTCACTCCCGCAGCGCGAACGCCACGATGTTCGGGCCGGCGGCGATCGCGATGAACTGTTTGCCGTCGAACATGTAGGTCATCGGCGACGCCTTCCAGTTCGCGTTCAGCGGCAGGCTCCACAGCCGCGCGCCCGTCTTCGCATCCGCGGCCGCAAGCGTGCCGTCGTCGGCCGCGAAGATCACGAGGCCGCTCGCGGTCGCGAGCGTGCCGCCCCACGAGGATCCCCGGCCGTGCTGCGGCAGCGTCCACCGGATCGCGCCCGTGCGGATGTCGATCGCCTTCAGGATCCGCTGCGGCTCGGGGTCGTCCGCCGTCTTCTGCGAGCCTCCCAGGTACGACTTGCCCGATTCCCACGCGCCGCCGTCGCTCTTCGTGTAGACGCTGCACTTCTCGAATGTCTGCACGTAGTACAACCCGGTCGTCGGATTGAACGACGGCGAGAACCAGTTGGTCGCGCCGTCCTGCGAGGGACAGACCTTCGTGCCGGCCGGCGTCGGCTCCTGATTCGGCAGCATGATCGGACGTCCGTTCGATCCGATGCCGCTCGCCCACGTGAGGTTCTTCACGAACGCCTTCGTGAGCAGCAGCGTGCCGTCGCGGCGGTCGAACACGTAGAAGAACCCGTTGCGGTTGGCGTGCAGCAGCAGCTTGCGCGGTCGCCCCTCCCAGTCGGCGTCGACGACCACGGAGGTTTCGGTCGCGTCCCAGTCCCACAGATCGTGCGGCGTGAACTGATAGTGCCAGCGCAGGCGGCCGGTGGCGCGGTCGAGCGCGAGAATGCAGTCCGCATACAGGTTGTCGCCCTGTCGGTCGTCGCCGTTGTATTCCTTCGCCGGATTTCCCGTCGGCCAGTAGACGATGTCCAGATCGGGATCGTAGCTGCCGGTGAACCACGTCGGCGCGCCGCCGTGGTCGATGTCCTTGCCGCGCCACGTCTCGGAGCCCGGCTCGCCGGCTTTCGGCACCGTCCAGAATCGCCACACCTCTTTGCCGGTCGCCTGATCGTGCGCGGCCACGAAGCCGTTCGCGCCGTGTTCGCCGCCGGTGACGCCGGCGATGACGAGGTTGCCCGCGACGAGCGGCGCCGACGAGGCCGAATAGTTCTTCTTCCAGTCGTCGAGCTCGACATCCCACACGAGCTCGCCGGTGAAGCGATCGAGCGCGATGAGGTGCGCGTGGTCGGTCTCCATGAACAGGCGATCGCCGGCGATCGCGACGCCGCGGTTGGCGATGCCGTCGGTGGCCAGGTTCGGCGTCCGCGAACGTCGGTAGCGCCAGATCTGCCGGCCGGTCCCGGCGTCGAGCGCGTAGCACTCGTTGATGCCGGTGACGTACATGATCCCGCCGACGACGACCGGCGTGAGCTGCAGCGAACCGGCGCCGGCGATCGGGAACATCCACGCCACGCCGAGCCGTCCGACCGTGCGCGGATCGATCTGCGTCAGCGTCGTGTAGCGGTTGCCGCGGGGATCGCCGTTGTAGCCGGGCCAGTCGACGGTCGACGTCACCTCGCGCACGACGTTGCCGGACCGGCGCAGCAGGTGGACGCGCTTGTCGGCGGTCCGCAGCTGCAGGTCGTCGAAGCCGTCGCCGAGCACGCGGCCCTCGATCGTCCGGCCGTCGGTCGCCCGCACGCTCATCGTCTTTATCGGCGTCGAGGTCGCCGCGCGGCGTTCGAGCGACCGCGCGTAGGCGACCAGGGCAGCGACTTCGGCGTCATCGATTTGCTGCGGCGGCATCCCGCGCGTGGGCAGGCCACCGCGAACGAGCGCGACGAGCTGGCGATCGTCGAACGCGGGCAGGCGCTCGGCGATCGCGGGCCCCATCTCGCCGCCCTTCGCGTCGGCGCCGTGGCAGCGCGCACAGCGCGACTCGAACGCCTGTTTTCCGGTGTCGGGCTGCTGTGCCGCGGCGAGCGCGCAGCCGAAGACCACGCAAAGCGAAAGCCACACTCTCATATGCGTCCGAACTGTTTCACGGCTTCCTTGATCGACTTGTACTTCTCGATGAACGGAATCATCCGGTGCTCCGTGTCATCGAGCTCCTGCGCCTTCTTGAGGACGTCGGCCGCCTTGTCGCGCGGCACCACGGCGACGCCGTCTTCGTCGGCCGTGACGATGTCGCCGGGGTTGACCCGCACGCCCGCGCACGTCACCGGCACGTTGACGCCCGTGACGCGGTAGTGGTTGATCGTCGTCGACGGCACGACACCGCGGCTGAAGACGGGGAACTGCAGCTTGCGAATCTGAGGCGTGTCGCGGACCGAGGCGTCGATCACCGCGCCCGCGAAGCCGCGATACTTCATCGCCGTCGCCATCAGGCCGCCGATGCCCGCGTAGTCGCCGCCGTTCTCGAGCACCATGACGTAGACCGACCCGGCGGGCGACTCGTCGATCGCGTCGAGCATGCCCTGCGAGGCCGCCGAGCCCTCCTTGTGCTCCTCTTTCTTCAGCTGGACGGTGACGGCGACGCCGGCGAACTTCGCGGGCGCCAGCGGCCGGACGTCGTGCGACATGTACGCGCGCTGGCCGTACAGCTGTTCCATCGCGTCGGAGACCGACGCGACTTCGACGAGCCGGAATCCGTCGGCCGGCGACTCGCTCTTCGTCTCGCCGCTCTGCGCGATCAGCCACGCGGTTCCGGCCGTGGCGAGGAGGGCGATGAAGAGAAAGGTGCGTTTCATCATGGTGGCGCAATTCTAGCCGCTTGTGCCATACTGTCTCTACTTGGATGTCTAGTGCACGACGCGAGTCGATCGAGCTGCTCCAGGGCACGCTGGACCTGATCGTCCTGCGCGCGCTCGCGACGATGGGGCCGCTGCACGCGTACGCGCTGGCGGCGCGGCTCGAGCAGGTCGCCGAGCATCCGCTCACGCTGAATCAGGGCACGTTGTATCCCGCGCTCGTGCGCCTCGAGCAGCAGGGCTGGATCAAAGGGACCTGGAAGAAGACCGAGCACAACCGCGACGCCAAGTACTATGCGATCACCAAACCCGGCCTGCGCGCGCTCGAGCGGCAGACCAGCCGCTGGCGCCGGCTCGCGAGCCTCGTCGACAAGCTGCTCCTGAGCGAGGGATAGCCAGATGGCCTCGCTGCGCCGGTTCTTCCTCAGACTCCTCAGCGTGATCCGTCCCGGCCGATCGGAGCCCGACCTCGCGCGCGAAATCGCCGCGCATCTGACGCTGCTCCAGGACGAATTGGAGCGGCGGGGCATGACGCCGGACGAGGCACGCCTGGCGGCGCGGCGGGCGTTCGGCGGCATCGAGCAGGCGAAGGAGCGCCACCGCGACGCGCGCTCGTTCGTGTGGCTGGACGATGCGCGCCGCGATCTGAAGTACGCGCTGCGGCTGCTGCGGCGCAGTCCGGTGTTCACGTTCACGGCGGCGACGTCGCTCGCCACCGGAATCGGCGCCAGCATCACTGTCTTCACCGCAGTCAACACGCTCCTCCTCCGGACCGCGCCGGGCGTCGCCGACGCCGACCAGCTCGTCGACATCAACCGAACGACCGGCGAGATTGGCGTCCAGCCGATCCTGTACTCGCAGTATCTCGAGATCCGCGAGCGGGCGACTCGGCTCCAACACGTGTACGCCTACGGGCTCAACCTGACGCCGATGAGCCTGACGGTTGAGACGGGACAGAGCGGCGCGGAGCCGGTGTTCGCCAGCGTGGTGACGACGAACTATTTCGCGGCGCTGGGCGTCGGGCCTGCAGTCGGCCGCGTGTTCGCCGAGCGCGACGCCGAATCGGTCGTCGTGCTCAGCCATCGCTTCTGGACGCGGCGCTTCAACGCCGATCCCGCCGTGGTCGGCACCGCGCTGCGCCTGACCGACCGTCTGTTCACAGTCGTCGGCGTGGCCCGCAAGGAGTTCCACGGCAACACGGTGCTCGCGCCGGATGTCTGGGTGCCGTTCGATCAGTCGCGGCCGCTCGATATCGGGCTCGTCGGTGCACGCCTCAGGCCGGGCGTGTCGATGGCGGAAGCTTCAGCCGAGATCGAGATGATCGGCAAGACTCTCACAGGCGATCCCGCGCCGCCCGGCTTTGGCGATCCCGAGGCGCGCAGGCGCCACATGGGGCTGAGCGTGTCGCGGTCGTCGCCGATTCCCACCGGCGTCCGCATTCTGGTCGGCGGATTCCTCGCGCTGCTGACGGCGATCGTGACGCTGGTGCTCGTCATCGCGTGCACCAACGTGGCCGGCGTCCTGCTTGCGCGCGCGGCCGCGCGTCGTCGGGAGGTCGCCGTCCGTCTCGCGATGGGCGTGGGGCGCGCACGCCTCGTGCGGCAGCTGCTCACCGAGACGATCCTGCTGTTCCTCATGGGCGGCGCGGCGGGCCTCGTCCTGTCGCGTGTGATGAGCGCGCTCGTCCTGCGGATGCTGCCGGCGTTTCCCCTTCCCGCAGACGTCTCGCTGACGCAGGACGCGCGTGTTGTCGCCTTCGCGTTGGGCGTCTCGTTCGTCGCTGCCGTGCTGTCCGGTCTGGCGCCCGCCCTCCACGCCTCGAACACGGACGTCGGCTCGATCCTCAAAGCGCACGAGCACGGGCCGGCTTCACGGCTCCGTCTGCTCCATGCGTTCGTCGTGTCCGAGGTCGCGCTGAGCGTGCTGCTGGTCGTTGTCGGCGGTCTGCTCGCGCGCGCGCTCGGCCGCGCCGGCTCGGTCGACCAGGGATTCGATCCGCGCGGGGTCGACGTCGCGTCGCTCGATCTGTCGCTGGCGGGCTACACGACCGCGAACGGAACCGCCTTCATGCGCGGCCTCGCCACGCGTGTGCGGCAACTGCCGGATGTCGAGAGCGCGGCGCTGGCGTTCGCCACACCGTCGGCTGGGCTGATGGGATTCATGCTGACGGTTCCCGGCGCGGCAGACGCGCAGGGCGCGCCGCTCCAGGCGGTCGGCAATATCGTGTCGCCCGGCTATCTTCCCGCGATGCGGATCCCCATCGTCGCCGGCCGGGATTTCAGCGACGCCGATTCACCGACGGCGGAGCCCGTCGCCATCCTCGGCGAGGGGGCGGTGCGGCGCTTCTGGCCGGGAATCTCGAACGCGGACGCCTTGGGCCGGACGATCGCCGTGCAGCCGTTCCTGATCGACACGTCGACGCGGCGGCGGCCGACGGGCGCGGCGGCACGAGTCGTCGGCGTGGCGAGCGATCTGGTGCGCGTCAGGATGGGGGACTCGCCTCGTCCGTTCGTCTACTTGCCTCTCTACCAGCGCTACATACCGACGATCAAACTTCTGGCACGGTCGGGAAGCGGCAGGCGGATCGCCGGCGACCTTCGCGCGCTCGTGAAGACGATGGAGCCGAAGCTGCCGATCCTGAGCGCGATGGCGCTCGAGGACGAAGGAGGTCCCGTCGTCACGCAGCTGCGGATTGCCGCGGCGATTGCCGGCAGCCTGGGCATCGTCGGATTCCTGCTCGCCGCGATCGGGATTTACGGCGTGACGGCGTACATGGTCGCGCGGCGGACGCGTGAAATCGGGATCCGCGTCGCGCTCGGCGCCGGGCCGGCCGACATCGTGCGGATGGTGCTCGGGGAGGGGATGCGCCTCGTGGCCATCGGCTCGGCAATCGGGCTCGTCCTTGCCACGGGCGCCGGGCGGCTGCTCGTCGGACTGCTGTACGGCGTGCCGCCCATCGATCCGATCACGTTCGCCGCGTCGATCCTGCTGTTCGCCGGCGTCGGGCTGGCCGCGTGCTACGTGCCGGTTCGCCGGGCGGTTCGGGTCGATCCGATGGGGGCGCTCAGGTGCGAGTGAGTCCCCGTCGCTCGGCTAAGCCTCGCGCTACTTCGGTACGCTAAAACCTCGCGCTACTTCGGTACGCGACGGCTGGCGCGAAGCTCTTCGAGCCGCTTCTTCAAGTACTCGTCGTACTCCTGCTTGAGCGCCGGATCCCTTGGCGTGCCGTAGATGTCCCTCGACTTGTACTTCCCTTCGTCGAACTTCATCCGCGTCCACTCGTCGTGAATGTGGATCACGTCGGCGTTGTCGAGCACCGGCTCGACGAGCGCCGGCGGGATGAAGTAGACGCCCTCCGAGTCGCCGACGACGAGATCGCCGGGCATGACCGTGGTCCTGCCGATCCGCACGGGCACGTTGATGCCGGTGATGATGACGTTCGAGATGGCGCTCGGATGCACGTGGCGGAAGTACGCCGGCATGTCGATCGGGGAGATGCCGTCGAGATCGCGAATCGAGCCGTCGACGACGAGGCCGGCGCCCTTCGTGGCTTTGTTGATGTAGTAGAAGAGGTTGTCGCCGACGATCGTGCCGCCTTCCTTCTGACCGAAGAGATCGACCACCAGGACGTCGCCCGGCTGCAGCATGTCGATTGCGACCTGGTTGTACATGCGCCCGAGCCCCGCGGCCTGCGCTTTCGCGTTGATGACGCCGTCGAGATCGGGGCGCAGCGGCATGAACTGCAGCGTGAACGCGCGTCCGACGAGCTTCTTCTGCGGATGCAGAATCTGGAAGCCGTCCTCGTACTGATTGCGGAAGCCTTTCCCCGGCAGTACGGCGAGGATTTCCTCGGACGACAACTCGCGCGCGCGCTGGATCATCGAGTCGGGCACCTTCGGCCGGCCGTCGGGGAAGCGGTCGAACGGATTCTGCGCCGTCCACTCCACGAGCTGATCTTTCGTCAGCGTGAACAACTGCGCGTGAGACACCACAGTGGCCAGCGCGACGACCAGCGCAAGAATCACGGCGAACCATGCCGTTCGCGTCATAGCTCCTCCGGCGGCCTTCTTTGCACTATGCCAAGGCCCTCTGCATTTTGCACTGGCGCAGCCTAGCTCCACTGGCGATCGGAACTGCGATCGGTATTCCACTGCGGCGTCGGCTCGAAGTACCCGGGCTCGAGGAGGTGCTGCTTGACGACCTCGTCGTTCAGCGTCACGCCGAGCCCGGGCCTGCTGGGGACGGCGATGTAGCCCTTGTTGATGATCGGCTTCTCGACGCCTTCCACAAGGTCGCCCCACCACGGCACATCGACCGAATGATTCTCGAGCGTGAGGAAATTCTCGGTCGCTGCCGCGCAGTGCACGTTCGCCATGCACGAGACGGGCGTGCCCGCGAAGTGCATCGCCATCGGGACGCCGAGCTCCTGCGCGGCGTCGCCGATCTTCTTCGTCTCCAGGATTCCCCCCGAGGTCGCCAGGTCCGGGTGAATGATGTCGACGGCGTGCGCGCGGCACAGCTCGATGAACGGCTCCTTCAAATAGATGTCCTCGCCCGTGAGGATCGGAATGTCCACCGCGTCGGTGATCTTCTTCAGGAGATCGGTGTACTGCCACGGGATCATGTCCTCGAGCCACGCCATGTTGTATTTCTCGAGCGCCTTCCCGAGACGGATGCAGCTGTTGACGCCGATGTGGCCGAAGTGATCGGCCGCGAGCGGGACCTCCATGCCCACCGCCTCGCGGACCTGCGCCACGTAGTCGGCCATCAGCGCGACGCCCTTGTCGGTGATCTCGGTGCCGGTGAGCATGCCGACGGTCGGATCGCCGTAGGCGAGGCTCGTGCCCGCGGGCATCGTGAGCGCGCCCGGCACCTTCGCGACGAGGTTGATGCCGAGATCCATCTTGAGCCACGTGAAGCCCTGATCGCGGCGCGCCTTGAGCCGCTGGCCGTAGACCTTCGGATCATCGGATTCGGTCGTGTCGGCGTAGCAGCGGACCTTGTCGCGGAACCTGCCGCCGAGCATCTGGTAGACCGGCACGTTGTACGCCTTGCCGGCGAGGTCCCACAGCGCCATCTCCACGGCGCACACGCCGCCCGCCTGGCGCGAGTGCGATCCGAACTGCTTCACCTTGCGGAAGAGGCGATCGATGTTGCAGGGGTTCTCGCCGAGCAGCCGGCTCTTGAGCATCAGCGCGTAGTTCTTGCTCGCGCCGTCGCGCACCTCGCCGAGGCCGGAGATGCCCTGGTTCGTGTCGATGCGGATAATCGGACAGGTCATCGGCGCGCGCGCGACGACGGCGACGCGCAGGTCCGTGATCTTCAGATCGCTCGGGCGTGAGTTGGTGTTGACGGTCTGCCCGATCGCCTCGAGCGTCTCGTCGGCCGAGAGGCGCGCCCACGCGCCTGCCGTCCCGACCGCCGCCGCGTGCTTCAGAAACGATCGTCGTCCACGTTTCGTCATCTCTGTTTCCTCGTCTGCATCAACATCCAACCAGCGCCGCCTGCATCATGGCCCTGGTATACCCGACGTTGAACGCGAACCCCGCGTAGCCCCCGCCGCCCGGATACTGCGGCCGGAAGTCGGGACGCTCGCGGTCGTAATCGATCCCGCGTGGATGCTCCGGGTAGATCAGCCGCGTGTACTTCTGCCGCACGAGCTCCCGCATCACCGCGAACATGTCGTTCTCGCCCTCGTCGATGAAGACTTCCGTGTAGCGCTCGTACGGCGTCTGGACCTTCACGTTGCGGAAGTGCATGTGGTTGATCCGGTCGCGCGATCCGAAATAGCGGCAGACCTCGACCGGATCGCCGCCCATCTCGCGCGTGACGCCGCAATCGAACGTGATCCCGTTCGACGGGCTGTTCACGATCCCGATGAGCTTCTTCCAGCCGTCGATCGTCGCCATGATCTGCTGCGATCCGCGGCTGAGCGGCGACGGCGGATCGTTGGGATGCAGCGCCAGACGCACGCCGGCCTTCTCTGCCTCCGGCACCACCGCCTTCAGAAAGTACGTGATGTTGCTCCACATCTCGTCCAGCGTGTGCGCCCCTTCACTGTCGAGCGGCGGCAGATCCTTCATGCGCGCGTAGTCGAATCCGGTCCACCCGGCGCCCGCGCGTCCGGTCTCCTCGAAGTAGCCTTCCATCGCCCGATGCGCGTACCAGTTGTATTCGACGACCGGCAGGCCGGCCTTGCCGGCGGCTCGGATCGACTGAATCACTTTCTCGATGTCCGCGTCCCTGCCCGGCCGGTTGTAGATCGCATTCGGGAACCCGGCGATCATCAGGTTCGCGAGCGTCAATCCATTCTTCGTCAGCCGATCCATCATCGTCCTGAGCCGCGCTTCGTCCCAGGGAATCGGTCCGCCGCCCGAGATGACGTGCGTGACGCCGAGCTGCCGGATGCGGCGCGCGGCGGCCGCCGCCGCGGCCTCGTCGCCCGTGGCCGCTGCCGCGCCTTCGAGGCAGATTTTCGGCGTGTCGGTCCCCTCGAACCGGGGCCGACTCTGCGCCGCAGACGCCTCGTTCATCCGCGGCGCGGTCAAGCCATAATTGGCCGGCGCGACCAGCGCCGCGCCGGCACTCTGCAGCAGACGTCGTCGTGATAGGGTGCTGCGCATGGGTGCCTACTACATGAGCATGACCGCAGCGTGTCAAGCGGAAATTCGACGAGGAAGGTGACCGACCGTGCCTACCGCCAACCGCACGAAGCTGTTCCTGATGATGGTGCTCGAGTTCTTCATCTGGGGCGCGTGGTATCCGCTGATCTTCGGCTATCTGCCGAGCCTCGGGTTCACGCCGGCCGAGCAGACGTGGATTCTCAGCGCCTTTCCGTTTGCCGCCATCGTCGGCATGTTCTTCAGCAATCAGTTCGCGGACAGAAACTTCGCCGCCGAGCGGTTTCTCGCGGCCAGCCATCTGATCGCGGGCCTCGCGATGCTGTCGCTCGTGGGGACGCGGTCGTTCTGGCCGCTGTTCCTCGCGATGCTCGTCCACTGTCTGTTGTACGTCCCGACGATCTCGATCACGAACTCGATCGCGTTCGCGCACATGAAGGACCCGCAGAAGGAGTTCGGGCTCGTGCGGATGGGCGGCACGCTCGGGTGGGTGCTCGCCGCGTGGCCGATGACGTTCATCCTCGTCGACTGGGAGAAAGTGCGCGCCACGCCGACCGACGGGTTCGTGAGCTGGCTGGGCACGGTGCTGTCGTCTGGGCTCACGGGCGCGGCGCTGCAGGCGGGCACGAGGTGGACGTTTTTCGTCGCAGGCGTCGCGTCGCTCGCGCTCGCGGCCTTCAGCCTGGCGCTCCCGCACACGCCGCCGAAACCGGCCGGCGAGGGCGTCGAGAAATTCGCGTGGCTCGAGTCGCTCCGCCTGCTCGCCATCCCCTTCATCCTGGTGCTGTGGCTCGTCACCTTCATCGATTCGACGGTTCACAACCTGTACTTCAACTGGACCGGCACGTTTCTCGGCACCGACACCGCGGCCGGCGGCGTCGGGATCGCCGGCAACTGGATCATGCCGGTGATGAGCATCGGACAGGTCGCCGAGATGCTGACGATGCTGGCGCTCGGCGTGACGCTGAAAACGCTCGGCTGGCGCACGACGATGATTCTCGGGATTCTGGGACACGCGGCCCGGTTCGCCGTCTTCGCCTTCCTGGCGGATCACAAGGAGATCATCGTGCTCGTGCAGGTGCTGCACGGGATCGCGTACGCCTTCTTCTTCGCGACTGTGTATATTTTCGTCGACGAGTTCTTCCCGAAGGACGTGCGCGCCAGCGCGCAGGGCCTGTTCAACCTGATGATCCTCGGCTTCGGTCCGCTGGTCGCGAACGTCATCGGCCCGAAGCTGATTGGCGAGACGTTCCGGCATGGATCCGTCGTGGATTTCAGGAGCCTGTTCCTGGTGCCGTTGAGCGCCGCCGTGGTCGCGGCGTTGATCCTCGCGGCGTTCTTCCATCCGCCGGAGCGGGTCAGGACAGCGGACGTCGTTGCGCACTGAACGCGCCTCTTTCGTGTTCTCGGACCGTTCGCGACTCGTCCCTGTCTGCGCGGCGGTCGTCGCGGTGGTGGCGCTAGCCGCCGCGTTCCCGGCCGGCCAGCGTGCAACCGCCGATGACGAGGCCCTCCCGTTCGCGCCGCGGCGCTACGTCTGCTATCGCACGTCGTCGCCGATCGCCGTCGACGGACAGCTGAACGAACCCTCATGGACCGCCGCGCCGTGGACCGACGCGTTCGTCGACATCGAAGGCGATCGCAAGCCGCGCCCGCGGTTCCGCACGCGCGCGAAGATGCTGTGGGACGACACCTACTTCTACGTCGCCGCGGAGATGGAAGAACCCGACGTCTGGGCGACGCTGACCGAGCGCGATTCGATCATCTTCCACGACAACGACTTCGAGGTCTTCATCGATCCCGACGGCGACACGCACGCGTACTACGAGCTCGAGGTGAACGCGCTCGCCACGGCGTGGGATCTGATGCTGCTGAAGCCGTACCGCGACGGCGGCCCGGCGATCAACGGCTGGGACATCGCCGGGCTGAAAGTCGGCGTCGACGTACGGGGCACCATCAACCGGCCGGGCGAC
>Ga0114129_10005527_pt1 | contig 17876 bp, 11 predicted proteins | sample RhiMetdeltSRZDD1_FD_80071 | JGI IMG/M metagenome (GOLD analysis project Ga0114129, IMG submission 80071) | Populus rhizosphere microbial communities from Tennessee, USA - Rhizosphere MetaG P. deltoides SRZDD1 (version 2) (version 2) | ecosystem: Host-associated > Plants > Roots > Rhizosphere >...
CCTTTTTTCAGCTCAATGGTGCGATGGCCGGCAAAATTGCTGTAATAAGCAATCTGCGAATTGTCGTTCAGCCATACTGTGCTGCCATCGGGCAAAACAGTTTTTTGAATGTTGCCGGGAGCGGAAGCGACTTCTATCAACCGGGGCCGGTTCATAAAATAAAATGCAACTGCAGCGCCAATTAATAATACAGCCACCGCCGCTGCATATTTTACCGGGCGTAACCGGTTTGTGATTGTAACGGGTGTACCAGTTGTAACAGCTGCAAAAATGGCTTCGCGCATTTTAGCTTTCAGCAATGCTTTTTCCTCATTATTAAATGAGTACGGTTCACCCGTTGCCGCTTTTTTATCGAGCCAGCTATGCAATTCCTGTAATTCTTCGGCTGTACAGGTATTGCTTCTGAACTTCTTTAATAATGTGTCGATATGCGGCGGATGATTCAAGCAGGTGTTTGCTAATAAAGACAGGGAAAAAACAAAACCTAACTATCGGGGGCTACAATTTTTTTAAAAAAAGTAAAAAAGGATCAGTGTAAGCCATTCAGCCTTCCAGGCAACGCTTAATTTTTTTACAGCGCTGTTCAGCTGGTTGCGAATAGTTTGTTCTGAAGTACCGGTGGCAGAAGCGATTTCGGTAACAGACAGGCCCGAAAACTGGTGCATTTCGTATACCTGTTTCATTTTGGTGGGAAGTGCATTAACGAGCGATCTCAGCGTAGTTTCTGTTTCTTTTTGTTCCAGTTTTTTGGCAGAAGAAAACTCGCTCTCGTCATTATGCAGTACATCAAGACTTGTTATGGGATATTTCTTTTTTGCGAGGTGATTGAGGATGCGATTCTTTAATGCAGTAAATAAATAGGCAGAAAGCGATTGTATCTCCGGTAATCCATTGCGTTTGTTCCAGAAATGAATGAAAAAATCCTGTACCACCTCTTCTGCATCCTGCCGGTTCTGCAGCACTTTAAATGCATACTGGTACAATGGCTCCCACCAGGTATCAAATAATACCTGAAATGATTGCTTGTCGTTACAGGCGATCTTTTTCAATAACTGTTTATCAGCGTTTCCCACTTGCAGCATTGGTTATCGATACCTAAGTTAGTAAAAGGAATTATATTCAATACAAAAAAACCGAATACGATTTCGAAAACAGTACCCACGATAGCTATCAGCAAAATGTTTAGCACGACTATTTAAGGCGTAATGCTGCTGCAAAGTAAAAAGTTATGCGGCAGTATGGCAGCAAATCAACAATTAAGAAATTATTATTATAATGAAAGTGCTAAAAGTTTGTAATGCTTTAGCAACTTATTATATTGGACATATGAACCACCCTGCCCCGCTACCTGTATTTAAACTGCTTATATTGTTTTGTGTATTAAACATGATTATCTGTTTAAGCAGTTGCCACAACACTACATCAAAAAAACACATTCATACCATTGGACTGAAACCCATTGGAAATTACAACCCGCAGCAATTACAGTTTATCAGGCAACAGGTGCAAGATTTTTATAATGTACCGGTGGTAATACTTGATGAAACAACCATGCCTGCATCATTTATGAATACATCAAAAGGCGAACGCTATTCAGCCGACTCTATTCTAAGGTGGCTTCCCCGTATAACAAATGATTCGGTGAGCTATGTAATTGGCTTAACGCATAAAGACATATTTACTACCATTACCGACAATATAGGGCGGGTTAAAGAACCGGCTTATAAATATGCGGTATGGGGCATTTTCGGATATGGTTATTGCCCCGGCCGGTCGGCAGTGATGAGCGATTTCAGATTAAAAACCAATGACACGAAAAAATTTCAGCACCGGTTACGAACCGTAGTTATACATGAAATAGGGCACAATTTGGGTTTAACCCATTGCCCGCAAACGCAATGCATCATGAACGATGCCAACGAAAAAATTCAAACGGTAGATAACAGCGCTAATGTGTTTTGTGCAGGCTGCCGAAAAAAAATACAGTAAAACGTTGCCAATAACCCAATAATTACAAAAAACACTTATAAAGTACTTATTGATTTACGTTTAAGAGATTTCTTTACCACATAGGCACATAGAAAACATAGATTTCACATAGGATTTTAACAATGTGTTTTCCTATGTGCCCTATGTGACTATGTGGTGCAAAAATCTTTTTACTGAACCGTTATCGTAACATTATGTCCCTAACGGGACAATGGCTTTGACCAATTCATCATTTCATTTATTAGAAACTTACGGAACCCTTCTTCTGTAGTAAACCTGTTATCGCTTTGCTCCCATCCTGCATAAAAACGGTAAACCATTGGCTGGTTATTTTTGATATTACCGGCAACTGTATACGTATTTTGAACATCGGTATTGGCATTGGGCGTAACGCCCATGGCAACCACCTGTTTGGCAGGCATTATTACCGCCATACCTAGTTTATCGTTGTTCTCGGATTGTACGTCGTATGTATATAATGCCTTATAGGCGCCGGTCGTTGCTTCATGCGATTGTTTGCTATGCAGATTAACAATACCGGTTACAAGTTTTGATCCAGGAGGAGCATTGGTGACCGTTACCTTATTTTCATAAAAATACGCGCCGCCCCAAATGCTGATCACTTCGGTAACCGTTACGGCAGGCAGGTTATCCGCCACCTTCCAGTTGGCATATGTCATTTTGAACATGGCTCTTACCGGCCCGTCGGCTATTTTTTCATATGTTACACGGCCGATATTTTTACCACCCAAACGAACCAGTGTATCTTTTCCGTTTTGCAAGGGTACCCGCATGGCCAGCGCGCCTGCGCCCAGTGAAGCACCCACTTTCAAAATATCCATGCCCCAATCGGCCTGCTTATGATAGTTCTTAGCCGCGTCGACCCCTACTTCATCCATCACCATAGCAGTAGTGGTTTTTCCCCAGATATCATTTCCGTTGCGCACATCAAAATATAATCTAAACCCTACTTTATCATTTTCCCAGGCCGGCCCTTCGGTAAGATAAGGCGGCAGGGCCTGTTTTGAGAAATCAGTAGGCTGCGCGTTCACCGGCATGGTATCTTTATCGAGCGCAGGGCCAAAGGTATTATCACTGTTTTTTCGCATATGTCGCACGTGAGCACGCACCATTGCTTTTATGGTAGCAGGGGCATCGGAAATAACAGCCTGCAATTGTATTTGCTCCCCGGGTTTGAAAGAATACAAAAAAGCCACTTCATCCCATTTGTTATCGCCGTTTATATCATCGTACTGCACCACAAGCGGCATACCGGTTGCTTTTTTCAGTATAACATATTTACCGGCTGCAATAGCGCCTGTCTTTTTTTCAATGTCGGCTCTTTTCAATACGATCAGTTCATTGGGACGATCAGTTTTTAACGGATTGGTAATAATTATCCGGTTAACAGGCTTAGATTGTCCGTCGGATACTTTAATCATAAATAGCATACATGCTATCAACAAGGCTCTTCTGGTGTTTAACATCTTCATCATTTAAGGTTATTCTTTGTGCGAAGATAATCACTCAATATAAATACGCTGTTCCACCGTTTCGGCAAATTGTATTTTGGGTTCTGTTGCTCTTCCGTATTGCCAGGCAACAATGGTAACTTTTACAGGAAACTTACTGCGGGGTGGAATTGTTGTAAATGTAAGCGTATTACCGGTTACTGTTGCCGGCCCCTCCCGCACATAAAACCGTACCGGCACCTGCGCATCAGATACTGCTTTCAATTGTATAGACTTTGTGCCTCTTTTTATAGTTGGTATAGCAGCAAACCGGATGGTTTGCGCTTTTCCTTCATTATTTGTTACCGGTATATCCATCTTTGCCTGTTGCACCGCCGGCTTGTAAACCGTATCGCCACCATGCTCTGCCGCAAACCAACACTCATATTTATTCGTTTTACTATACTGCCCCTTTTCAAAACAGATCTGAAAAGTGGTATCATTCAGTTTTTTAAAAGGGCCGGCAATGCGACTGACAACTATGTTACCTGTTGTTGCATGCCCTACCGGTGAGCCGGCCGGAAGGCCCGTCCACTCCGACGTCCTTGCATGCCCGCCGGGAACCGTATCTAAAAATGTTGGTTTAACAATAAACGTTATACCATCCTGCATCGGTTGAAAAGCGAGGTCTACCTGCTGGTGGGTGTTTCTTTGCGGAACTGTTTTTCCATTCTGTACATATCCCAGTAACTGTGCTTTTTTGTTCCGGTATGCCGATTCGTATTGCTGTGTGGCTTTTAACATTTCCTCATCAAAAAACCAGAATGCCTGTGTTGTATCACCGGTATATTTTTTAACAGGCGCGGGCTGTGCAGCCGGCAACTGTTTAAATCTCCATTTATCCATCAGCCAGCCTGTTTTCGACGGATCAACCGGAAGTAACACCGGTGGTCCATGTACCGGCGCCTTCGGCAACCTGTACTGTGTAGCTTTTTTTATATACAGCGCTATGTATTTTATCTTTTTTACAGATGCGGCAAAATGCCCTTCAGCCGGGCAAGCCAGCATACTCAATGGCATGAGCGGATGTTGCTGCCGTTCCTTTACACCTTCGGCAGACCATGAATCAGCAGCTTCATATTCGCCCATTGTTTCAAGACAAGGAATAAAATCGATGTTTTGTGCTGCACTCCATATATCGGGCGCAAAGGAAGGATGACGGAAGTATGGCCATTGTCCGCTTACCGAAATGGCGCACAAAGTTCTTTTGGGATTCCATGCCGCAAAATAATAAGGCCAGCTGGCAGCAGCCGAATGCCCCATGGGAACTACCGGCGCATATGCCAGTTCGGTATAGCCACTTTCATTGGCCAGATCGTTCATCATATTGTTAAACACCTCGCCGGCGCCTTCGTTAAAACGGAACAAATGATCAAAGAAAGGCGACACCCATACTATCGCAAACGACAACTTACTCATTTCTTCTCTGAAAGCCGGATGCTCCAATATCATCTGCTCTTCCATATTGTTTTGCGCTACGATAACGGCACGTACCTTTTTACAATCAGGCGGGATCCATAAAAAAGCGCGGGATGCCGGATTTCGTGCGGCTTTTACAGGCACGCTCCATTGCCACACCTGGGCAAATGCGCCGGTGACAATGTTTAATAACAACAATACAGTTATAAAAAATTTTAGCATATCACTACTTAAACACCACCTGTTTAACAAATGCGCCGGTTTTGATATTGCCCGAAGCGGCATTCGTAACCCGTTTTCCGTTGATCAATACATTGTCAAACGTTATTCCCTGCACAATATGGCTGCTGTCGAGCCCGTTGATCATAGAGCTGCCCGCCGAATTACCTGTATAACTGATATTCTTAAAATAAATGTTTTGCACGCCCCTGCCCGGCCCGGTATTATATTGCTTATTATACACCACCCTGATATTAAACAACTGGCCTTCTTCAATATCATCAATACGAATGTTCTCAAATCGTATATTTCTGATCAGGTTATAATCGCCCGCATTCATTGCCATGCAGCCCTGGTATTCGGGATCGTCTTCATCCTGTTCAAGGATGTTGATATTTTTGAACAGGCAATTTTCCAATGTATCGCCTTCGGTATTGGTATTACCGTGAATACCCATGTTTATAGGATGAGCAATGTCGGCCCATAAAGTTGAGTTGGTTACGGTACAGTTACGGGTATTGCCATAATAATTCCATCGATGAGCGTACAGGGCAATGCAATCGTCGGAATTGCGCATAAACACATCATCGACCTGTACATCGGAACAACACATCATATCGATGCCATCGGCCCATCCCTGGTAGCTGAACGATTTTATATTTTGAATAGTAATATTTTTTGAAGAACCGCCGAAAATGGTATAATGTCTCGGGTCGATAAAAATGATACCCTCTATATGCACATTGTTTGAATAAGCTACCAGAACGCCCTCCTGCGGTTGATCAACAATACCACGTCCGCAAATGCGAACATTTTGTACGCTGTCGCAAATGAATTTGCCGCGTACTACAGCACCACCGGCGATATACACTGTTTTACCGGAGGGAATTTTGTATTCCTTTGGCTGTCCATTGCCGGGCGTGTGCAGTCCCGGTCCGAAATATATTACATTGGCATCGTTGCTATCGGGCTTACTGGTTTCGATGGCATTGGCAAATACATGCAGGTTATGCAGTTTATCGCCATTAAATTCAACAGATATCTTTCGCGGCTGATGTAAGGTAAATAGAATTGTATTTCCTTTAACCGTTGGTGTTATACCATAAATGGCAGGCCGCACCCTAACCGACCGAAGACTCTCATTGTTCTTGCGAACCATTACTTCCACCGTTCCTGAAAAATCAAAATACACCATCGAAGCATCCGCCGCTTTATCCATATCTACTTTTACGTTGTATTCATACAGGTCCTGCCACTCGCCGCCGGGCCGGCGCACTTTAACGGTGTAATCGTCATTGTGCATGGCATAAATCACCTTTTTGGGAGCAGGGTATGTAATGAGTTGTTGCGCGTGTGAACGTGTACAAAAGAAAATAATAACCACTAAAATAATCCGGGTGTTCATGATTTTGTTTTCTGCGTTGTCTTTTATTTTTTGTTATTTCTATTTTCAGTTTTTTTTCACCACATAGGCACATAGGGAACATAGGTTTCACATAGAACCTATCTTTATTCTTCAGGTAAAGCAGCAAACAGATCATTTACCAGAGTTCTTTGCCCTTCTTTAAAAATGTATATACAATGAAAATTTATTAAAATCCCTTTAGGTTTTTGTAGCATGCCCATATATGTTAGCAAAATGGCCTCATGTATGGACAACACACCTTCCTGAGCTTTTAATTCCACACACAACACATCCTCAACCATTACATCTAATCTTAATTGTGTATCAAACATAAGCCCCTTATAATTTACCGGTACCCACAATTGATTTTTATACTGCAATCCCTGCAAAGCCAGTTCTTTTATAAAGCATTTTTCATACACACTTTCAATTAATCCTGGTCCCAAATGTTTATGAACTTCGATAGCACAACCAATAACCTTATAGGTTAATTCATTCAGATATTTTTTGGTTACTGTCATAATGGCAAGTATTAGTAACCGAAAATATAATATTTTTAAACAATATGTCTAACCGACTAAAAAGCCTATGTGGTTTTCCTATGTTCCCTATGTGCCTATGTGGTGCGGAAATCTTCAGTTCGACATTTATTTATCCCCTACAAACTTCAACACTTCCCTGGTAAATGCTTCCGGCTGCTCCATGTTGCACATGTGGCCGGCATCTTCAATCCATACTAATGTTGATTTTGGTAAAAGGTCGAGAATGGCAGGATGTTCTGGCACTTTGTTACCGGGTGATTTGCCTTCGAGCACCAGCACAGGCACTGCCCCCGCCCCCCTCAGTCCCCCCTGAAGGGGGGATGCCATGCGGGATAATTTTTCTTTTACAGATAATCCCAACACCAGTCTCGGCTCCAGATGCAACGGTTGCCAGGCATCCCATTCATAGATCATCTTCCATAACTCATATCGCATGCGTTCTTTTTGTGAACCACCTGAACGCATTAATGCATTAAACCACTCGCGTTTCATTACATCGATCCCTTTCTTTTTTAAGGCGGCGATCTCAGCATAACGCTTTTGTTTCTCCGCTTCATCCATAGGATGGTCAGGCCCCGGAACAGGGAATATATTTCCGCTGGCTAATGTGGCAGTTATTATTTTATCAGCATGCAACGCCAACATATCGGTAACCACAAATCCTCCCAGCGACAATCCCACCAAATGCGCTTTTTGTATACCCAGCTTTTGCATGAGGGCATTTAAATCTTCGGCATGTAAAAACTGTTTATCTTCCGATGGCATAGACGACCGGCCATAACCGCGCAAATCGTATCGTATAACCCGGTGCGTTTTTGCAAACTCATGGAACTGTTCGTTCCACATGGTATGATCGAGTGAATGGCCATGCACCAATATCAACGGCTCCCCTTTACCCTGTTCTTCATAGTACAATTTTGCATCGCCTATATTTATCCAGCCGCGTTTAACAGCCGGCTCTGCTGCTTTTTGCAATACATCACGTACCAGCAAAGGCAAAACCGGACTTCCATAAAAAGAAGAAAATCCATTGGCGTTTGCTTTTTCAACATTTACCCGCGTGAGAAAAAATCCATATACTTTATTCTTTTTATCGATCCATGGATAAGCGCCGGCCCATGACGGACTGCTGATCAATACGGGTTCGCCGGCTGCATTCACTTCCTCGCGCCACTCGCCCAAACCATAAATATCTTTTCTATTCGATGCCCTGGCATTTTGTACATACTCACCTGCATTCACCGTGGCATTACCAATGTGATCGGCCTGCATGGCGGCAATGACTTTTGCCGATAATATCCTTTTTCCTTCAAATACCCCGTTATTCAAAATCATCGACAAAAAATTCGCATAATCGTGCAGTGCAGCACGGGCGCCGCCACCAATCATGGGATTATGCCCCGGTGTTTCATCAACGGGCGTAAAATGCGTATAGCGCATGTGTAAGGGCCGGGCGATCGTTGACTGAAAAATCGTTTCCCAGTCTTTCCCGGTAGCCAGCTCGGCCATTCTTCCGGCCACCTGCATAGCCATACCACCATATTTAAACTTTGTTCCCGGCAATGTATCGGCAGGCAATGAAACAATATTGGCAACTGCCTCTTTTAATGTTTGATAGTTATCGGGATGTTTACCGGCGGGTTGATAATCGGGATAACCGGCCGTATGCGAAAGCAACTGACGCAGGGTAGCTTCGCCTTTTACATCGGTAAATTCAGGCAGCCATTTCTTTACTTTATCATCCCAGGTTAGTTTTCCTTCATCTACCACGGCGGCAATAGCAGCAGCAGCCAGCCATTTACCGGCAGAGGCTATATAAGCAACTGTTTCGGGTTTATAATTGCCGAAGTATTTTTCGTAAATGATCTTATTGTCTTTTGCAATAATAACGGAGGCGCCCGGATAGTATCCGCTGTCGACCCAGCTTTTTATTTTGTTTTCAATGGGCGAAAAATCGTAACGCGACTGGGCGGTTACGTTATATGCAATACATACCAGGATACCGATTATAAACGGATGTTTCATCGTGAATGGTGAATCGTCAATCAATGTCGTTTAGTTAAGACATTTCTCACCACATAGGCACATAGAAAACATAGATTTCACATAGGGTTTTCTATGTGTTTTCCTTTGTGCCCTATGTGCCTATTGTGGTGCAAAAAACTGAGTCTGGCTTTGAATCGTGAACAGTCAATGGCAAATAGACAAATAGACAACAGGCAATTGGCAACGGGTTCTTCTGACTTCCGACCTCTGACTTCTTACTTACCACTTACCACTTACAACTTATTACTTATTAATAACTACTCCTTCACCAACTTCTTCTCCAACTCCTCGAGCGACACGCCCTTTGTTTCGGGTACTTTGGTTAATACCCATATCAGTTGCAGGGCCATCATAAAGGCAAAGAAGGCAAAGATGGGCCAGGGATTATCTTTATAAATGCCACTTTCTTTATCTAAGAAAACCGGTGTAATTAATGTGATGATGGCTGCAAATACCCAATGCACGCTGGCGCCGAACGACTGCCCCATTGCACGCACTTTGTTGGGGAATATCTCTGAAATAAACACCCAGATCACCGCACCCTGACCTATGGCATGCGCAGCAATAAAGAGTAATAAAAATACCATTAACAGGCCGGCGCTCGCACCGGAATAAAAACTCCAGGCCACCATAGCAAGACTTAATATATATCCAATTGAACCAATGACCAGTAATGTTTTTCTGCCTGCACGATCTATCAGGAACAACCCTACAAACGTAAACAACAAATTAGTGAGGCCTATGGCAATGGAATTGAATAAAGAATCCTTCGCCGCCAAACCGGCACGCTCCAGAATTTCGGGTGCGTAATACAAAATGAAATTTATGCCCGACCACTGATTGAAGAAGGCTACCAAAAATGCCAGCCACAGAATTCTGTTATACTTACGGCTGAAAAAACCACCTGAATGTCCGGCCGTTGCTTCATGCTGTATACTGGTCGTTATAGAAGATACTTCAGCATCCACATCGCTAACCCCTAACTTCGTCAACACTTTTTTGGCAGCATCAATATCATTCTTTTTAGAAACCAGCCAACGTGGACTTTCGGGAACGCTTACCACCATTAAAGAATAAATAAGCGATGGAATGGCCAGCACACCTAACATCCAGCGCCAGTCGTTGGCGCCGCCCACTCCCTGTAAAAAATAATTCGATAAAAACGCGATCAATATACCAAATACAATATTAAACTGGTACATAGCCACCAGGCGTCCTCTTGTGGCGGGTGTTGAAATTTCAGAAATATAAGTGGGCGCCGCAACCGACGACACGCCTATTCCCAAACCTCCAATGAAACGGAAAAAAGAAAATGTATAGGGGTCCTGCGCCAATGCCGAACCGAAAGCTGAAACGGTAAACAAAATACCGATCCAGATCAGCACTTTTTTTCTGCCGTATTTTTGTGTTGGATAACCACCCAGCATCGCGCCCACTACGGTTCCCCACAAGGCCATCGACATGATAAAAAATCCATGAAACCAGGGCGATGTATGCCATAATTCTTTAATAGGCAGATTGGCGCCTGAAATAACAACAGTATCAAATCCGAATATAAAACCGGCCAATGCAGCAATCAAGGCAAGCTTAAAAAGATAGCCGGAGCCTTTACTATTCGCTATGGCAGCACCGGTAGCAGTCGTTTTTTCCATTGGTATGTTCATAACCAGTTGTTTTAATGTTTTTGTGTGTTCCTGACTAAAGCGCGGGCCTGATCCATATGGCCTGACCGCCCGACGGTACTAAATTTACATTAATCACCGTTGAAGCGTCGGCTTTTTTTGTTTCTACCCTAACCTTTGTTTTAGTTTTCACTTTATCGTCATCGCTGTATATGGTAGCGAGGTATTTTTTTCCTTTTGGTAAAAAGTCGAATTTTATTTTCAACGACCGGGCATTGTTATTGGTGATCGTTCCCACAAACCAGTTATCGCCGCTACGGCGGGCGGTGGTAATAAATTCGCCGGGTGTACCTTCCAGTACTTTGGTTTCGTCCCACACCGTAGGAATTTTTTCAAAAAATTCTATTTCGGGCTCGTTCTCATACTGTGCAGGTTTATCGTACCAGAACAGCGTTTGAATGGGACTGTAATAAACAGCCGCCAGCGCCAGTTGATGAGCATGCGTTGTTTTAATTCGATTATTGTAATAACATATGGTATAATCAGCTGCACCGGCAATAAAACGGGTGAAAGGCAAAATGGTATTATGGGTTGCATCCGGCATTTCTTCATTGCCCCTGATGCCTTCTGCCGTCATGAGGTTGGGCCAGGTGCGTTGTTCACCGGTAGGCCGCCAGTCGTCGTGAATATTAACCATCATATGGTTTTCAGCACATTTCTTTATCATTTCTTCAGTCCATGTTGTCCATCGATGCGACCCAACCTGCACAAATCCAAACTTTACCCCTTTCACACCCCAATCGCGGTATACACGAAACAATGAATCAGACTGTGCATATAGTCCCTGCAGATTACAATACAGCCATACTCCAATACCTTTTCCCTTCGCGTATTGAATAATACCCGGTAAATCAAAATCGGGAATGGCCACTTTGGTAGCATCTGAAGTAAATGTAAACGCAGGCCCATACCATTTCCAGTCGAATAATATGTATTGCAGGCCGTGCCTGGCTGCAAAGTCAATATTCTCAAAAGCATCCTTCGTTGTTTGCGTCATCACCCGCATAATTTTGCCGGGTTGCACCCAACTAACATCTTTAATTTTTGAAGGAGCATTCAAATTAAGAAGCATATCATTGTGTACTATTAAATCACCCGGCTTTTCGGCCACCATAATTACCCGCCACGGCGTGGGAACAGGTGATATCAGATCGGCCGGCGTGTACATGGAAGTAACAATGGTATTTGGTTTTTCATTACTCAGCTTAAATTTTGTACGGGCATAATCAACCAGTTGCGCTTCGGCCAAACAGGCATACCATCCATTGGGTAACTGCAGCGTTAATGGCCGTTCACTTTCATTTGGCCAATTGTTTAACGGTAATAATTTATAGGGAGCCTGCGCCCAGGCAGCATGCCAGGCTTTTGTTCCTTCGGGTAAGCTGAATTCGGTATTTTCAGATACTACCCTGTAATAGGTTCCTTTGGAATTTTCAGGAAAGAAATAACGGATAGCCACACCTTCGTTGTATACTCTGATGTGCACCTCCAATTCGTAAATGGGATTATCATCCTTTACAAAAGAAATAATAACGCCATTGTAGTAATCCCTGATCAAATTGCGTTCGCCGCATACCGGCTTCCACGTTGTGTCAATGGCCGCGGCCGTAATATTTTTTGCGGTAAGATTTTCGCACCAGCGGGCATGGCTGTCGACCTTTAAGGCCATCGCCATTTCAGAAAGATGGTTATCCAATTGAATATCTAATACAGATTCATGTACTACAGGCTGATTTTTATACGCCACCTGGTAATACATTGTTCGCTTATTTGTTGCATCCTTTTTCTGGTAAAACTGAACCGCGATATTTTTATCGGGCGATGCTACATTCACGCTGCTTCCGGGCACTACGCTATCCTGTGCATATATAGCCGTACCTGTTATACAGGCAATCAGTATAGTAAATACGTTCTTCATGCAATCATCAGAGGTTTTCATAAATACTTTTTCCTGCCTTTAATTTTTTTAACCGTAACAATGCTTCGATATAATAGTAATCGGCATAAATGATCGAGGCATCTACTTCACCGCCGTTTGGTTTATGTCCGGTTGAATGTAATAAGAAAGCACTATTAATATTACGACTTTGATATTTATCAGTAGAAAGATTTGTCAGCATTTGCGCTGCTTTCCGGCGGTATTCATCAGCTTTTGTTTTATCTGTAACAAAGGTACTTAACTCCAGCAAAGCCGATGCGGTAACCGCTGCGGCAGATGCATCTCTCGGTGCATTGGGAATACCGGGCGCATTAAAATCCCAATAGGGAATCAGGTCATCGGGCAGATTTTTAAGATATACATCAGTCACTTTCTGCGCAAAATCCAGGAACTGTGTATCCTTTGTTTCCCTGTACACCATGGTATAGCCATAAATGGCCCAGCTTTGTCCCCTCGCCCACATGCTGCTATCGCTATAGCCCTGGTGGGTAATGCCTTTTATTTTTTTACCGGTTGCTGTGTCATACACCACCACGTGGTATGATGTATAATCAGACCGGAAATGATTCAACATGGTTGTTTGGGCATGTTTCACCGCTATATCATACAAGTTTTTGCTGCCGCCGTTTTTGGAAGCCCAAAACAACAACTCCAGATTGATCATGTTGTCCATAATGGTATTATGCCGCAGCGGCCAGTCAACCCCGGGCACTTCACGGGGCCACGAAAGTATAGTACCTACTTTTGGATTGAATAATTTCGACAAGGTATCGGCGGCTCTTAGCAGCATATTTTTATACACTGAATCATGCGTAAGTCTGTACCCGTTGCCAATGCTGCAATAAACCTGAAAACCGAGATCGTGATCAATAGCAGCCGAATCAACTAATGGATATAATGCGGCTGAATAACGCTGCGCTTCTTTTTTCAACGTAGGATCTTTGCTGTATTCATAGGCATACCATAAAATGCCGGGCCAGAAACCACAGGTCCAGTCGCGGTAATTTACCAAACGCCAATTAGCTTGCCCATTGGCAATACTGCGGGGTATTTGCGCAGCATCAGCCGGCGCCAGCTTCAATGTTTTACCGGCCTGTGCAAGGCAATAATCGAGGTTTTGCTTTTCATCGAACAATGTGGATTTGCACGCCGCAAACATTGCTAAACCCAATGCACTAATTATAATGACCTTTTTCATTCTTTATTCTTTCTACCTGCCAGGAATAATTTTTTGTTGTGCCAGCCATTCAACACGTGTATATCCCATTGCTGGTAAATCAAATGCTATGGCAGCTTTACCATTCACCATTGTTTTTCTGCCTGCGATCGATCTTTTACCGATAACAAGCACCGGCTTTGCAGGGTTACGCATTAATTCCTGCGGTATGGTTAGTGTAACCTGTTTTGAACAGCCAAAGAACCATCCGTTGTTTTGTTTGCACAAAACAGCAGATGCACTATCCGGCTTTGCTTCAATACCAAAACCTCCTTTTGAAACACTGCGACCATTACCAAGGAACAAATAACTCAAATCATTACCTTCTTCGCTGATCACCGCATAGGTACCCCTGAACTTCTTTTCTTTATATACTATTTCCTGTATAGCATTAGCGGATGAAAAAATATATTGCTTACTGCCTGTTTTGTTCTCCACTACAATACCTGAAAATTCCTCAACCGGTTTATCGGGTGAAAAGGAGGTAATGGATGTAATTGATTTCGGTTGCGATGATGACGATGGTTCAAACACCACTACAAAAGGGCGCTTCCAGGCTTCGCCATACTGACGGGCTACAATAGCAGGTAAAGGCAACTCAGCAATTTCTTTTGGAACAATACCTCTGTCGATGGCAGTTGATTTGGGCGATTTTACTGAGAATATTTCACGATCGCGTGAACCTTTCATCCACATGTTCATAAAGATCGAGTCCCTGCCGGGCATCTTTAACTGAAAAGTGACATTTATATCTTTATCCGTTGTTACAGATCTCTCATCCCACAAATAATCGTACGCAAACAGATCGCCGTTGGCGAAGGCTAATTTATCAATTGACTGCATGTTCAATGAGTTGCCGCTATTGTCGCTGATGCTCATCCCCTGCCCCATATTGTGATAAAAATAATCGTGCCGTTTATCGCCGCCTTCTTTTTTACGCGAGCGAAATACATCAACATAATAACCGGTTGAATCGCTGGTGCGAATAATGCTCATCATGCGTTGCTGATCGGCATTGGTTTCAGGTTCCAGGAAATACAGATCGGCAAAGCTGATATTGGGAAAAATATTCTTTTTTATATCAGTCAGCGGATAACAGCTTTTCACTGTAAACCCGTGGCTGCTTCGCATTTCGGGGTACGACGATATTCCATCTACCACTACGGTATTATGAGCAGGAAATTTGGAATAATACTCGGCATAATCGGGTTGAAAATAAGTGGTGCCAATGCCGGCCTCGGGCGCCAGCGGCAATCCTTTTCCATACAACTCCAGCGAAATTCCATTGGCATGCATATGATTGCCCAGCGAGCCATTCAACGAAAGCGCCAATGCAGTTTCGGGATTGATGCCGTTGCGCTGTATCAGCCAGCTTACATTGGGTGAGTAAAAAAGCGGACTTACAAAATCCTGCAATTTGCCTGCAGGTATTGATTCTTTCAATGAAAAATCGGCATAATTGAGCAATGAAACCAGGTCTCTCCTTTCTATCTTTTGGTCATTGCCTTTTGATTCACCATTCACCATTGACCATTCACTATTCACCATTTTAATAAACCTCGTAAACAACTCTTCCTGCTCAGGTTTATTATTCTTCTGCGCATTCATGATCACCTGTTGAGCCGAACTGGTCGACAACCGGTAATAATGCGAATCGCCAAACGATACCACATATCCATTGGGCAACAGGTATTGTGCAGTAGCCAGTACGGCTTTTTTCAGAATGGGCAACTGTTCAAGCAAATCAAAATTCAATACACGATCGAATAAGGTAACGAAATTCATGAAGTCGTTCATCACATTCACCGAATACCCGGGACACTCGCCCCAGATGCCTGTGTTGGGATCGTAGCCTTTTTTGATCAGTTCGGTGAGCGACCATTGGCGAACCGCATTTTGATTTAATATCTGATCAAGATAATACTGGCAACCTCTGCCATCGGCATAGGTGTTATTATTCTCAAGCACCAAAGCAATGTTAGCTACAAAGCGAGCTTCAATCAGGTCCCAGTTGTTGAACGGTACGCCGTTCTTAATGATAAGATCGGCCCATTTTTTAAAGGCGTTTGCATACAATGGCATTTTACCCGATGCATGCATTTGTATGTAATCGTGCAAAAAATCGTAACAAACCGTCAGCTCGTTCACAATATCTTCATGAATTACTTCAAACGACGATAAACCCGCCAGGGTTTGATTATGTCCGTGGTTCAGGTCAAAGGGTTCTTTACGGTAATAAATACCCGTCATATAGGTATCGAACAGATCAAAGGCAAACTTTGCATATTTTTCTTCATGGCTATACCAGTAAATGATGGCAGCGTTTTGCGCCATAGCCATGATATTGCGATTGATGTTTCCTACTATTACTCCTGTTTTTGCCTGTTCAACCCACTCGAGCGGCTGACCGGGTTTGGCGCGGTTTACATAATATAACCCACGCGGGTCATCCATATAAGGCAAAATATCTTCGAGTTTTGGTGCGCCGAACGAAGTAACGGCATCGCGGGTGCCTGGAAAGCGAACGGTGGGCGCAGGCGCTTCGCCTTCGGCATGATCATACACTCCGCCTTTAATAAACACATCGGTTGATTTTGTTTTCCAGTACATCTGCAGGCGCGAAACGATCCAGGTGCTGTCGGTTTGATGCCGGTTCACATATTCCTCAATATTTTTTTTCGATTGCTCAAAAGAAGCAGTCGCCCAACCGGCCGAACCGATGAGCGTTTGCAGCCGGGGCTTTTCATTGTTATTAGTAAGCAATCGCGGATGTACCGCCGTAACAACAGCAGGAATTTTAATTTGCTGTGCGCCGGCCATTACAACTGAAAACAGTAAAAAAATAAATACACCAATTTGTTTCATTACCTTTTTTTTTAAAGGTGTGCCACGCCTTATGCGCGACACACCTGAAAGGCCTTCATAGGGAATATAAGTTTATCTTAATGGCTATATTACCAACCCGGATTTTGTGCAAGGTTGGGATTTAATTGTCTTTCTGATAACGGTATTGGTATTAAATAATTCTTTTCAGAAAATTTACGATTGGTTACAGCATCGGCAACTATATCTCCGTCGCTGTTGAACGTCTTTTTCAGAGTAGGATATTTAGTTTCATATTCCGTACCCTTATAACGAATACCCAGTACCGGCTTTGTTAACACATCTACTGCAATATGCCACCGTTTTAAATCATCCATGCGAAACCCTTCTCCCTGTAGTTCTACAGCTCTTTCTCTGCGTATTTCTTCGAGCATATCCAAACTATTGGCAGTAACAAGCGTGTTGCTGAGTTTAGGCATACCGATACTTCCGTTTACCCGCAAACGAACAAGATTTAATGATTTGTCAAGATCGGCATCGCTGATAACACCGTTACGCTCATATAACGCTTCGGCATAGTTAAGATATACTTCAGCCAAACGGATCACCGGGTAGTCGTATCCCTCCTGGAAATTGGGCACTTGTCTTTCAGCACTCCATTGCTGGTTATTATAACCCGTCTGGTCGTTTGCCAGTGGGTCGAACGCAGGACGAGCCATTTTCAGATCATCGGCACTCCAGTCCCAGTTAATATGATAATTTACAGCATTTTGCCAGTAACGATAACCGGGTATACACATAAAATACCGCATACGGTTATCTCTGTTCTGATATTCAGATGTCATCAGGTCGCGCTTAACGGTATCTTTGGTTTTACCAATAGGCAAACCATCTCTGCACAGGTACATATCTGCCATTTTGCGGCTCATATCGGCCCCTAATGCTCCGAAAGAGATCTGGTTGGGTATTGTTTTTATCAGATTGTTCGACTCATAACGTACAGCCAGGATATATTCATTGTTAGCCGATTTGTTTATGTTGGCTGGGTTAGACCGCTGGTTCTCTAAAATAAACAGGTATTTTAA
>Ga0114129_10005528_pt1 | contig 17875 bp, 13 predicted proteins | sample RhiMetdeltSRZDD1_FD_80071 | JGI IMG/M metagenome (GOLD analysis project Ga0114129, IMG submission 80071) | Populus rhizosphere microbial communities from Tennessee, USA - Rhizosphere MetaG P. deltoides SRZDD1 (version 2) (version 2) | ecosystem: Host-associated > Plants > Roots > Rhizosphere >...
ACGGCGATCATGCGCGCGAACGAGCTGCCGCCGCCTTCCTGCGCCTCGACCTTGCGGACGATCGGAGGAGTGTGCGCGACCGGCTGCACGGCCACGCGCCGGACCTGCGTCTCCGCACGGCTGATCGCCCTCGCCGCGGGCCTGCCACCCACCACCGCCATCGCCGCCAACGCCGCCACCCACATCGTGGGAAAAACCTATGCACGGCCGGACGCCGCGACAGCGGGGCGGCTGCCGGCGCCCGTCCGATCGTGAACCGAGCGGACCCTCGCTGTCAGCCACTCGACGTGCGACCGGTCACGCCCGTCCCTTCGGGTGGTTGGGGACGGGCTCGTTCTTGCCCTGCTCCGCGCGGCGCTGCTCGAGCACCTTCTGGGCCTCGTGCGTGGGCACCTCGTCGTAGTGGTCGAACTCCATGGTGAAGTAGCCCATGCCCTTGGTGAGCGAGCGCAGCTCGGGCGCGTAGGTGCGCAGCTCCGCGTGCGGGGCCTGCGCATGGATCAGGGTGCCCTTGGAGCTGGGTTCCATCCCCAGGATCTTCCCTCGCCGCTGAGTCACGTCCGCGATCACCTCGCCCAGCATCTCGTCCGGCACCACGATTTCGAGACGCATCATCGGCTCGAGCAGGACCGGCTTGGCCGCGGCGAGCGCGTTCTTCAGCGCCATCGACCCCGCGATGCGGAACGCCATGTCGGACGAGTCGACGGTGTGGAACGATCCGTCGACCAGCCGCACCTTGAAGTCGACCAGCGGGAACCCGCCCAGACGCCCTTCCTACTCCGCGTCGCGGATCCCGTGCTCGACCGACGGGATTGACTGATGGTGGATCACGCCTCCCACGATCGCGTCCTCGAACTGGACCCCGGTGCCGCGCGGCAGCGGCTCCAGCTCGATGTGGCAGTCGCCGTACTGCCCGCGGCCGCCGCTCTGCCGCTTGTATTTCCCCTGCGCCTTGGCGCGCGCGAGCACCGTCTCGTGGTACGCGGGGTGCGGCAGCTCGAGGTGCACGTCGACCTCGAACTTGCGCTTGAGCTTCTCCACCGCCACTTCGATGTGGACCTGCCCCATTCCCTTGAGCAGCGTCTCGTTCGTCTCGGGGTCGCGCGTCAGCTCGAGCGACGGATCCTCCTCGAGCAGCTTGTGCAGCGCCACCCCGGCCTTCTCCTCCTGCTCGCGGTCGATCTTGAGCGCGTAGGAGATGACCCGCTGCGGCTTGCCGATCAGCTCGAGGCGCATGGGCGCGTCCGCGGCGGTGAGCGTGTCGCCGACATGCACGTCGCGCAGCTTCATGAGGCCGATGATCTCGCCGGCCGAGGCGGTGGGGACCTCGGAAGTGTGGTTCCCGTCGATGCGGTAGAGGTGCGCGAGGATCTCTTCCTGGTTCGTGCGCGGGTTGTAGAGCTTCTGCCCGGTCTTGACCTGACCCGAGAAGACGCGGCACGCGGTCAGGCGACCGACGAAGTGATCGACGGTATTGCGGAAGGCGAGCAGCGTCGGCGCCTGATCGAGGCGCGCCGTCCGCACCACTTCCTTCCCGTGGCCGTCCTTCCCCTTGATCTCCCGCCGGCTGGTCGGATCGGGCAGGTACTTGACGATCGCCGCCCCCAGATCGCGCACGCCGACGCCGGGCCGCGCCGCGCAGGCGAGCACCGGAAGGAAGCGCCGCCCGAGCACGGCATGGGCCAGCGCGTCCTGGATCTGCTCCTCGCCGGGCTCCTGCCCGTCGAGGTACTTCTCCAGCAGCACGTCGTCGGTCTCGGCCACCGCCTCGACGAGGCGCGTGCGCAGCTTCTTCGCGTCCGCGACCAGTTGCTCGGGAACGTCCTCCTCGATGTAGGCGCCGAACTTGCCGTCCTGCTTGCGGGCATACGTATGCGCCCGCATGGTGATGAGGTCGATGACGCCGCTGAACGAATCGCCCAGGCCGATGGGCAGCTGCAGCGCGACGGGCTTCGTCTTGAGCGTCTTCTCGATGTCGTCCAGGGCGCGCAGGAAGCTCGCGCGATCCTTGTCGAGCTTGTTGACGCAGGCGATGAGCGGCAGCGAACGCTCTACCGCCATGTCCCAATGGGCTTCCGTCTGATGCTTGACGCCGCTCACCGCCGAGACGAGCAGCAGGCCTCCCTCGACGACCGCCAGCGAACGGTCGGTATCGGTGAGGAAATCGGAGAACCCGGCCGTATCGAGCAGGTTGAGCAATACGCCGTCGTGTTCTGCGTAGGTGATGTGCGTGGCGACGGTGAAGTTCCGCTTGGCCTCCTCGGGCTCCGCGTCGAGGTGGCTGGTGGACCCGTCCTTGCTGGCCCTCGCGGGAGCATCGTGCCGGAGCAGGGCTTCCGTGAGGGCCGTTTTTCCAGCCCCGTCGTGGGCAATGATCGCGACGTTGCGAATCTGCTTCGGATCGAGCATGGCAGTCTCCAGGTAGGCGGCTAGACTAGATCATCCCCTCGCGGTTGTACCGGGCAGCCCATGACACCTGTTCGCGTTGCGGCGTTCGCGCTGCTGTGCGCCTCCTCGGCCGCAGCCCAGCAGCGCTTCCCCACTTCAGGAATCCCCTTGCCGGCCGGCAGCTTCGCGATCACCGACGACGCGACCGCCCTGGCGCGCAATCCCGCCGGCCTCGCGTACGCCCGCGGCCTGCTCTTGGAGTACGGCGAGGAGCGCGGCTACCGCGAAGGCCTGCCTCGCTCGCGCGCCGGCTTCCTCGCCCTGGCCGGTTGGGGCGCCGCACTGGGTGCGTCGCTCGAATGGCTCCACGAAAGCTCGGAGTGCACGCCCGCGACGCCGTGCTCGCGGCGGTTCACTCTGGGCGGAGCGCTCGGCGGCCGGCAGCTCTCCGTCGGAGTCGCCCACCACGGACTGTCGAGCAGCGAGAGCGCGGACCTCGATCGCCTCGGCTCGTGGGACGTCGGCGCCATGGCGCGTCCGCTGCGCTTCTTGTCGCTCGGCTACACCGCCGTCGACGTCGACGCTCCCCGCTTCGGCCCGACGCAGATCCCGCGCCGCCACGTCGCCGCCGTCGCGGTGCGACCTCTGCAGGAGCGGCTCACGCTCGCGGCGGATGCGATCTTCCGATCGTGCACCGACGACGGCCGGCGCTGCGGCGTGGAGCATCCCGATTGGGCGTTCACGGGAGAGGCAAGGCTCGTCCAAGGCTTGCAGCTCGTCGGCCAGGTCGGGCTGTCCGACGCCGGGACGGTCTCCGGCCAGTTGGGCCTGCAGATCGACTTCGCGCACTTCGGAGCGCGGTCCGCGGCGAGTTTCCCCGGCGCGGGCGCGACTGGCAGTCAGCTCAGCGTGCTGCGCCTTTCGTCGCTCGCGTACCCCGGACTGAGCTTTCCGCGGTCGCGCGCGGTGGAGCTCGACCTGGATCGCGCCCTGCGCCGGCCGCCGTCCGGCGTCGTCGGCGTGCTGCTGGGCGAGACCCACCGCGACCCCCTCGCCCTCACTGTCGAGGAGCTGCACCGCCTGGCGCGCGACCCGGCGGTCAAGGCGGTCGTGCTCCGCTCGGGCGGGCTCCCCCTCGGTACCGGCCGGAGCGAGGAACTCCGCAGCGGAATCGAGGAGTTGCGCGCCGCGGGCAAGAAGGTCGTGTTTTACTTGGAAGCCGCCGGCGACCTCGACTATAGTGTCGCCACTGCGGCCGACAGGATCTATGCGGCCCCGCAGGCGGTCCTGGCGGTCAACGGTTTCTCCGCGACGGCGCTCTTCGCCGGCGCGGGCCTCGACAAGCTCGGTGTGAAGGCGGAGTTCGTCCGCGCCGGCGCCTACAAGAACGCGCCGGACCTCTTCACCCGCAGGGACATGTCGAGCGAGCAGCGTGAGGTGGTGAACGCGATCCTGGACGACGTCTTCGGCCGCTACGTGCGGCGAGTGACCCAGGCGCGACACCTCGACGAAGAGAAGTTCCGGCGCCTCCTGGATCGCGGGCTGCAGAGTCCGCAGGAAGCGCAGGCGCAAGGGCTGGTCGACGGTCTCGTCTACCCCGATCAGCTCGAGGAGGAGGTGGGGAAGCTGGTCGGCAGTCGCGTCGGGCTCGAGCAGAGAGGGACGGAGCCTCCGTCGGAGCGCAGCCTCCGCTGGGCGCCTCCCGCGACCGTCGCCGTGGTGCGGGTCGAGGGAGACATCGCGCGCGGCGAAGGCGGGCGCGATCCCCTGGGCGTCGTCGAGGTCGCGGGGTCGGAGGCGATCGCCCGGCGCATCCACCGCCTCGCCGACGATCCGTCCGTGAAGGCGATCGTGGTGCGGATCGACTCGCCCGGCGGCGACGGCAGCGCCTCGGACCTGATCTGGCGCGAGCTCGTTCGTGCGCGCAAGGAGAAGGGCAAGCCCGTGGTGGCGAGCATGGGGGACGTGGCCGCGTCGGGCGGCTACTACGTCGCGGTGGCGGCGGACGAGATCTTCGCCGAGCCCTCGACGGTGACGGGCTCCATCGGCGTGTTCGTCGGGAAGTTCGATCTGGAAGAGCTCTATCGGGACCTGGGAATCAAGCTGGTGACGAACAAGCGGGGAAACAGCGCGGACCTGTTCTCCACGGCCCGGGCGTTGACGGACGAGGAGAAGAAGACCCTGCAGGCGTGGGTGGACTCCTTCTACGCGCAGTTCGTCGAGCGCGTCGCCGAAGGGCGGCACATGCCGCGCGAGCGCGCCGATCAGCTCGGCCAGGGCCGCGTGTGGACCGGCCGCCAGGCGCAGGAGCGCGGCCTGGTCGACAAGCTGGGCGGGCTGCGCGACGCGATCGCGAGCGCCAAGGCGCGCGCCGGCATCGGCGCCGACGAGCCGGTGCTGCTGGACGACGCAGGAAAGCGCGAAGTGAGCTTCCTCCCGTCGGTCCAGGTGCTGCCCGGCTCGCTCGCGCCGCTGTCCGCCCGGGCGCTCCGCGCGCTGTCGCTCTTGGGCGACCCCGGAACGCTCCGCGCCGTCCTGCCGTTCGATCTCGAGGTGAACTGAGTGCCTGCACGCGTGCTGATCGTCGAGGACGAGGAGAGCGCTTCGCGGCTCGTCGCCTCGATCTGCTCCGAGCTGGGCTTGGCGGCGCAGTCGACGCGATCGGGCGCGCAGGCGAAGGAGATCCTCGCACGCGCGGCCCAGGCCAACCAGCCGTTCTCGGCGGCGGTCCTCGATCTCGTGCTCGCCGACCTCGACGGATTCCAGGTGGGCCAGTTCGTGCGCGGGCAGCCGTGGGGCGCGCAGCTTCCGCTCATCGTCGTCAGCGGGGTGTACAAGCAACCGAACGCCGAGCTGATGTCGCGGCTCAGGCCGCAGGCATACTTCGCCAAGCCGTTCGACGTCTCCTATCTGCGGGACGCGCTGGTGAAGGCGTGCAACGTCCAGGGCGTCGCCACCTCCGTCGACGGGGACCTGGCGCAGCGGCCCGCCGCCGCGATTTTCATCGAGCAGCTCCGGCAGAAAGCCAACTCCCTGTTGACGCTCACGCAGGACACCACGGTCCGGCTGATCCATTTCGAGAAGGGGCAGGTCCGGTTCGCGCAGAGCAGCGTGAAGGCCGAGCTGGCGGGCGCGGCGCAGGTGGCCGCGGGCGTCATCAAGCAGGCGTCGTTCGATCGCGCAGTCGCGTTCGCCAAGCAGAACAAGATGGCCCTGCACGAGGCCCTGGCCTACTCGCGCGTCTTGACCCCGGAGCAGCTCAAGCAGGCGCTCAAGCAGCAGACGGTGGACGCCGCGGTGAACGGGTTGTCGTGGACCCGGGGCTCGTTCCGCATCGATCCGCAATCCGCCGACCAGCTCGCCGCGGTGCCGGAGGCGCGCACGAGCCCGGTGGCGCTGGTGCTCGAGGCGGCCAGGCGGTCCGGCGCGCACCACACCGCGCGCGCCTGGCTCGAGGCGCACGCGCAGCAGCAGATGAGCCGGTCACCCGAGCTCGAGCGGGAGCTGTTCGCGGTGAAGACCACCTGGCCAGGCGAAGGCGTCACGCCCGTCGCGGCCAACCAGCGCTCCGTCGGAGACGCCCTGGCCCGGGTGAAGCCCGCCGAGCTTCCGCTCCTCATGTGGCTGTGCCAGAGCGGGCTCGTCGTCCTGTCGGGCACGCCCAAGGCTTCTGCCTCGGCATCCAAGGCGGCGGCCGCCAGCCCGGAGGACGAGGAGAAGGCGAAGGCGTTCACCGCCGACGAGGACTGGTCGAGGCGTGTGATCTTCGCCGAGCGCGACCGGCTGAAGGGCGCGAATCACTACGAGGTCCTGGGCGTCCAACGGAGTGCCACATCCGAGGAGATCCGGGCCGCCTACATCGCGGCGGCCAAGCGGTTCCACTCGGACGCGTTCGCCGGTCAGGAGCTCGGCTCGGCCCGGCGCGTGGCCGAAGAGCTGTTCGCTCGCGTCAGCGAAGCGCACGGCGCGCTCGCCAACCAGACGAGCCGGGCCAACTACGACGTCTACCTGGAGCGCAAGGCGAAGGGGCTGCCCACCGACGTGGGCGCGATCTTGAAGGCGGAGGGGATCTTCCAGAAGGGAGAGACGCTCTTCAAGGCGGGCAAGTTCGAGGAGGCGGAGAGCGCCTTCCGCGAGGCGATCGCGTTGAACCACGCCGAGGCGGAGTTCCACGCGTACCTGGGGATGTCCATGTATCGGGGGAGGGGCAACGCGCAGCAAGCCCTCGAGCTCGTCGACAAGGCGCTGGAGATGGATCCGCGGCTGCGGAGCGCCACCATTTTCGCGGCGCAGCTGCACGAGGCGCTCGGCGACGTCGAGAAGGCGAAAAGCCTGCTGCGCAAGGCCCTCGTGAACGACCCGGAGTTCGTCGATGCCAGGAGCGAGCTGTCGCGCATCAAGCGCGCGCCCGCCGAGCAGAAGAAGGGTTTTTTGGATCGTTTGCTGAAGAAGTGAGTCGCGGCCTCGAAACCTACGGCCGCAACCTGGAGTGACCAAGATGAACGGTGAAGGACAAAGGCCCCCGAGCGGCGAGACGCAGGTGCAGGCGCACGACGCGCCCGAGCCCGGGAACGCTCGCTATCCGCAGCAGCACGCCCCGAACGGACAACAGCAGCAAGGGGAAGGCGGCGGGCGGCGCCGGTTCCGGCGCCAGCGGCGCGGAGGGCGTGGCCGCGGTCGCAACAAGGGTGGACACCACCAGAACGTGCAGGCGCCGCTCGACGCGCAGGGGCGCATCCTCGACGTCGAGAACGAGCTCGGGCCCGAGGGGGCCGCCGACGCGGTGCCGCAGCCGGGAGAGCCGCAGGCCATCTCGGGGGCAGGCGAGCCGCAGGGGTCGCAGACCGGCGCCGACATCGCCGGCGGACCTTCGGCGCCGCCGCAAGCGCTCGCGGAAGGCCAGCCCGCACAGGCGCAGGCGGCCGCGCAGCAGCGCCCGCAGCAGAACCAGCAGCAGCGGCCGCCTCAGCAGCAGCAACAGCGGCCGCAGCCCCGGCAGGAGCCGCCCGTCGCCATCGAGGGCGTGCTCGACGTCGACCACCGGGGCAACGGGCGCCTGCGGAACGCCAAGCTGAACTTCCTCCCGCAGCCGGACGATCCGGACGTCCCGCGCCACATGATCGAGCGCGACCGTCTGCGCGGGGGGTCCCTCATCACCGGTCAGGCGGTGCGGCGCAATGGCCGCCTGCAGCTCATCCGGACCGAGACCGTGGAAGGCCTGCCGCCGCAGCAGGCGTCGGCGCGCACGTTGTTCCAGAACCTGACCGTCATCGATCCCGACGACCGGCTGGTGATGGAGACCACCTCGAAGGAGACGCTGACGCGCGTCATCGACATCGTCTCGCCCATCGGCCTGGGGCAGCGCATGCTGATCGTCTCGCCGCCCAAGGCAGGCAAGACCATCATGCTGCAGAAGATGTGCCTCGCCATCTCGACCAACCGGCCGGAGGTGGTGCAGTTCGTACTGCTCGTCGACGAGCGCCCCGAGGAGGTGACGGACTTCCGCCGCACCGTGAAGGCGGAGGTGTTCGCGTCTTCGGCCGACCGCCCCACCGAGGAGCACCTGCACGTCGCCGAGATGGTGCTGGAGCGAGCCAAGCGGCTCGTCGAGGGCGGCAAGGACGTCGTGATCCTGCTCGACTCGATCACGCGCCTTTCGCGCGCCTACAACAAGGAAGTCGAGTCGAGCGGCCGCACGCTGTCGGGCGGCGTCGACTCCCGCGCGCTCGAGCGTCCGAAGCGGCTGTTCGGCGCGGCCCGCAACGCCGAGGAAGGCGGCTCGCTCACCATCATCGCGACCGCCCTGGTCGACACCGGCTCGCGCATGGACGAGGTGATCTTCGAGGAGTTCAAGGGGACCGGTAACTCCGAGATCAACCTCGACCGCCAGCTCGCCGAGAAGCGCATCTTCCCGGCCATCAACATCCAGACTTCCGGCACGCGCAAGGAAGAGAAGCTCTTCTCGCAGCACGAGTACGAGAAGGTGAAGAAGCTGCGCGGCGCGTTGTTTGCCCTGAAGCCCGTCGAGGCGATGGAGCGGCTGCTCAAGTCCGTCTCGGAGTTCAAGTCGAACGCGGAGTTCCTCGACGCGATCTAGGCTGCGCGTCCCAGATGTAACCCTCGATCCGCAGCGACCTGCTGCCGTCATGGCCGACCAGGGCGGCGGGCGCGCCTCTGGGAATCGCGCTCGCGGGCCCGCCCGCCGCGGCTGCAGCGGTCAGCGCAGCGACGATCGCCTGCAGGTCGTCGTGCGAAGAGACTGACGTCGCCGGCAGCTCGTAGGCAGCCGTCAGCGCGCCCAGGTACGGCGTCAGGTCAGGCCTCTTGCCCTTCGCGGGCAAAGGCACGAGTCCACTCGACCGCCATGCGGACGTCGGGAAGCACTCGAGGACGACATAGCCGTCGCCGGCCGCAGCGTGCGCGCCAGGTTCCGCGAGCGTGACACCGGGCTTTGCAAGCAACCTTGCAAAGACGTCGACGCAGAACTCGATCCATCGCCGCTGTGTGCCCGGGAACGTCCGCGGGTACGCTCCGGTCTTGCCTTGCGTCCGGCATTCGTACTCGCAGCGGCGGCCGACGCCCGGCGTTCCTGCGGGTGTCGCGGGATCGCGCCACCCCTGCGGTCCGTCGAGCCCGATGGCGCAGACGTGTTCCCGCCTGGCAAACGCGTCGATCGCGTCTGCGAGCGCTACCGGCGTGAGCGGAAGTGCCGGCCAGGAGATCGCGCCGGCGCGCACGCGTGCAAATCTCTGCGACCGGGAGTCGAACTCGATCGTCGCGCTGCCGACGGAGCTCCACTTCGAGCTCGCGAGGTCGATGCCGAGGACTTTGCGAACGTCGCGCATGGAGCCGCTGCGAGCTTGTCCAGGGACGAGTTGGTTGCCGGACAAGATTTCCTCACCGCCGGAACGCGGAGCGGATTCCAGCGCGGACGACCGTCGCCGGGTGCAGGAGCAGCATGCCGAGGCGGCCGGCCAGCGTGGTCGGTTCCCTCAGCACGCCGAGCTGGCGCAGGATCGTGGCCCGGTCGTAGTAGATGCGCTCGCCCAGCATGCGGTCGTTCTCGTCGAAGGTGAACACCGCGCACAGTGGGAACTCGAGCCGGCGGCCCGTCGGAGGAAGGCCGCGCCACGGTCCCAGGTGCGTCCCCGTGATCACCACTTCGAGCACGATCGCCTCCTCGCTCAGGTGCCGTCTCTTGATGTCGATGTGCAGGTCAGGCGCGGCCCGGAACAGGCTTGCGTAGTAGGCCCGGACTGCGTCGATGCCATCGTGCATCTCTCCCCAGGGCCCGTCCTCGTAGACCGCCTTCTGGCCGAAGATGGCCAGCAGGCCATTGATGTCGTGGCGGTTCTCCTGGCGGACGTGCTCCTCCACGGCGGCGAGACGCGCGTCGGCCTTTACGCTCTGCGTGGGTTTCATCGTAGAGCTCCGTTACCCCGGCGGCGGCCCCGCCGCGCGCTGGAGCTTCTGCTGCAGGAACGCCGCCGCCGCCGCGGTGGCGTAGTCGCGGTTCTCCTTCTTCTGGAATCCGTGTCCCTCGTTCAGGCCGAGCAGGTAGGGCGCGTCCTTGCCGCGCGCACGCAGCGCCTGGACGATCTGCTCCGCCTCGCTCTGCGGCACGCGCGGGTCGTTCTTTCCCTGGATGACGAGCAGCGCGGCCTCGATCTTGTCGACCGAGTTGAGCGGCGAGATGCGCTGCTGCACGGCGCGCACCGCGGGATCGCGCTCGTCGCCGTACTCGGCGCGGCGTAGATCGCGCCGGTACGCCTGCGTAGTCTCGAGGAAGCTGACCAGGTTGGAGATGCCCACCAGGTCCACGGCTGCGCGCACGCGCGACCCGTGGAAGGCGACCGTGGCGAGCGTCATGTACCCGCCGTAGGATCCGCCGTAAGCCGCGACTCGCGAGGCGTCGAGGTCCGGCCGCGAGGCGACGAAGTCGAGCGTCGAGGCGATGTCTCCCAGCGCCTTCTCGCGCTTGACGCCGTTGTCCATGGCGAGGAACGCCTTGCCGTAGCCGGTCGATCCGCGCACGTTGGGCGCCAGGACCGCGAATCCCAGCTCCGCCGCGTAGAACTGCCAGATCGGCTGGAACGTCGGCCGCGTCTGCCCCTCCGGTCCCCCGTGCCAGAGGATCACGACGGGAGCCTTGCCTTCGGCGCGCGGCGGCTTCCACAGGAAGGCCGGGATGGAGAGCCCGTCGGCGGCGCGATACCGCACCAGCTCCGGCTCGACGAACGACGAGGAGTCGACCGGACCGATCTCGCTCCTCGTCCAGCGGATCAGCTTGCGGTCCTGGAGCGAATAGGACCACACGTCGTTCGGCGATCGGGCGGTCTGCATGCCGACGAAGAGGACGTCGCTGCGCCTCTCGGGAAAGCGCAGCGCCGAGACGATCCCGCGCGGCAGCTCGACCGGTTCGGCGCGGCCGCTGCGCAGATCGAGGAGGTACACCCGCGACCAGCCGTCCTCGTTGGCGGCAAAGGCCACCCGCGCGCCGTCCGGCGCGACCGCCAGGGTCTCTATGTCCCAGTTGATCTGCGCGGTGAGCGCGCGCGGCTTCTCGTCGGGCCTGGCCAGATCGATCCGGTACACCGAGTTGAAGTCCGAATGGCGATCGGTGATCAGGTACACCGACTTGCCGTCCGGGCTGAAGCTCGCGTCCTCGACGCTGCCCCTGCCTTCGCGCGGCGTGATCTGGCGCATCTCGCCGGACTGCGTGTCGTAGAGGTGCAAGTCGGAATCGTCCACGGCGCGGAACTGGAGGACGAGCAGCCGCTTCCCGTCGCGGGAAAACTCGACGGGCGCCCAGGTGCCGTCGCGCTCGGTCACGCGGCGCGCCTCGCGCGGGGCCGAGGTCTGCGCGAAGTACACGTCGGTGTCCTTCCCGTTGCGCGCCGTCCCGGAATACGCAAACCGTGTTCCGTCGGGCGAGACGGTCAGTGCCTCGTGCCGGCTCTTGCCGTCGGTGAGCAGCTCCGACCGGCCCGTCCGGCGGTCGAGGCGGAAGACCTGGTGGAACTCGCCGCCGCCGGCGTCCTGCAGATACAGGAGCGCCCGCGGGTCGCCCCGCACGAATCGGGCCGAATTGACCGGCTCCGTCCCGAACGTCAGCTGCGTGCGCATCCCCATCGGTTGCTCGACCAGGTGCAGCTGGTTGGTGGAAGCGAAGCGAGTCGCGACCAGGACCTGGCTACCGTCAGGCGTGACGTCGACCAGGTTCGCAGCGCGGGAGTTCTGGTACTGCTCGATGCGGGCGCGGAGCTGCGGCGGCACTTCCGGCATCCCGCTCTCCAGCAGCGACGGGATGCCCGCAACCGGCTTGAGGTCGGGAATCCTGGAGACCGGCGCGGCGGCCTGCGCGACGAGCAAGGCGAGGATCAGCATCGGGAACTCCTGTCAGCTCCAGCGGAAGCGGCGCAGGGTCAGGCCGCGGCCCTCGGCAAAGAGTGCGCCAGCGTACCCGGTTCCCGGGTCGAGCGGGTATACGCAGTAGCGCAAGGCCGCGTCCGGCACCCCGTGCGCCCAGAGCAGCCGCGCGCCCTCGCGGCCCACCTCCACCTCGTACGAACGGGTCGACCTCGACAGCCCTTCCCCCGTGACTTTCAGGAACGCTTCCTTGCAGGTCCACAAGCGGAAGAAGGCGCGTTCGCGTTCCTCGGGCGGAAGCTCGAAGAGCCGCCGCTGCTCGCCCGGGGCGAAGAAGCGGCGCGCAATGTCGTCGGTGCGACGCTTCTTGAGGCGCTCCACGTCGGCTCCGACCTCGACGCGGGAGAGCGCGACCAGGGCCCGCTCGCCCGAGTGCGACAGGTTGAACCGAAGCTCGCCGGCGAGCGGCGCGCAGGCGGGGTCCAACTCCGGCTTCCCGTGCGGCCGGTAGCGCAGCACGACCGCCTCCGGCGCGATCCCGAGCGCGGCCCCGAGCACCTCCCGCAGCGTCCCGCGCGAGGCCGACCAGCGGTTGCGCCACTCGTCCATCGCGAACGAAGCGGCACGGTCGCGCTCGCGCGCGGTGAAGCTCGAGGTGAGCTGCCGCAGTCTCTCGGGCGGCACGGCGAGGTCCGCGAGGATCGCGACTGCCTCGCCCGGACGCGGCATCGGACTCTCCGGCGCTGCCGGCCATCCTTCCATGGCGCGATGGTAGCGCGATGCACAGCTTGCGGCGCGTGATCCCGGTCCTGCACCTCGTGCAGCGCTTCTACGTCGGCGGCGCGGAGCGGCAGTTCATCGAGCGGCTCCGCGCGCACCCGGAGGGATTCACGCCGATCGTCGGCTGCCTGGAGATCTCCGGCGGGAACCTGGGCGATTTCCGCGCGCTCGGGCTCGGCGAACCGCATCTCTTCCCCGTCCGGGGGTCGCTCGCCCGCGTGAGCACCGCCGCACAGGTGATCCGGATGGCGCGCCTCATCCGCCGGCGCGGCATCCGCATCGTCCACGGTACGGATTTCGTGACGAATTTCCTGGGGCTCCTCGCCGGGCGGCTCGCCGGAGCGCGCGTGGTGGTCAGCCGCGTCGACATGGGCCACGCGCGCCCGGGCTTCGGCCCGCTGCGCCGCAAGGTCGAGAAGCTCGTCTCCGCCAGGGCGGACGTGGTCTGCGCGAACGCCGAGGCCGTCGGGCGGTTGTGCATCGCCGAGGAAGGCTGCTCGCCCGAGCGCGTGGTGGTCATCAAGAACGGCATCGACTTGCCTCGGTTCGACGCGCTTTCGGCTCTTCCCCTCGAGGGGCCGCTTCCCGCGGGCGGACCGCTCGTCGCCGTGGTGGCGAACCTCTGGCCCGTCAAGGATCACCGGACACTCGTCGAGGCTGCGGCGCTCGTCCACGAGCGCATTCCCGACGTCCGCTTCGCGCTGGTGGGAGACGGACCGGAGCGCACGGCGCTCCAGCAACGGATCGACGCGCTCGCGCTGCGCGACGCCGTGCACTTCCTCGGAACGCGGTACGACGTTCCCGCGATCCTGGCTCGCGCTTCGGCCTTCTGCCTGCCGTCGCGGGCGGAAGGCCTGTCGAACGCGATCATGGAAGCGATGGCCGCGCGGCTGCCGGTCGTGGCCACCGACGCAGGCGGCAACGCCGAGCTGGTGCACGACGGCGTGACGGGCTCCGTCGTCCCTGTCGGCGATGCGGCGGCGATGGCGCGCCGGCTGATCGACGTGCTGTCGGATCCCGAACTCGCGCGCGAGATGGGCCGCCGGGGACGGGCGATCGCCGAGCGCGAGCTGTCGCTCGAGCGCAAGCAGGCCGCGTATCGCGACCTGTATTGCAGACTTCTCGACACGCGCAGCGCCGCGGCCATCGCGCAGGGATAAGACGAAGGGCGGCAGGAGCGCCTGCCCCCCTACCCGGAGAGCAGGACCGTCCCTAGATCCGTGATCCGGATCACATGCGACCCGACCGCGAAACAAACCTCGCCCGCGCGCCCGAAGCCGCGAGGCATTCCGAACCCGCGCCCGCGTTCTCGGACGAGGCGCTGCTGCTCTCCGACGCGCCGGCGCCGGGGCGCCCGCCGCTCGCCGGCGCCGCGGAGCTGGAAGCGGAAGTGGTCACCGACTGGGCACGACTCGAAGCGATGGAGGAGGAGTGGCAGGACCTCGCCAGCGCCGCGGTCGAGCCGAACGCGTTCTACGAACCGTGGATGCTCCTGCCGGCGTTGCACGCATACGCCGCCAGCGCGCACGTCGAGGTGCTCGTCGTCTCGACAGGGCAGCGCGGCCGCCGGCTGCTCTGCGGACTCTTCCCCATCTGCTATCGCCGGGGACGCGCCGAGCTGTGGAAGCACCGCAGCTGCTACCTGTCCACGCCGCTCTTGCGCAGCGGATTCGCGCAGGCTGCGCTGGCGCGCTTCTTCGACCACCTCGAAAGCCGCGCCGGGCTGATCCGCCTCGACGACGTGCCCGGCGACGGCCCGTTCCACCTCCACCTCGTCGACGAGCTGAACCGCAGGGGATGGCCGAGCCTCGTCCCGAGCTGGTACACGCGCGCCCTCTTCCGGCCCGCCGCGAACGGCGACGAGTTCCTCGAGCGGGCGCTGAACGGAAAGCGGCGCAAGGAGCTGCGCCGCCAGCGCGCGCGCCTCGCGGAGAAGGGGCGTCTCGAGGTCTGCGAGCTGCAGCCGGACGAAGACGCCGCTCCGTGGGTGCGCGAATTCCTCGCCCTGGAAGCGAACGGCTGGAAGGGGACCGAAAGGGTTGCGGCGGCGCTCGATCCGGCGGAGCGCGCCTATGTCGAGGAGATGGCGCAGCGCGCGCACCGCCGCGGCCGGCTGATGATGATGGCGCTGCGACTCGACGGGCGACCGATCGCGCTCAAGACCAACGTGCTCGCCGGAGACGGATCCTTCGCCTACAAGATCACCTTCGACGAGTCGTTCGCCCGCTATTCGCCGGGCGTGCTGCTGGAGCTGGACAACATCCAGCGCCTCCACGAGATGCCGTCCGTGCGCTGGATGGACTCCTGCGCCGCGCCCAACCGCTTCATGATCAACCACCTCTGGCCCGAGCGGCGCGAGATGCAGACCGTCTTCTTCTCCACGGGACGGGCGCTGCCGTCGCTGGTCCTCGCCCTCGTGCCCCTGTTGCAGTTCGTCCGCGCGCGCATCCACCGCAGGAGGCGCCCATGAGCCTGGCTTCCGTCGTCGACCTCGACCCGCAGGTCTGCGCGGCGTACTTCAATCGCAAGCCCTTCCGCATCGAGCATTCGCTCTGCGGACATCCGCTCTTCGCGCTCGACCGCCTGCTGCAGCTCGCGCGCACCCTGCCCGAGCGGTTCGTCGAGTACAACGCCGGGGCGCTGCCGGTGGGCGTCCGGCCCGAGGAGACGCCGCGCACCGGGTTGTCCGCGGAAGAGACGGTCCGGCGGATCCAGGAATGCGGGTCCTGGATGGTGCTCAAGCGCGTCGAGCAGGATCCGGAGTACGGGGCGCTCCTCGATCGGTGCCTCGACGAGATCGCCGCGCGGGCGCGAGGCACCGTACCGCGCATGCAGCGCCGCGAGGGATTCATCTTCCTCTCCTCGCCGAACGCGGTGACGCCTTTCCACATCGATCCCGAGCACAACTTCCTGCTGCAGATCCGCGGCTCGAAGACGGTCAGCATGTGGGATCCGGCGGACCGATTCGTCCTCCCCGACGAGGAGCTGGAGCGGTTCTACGCGAATTTCGTCCACCGCAACCTGCCCTGGCGCGACGTGTTCCAGACCACCGCCTTCGTGCTGCCGCTCGCGCCCGGAGAAGGCCTGCACTTCCCGGTGACGGTCCCTCACTGGGTGAAGAACGGACCCGAGGTGTCGGTCTCGTTCAGCATCACGTTCCGCACCGCGGAATCCGAACGGCGCGAGCTGCTCTACAAGGCAAACGCGCGGCTGCGAAAGCTGGGCCTCACGCCGACTCCGGAAGGACAGTCGATCCTGCTCGACCGCACCAAGCAGATCGCATTCGCGACGGCCGCGCGGCTCAAGCGCCTGCTGCTGCCCGTGCCAGGCCGACCGCCGGCCGCGTAGCGCCACCCGTCGCCGCCTGCTGCCGTTCGCCCCAAACCCGGCTCCGGGGTGGGGGGCCCGTGCCTAGCCTCCTTCCACCGCGCGTCGTTAATCAGTGACGAGCGCGCGGGCGCTCGGTGTGGCGGCCGTGTTCGCGTCGATCCTGGCGCCGGCGCTGCTGCCTTGTCTCTGAGCGGCGGGGGTGCGGTCACACCTCCGCGTCGGATGTAGGGCGCTCGTGTCTGGTTTCCTCCTCCCGACGGCCGGTACGACCGAGGTTCGAGCGCTTGAGCGCGAGGAGCCAGCCATGCTGGAGAGCAAGATCGCCTGGATCTCCCCCATCGAGACCCGAGACGACGCTGTCGAGGTGGCGAAGATCGCCTCGTTCGCGTTCTTCTTCCTGGCGGCCCTGCAGCTGGTCCTCTTCAAGGTCTGGGACAGCTCCGGCGCGTTGATCTGCGCCTTGGCGATGCTCGCGGGCGGGGCGGCGATCCTGTTCCTGCACAGCCGCGCCGCTGCCGGCGCCCTCCTCGGCCTCTCCGGCATCGAGGCGCTGCTCACGCTCGCCAATCTGTTCGGCCTCCACGTCGGCGGCCGCGGCAGCAACATCCTCGTCGCTGGAGTCATGGTCTGGGTGGCCGTCCGCGCAGCGCAGGCGACCTGGGCCCTCGAGGCGATGCCGGACGACGACGAGGACGAGGAAGAAGCGACGAGCGTTGCCCAGCGTCGCTGAGACGACGCTCGGTCTCGCGTAAGCATCGCAGGTCCCGCCGCGTCGATTGTCCGATGCCCCTGCCCGAGACCCGTCGGTGCAGGGCTCGCGTTGACGCTCGGGAGATCCCGAGTGACGGTCTACTGTGCCGAATCAAGATGGAGAGGTGACATCGCGATTTGCCTCGACAGTTCGATTTCGGGGACAGCATACGCAATTCGCCATGCCAGCCAACTGGTCTTGAGACCAGTTCAACCGGTTGAACCGCGCGGCTCCGAGTCTCGCAGCCGCGTCATCGAATACGGTCTAGTCGTCGAAATGCCGCTGGGGCGGCAGGTCGCCGTGGGCGAGCACGCGGAGCAGCTTGAGCGTGCCGACTCCGTCGCTTTCCGCGACGGCGAGGACCTGACCTGAGGGATCCACCAGGCGGACGCGGCGGCCGCGTGGGTACGGCGGGGCGCGCAGACGAGACAGGTCCGCGGGCCCGGGCGTGTGGCCGTGCGCAACGCGGCGCGAGAGGTGCAGGTCGAGGCGCAGCTCGGCGAGCCCCTCCAGGGCGCGGTCCAGCGGCTTCAGGTAGCGCGCCAGCTCGTCACGACCCTGCTTCGCCGCCGCCATCAGCTCGTCCAGGCCGACCGACTCGTCGATGCCGAACGGGCCGACGCGCACGCGGCGCAGGTCGCGCAGGTGTGCGCCCGGGCCGAGGCGCGCGCCGAGGTCGTGAGCGAGGGTGCGTAGGTAGGTCCCCTTCGAGCAGCGCACGAAGATGCCGCAGTCGGGCGGCTGGAAGAACGTCAACCGCGCCTCGTCGACGTTCACCGTGCGCGGCTCGCGCTCGACCTCCTCGCCCGCCCGCGCGAGCTCGTAGAGCCGCTTCCCCTCGATCTTCCGCGCCGAGTACATCGGCGGGGTCTGCTCGATGAGCCCCACGAAGGAGCGCAGCGCTTCGCGCACGCCGTCTTCCGTCAGCGCGTCCACGGGCCGCGTTTCCAGCACGCGCCCCGCGGCGTCCTGCGTGTCCGTGACCTGACCGAAGCGGACGGTGGCCTCGTACTCCTTCTCGCCGTCGGCGATGAACCCCGCGACCTTGGTGGCTTCGCCCACGCAGATGGGCAACACGCCCGTCGCGGTGGGATCGAGCGTGCCGGTGTGGCCGACACGCTTCACCTTGAACAGGCCCTTCACGCGCCGGACCACGTCGAAGGACGTGGGCCCGCTCGGCTTGTTCACCACCACCACGCCGCTGAGATCGGCCATCGGCTAAGGCTCCAGCGCCTGCGCCACCTCGGCGGCGATGCG
>Ga0114129_10005529_pt1 | contig 17875 bp, 12 predicted proteins | sample RhiMetdeltSRZDD1_FD_80071 | JGI IMG/M metagenome (GOLD analysis project Ga0114129, IMG submission 80071) | Populus rhizosphere microbial communities from Tennessee, USA - Rhizosphere MetaG P. deltoides SRZDD1 (version 2) (version 2) | ecosystem: Host-associated > Plants > Roots > Rhizosphere >...
CTCGATGGTTGTGAGCTGCACGGCGCGAACGGATACCTGATCACGCAGTTTCTGAGCTCGGCGATCAACGATCGGAAGGACGAATACGGCGGATCGCTCGAAAACCGCGCGAGATTCGTCGTCGAGATCGTGGAGGCCATCCGGCGGCGCGTCGGCATGGACTTTCACCTGCAGATGAAAATCAGCGCGACCGAGCACAACGACGCGTTGTTGTTCCTCAAGTTCGAAGGCTCCGGCAACACCGTCGATGATTCGATTCAAGTCTGTCAATGGCTCATCAAGGCCGGCGTCGATGCGATTCATGTTTCGACCGGCAGCTCGTTTCCGCATCCGCGTAACCCGGCCGGAAGCGACCTGCCGGTGGACGTGCTGTCGCACACCTACGAACAGTTGATCTCGAGCGGCACGCATGGCTTGCGCAATTTCCTCTTCTTCCGCGGCGTGGCCACCGGCGAGGTGTTCCGCCAACAGTGGCTCAAGGCCGGCGTGCCGGCCGAGCAGATTGAAGGACTGAGCCTGCCCGACGCGCGCGCCATCAAGCAGGCGGTATCGGTTCCGGTGCTGTGCACCGGCGGATTTCAAACCGCGTCGGTCATCCGCGCGGCGATTACGCGCGGCGATTGCGACGGCGTCAGCATCGCGCGTCCGCTCGTCGCGAACAACGATCTCGTGAAGCAGTTTCAGGCCGGAAAAGATCGAGCCGACAAGCCGTGCACCTACTGCAACAAGTGCCTCGTCCACGTCGTCGAGCACCCGATTGGGTGCTATGAAGAGAGCCGGTTCGCCAATCGCGAGGAGATGATCGCGGAGGTGATGTCGGTCTTCTCGCCACCACCATTCTGATGAGGCTCGTCGCACGCTGGGCCATCGGGATTGGCGCGGCCCTCGTCGTGCTGGCGATGTGGGTCGTTCTGTCGCTGACGACCGATCGCCCGGTGACGTACGGGGATATTGGCGAGCACTTCAAATATGGCTCGATCGGCAGCGAGCCGGGCGTGTCGTTGCTGCGGCCGGTGGGCGGCGTGCTCCCGCCGTTGGCGGTCTTCACGGCACTGCCGTCGATCTGCCCGGAGAAGCTCCCCGGAGGCTATGCGTCGCTCGGATTCGTGGTCGAGCCCGGACGTCAATTGCCCGTGGGCGTCGCCCGTCGCCATCGCATCGGCATCGATCACGTGGGGCTGAATTGCGCGATCTGCCACACCGGAACCGTACGCGATACGCCGACATCGCCGCCGCGGATCGTGCTCGGTATGCCGGCACACCAGCTCGATCTGCAGCGGTTCGTCGAATTCGTCCTCGACTGCACACTCGATAGTCGGACCACAGCCGCTGCAGTGACCGGGCGGCTGAAGCAGAACGGCGTGTCCATCTCGCTTTTCGAGAAGATGCTGCTGCGGTTCGGGCTGATCGATCGGTTGAAGCTGCAGACGCTGGACTTGCGTAACCGCATTGCGCCGATTCTGGGCGACCGCGTCCCGCGATGGGGTCGTGGCCGCGTCGACACGTTCAACCCATACAAGGCGATTCAGTTCAACTGGCCGATCGATCGCCTTCCAAGCTCGGAGTTGATTGGCGCGTCTGATTTCCCCTCGCTGTGGAATCAACGGCCGCGCGAGGGCATGCACCTCCATTGGGATGGCGACAACGATTCGGTAGACGAACGCAACCTCAGCGCCGCGCTCGGCGCAGGCGTGACGCCCGTCACGGTCGATCATCCCCTCGTGCGGCGCGTCCGTGACTGGATCTGGACGCTGCCGCCGCCGAAGTATCCGTATGAAATCGACGAGCCGCTCGCGGCGAGCGGAGCCGCCATCTACCGGCAGCATTGCGCCGCCTGCCATGCGGATCATCAGTTCCGCGACGGAATCAGAAGCGGCGATGCGACGCGGGTCGGCTTGGTCGAGGACATCGATCGCATCCAGACCGATCGACATCGGCTCGATTCGTACACGTTCATGTTTGCCGCCAACCAGTACGCGCTCTATCCGGAGTCGGCCTATCGATTCACGCATTTCCGAAAGACGCGTGGGTACGCCAATCACCCGCTGGACGGCATCTGGCTGCGCGCACCGTATCTCCACAATGGGTCCGTGCCAACGCTGCGCGATCTGCTCGATCCGCCGGCGGAGCGGCCGAAGGTGTTCTACCGCGGCTACGACGTATTCGACCGCGCCCGCGTGGGGTTTGTGTCGAACGTTGCGGAAGAGCAGGGGCGCAGCTATTTCAAATACGACACGTCGGTTCCTGGCAACGGCAACGGCGGTCACGACTACGGCACGACGCTCACGCCGGCCGACAAGCTCGCGATCGTCGAGTACCTGAAGAGGTTCTGACATGGCAGGCCGATGGTTTGGACGCGTCGTCTGGCTCGGCATCCTGGCGAACCTGGCCCTGGCGGTGCCGACCCTCGTAGCTCCGGCCCGAATGATTACGCTGGTCGGCGTCCCGCCCGCGACGCCGCTCGTCTGGCCGCAGTTCTCCGCGCTGCTCCTGATTCTCCTGAGCGCTTTCTACATCCCCGCGGCAATCGATTTCGCGCGCTATCGCATCACCGCGTGGTCGACGGTCTTCTCGCGATTGGCGGGCGTCGTCTTTTTCGTGGGATTTCAAGCATCCGAGTACCACATGCTCGGGTATTTCGATCTTTTCTTCTTTGTCCCCGAGGCGGTGCTGCTGACGGCGGCGATGAGGGAGTTGAGGAACGCGCATGACCGATCTGTTGGACCGGCGGACCCGACGCTCTCGCCTGTTTAAGGCGATTGCGGCCGTTCTCATGGTGGTTGTCGTTGCGGGGGGTGTGTTCACCTACAACCATTTCTTTCGAAGGGAACCGCCGCCGTACTTTACCTCCGACGAGGATCACTTCCTGTTCGGATCGATCGGCACCGAGGAAACCGACGGGATCCCGTACTGGATCTGGCTCGTCCTCCCGCGGATCTTTCCAGAGCACCTTCCGTCACCGGGCGGCTACGCGTCGCTCGGCGTCCTCGCGAAAGACGGCCGCGAGATGCCGATCGGCTTCTCGAAAGTCAGGATCGGGTTCGATCGCGTCGGCATCAACTGCGCGATCTGCCACGCCGGGAGCTACAGGCTCCGGCCCGACGATCCGCCGACGATCGTGTCGACCGCACCTGCGCACCAGATGGCGCCGCAGCAATACGTCCGCTTTCTGTTCGCCTGCGCGTCGGATCCGCGGTTCACTTCAGACACGATCATGGCCGAGATCGCGAAGAACTACCGCATGCCGGTGTCCGACCGTCTGATCTACCGCTTCGCGATCATCCCGTTCACCAGGCGCGCGATCCTCCGACTCAAGGAGCAGGACGCGTGGATGAACGACCGCACCGACTGGGGGAAGGGGAGGATCGATCCGTTCAACCCGGTCAAGTTCCGCACGCTTCATCAACCGGTCGATCACACGATCGGCAATTCTGACATGCAGCCGGTGTGGAACCTGAACGCGCACGCAGGGATGGTTTTCCACTGGGACGGATTGAATACGAACCTGCAGGAGGTCGTGCTGTCGTCGGCCATTGGAGACGGCGCGACAGCGAAGTGGGCGGATCGCGACTACGGGCACTGGAACGACACCGACCCGCACACGATGTCGAGCCTGCGGCGCATCCAGAATTACATCGGCGCCGTGAAGCCTCCGAAATATCCGCTGTCGATCGATTCAGCGCTGGCCGCGGCCGGCGCGACGGTGTTTCAGAGCAACTGCGCGTCGTGTCATGCCTTCGGCGCTGCACGGACCGGAACGCTCGTTCCGGTCGAGGAGGTCGGAACCGATCGCCATCGCCTCGACATGTGGACGCCCGCGTCGGCGGCGGCGTACAACGCGTACGCCGACAAATACAGCTGGAAGTTCTCGCACTTCCGCAGCACGCAAGGGTACGCCTCGGTGCCGCTCGACGGGGTGTGGCTCCGGGCACCGTATCTCCACAACGGATCGGTGCCGTCGCTCCAGGACTTGTTGACGCCGGTCGCGAACCGTCCCGCGTTCTTCTGGCGCGGGTACGATGTCTTCGATCCGGTGTCGGTCGGTTTCGTCTCGACGGGCGACGAGGCTCGGCGGGCCGGTACGCCGTTCGACACGAATCAGGCCGGCAACAGCAACGCGGGACATGTGTATGGGACGATGCTGCCCGCGGATCAGAAGCTCGCGCTCATCGAGTACCTGAAGACGATGTGATCGAGCCCTAGGCCCACCCATGAAGCTCGCGGACCTCCGCAACACGGTCGAGCAATTCCTCCGGCCGACGTCTCATCATCTCGAGTTACCGACCGTCCTCGCCGAAGAAGAGCGTCATCTGTCGGAGCCGCATCCCGCGCCGATGCCGGCTGGATCGACCGAGCAGCCGCTGCGCGCCATCATCGATCGACGCCATGAAGTGAGCCGCACGGCGCTCTGTCTGTCGGGCGGCGGCATTCGCAGCGCGAGCTTCGCCATCGGCGTGATGCAGGGGGTTGCCTGCCTCGGTCTGCTGACTGATTTCGACTATCTGTCGACCGTTTCCGGAGGCGGCTACGCGGGCGGATGGCTGTCGGCGTGGCTCCTTCACGACGGAAAGCGAACCGAGGCGCGTGAAGGTGGAAGGATGTCGGTCGGCGATCAGCTGGCCGGCGCGTGTACGAACCCGCTGAATCCAGAGCCCGAGCCGCTGCGCTACGTTCGAGAGTTCAGCCGCTATCTCGATCCGAAGATTGGCGTGCTGTCGATCGACGTCTGGACGCTCGTCGCGACGGTGTGCCGCAATCTGCTGGCCAACTGGCTGATTCTGCTGCCGCTGCTTGCGGCGGCGCTCGTGGCGCCGCGTCTCTACGACGCGTTGCTCAATCTGGGCGCGCAGAACGCTCAGGCGTTCTACGGCGAGAGGGTCGTCAACGCCACAACGCCGTTGCTGGTTGTCACGGCGCTCTGCGGGATCGTGGCGTTGCGGTACGTGATCCGAAACCTGCCGAGTGTCGGCATGTCTGCTGGCACGCAGAACCAATTCATCACCGGCTGTCTCGGCCCGACGATCACGGCCATCACGCTGCTCACGCTGTACTGGGCGTGGAATCATGAGTTGACCGGCGCGCGAATGGGGGCGATTGTGTTGTTTGCGGGGATCGCCGCCATTCACGTCGGCGTCTGGCTGATCTGGGGTCAAAAGACAGGTCGACTTCCGCGCACATGGCTCGGTGCCGCCGTTGCATCTGTGGTCACGGCTGCCGGCTTGTGGTTCATCGAACAGCACGTCTTTGCCGATCCGCTCGACCAGCCGAGGCTGTACACGACTACCGCGATCCCGCTCGTACTGCTGACGCTCGGTGTTGCCGGTGCCATGTTCGTCGCAGTCGCGTCGGCCGAGACCGAAGACGACGACTACGAGTGGTGGTCGCGGGCCGGCGCGTGGCTCCTCATCGTCGCAGTGGTGTGGTTGGCCGCCGCATCGGTCGTCTTCATCGGCCCCGACGTCGTGCGCGGGATCTCGGAGCAGCTGATGCGGTTCAAGCTCTCGATGTTCCAGGCCAAGTCGCTCATTGGCGCCGTCACCGCCCTGACCGGCGGCGCTGCCGCGCGAGCGCTCGGGCCAGGCGCGGGCAAGAACCCGTCGCTTGCGCGTCGCGTCATCTTTTCGCTGGCTGCGCCAACCTTCGTTGTGCTCGTGCTCACGCTCCTCAGCTGGGCGAACGATTCGATGCTGAACCGCTTGACCGCGACCGTGTTGCGGGACTATCCGCACGCGCTCGGTGCGCGGGTGGATGGAATCATCCTGTTGTGGGCGTCGCTGGTCCTTCTTGGCGTGTCGATGGGTTACTTGGTGAACGTCAACAAGTTCTCGCTGCACGGCATGTATCGCGCGCGGCTCATTCGAAGCTTTCTCGGCGCGTCGCGGAGCAAGGTCCAGCGCAAGCCGAATCTCTTCACCGGATTCGATCCCGCGGACAACATCAGCATGTCGGACCTGCGCGCCATTCAGCGGCCGCTGCACATCGTCAATACGGCGCTGAACGTGGTGTCGAGCAACCGATTGGCCTGGCAGGATCGACAGGCTGAATCGTTCACGATTTCCGCGCTTCACTCCGGATCGTACTTCGTCGGTTACCGTCCGTCGCTCGAGTACGGCAAACAGATTTCGCTGGGGACCGCGATGACACTCTCCGGCGCCGCGGTGTCCCCGAATCAGGGACCGCAGTCGTCGCCGGCGCTCACGTTTCTTCTCACGCTCTTCAACGCGCGGCTTGGCGCCTGGCTCGGCAATCCAGGTCCGGCCGGCCGCTCCACATGGCGTCTGCGCGATCCCCGTCTCGGCCCGATGCCTCTTTTGAGCGAGATGTTCGGCCGCACGACCGATACGAACCCGTACGTCTATTTATCCGACGGCGGGCATTTCGACAACCTCGGCCTGTACGAGATGGTGCTGCGCCGGTGCCACTACATCGTGGTCAGCGACGCGGGCTGCGATGGCGCGTACGCTTTCGAGGATCTGGGCAATGCGATCAGAAAGATCCGCATCGATCTCGGCATCCCGATCACGTTCACGCCGCCGCCGCGGATGACGAAGGATGGTCAGGGAAAGACGAACCTGCACTGCGCCATCGCCACAATCGACTATCGCACCGTCGATGGTGGTAACGCGAAGCAGGGCTTTCTCGTGTACGTCAAGGCGACCCTGTCGGGTGATGAGCCGATGGATGTCGACAACTATGCGCGCGCCTGTTCGAAGTTCCCGCACGAATCGACATCCGATCAATGGTTCGACGAGGCGCAGTTCGAGAGCTATCGCGCGCTCGGCGTCCATTCGATCGACACGATCGCGCGCCATCTCAAGACGCTGAACAACGCGCCGCCGACGATTCGCGATCTCTATCTGGCCGCAGAGCTATACGTCTCGGAGCCGGGCGAACGCTCTGGCCCGATCCGACCGCCTGCCGTCGCGCCGGTCGGATCGTGAACAGGCGATCAACGGTCGCCTTGCCGCTCAGCGGCGCGGGACTCTCTCGAGCGACGCGTCGCCGACGATCCGTACCTGCTTGGTGCTGCATCCCGGAGGCAGTCGGTCCTGCCGCGGCGGCACGTTACCGAGATAGCAGTTCGGAATCACGTACATCCGAGTAGCGGCAGCCGACGGAGGCGCGCTCGGCACAGGCTGTCGGATGCGTTCCAGCGCGCCTCGGTACGTGACGGGCTCGCTGGGGTCGATGCGCACGTCGAACGTCAGCGTCTGATAATCGGGCGCGCGAATCTCCACTCGATGCGGACCCACGGGCAAGATGAGCCCGCGGTCCGTGTCGATGTCGTTGACGGTGCCGACGTAGTACGAGTCGACGAACACCTGCGCCGACAACGGCGTCACCGATAGCCGCAGCAAGCCGGAGAGAGGCGCCGCCGCTGGTCTCGGCGGGGCTGTTGAAGCCGTGTAGTCGCCGAGCGGGTAGCTGCCGCCGTAGCCGATGATGACCGGCGCGTGTGGACGAGCCTGGTACGGATTGAATCGCTCGTTCACACGGTAAAGATCTCTCGGTGGCTGCGTGGGATCGGTTGGGACGAAGGGGAACCCTGTCGTCAAACCGCCGGCCGGCGGCGGCATCAGCGGTTGAAACGGGAAGACGATCGGTGGAGGGGGAACTGTGCGCGGCGCGGCCGTCGCGGGCGGCGATGTCGGTCGTGATGGTTGCGCGTTGACGGCGGCGGATGCCGACAACGTGATCGCAATCGCCGCGAGCCAGCGCGCGTGGTTGCCCTGCACGACACCACTGTATCTGGTCGGACCGCGATCGGCAATAACAAGGGCTGCCGCGCTCAGCCTAAGCGCTCAGCTCTGACGTGCTAATTTCGTAATTCATGCGCACCGCACCTCTCGGGCTGCCAGTTCGGAAGGCGCAGGGCCCTGCGGCCGCTCGAAGATCCTCAATGCCCGAAAGTACATCGGTTCAGCTTCGGCGAGGCGCCCCTGCGATCGAAGAAGCGCCGCGAGGCGGGTCAACGTCATCGCGACTTCATAGTGGTCGGGCCCGAACCACCGCTCGAACATCGTCAGCGCCCGGCGGTAATGCGATTCGGCTTCGGCGTATTCGCCTTGTCCGTCCAGAATCGCCGCCAGAGTGACGATGTCAGCCGCCACTTGCGGATGGTCCGGGCCGAGGGTCTGTTCGCGAACCTTCACCGACCGTCGAGCAGATGGTTCGCCCTGCCAGAATCGGCCCTGGACGAGGTGAAGGACTGCAAGGCTGTTCAGGATCGTCGCGATCAGTGGATGGTTTGGCCCCGCCACGTTCTCGACGATCGCGAGCGCTTCCCGGAGCACGTGCAGCGCCTTCTCGAACCGGCCGGTGTATTTGTAGAACACGGCCAGATCGTTCAGCACCGCGGCCGTGTCTGCGCTCTGACGACCGAAGGTGCGCTCGGACATCGCCAACGCCTGCTTCAGCATCGGCTCCGCTTCGCAGTAACGCCCGAGGGCACAGAGGACGTCGGCGAGTCCCCGCGCTGCCTGGACACGAAGACGCGCGATCTCCGGATCGCCGCTCCCGTCTGGAAGTCGATTCAGGATGGCCGCGGCGCGCAGGTGGTGAGCTTCGGCGGTCTCGTATTCGCCACGGTCCTTCTGGGCTCCCGCCAGGCACACGAGAACCTTGGCGATGATGGGATCGTGCGGCCCCAACTCACGCTCGAAGATGGTCAGTGCCCGCCGTGCGAACGACTTCGCCTTGTCCGGCCAGCGGTATTCGTGGTGCCGATTCGCGATTTCGAGAAACGTCCGGGCCTCGTGGAGCCGATCCGTTCCCTCGAGCCGCTCGGTGTCCATGATGGGGGAGATGCCGGCTGCGATGCCGGCCGTCGTCAGTTGTTCGCCACTCCAAATCACGGTCATCGTTCCAACTCCCTGGGGGTTGTAGCTGACGGAGCAATAGCGGTACCGGGAAAGTCATCGGCGGGCCGACCGGCGGATCACGAAAAATGCCGGGAATTCCTATCGAATCCGGGGATCCTCGCCCCCGGCGTCGGCGTCCGAGCGCCGCAGCCACTATCCGATTGGATAGCGCACCCGTCTTTCGGATAGCTTCGCCGGCGACCTCCGTCCCTGCCAGCGACCTCCGTCCCTCCCGGTGACCTCCGTCCCTCTCCGCAGAGACGGAGGTCACCCTGATATATAAAGGGTGGGATGTCCCCCCGTCTCGCAGCTGTGGGTGGTCCGCTGACAGGCGCGACGATCCCGCTGACAGCTCCGGAGACAACCGTCGGCAGCGACGAGGCCAATCTCGTCGTTCTGTCCGATCCGTCTGTGTCGGGGCGACACTGCGTCCTGACCTGGGCCGGAGACGCAGTGACGATTCGTGACCTCGACCCCGCGAATCCCAGCTTCGTCAACGGCTTGCCGCCGGGTGATCGGCCGCTCGCCGACGGCGATCAGATTCAGATCGGCAGCTCGCTGTTCGTCCTGAGCCTTGCCGGCGAGGGGGTTCCGGCGGCTCACGCGGTTAGCGTGAAAGACAGACCCGCGCTGGCGCCCTCCACAATCACACTGAGCCGCGAGCAGGTGTTTGCCGGAGGTCTGGTGCAACACGACGTATCGGTCGCGCGCCTTTCGCGCGACCTGGATGCGCTCGTGCGCATCAGCGCGGCGATCAGTGCGATTCGCGGCCTCGTCGCCCTCGAGCGCCCGCTGCTCGAGCTGATTGCGGACGTCGTGCCGGCGAGTCGCGGCGCGGTCGTGCTGTCCGGCGATCGGCCGTCGGAAATTGCTGCCGCCGTCGGGTGGAGCCGGGATCCCGCCGCAGGACAGTCCGTGCCGGTGAGTCGACCGGTGATCGAGCGCGTGCTGCGCGATGCGACCGGCGTGTTGAGCCACGAGGACGCAGAGAGCGGCGGTGGTCAGGGAACGCGAGCGAAGTCAGTGCTTGCGGCACCGCTCGTCGCCTTCGACAAGGCGATCGGCGCGATTGTCCTCGAGGCAGACCTTCCAGGAGAGTCTTTCGACGAAGGGCACCTCCGGCTGCTGATGGCGATAGCCGGCGTCGCGGCAACGGCGCTCGAACACGCGCGGCAGGTGGAGTCGCTCGAGGGTGCGAAGCGCAGATTGCAGGCCGAACTGAATCTCGATCACAACATGGTGGGTGACAGCGCGCCGATGCGCGACGCGTACCGGCGCATCTCGCGTGTCGCGCCCACCGATTCAACGGTGCTCATCACCGGGGAAAGCGGGACGGGGAAGGAGCTCGTCGCCCGCGCGATCCATCGCAACAGTCCGCGGGCGGAGCGGCCGTTTGTGGCGATCAACTGCGCGGCCATCACCGAAACGCTCCTGGAGAGCGAGCTGTTCGGCCATGAGAGGGGAGCGTTCACCGGCGCGGTCGCACAGAAGAAAGGCAAGCTCGAATCGGCGGAAGGCGGCACTGTTTTTCTGGATGAAATCGGCGAGCTGTCGCTGGCCCTCCAGGCAAAGCTGCTGCGAGTCCTGCAGGATCGGGAGTTCGATCGCGTCGGCGGCACCAAGTCGGTTCACGTCGATTTCCGACTCGTAGCCGCGACAAATCGCGATCTGGAGGCCGCGATCGAAAACGGGCTGTTCCGCCGCGACTTGTACTATCGGCTCAACGTCGTGTCGCTTTCAATGCCGCCGCTACGCGAGCGGCGGGACGACATTCCGGTGCTCGCGAACTGGTTCATCCGGCGACACGCAGACAAAGCGAAACGTCCGGTGTCTGGCTTGTCGGCCGATGCCCTCGGCTGTCTTGCCGCGTACGACTGGCCTGGCAACGTCCGCGAGCTCGAAAATGCCATCGAGCACGCAGTCGTTCTCGGGCTGGATGCCGTGATCCTCCCGGACGACCTGCCCGACGCCGTGGCCGAAGCCGGGGCTCCGGTGCCGGGTGGCGGAACCGCAGTGCGGCGCTTTCATGAAGCGGTCAAGCAGGCCAAGAAGGATCTCATCGTCCGCGCCGTCGAGGAGGCGAACGGCAACTACAATGGTGCCGCGCGGTTGCTCGGGCTCCACCCGAACTATCTGCATCGATTGATCAAGAACCTCCAGTTGAAGACGGCGTTGAAGGGTCCGTAAATCGTCGAGCTCGTCGTAACTGTTACACGCTGTGTTGCGACTGCTGACGTACCGGCAGGGGGATCGGCGGAATTGCCAGGAATTCACAAGGCAGCCGGAGCACGCCCTTTGCTTCGTCGCAGCACACGGGAGTCGAAATGATGAAAGAGCTATTAGCTGGACTGGCCCTTGGCGTCGCCATGGCCTCCAATTCGGCGGCTCAAACCGCTCCACGACCGGCCTCGCCCAAGCCAACGGCGGCGCCTCCGCGAACGACATCGGTGCGGATCTCCGTCAAAGATCACGACGGCGCCAGTTTGTCAGGCGTTCGCCTCCTGGTTTCGGGAGCCGCCACCGGTGAGTTCTCAACCGGGGCAGCCGGAACGGCGATCGTTCCAAACCTCAAGCCTGGCGTGTATCGGGTGCGCTGCGAGCTCGAAGGATTCGTGACGCTGGAACGAGAGTTCACGTTGGGCACCGGCGCATGGAACCCCGTCGAAATCGTCTTGAATGCCGCGCCGCCGCCACCGCCGCCCCCCAAGCCGGCCCCCGAGCCGCCGCCGCCGGCGGCGCTTTCGAGCGGTCCACCGGTCGCTGTATCGATTCCAGATTTTGTCGACAAGAACTTCATCGGGCGCGATCCGTTGAAGGAGTCGATCCTGGCGTGCAAGCCGCTCGAAACCGTGCGCCTGCTCCAGATGCGCGAAAACATCGCGCGGCACGTCCACGACCACGTCGACGAAATCGTGTACGTCGTTGCCGGCGAAGGCACGATTCGCATCGGTGAAGAAGCGACGCCGGTTCGCGCGGGATCGCTCGTTGTCGTCCCCAGCGGCAGCGGCCATGGGTTCGAGCGTCATGGCAAGAACCCTCTCGTCGTCGTTTCGACGTTGGTCGGAACAGCGTGCGAGCAGAAAAGCACGCGGTAGAACGAGGCTATTCGTCGTCACCCTTCCGCGGGTAGCGCGTCGCGCCGATCAGGTTCCTGTCTCGGCTCACCATCGATTCACGTTCGCGCGAACGCGAGCGCCTGATGCTGCGCATCACCGAGACTGCGGCCGGGATGGTCGTCACAGCGCCGAAGGCGACGAGCGCGGCGCCGATCGTGCGGCGGCGATTCTCAGAGAGCCTGTCCGAGAGCAGCAGCCCGACACCGGCCGCAAGAGCTGCGCGCGTCCCCAGGACGAATCCGAAGGTCGGAAGATTGAGAACCATACTCTTCATTGAAGCCCCCCTCGATGTTGCGACTGCAAACTGTATGACCGATCACGGTTGAGGTCGGTGTTGGGCAGTCGGAAGGACTTTTGCTCCAACCGTCAGGATGAGGTACCTGCTTGTCGCGCTCCTGGCCTTCATCCTGTTCCCGCGTCCGCTGCTGAACGCAGAACAGGTCACCGTGCGCTACAACGAAGGTCTGGTGCATGGGTTTCTCGCGCTGAGGACATTGGATGGCGAGCTCCTCGCGAACGGTGATCTCATCCAGGTGGCCCGAGGTCCCCGCGTCACGAGCCGGCTTGTGTTCCGGTTCAAGGATGGATCCGTCCACGACGAGACTGTCGTGTTTGCACAACGACGGCAGTTCCAATTCCTGAGCGACCGTCTGGTGCAGAAGGGGCCGACGTTCCCGCAGCCGCTCGAGATGTCGATCGACGGCGCGAGCGGTCAGGCGACGGTTCGCTACACCAATCAACACGGGGAGCAGAAGGTCGAGTCTGAACATCTGGACTTGCCGCCAGACCTCGCCAATGGGTTCATTCTCACGCTGCTGAAAAACGTCCGGCCTGCAGCTCCGCCGAAGAGCCTTTCCTTCGTGGCCGCCACGCCCAAACCGCGCCTCGTGAAGCTGACGATCACGAACGGAGGATCGGAGTCGTTCTCAATGGCCGGCGCGGAGCGAAAGGCGACGCACTATGTGCTGAAGGTAGAAATCGGCGGCATCTCCGGACTGCTGGCGCCGCTTCTCGGCAAGCAGCCACCAGATTCGCATGTCTGGATTCTTGGCGGTGAAGCGCCTGCCTTCGTGAGATCGGAACAGTCACTGTATCTCGGTGGACCGATCTGGCGCATCGAGCTGGTGAGCCCGGTCTGGCCGCGCACACTCAACCAGAGCAAAGCCTCCGGGGATAAAGAACAACCCACCGCGCGCACGCTCGACTGGGATTTGGCGCGTCAGAAACGCGCGCCGAATGTGACATCCACTCGCCGCGCGGTCATGCGGTAGTACTGCGCATCCCCGAGCTCGCTCTCGGCAATCGGATCGCGACGGTCTCCTACATTGCGGCCATCGACTCGAATCTCGTAGCGGTCGCGTCGATACCCTGCACCGATATCGACCGTCGCGAAGCCGGGCGCCAACGCGGTGTTGCGCTTGTTGAGGTACCGGTCGCCCGCGTACTTCACGATGACGTCGCCGACGAAGCCGGAATCTGGTGCGACGATCAGGCCCGCCGAGACCAGGTGCCGCGCCGACATTTCGAAGCGCTTCCCGGCCAACTGCGTATTCGTACTCCCGAACGCCTGGATGAAATCGACGAACGTGGCGTCATGGAAACTATAGGTCACCCGGGCGGCGGTGCTGTGCGGTCCGCGTGCATCGGTCGCAACCTCGAAGCCCTGGAAGCGCGTCGATCCCGCGTTCTGGAGCGAGGGCAAACCGCCGACGACAGTCGCCGTCACGAGGTTGTGGAAATCCATGCGGAATGCGGACGTCTCGAAGTCGACGCGGCCCTCAGCGGTCCGGATCTTCACGCCGCCTTCGTAGCTTCGCGCGGTCTCTGGCAGCAGGACGCCCTCGTTTTCGGCGAGTGAGAAGTCGAACGCCGCCGGTTTGAAGGTATCGCGATAGTTGCCGAATACCTTGACGTGGTTGGTGCCTCGCTGCCAGACGCTGACGATCGCGCCGACGCTCCCGGCGGGCCGTGCGTGCGACGTCGACTCACCTTCACCTCGCCGTTCGACGGTCGCGTTCATGCGTATCCCGGTCGACACGTGCAGACGCGACGTTGGAGTCCATTCGGCGGAAATGTATCCGCCGAAGAATTGACGCCGGCTCTCCGAATCGAGGTTCAGCGTCGTCGGCTGAGCCACCGCGGGGGCGCTGGTCGCCGCGAGGGGCGCGGTGTACGTGAACGTTGCTCCCTTGCCTTCGCCGTTCCCGAACAGAAAATCTCCTCCAGCGATCACCTGTACGTGCGATATCACAGGCCATGTGACGTGCGTGTCCGCATACAGATCGTTGACGTCGATGTCTTCGCGGAAACCCGTGGCGTTGTTTCGATTGTTCGATACTTCGGTTAGGAATCCGCGAAAGATTCGTTGTCCCGAGTGCGAGTACGACCCCGTCGTGCTCCAGCGCGCACCGTTCATCACGGGCCGCTCCGTGCCCGCCGCCACAGTGAGGCGCGTGTCGTCGAGAAACGCATTCGCCGGATTGTAGTTGGCGTCCAGGAGTGTCGCCGCCGAGAGCGCCGTGCCCTCGCGGACATGAGGGCTTGCCGGCTGCTGCGTCAGCCAGTTGAAGTCGGCGAACACCCAGATCTTGCGGTCGGCCGCCGTGCTCGTGCCTCGATAGTTGGCGTGGCCGCGGGCGAAGGAGGTTCGCTCGTCCTTGAAACCCTGCCGATCGACATCGGCGCTCAGACGGGAGCGCCATTTTCCGGCCGACGGGATGGCGAGATCGACCGCACCGCTCCCGCTCTTGAACGTTCCGCCGCGAGCCGTCAGATAGTTGCTCTCGGCCGCCGCGGCTTTGTGAACCACGTGGATGACGCCGACAAATGACGTCGCCCCGTAGGTGACTGGCGCCGATCCTCGAAGGATTTCAATGCGCTCGACGTCGCGCAGGTTCAGCGTGGCGAGCGCCGGATTGAAGGCGCCGCCCCAGGGAATGTCATCGACCACGAGCAGAAACGCGTCGAACTCGCGCAGACCCCAGAACTCCGGCACGGCGCCGGCCGGCCCCGCGTCGCCACCGGGACCGACCTCGACGCCTGCCGCCAGCGAGAGCGCCTCACGGATGTTCGTCGCCCCGATCGCCCGCAGCGTCTCGCCGTCGATGACCTCGATCGAGGCGGGCACGTCATGTGGCGCCTCAGGCAGCCGGGTTGCCACGACTTCGACTTGTTCCTTGATCACAGGGACCTGCGGCGTCGACTGAGTGCCTGACGTCTGAGCGCGAGCGCTGGTGACGAACGAGGCAACGACGAACCCCGTCAGCAGAACCACGCTCACGCATCGTCTCGACATGGAACTCCTCGAAAAATGAGTGAAGGTACCGTCTGTGAGCTGCTTACTACCAGCGGCAGTTGATGCGTGTGCGCGTCGATCGATGTTAGTGTGGCTCCCACGAGAAAGGACCGACCCATGCCATCACGGGATGCCGTCCTTCAAGATGTGCGGTACTCGGTACGCACCATGCGTCGCGCACCGGGATTTTCCGCGATCGCGATCGGATCGTCGGCGCTCGGAGTGGGCGCGTGCACCGTCATCTTCGCCGTCCTGAACGTCGCGCTCTTCAAGCCGCTCCCGGTCGATGATCCGGGACGGCTTATGAGTCTCTCGGAGTTGGACCGCCGCTCAGGAGAGGCGGGTAGCGAACTGTCGTTCCCCGACTTTCGAGATCTGCGGCAGGCACGCTCGTTCGAGGGCGTGGCGGCCGTCGACCCTCTCGTGCCCGCATCCATCGGTGCTCGAGGCGATCCGCAACGGCATTGGGGAGCGATCGTCTCCGCGAACTACTTCGCGGTGGTGAAACCCGGATTCACTGTTGGCCGCGGCTTCGATGCAAGCCGGGACGACCTCCCTGGAGAACCGCCGGCCATCGTGTTGAGCCATGGCCTCTGGCAATCTCGCTTCGGCGCTGATCGGAAGATCGTCGGTCGAACGATCTCGATCAACAAGCGGGACGCGACGGTGACCGGCGTCACTGCTGCCGGCTTCCACGGCACCGAAATAGGCCTGGCGTCGGAGTTCTGGATCCCGTTCTCGATGATCGACGAGATCGAGTCGCGCATCGGGAAGATCACCGAGAACCGACAGCGCTTCTGGCTTGCCGCGGTTGCCAGATTGCGGCCGGATGTGAATTCGCGCGCGGCGAGCGCGGAGCTCGACGTGCTGGCGCAGACGTTGAACACGACGTTTGGCCGCGACGACTCTCGCGGTTTCCACCTCGAGCGGGCAGGACAGATCGATCCGCGGCTTCGCCGCATGGCGCTCGCGGTGTTCTCGTTGTCGCTGGTCGCGGCCGGCCTCATCCTGCTGACGGCGTGCGCCAACGTCGCGAATCTGCTTCTTGGTCGCGCCTCGATAAGGCGACGAGAAGTTGCCGCAAGGATGGCTCTTGGCGCCAGCCGCGGCCGCCTGGTGCGGCAGCTCCTGACCGAGAGTCTCGTGCTGGCGCTGCCGGGTGGTGTGGGTGGCTGGGCGATCGCGGCCTACGGCGCATCATTGGCGGGGTACTTCAGGACGCCGCTTGGATGGCCGTTGGATCTCTCGATCTCGCTGGACTATCGCGTGTTTCTCTTTTGCGTCGGACTCTCGATCGTGACCGGCATCACCTTCGGACTAGTGCCGGCCCTGCGCGCCACGCGGCCGGATCTCGTCGCCGACCTGAAAGCGGATCCGCACAGCGTCGCGACAACCGGGCGGATCGGTCTCCGCGGTGGTCTCGTCGCTTTGCAAGTGGCCGTGTGCACGCTGCTCCTCGTCTGCACCGGACTTTTTCACCGCAGCCTCCAGGCGGCCCGGGGAATCGACGTAGGGCTCACCAACCGCAATGTGCTTCTGCTGGCATTCGATCCGAGCCTCGACCGCCGTGATGACCCGCAGAGCAGACAACTGTTGCGAGACATCCTCGAGCGAAGCCGAGCCGCGGCTGGCATCGAAAGCGCGACGCTGACGACCGAAGTACCGCTGACACTGATTGTCAACAATTCGAACTTCTTACCGGCCGAGAAGGCGGGAGATCCGCAAGCGCGGCGGATCCGCACCGACATTTACACCGTTGGACCGGATTTCTTCGCGACGATGGGGATTGCGGTTCTGGCGGGTGACGATTTCAGGTTTGACCCGGCAGTGAGCGGGAGACCGGCCATCGTCAACGACGCGTTTGCTCGGGTGGCGTTTCCAAACCAGTCACCCATCGGCCAGCGTATCGTCGGAGACGGCAAAACGCTGAACATCGTGGGTCTCGTGGCGACGGCGAAGTCGCGCACCATCGGCGAGGCCGCCCGGCCATCCATCTATCTGCCCATCCTGAACGAATACTCGGCTGCGCACGCGCGCCGAGGCGTCACGCTCGTCGTGAAGACCAGGGATGCGGCCGTGGCGCACGCCGCGCAGCTGCGCGACATCGTTCGAGGCGTCGATCCATCGCTCGCGGTCTTCGACGTTCGCACGATGGAGAGTCACATCGACGATGCGATGATCGTGCCGCGGCTGGCAGACTCGATTTCGACTGTGGCTGGTCTCGTGGCGCTCGCCATCGCAACGATTGGTGTGTACGGCGTCATCAGCGTCGCCGTTGCCAGGCGGCGAAGAGAGCTTGGCATCCGGCTGGCCATCGGGGCGCGGCCGAGCGAGATTCTCGTGATGATTGTGAAACAGGGGATGACATTGGCGTTCATCGGGACGGCCGTCGGCTTTCTCGTTGCCTTGAGCGTCGCCCGGTTCGCCGCCAGCTTGCTGTATGGCGTGAGGCCAACTGATCCGTTCACGTTTGTCGCCGTGCCGTTGTGTTTGCTGGCTGTAGCCCTCGCGGCCTGCGTCGTCCCTGCGCGAGCGGCTGCTCGACTGGATCCCTTCGAGGTGCTCCGCAGCGAGTAGCGCCACGCGCGTGATGTCAGCGCGCA
>Ga0114129_10005531_pt1 | contig 17872 bp, 13 predicted proteins | sample RhiMetdeltSRZDD1_FD_80071 | JGI IMG/M metagenome (GOLD analysis project Ga0114129, IMG submission 80071) | Populus rhizosphere microbial communities from Tennessee, USA - Rhizosphere MetaG P. deltoides SRZDD1 (version 2) (version 2) | ecosystem: Host-associated > Plants > Roots > Rhizosphere >...
AGATTTAAGATTTCAGATTGAACCCCAAATCACGTCTCTTCAATCTGCAATCTGAAATCTTAAATCTGAAATCGCTTTCCCTCCCCAAGCCCGAATGATAATCAAAAGTCCCTATCCGGATGTCACCATCCCAGAGATCCCTTTAACGACCTTCGTCCTTCAACGAGCGCTGGAACTCGGCGATAAACCCGCGCTGATTGAAGGCCCGACCGGCCGAACGCTGAGTTATGCCCAACTCTACGATTCTATTCGTCGTGTCGCCGTCAATCTTTCCAAACGTGGATTCAAACAGGGCGAGGTGTTTGCTATTCTCAGCCCCAACAATCCCGAATATGCGATTCTGTTTCATGCGATCGCGACACTCGGCGGGATTGTGACAACGCTCAATCCGCTCTACACGGATCGCGAGATCCGCCACCAGCTCAAAGACTCAAAAGCGCGCTTTCTTGCAACTGTGCCAGCTTGTTTGGAGAAGACTAACGAAGCGGCAAGAGAAGAAGGGGTTGAAGAGATATATGTATTCGGCGAAGCCGAAGGAGCAACACCATTCGAGTTGCTGCTCGAGGAAACGGATCAAGCGCTGCCGGTTGTGCAAATCAATCCTCGAGAAGATCTAGTCGCCCTTCCGTATTCGAGTGGAACCACTGGTCTCCCGAAGGGTGTGATGCTGACTCACTACAATCTGGTTTCAAATCTGAAGCAGATGGAAGGTCTCGACTATTTTTACCAGATTGACACTTTGATATGTGTTCTTCCGCTGTTTCACATTTACGGGCTCGTAGTGGTGTTGAATATGGGCCTGTACGCCGGCTCAACGATCGTCACGATGCCGCGCTTCGACCTTGAAGCGTTCCTGCAAGCGGTTCAGGACTATGAAGTGAGCCTCGCGCATCTTGTGCCACCGATTGTTTTGCAGTTGAGCAAAAACCCAATTGTTGACAATTACAAACTACCAAAGTTGAAGACAATTTTTTCCGGAGCTGCGCCGCTTGGAGAAGACTTAACTCGCGCTTGCATGGAACGGCTCGGTTGTGCAATTCGGCAAGGTTATGGCATGACCGAAACCAGTCCTGTCACGCATTCATCACCCGCCGAGCCAGAGCGCGTGAGGTTTGGATCCGTCGGTGTTCCAGCTCCCAATACTGAATGCAAGATCGCAAGTTTGGATACGGGCGAACCCTTACCGCCGCGACAGGAAGGAGAGGTTTGCGTTCGTGGTCCACAAATTATGAAGGGGTACCTCAATAGGCCGGAGGCAACCGCCGCCACCATTGACAATGAAGGCTGGTTGCACACGGGCGACATCGGTTACGTAGATGAAGATGGTCACTTCTTCATCGTCGATCGCTTGAAGGAGCTAATTAAATATAAGGGACTTCAAGTGCCGCCGGCCGAGTTGGAAGCCGTTTTGCTAACCCATCCTTCGGTTGCCGATGCGGCAGTTATTCCTTACCCGGATGAAGAAGCTGGTGAAGTTCCGAAAGCAATTGTCGTTTTAAAAACACCGGCAGAGCCCGAAGCAATTATGGACTTTGTCGCTGAACGCGTGGCACCGCATAAGCGAGTCAGATATGTCGAGTTTGTTTCACAGATTCCGAAGTCTCCCTCAGGCAAGATTCTCAGGCGTGTCCTGGTTGAACGCGACAAAGCGAAACGAGCAGGGAGATAACGAAAGGATGAAGGATGAAGGCGGAAGGATGATTGGTACTTGGTGCTTTGTACTTTGTCCTTGGAGCTCCTAGCATCGGCATTTCTTAACACTAAGTACAAAGAACAAAGCACCAAGTACGAATCATCCTTCCGCCTTCATCCTTCATCCATCTCCTTGACACCTATATTCCGTCAGAATACAGTCCCCGACAGCACGGCCCTGCAACTCGTCACCAGCGACCATACGAATCCGGAGGTAGATGACATGAGTTTTCGTCGTTCCTATTGGTCATTTGCAGTTTTGCTTGTGAGCCTCACATCGATAACTGCCACCGCACAAACAAAACCTTCCCCGGCAACAGACTGGGATACGTTTAGGCCGGAGAATGAAGAATTCTCCATCCTGATGCCAAAGGATACTCCTACCGAGATTACCAAAGTTCCCTACCACAGGTTTGAACTCAATTTGAGACTTTACCTATCCGCTCCCGCTGCAGGTCCGGTCGTCGGAGTTGCTTCTGTTAGTGGGATTAAGGCGAACGTAGGATCGGAACTCGAGCGCTTCAATTCGTATGCAGATGCCTTCAAGACCTTCTTTCCACCGAAAGTACGCAAAGACGCGGTGCCTAAAATGATCTTGATCGCCAGTAAACCTTTTCACGGATACACAGGCCGCGTTTATAAGTTGACCATCGGCGATCTCACTGGAACGGTGAACGCATATGTAACTCGCAAACGTTTCTACGCGGTCGCAATTCTCAATGCAAAAAAGGACGAGGCTCTCGAAGACAAGTTCCTAAGCTCATTTGTCATTCCTGATAAACCCGTCGAGCAGGTGGCCAGCACCGAAGAGACACAAGACCCGAACGTCGCTAACAACACTGCGCAAAATTTAAAAGATGGACACAGACCTCCAGCAGAAGGAGAAGCTGGCTCCAGCAATACGGCCAAGGGCGAGACTCCGCGCGACGATCAGCCCGGTACTAATTCCGATACAAATACTCAAGTCCCGAGCATACAAGCCGGACAAAAAGCGCCGCGCGCTCCGATTGCTGGGGGCATGCTAAATGGCAAAGCGATCTATCTGCCTCTACCCGAAGTCCAGGCGGGCCAACCTAACGGTGTTGTACTGGTTCAAATTTTGATCGATGAACAAGGCACAGTAATCGACGCTAAAGCTGTGTCGGGTCCTGCCGGACTACAAGCAGCGGCAGTCAATGCAGCACGCCTCGCGAGGTTCATGCCAACGATACTTGCAGGAGAACCCGTCAAAGTGTCCGGCACGTTGGCATACAACTTTGCACGTTCTAATTGAGCCACAGATTTCCACAGATCTTCACAGATTAATTCTGATGTCCTTGGATCTTAGTGTTAAGCCAGAATCGAACAAGTGAGGAAGGGTGGTTTACCCCCGCTTGTGCCCGATCTGTGTGGTCGGGAATCAGCGCGGGTAAACCACCCTTCCTCACTTGTTCGATTCTGGCCGGAGCACTTCAAACTATCTAACCAGCTCTCTTCTTCCTTCTTCTCAAGATCTGCATCTCCAGAAACCGAAGAGAGACGTGGCTCTCGAAGGTCAAAGTTCAAAGAACAAAGTACAAAGCACCATTGGTGCCTTGACGCCTCTCCAGTCACGGTCTATCTTCACTCGACTTTTCCGAATATCACTCTGGAGTCATATTTAATGTCATCAGGTACAGTCGCACAGTGTCCGGCGTGGTCGATTCCCGGATACCTTGACGTGCGCGACGGTCATCTCTCTATCAACGGCGTTGATGCAATCGATCTCATCAAACAATTTCAATCACCTCTCTTCGTCTTTTCTGAAAGTCGTATTCGCGAAAACATCAATCGGCTAAAGCGAGCGGCGACCGTTGTCGATCGACCGATCAAGTTCTGCTATGCATCGAAAGCCAACTCGAACATGTCGATTCTAAAAGCCGTGCTCGATTCAGGCATCGACTGTGAAGTCAATAGCGGTGGCGAACTTTTTAAGGCTCTACGGATAGGATTCCAACCCGATCAGATTATCTTCAACGGCACAAGCAAATCAGATGAAGAGTTAGATGAAGCAGTCCGAGCACAAATCTATTCAATAAATGTTGATTCAATATTTGAGATTGGGCTGGTGGAGCAATCCGTTGAGCGTCTGCGAGCAAGGGGTGAAAAGATTCCACCGGCACGAATAACTCTGCGTTTGGTTCCTGAGATCGGGACGCGTTCCCACCTGGGCCTTCAAACAGCACTTCTGACATCGAAATTTGGAATCTCTTCGTCTGAAGTGCTCGCGGCTTTTAGACGCGGACTCCAAAATCCTGATCTGGTAAAGGTCTGCGGAATTCATATTCACGTTGGGTCACAAACTCCCGATGTTGAACCGTTTGCTGATGCGTTTCGCAGCATGTGGGAACACCTGGTCACTATTCACCAGGAGACCGGATACACGCTCGAACACATCAATCTTGGCGGTGGAATTCCAGTGAACTATCTTCGCGATCGTTCACAAGCTGATCAGTTGCCTGAACACGAGCGTGACATGCTGGGAGCAGAACTCGAACCGGCAGACGTGTTGAAAGAGGCGATGAGAGTTGCGCGTCAATCGGCGCGTGCCGCAAACGCAGAGCACCTGCTCGATCAAGTGTCCATTCTTTTAGAGCCGGGGCGAAGCATCATTGCTGATGCTGGTTTGGTTCTTACGACTGTCAACAATATCAAGACCAGACCCGAGACGGGAGATGTTTAGCTACTTGCTGATGCCGGCTACAACATCATGCTCTCGATGAATAATTACAAATGGTACTACCACCTGATTTCCGCTTCGCGGGCGGGCGAACCTTCCGCACGCGACTACAAGGTGGCCGGACCATTGTGTGATTCCGGCGATGTCTATTTTGATATTGAACGAGAAGGGCGTTTGCCTGATTACCGAAGATTGCCTGCTGATGTTGCTCCTGGTGAAGTGCTTGCCTTGTTGAACTGCGGTGCGTATTCGTTGGCCCAGATGTTTCACTATAACGGCCGTCCACTTCCCGCTGCGGTTCTGATCACGCTGGACGGCTCTCCCAAATTGATTCGCCGACGCGACACGTACGAGGATTTGATCGCGAATGATGTCTGGTAAAGTGTCCAAAGTCCAATGTCCAATGTCCAAAGTCCAATGTCCAATTCCTAATCTCACTTCTCACCACAAGGAGAAACTCACATGGCCAAAGTAAAGAAGTTCGAAGAAATTCAGTCGTGGAAGAAAGCGCGATTTCTGACGAAACAAATCTATACGGCAACTCTGGCGGGACCCTTTGCGAAGGATTTTGGCCTTCGGGATCAGATTCGTAGAGCGGCTGTTTCTATTCTTTCAAACATCGCCGAGGGTTTTGAACGTGGAGGCGACAAAGAGTTCCTTCAGTTTCTTGCTGTCGCTAAAGGTTCAGCCGGTGAACTTAGAGCACAGTTATACGTAGCTCTCGACCAACACTATTTGTCTCAACAGCAATTCGAGTCACTTTCGCAAGAAGCAACTGAGATCAGCCGGTTAATATCCGGCTTCATGCGCTATCTGAAGCAGTCGGATTTGCGCGGCAGCAAACTTCGCTAATCAGAAAGTCACAAGGATTCTTGGACATTGGACTTTGGACCTTGGACTTTGGACTTTTATGCAACCTGAACACAATCACCTCATTCGCGGACTTGGTCTAACGGCTGCTATTGCAGTCAACGTCTCAAACGTCATCGGCACTGGCGTGTTTCTAAAAGCGCGCGTGATGACCTGCAATGTGGGAACGCCCGGCAAGGCGCTGGCGGTTTGGGTGTTCGCCGGTCTTCTTTCTCTGGCTGGCGGTCTCACCTACGCAGAACTACTTGCGATGCGGCCGAAAGACGCCGGTGAGTACGGATTAATCCGCGATGGCTACGGTCGCGTGTGGGGATTCATTTACGGCTGGACGCAGTTTCTAATCGCTCGCTCGGCCTCGGCAGCGGCATTAGCTGTTGGCTTTGCGATCTTCCTCAACGATTTTCTTAAAGGATTCAATCACTCACTCTCAACGGTCTACTTTTCATTCACGGTGCCTTTCACAGATCACGTGGTTAACTTTGGGCGCCTGCAAATCGTCGCTCTCGTGGCCATCGCTGTTACGACTCTTATCAATTGTGCCGCTGTGAAGGTGAGCGGCAACTTTGCCACACTGCTGACGGTCATCAAGGTGCTTGTATTGATCCTTGTGGGCTTGGGCGCTTTTCTGTACAGCGGTGGGGATTGGAGTCATCTCTCGCAAGCAAATGTAAATGGGACATGTGAAGGCGTCGCCGTGACGACAGGTGGTCTTGCGGGATTGGCAGCGGCGATGCTCGGCGCGCTTTGGGCGTACGATGGCTGGAACAATATCGCCTTCCTGGCAGGCGAGGTAAAACAGCCCGAGCGTAATCTGCCACGCGCGCTGATCACTAGCATGTTGATCATTATGGCTCTGTATGTGTTCGTGAACCTAAGTTACTACCACGTGCTGACTCCAACGCAGATTGCCAGCGTTCCTGCTGCGTCATCGACTGCGGCCGAGGTAATTAGACGTTTACTTGGAGCAACCGCGGTCACTTTGATGGCTGCGGCAATGATGACTTCATCATTTGGCGCTCTACACGCTTCAATTCTCGCCACGGCACGAGTTCCCTATGCCATGGCCAAAGACCGTTTGTTCTTTACCGGTTTGGCGAAGCTTTCAAAAGCGCACGTGCCCGTTCGCTCACTGATTGTTCTTGCGATCTGGTCGAGCGTGCTGGCGCTATCCGGTTCGTACGACGTACTGACCGACTATGCAATCTTCGCACTCACAATGTTCTATGCATTGACGGCAGGAGCCGTGTTCATTTTTCGCCGACGTTATCCGGACGAGGAGCGGCCATATCGAACCTGGGGCTATCCAGTGGTGCCCGTTCTCTTCATCGTGATTTGCACCTGGTTAATATTGACTACTATTTGGAATAGCCCGCGACAGTCTGCAATTGGATTAGGCTTAATCGTCTTGGGCTTGCCGGTGTACTTGTACTGGCGGAAGGTTAGCGTTCCCTGATGTTCGATTGCCGTTTGATATCTTCCACAGAAAGCTAGAATTCCTCACCACAGAGCATGCGTCGAAAGTGATTCCCGAAAGTTTTGTTCGTGTTAATTCGTGTGAATTCGTGGATCGTCCTCGGCCAGAAAACACGATCCACGAATTCACACGAATCAACACCAACGGAGTAACCACTCCTCATATCCGAGGCAAAGCCGACCCGAGGTTACTGCCTCTCCACTTCAAAAATCGTCGATCCCTTCCCTTCACTCGTTCCCAACAACGCCCGGCCATCAAGTCGATAAGCAATAGATTCACCCTGCTCGCGCTTTCCAAAGTCGAAGTTTGCTAACGGTTGTTTCCAAATATCATCGAAGCTCGAACTCGTTGCGGGCAGAGCCAATTCGTACGCCTGTAAATAGTCGCAGAGTGCGACGCGCTTTCCATCGGGCGAAACACTGCCGCCGGTGATCGACCCACCAAACGGGATTCTCAGTTCACCTAAGCGCCCCAAAACATTTGCCTCGCCAGTAACAAATGGTGGAGCTGCTTTATAAACGGAAGGCCGACCCAAGGTGACTTTCGTAACGATGTAGATATCACCTGTTGCTGGATTCACAAGTAGTGCCTCAGCGTCGTGTCTTCCGTCCGGATAGCGTAATCGAATCGCCTCGGCAGGTTCTGTCGCTTGTGGTTTCGATTTACTCGAATCGCTTTCGGTTTGCGTGGGTTCTGCTACTCGGTAAACAACGATCTCTTGACGCACCAAATCGTTATCACCGATGTCGCCGATGTAAAGATATGTTTTGCCTTGCTCCGGACCAGCACCAATTGAGATGTCTTCCCAATCAAAGTTCCGCGCTCCAGCGACTTTGAAAACACCGAACGACTCGCCGTGTTCATCAATAAGGTAAAGAAACGGACCGTCTCCAGAGTCGTTATGCGTCCAATACTTTCCCGGCATCGAACGCGAAGCGACTAAACCACTGCTTTCATCGATCGCTTTGTTCTTCAATGATCCGATCTTCAGAGGAGGACTGTAGAGTTTTGATTGCTGAGGCTCTTCGGGTGGCTTGGCTTTAACACTCTTCGGTACCTGCCGGCACGAGCACAACAATAGACAAAGGCAGGCAATCTAAACCATTCTGCCAACCTCGTCACTGCGTACTCCTTGTGTATTCGGCATCGACAAACTTGACAGACTTGTTTGCACCGGAGGAGCAACATGTTTATAGCTTTCGAGTACTTTAAGAGGCGCGCACTCCGGAGGAGCGCAATGTGAGCAGCACGGAAACATCGCGTAAGTTTTTTTAGTGTTAATTCGTGTGAATTCGTGGATCGCTCTGCTCCAGGGCGAAAAAGACGATCCACGAATTCACACGAATTAATACGAATGGAGTCACACTCCTAATGGAGCGCGCATCATTAACAAGCTTGCTCATGTTGCTCCTCCGGAGCGAAGCGTGATGCGAGTCTGTCACTATCCGATTTCAAGCTCTTTGCGCCAAAGCCGCGCGCGCGACCTCTTTATCGTCGAAGTGAAAAGTTTCGCGGCCAATAATCTGATAATCCTCGTGACCTTTACCGGCAATCAAAACCAGGTCGCCACTGCGAGCTTCTGCGATGGCCTGATTGATTGCTTCCGTACGATCCGCGATCTTGCGATACGGCTTTCCCGTCTTGCGAATGCCCTCTTCTGCATCGCAAAGGATCTGCTCGGGGTCCTCAGTACGAGGATTGTCGGAGGTCAATATCACGACATCACTCAATGCGCCGGCTGCTTCACCCATGGGGGCACGCTTGGAACGATCACGATCTCCACCACATCCAAACACCGTAATTATCTTTCCGCGCACAACCTCGCGTGCTGTTTTCAAAACATTCAATAGCGCATCGTCGCTGTGCGCGTAGTCAACGACCACAGAGAAATCGCCGTCATGTATGACCCGTTCAAAGCGACCTGGAGCACCTGTGCATTTCTCCAGCGCCGCGGTCACAACGTCGAACGAATAACCAAGAGCAAGCCCACTGGCAACGGCCGCGAGGGTGTTGTAGATGTGCGGCGGGCCGACGAGTGGAGACTGGAATCGGCTCTCGCCTCGAGGAGTCGACAGGTTGAACGTCATCCCGTTTAGTGAAAACTCCGCGCGGCTCGCCTTAACCTCAGCATCGGAGTCCACACCGTAACGAATAACGCTTAAGCCCTCCTTCTCTAATTTCTCAGCCAACTCAAGTCCGTATGGATCGTCAACGTTTATAACCGACGTCTTCGGTCGCGAACCTAAACGACCGTCGAACAATCTTTGTTTCGCGTACCAATAGTTCTCCATCGTCTTGTGGTAATCGAGATGATCACGGGTGAGGTTGGTGAAAACCGCAACGGCGTATTCGAGTTCGTCACAACGATGAAAGTCCATCGCCTGCGACGAACATTCCATTACTGCAGTTCTGCAACCAATCTCGACGGCTTCACGAAGCAGACGCTGCATGTCAGGGGCTTCGGGCGTGGTGCGATCGGCCTTAATTCGCTTCCGGCCGAGACGATATTCAACGGTACCTGTCATTGCTACGGGCTCGCCGGCTTCTTCGGGAATAGACGCAATCAGATACGCCGTCGTGGTTTTGCCGTTGGTACCAGTAATGCCGACCAGTTGCAGCTCGCGTGACGGGTGATGCTGAACCTCTGCCGCTGCGACAGCCATCGCTCGACGTATTTCGGGCACCTGTAACCAGACGCCGTTGAAGTTTTCAGGCGCGGGCAATTCAGAGATAACTCCAGCCGCACCTTGCGATATGACTTGGGGTACGAACTTGTGTGCATCGAAGAGCGAACCCCGAACGGCCGCGAAGAGACTCCCTTGAGCTGCGCGGTGGGAATCGTGTGTGACGTCAGTAATTGTTTTTGATTTGTCGCCGCTGAGTTTGGCTTCTGTTTTGTTCGCGATTTGTTGGGTGGTTACGGGCGTTTGGTTTGGGCTCACATGCGCTCCGAGAAAGTATTGGTAAAAGGATTTTACGAATCAAGCGTGTAAAAGTCGATTTTGGTTGTGGCAGGAGAGTAGGACCTATCAGACGAATAACTCAACACGGATTACATTGGGGGCCAGCTTTTGCATTCAGGACAGGATTACAGAATTAACGAGATGAATACACGAATAGGAGGGACGCGAATCGATCATCTATAGTCGGTTATCATGATCGCGTTGCCGATTCCCTCGCCACGGACGATCGCCACCCGTTTTCCGTCACGGGAAAATTCACGCCGATACACGACCGGACTACCAAAGTTCGTCATCTGCTTTGGAGCCCCTCCATCCACAGGTTGAAGCCAAAGGTTGAGTCTTTCTCCCTGTGAAACAATGACTGTGATCCCTTTATTGTCTGGTGTCCAGACGGGGCCGCGAAATGTTTCGGTGCTGTGCGGAACGTCTAAGACCTTAAGTGGTTGCCCACCATCTGCGGCGACGATACCTATCTTCGTCCAGCCCTGCGTTTTTTCATCCATTAGAAAGCATGCGAACCTGGTCCCGTCATGCGAATATCGCGGTTCGATTGCGGGATAATTGGTCAATTGCTCTGGTTCGCCGCCGTTTATCGCCACTCGGAAGATCCTTGAAGCGCCGTTGGCCAGCGCGTCATACAGGATCCACTTTCCGTCGAGCGAAATATCGGGGTTGTCAGGGTACACACTTTTGCTAAAAGCCATCAGGTTTCCGCCGTCAATACCGATACGCTCCATTTGGCGCCCATTCTTGGACGAGATATAGACAACATAACGTCCATCGGGAGAAGCTACCGGCGTAACCTTATATACACGGTCGCTGGTCAACGGCTTTCCGTTGCTTCCGTCAGCGTCCATTATCCAGATCTCGTTATCACCAGTCTGGTCAGACGCGAAGACGATGCGATTGTCCGCCGTCCATGAGATCCCCCAGGTGTCTGAGGTCGCAGGCATCACTTGCTTCGCGTTTTCAGGATTCAAGTCGGGCGAAACCCAAACAGCTGATCGGCTGTAGCTCTCTCCGGTTACGATCGATTTACCGTCGGAAGTGATCGAAACCGAATAATAACCACTCTGATTGCCCGTCAATCGGCGAACGGAACCTGACGGATATGAAATCTCCCACACTTGCGATGGAATGAGTGAACCGTCAGTGCCGACAACGATCAGGGAATCTCCGCTCGGATGCCACACCAGATCGACACCGCCACTCCAACGGAATGAACCCAGGTCCGATTCAGTTTGGTCTGCGACAGAGATCACTTTTATCGACGTTGATGGTTCTGGTGCGAGCGAACTGTCACCATATCCGACTGCAATGTGTTTGCCGTCGGGCGACCATGCAGGGGATCCACTAAGGAATTCCTTTCCTTTTCTTGACACGAACTTGCGTTCGTTCGAACCGTCCGAATTCGCAATGAACACGCTGGTCTCATTTGCGTTGGGATCGTAGCGAAGAAAACTAACTTGATTGCCATCTGGTGAGAACTGCACTATTTGCGCGTTTGTGAGGACCTTTGTCGGCGGGCCGCCTAATGTCGGCGCGCGATAAACAGTCGGCGGGCCCCCGCTTTGTGTGACGCCGTTGAAGTAAACAAAGCCGCCGTCTGGTGAAAATGTAATTCCGAAAAAATTTCTGATTTCGTCCGACTTTACGATAGGGATGCTGCTGTTCGTCTGTATCTGTTTTATCCAAAGCGTCTGACTATTGCCTTCAAGCCTTATGTACGCCAGGAACTTTCCATCAGGTGATATCTCGGCATCGGGTGTCTTGCCGTCACCAGTAAGTCTCTGGGTTTTGATATTGACAGCTGGCCGCTCACTCTGGCGTTTTTCAAGAAACCTGTAGAGCCCATATGCAAACCCCGCCAGGAGAATCGCTGCCGCAGCAAAGATCACGGTCGCGCCAAATTTATGTTGTCGGATGGCAGACGTAACCAACTCGCTGCTCGAGATGTGTTGGGGAGCCGCACTCGCATGCGTCGAGATCGCCTGAGGCTGGATGCTGGTGGGATTTTCGCTAAGGTCGATAGTGCTTACATTTGAAGAGCGAGTCTTATTAGGTATGTAAGATCGTTCGAGCTTTTCGACAAACTCAAGCTCGCGTTTGAGATTTTTTACATCAAGAAAAAGATCTCTTATCGTCTGATATCTCTCGTCGACTTGTTTTTGGAGAGCCTTCTTGATTATTCGGCGCAATTCTGATGAGACGCTTTCGTCTAGTGGTTGCGGGTTTTGCGTCAGAATGGCAGCAATCGAGTCGTTTGCCGTCTCGCCGGCAAAGGGCGTCGCTCCCGAAAGCATTTCATACATCACGACAGCGAGACTCCAGACGTCGCTTCGAGCGTCTGCTTGCTTACCCCTTGCCTGCTCGGGTGACATATATAGAACTGTACCCATAACTATGCCGGGCAAAGTATTGACCAGTGCTCGAGTCTCATCTTCGGAGTCGACCGAATCTCTCGGTGTCGCGATGAGTTTAGCCAGTCCAAAATCAAGCACCTTTACGATCCCGTCATCGCGCAGCATGATGTTCTCCGGCTTTATGTCACGGTGAACAATGCCCGCATCATGTGCCGCACTCAAAGCAGTAGCCACTTGCATCGAAATATTAAGAACCTCAGATAACGTCATCGGCCCGCTTCGCAATCGGTTCCGAAGCGTCTCTCCTTTTACGAGTTCGGTCGCTATGTACCGCGTACCCTCGAACTCGCCGATCTCATGCACCGTCAGGATATTCGGATGATTCAGAGCTGACGCCGCCTTCGCTTCCCGAGTAAACCTCCGCACGCGCTCTTCATCAGCGGCTACATCCTTCAGCAGGACCTTCAACGCGACTTGCCGGTCGAGCTGGGTGTCCGAGGCTAAATAAACTTCACCCATTCCGCCCTTGCCGAGTTTCGCCCGGATTTCGTAACGACCGAGTTTTGTTCCTGGGTTCATCGCTGCTTCATTCCGGAATGTTTATTCGTTTAAGAAAAACCGGCAGATGCCGAATCGCAATGGCGTCATCATAACCAACGATGAGTCGTTTCCTTTTATACCGATCGGAACTCACGTTGGCTTCCTCAGAAATTGTGCTGCCCGGCTTTGCACAAAAAGCGAAAATCCCTCACACGGGGTGTGAGGATTGTTCAAGTCCTATCTACAGGAGTAGCTGCTTGGAGGATCGCGAAATCCCGCGCACGGGCAGTGCGGGGATCGTTCAAGTCCGTCCTATTCATTTGCTTTTATGAGACTTTGCTGTGGATTCATCCCGACTCGCGTAAACAGTGTGGACTTGAACGATCCCCGCACTGCCGTGCGCGGGATTTTCCAGATCTTCTACTAATGCTCTGTTTTAGAAAGGATCTGAACCATCCACCCACTTCCGTGGGTGGGATTTTCGCTCTTTGTGCAAAGCCGTGCCGCACCGATTCTAACAGAAACAATTGGACCTATATGACCGAACGAGTTATGGGCGTGTGACGTTTGTAGTGTTAGTCTCCTAGCGCTAAGATCCCTCGTCATAAAAGTAACCATGCTTACAGTTCTTTATCTCTTTCTGGTTCTTTTGCTGGTCTTCGCTAACGGCTTCTTCGTAGCGTCGGAATTCGGGCTCGTCGGTGTGCGCAGGTCTCGGATTGAGACACTCGCCGCGGCCGGTGATTGCAAGGCCCAACGTCTGATTAATCTGCTTGACAACCTAAACGCTTACATCTCCGCAACTCAGTTAGGAATCACCATGGCGTCTCTGGCGCTCGGTTGGATTGGTGAACCTGTGTTTGCACACCTTCTTGAAGCACCGCTTCAAAACCGAGTCTCAGAAGTGACATTGCACACGATCGCATTTGCTGTTGCCTTTACGATTATTACGTTCCTTCACATCGTGCTTGGCGAACTGGCTCCAAAGACATTGGCCCTGGAACACGCTGAGAAGGTGGCGCTCGCAATCTCGTGGCCCATGCAAGCGTTCTACAAAATGTTTCGATGGCCCATTCGTTTACTCGATTATGCCGGCAGCAAAGTAGTTCGTCTCGTGGGTCTGCATCCAACAAAGGAGCACGGCTCGATTTACACAGAAGAAGAACTCCGACACTTGATCGATCTCTCAAAACAGAGCGGTCAGCTAGGGTCAGCAGAACAACAGTTAATTCACCGCATCTTCGAATTCTCAAATGCAGACGTTCGTGATGCGATGGTTCCTCGTGGTCAGATCCAGGCACTTCCCGCAACCTCGACTATTGAAGAGACGCGGGAGGCATTTATCGCGTCCGGCTACTCCCGTCTGCCTGTTTTTGGTGAACATCTTGACGACATCATTGGCCTGTTGTTTAGAAAAGATGTTGACATGGGTCGCTTTCCTTCCGGCGATTTTGATTTGCGCAAGGTGGTTCGATCACCGGCATACGTGCCGGCAACCGCATCTCTAGGCGAGGCACTCGGACGTATGCAAGACACTCAAGTACATTTCATGTTTGTCACTGATGAGCATGGAAGTCTTGAAGGAATCCTCACGCTCGAAGATCTGCTGGAAGAGATTGTCGGTGAGATTAATGATGAGTACGACGAAGAGCTAGGCGAGCAAATAACGGCTGATGGAAACGCATTCGTACTCGACGGAATGCTCTCGGTTCGTCATGCTAACAGACGGCTCGGCCTTAACCTCGATGAAAGTGCGAGCTATAAAACAATTGCGGGTTTCCTGATGGCAATTGCTGGAAAGATTTTGAAAGCTGGCGACCGCGTTGTGCATTCATCAGGTGTATTTACGGTCGAGGGAGTAGACAATCACCGCATCATCAAAATCCGTTTCGTGCCTCATGATAAAGATGCGGCTCAGTCTGCAGTGCCATTGTTGACTACCATCATCGCACCTTTCATTGAGGTAATGAATGGGTTTGGGCTGGAACCACTACTTTGGTAACGAAAGAGGATCAAACATTTGTGGACATCCGCGATTACACAGATAAACTTGGAAGCAGTCAGTACCACCTCGCGGTAGCGGGTGGGTGCGCAGCCGATTGCGACGATCGTTTTTACGCCGCGGACCCACCCGCTACCGCGAGGTGGTACTGACTGCTTCCAAATCGAACGGTGCAGTGGACGAAGGAAATCACTCACCAAGAGTCCAACCTCATTAACGCCTGCAACAATACATTCGCTCCGTTTGTGATGTCTTCTGGTTTGGAAAACTCGCGCGGACTGTGACTGATTCCGTCGCGACTTGGAATAAAAATCATTCCGATTGGACATAGATCCGCTATCTCCTGCGCGTCATGTCCTGCTCCGCTCGGCATTAACTTCGTCGAGAAGCCTAATTCTTTTGCGCCGTCTTCAATTGCCGAACGAATTCGAGGATCCGTTAGCGCTGGCTTTGAAGCGTTTACTTGTTTGAACTCAAACTTCGTCCCGGTACTAGCCTCAATCTGGCGCACCTCATCCTGTATCTTTTGAAACATCAACTGCACTTTCGCTGCATCCAGATCTCTGAGACCAAGACTTGTGTTCACCTTGCCGGGAATAACATTGAAAGCGCCCGGGAAGGCCTGGATCTTCCCAACAGTTCCCACTTGACGTCCTGGGATAGACGTAACCACCCGATTCACTGCCTCGATGTATTTCGCAGCCGCTAGTAGCGCATCTCGACGTTGATTCATCGGCGTTGTACCTGCGTGATTCGCGAATCCTTCAACTGTCACTTCCCACCAGTAAACGCCGACAATTCCCTCAACGACGCCAATGTCGATCTTTTCCTGATACAAGACTCCACCTTGTTCGATGTGAAGTTCCACATATGCAGCGACGTCCCCTCGCTTGCGAACAACACTCGCAAGGCGCTCGGGATCACCACCGATAAACTTGATGCCCTCGCGAATTGTCTTCTTGCTGTTACTGACAACCTGAAGGTCTTTTTCGGTAAGCCCTCTCGAAATAGCGGCGCTGCCAATTGTTCCACCCTCTTCGTTTTGGAAGATCACGACTTCGAGTGGATGATTTAACTGGATCTTCTTCTCGGCGAGTGTCTGCGCCACTTCGATTGCGCCCATCGAACCCACCTGTCCGTCGTAGCTTCCACCCTGCGGCACTGAATCGATGTGCGATCCGATCATCAGCGGCTTCAAAGAAGAGTTACTTCCTGAACGTCTGCTGATGATATTGCCGGCGGCATCGATACTGACCTCAAGGTTAGCGGCGCGCATCAATTTCATCGTGTAATCGCGCGCCTGCAGATCGAGGTCAGAATAGGCAACACGATTGGTGCCGCCCTCAGGAGTTTTGCCAAATTGGGCGAGCTCGCTTAGATGTTGATTGAGCCTTGGGCCATTGATTCGAATTTGTGAAGCAGACTGAACTAGTGGCAGGTATAAAGCCGGAACAGAAGACAGCAGAGCGAGATTGAATTCACGACGGTTCATGCAATCCGCAGATTACACAGATTACGCAGATTTGTCTTGAAAAACAGCGGGGTCGTTTATCTATTCAATCTGTGCAATCTGCTTAATCTGCGGATAACTTTCTTAGGCAGCTACTTGAGTACACGGATAGAGGGTAAACGCGGGGATTGGTTCTGCAAGCAAGGCAATCTCAAATACAGAATTCAATTTCGTGATCTCGAACACTCTATTCAACGGCTGGCTGATATTCATTAGTTTGAAGCGCATTCCACTTGCGATTGTATGTTGTCGCAAGTCCAACAAAACCCCTAGTCCATGGGCATCGATAGTGGTCACACCCTTCAGATCCAGAATGATGGCACTAACTCCTGAAACGTCCCGAACCGCTTGCCGCAACTTTTCCGTTTCGCCATTGATGATCCGGCCATGTAGACCAAGAACAGCTAGAGTCTGCAATTTTTTGGCGTGTACCTTCAACATAACTTCTTCCCTTTCGGTAAATCGCTGGTCAGTGTTCCCTAACGGCTTGTTCGTCTTTAAGACTACTTAGGTTTCACTTTTGTTAACGCTGCGGTTCCATTTTTCTTAACCGGTGCCGGGGCTTTTTTTGTTCCTTGGTGAGATAACACCGCTGAAAGGAGATTTGAGGACAATTTTTTTTGAGGGAATATCAATCACCCGCAGATTACACAAATTTCGCAGATTTTATGCAGACATCAGGCTTATTTCGATCTTGGTAATCTGCGGATAATTTGGGCTCGCAACTACGAAAGCCCGTGGGCGTGTGGCAAGTCGGACATCTCACCTTCAGGTTGACGCAGCAGCGTTTCGGACGACGCACCATTCTTGTAATGCTCCAGTAGCGAGTCGAAATCTACCTTAACGCCTACTGGATTCGCGGCAAACCTGTCACTGTGCATATACGCATACGCTTCTTCAGCATTGGCGCAGCAATCAACTTGAAACTCCATCCGATTTCCATCTGGATCCTGATAATACATGGAGAGGGTTACACCATGATGAATCTGCCAGTACGGCTTTATGCCGAGCTGTTTGAGTCGATCGTATGTTTCGAGAAGGTCGCCAACACTCTTGTATGTGTAGCCGACGTGATTCACTCCAATCTTCGAGCTGGCATTACTCTCTGTGCCATTCGGACTGAGTACTGACATGTTAACGAAAGCGAACCGATGATGTTCGTCATCGTACGTTAGAAATGCCAGCGCCGGATTTTTGTATTGAACTTTGGCTTCGAAGACTTTCTGATACCAGTCAAGCATTTCATCAAAGCGTCTCGTCATGTAGACGACGTGGGCTAGTTTTGTAGGGGATGCCATGGGAGTTGCTCCTTATTTATTCATTCGAGATAACAAGACGCAGAGCAGTTTGCAATCGCATCACTGCTTCGCTGTAATTCTTCGCAGTAGGTTTTGGAAACGCGGCTCGGACCGCAAACTGTCTACTAGCGGATCGAACTTGATTGTCGGGACCCAGGCACTTCGACTCTCGAATGCCTTCTCGAGCCAGACAAGCGCATGGTCCTTGTCGCCAACTCGCAAATAAGCCCAGACCACAAAATATGGCTCGATGTAACGCTTTTCGGCGCGTTGCTCTAGTAGCTCAATCTGTTTTCGACAATAACCTTTCCACCCGAATTTCGCGTACGTTTCTTTTCTCGCCTCGATCTCTTTTGGGGATGCTCCACCGGTGACTCGATGTTTCACGATCTCCTCAAGGGCTAAATCGTAGTCTCCTTTGACTTCGTAGACACGGGAAAGCCACGAGTGCGAGATGCTGTG
>Ga0114129_10005532_pt1 | contig 17872 bp, 12 predicted proteins | sample RhiMetdeltSRZDD1_FD_80071 | JGI IMG/M metagenome (GOLD analysis project Ga0114129, IMG submission 80071) | Populus rhizosphere microbial communities from Tennessee, USA - Rhizosphere MetaG P. deltoides SRZDD1 (version 2) (version 2) | ecosystem: Host-associated > Plants > Roots > Rhizosphere >...
GATGGGCTGGCCGTCGAGCTGGCGACCGGCCGGCGCGCGGGCGTTCGTGACCACGTACGGCGCGAGCCACGCAAATGGCCGTGCGGCGGCCGAGGCGCTGGGCCTAGCCTGACGGGCGTGGACTACGTTCCGGCGACGAGCCGTACGACCTCCTCGGCACAGCCCCACGAGACCGTGACTCCGGCACCGCCGTGCCCGTAGTTGTGGACGACGGCGCCCTCCCGCTCGACCCGGATGCGGTGCCGGGTGGGCCGCAGGCCGACCCGGTGCGCGATGACCCGGGCGCCGCCGAGCTTCGGCTCGACGACCGCGCACCGCCGGCGGATGGCGTCGGACGCGGCGAGGTCGGGGGCGAGGTCGGTACGGCCCGGCTCGACGCTCCCGCCGAGCACGATCGTGTCGCCGTGGGGCAGGAAGTACGTCGGCTCCGGCTGCTCGTCGTACTCGGCGAAGAACCAGTCCACCCCGGGGTTCTCGACGACCACGAGCTGGCCCCGGCTCGGGACGAGCCCGTCGTCGGGGACGAGTTCGCGGGCACCCACGCCGGTGCAGTTGACCACCACGGCCGCCTCCTGGGCCGCCGCCGTGAGCGACGCGACCCGGCGGATCTCCAGCGGCACGCCGAGGGCGTCGAGCTCCTTGACGAGGTACGCGAGGTAGCGCGGCATCTCCACGACGGGTGCCACGTACCACCAACCACCCACGAACCCGTCCGGCAGGTCGTCCGCCGTCGCGGGGCGGAAGCCGGGCAGCGGCGGCGCCCAGGCGGGGACGGGTACCCGGTGCCGCGACGCCTCGAGCCCGCAGACGAGGCGTACCCCGCTGCCGGGGACCGCGGCGAGCTCGACCAGCTCGGGCCGCGTCTGCCCGCTCCACCGCAGTACCCGCTGGTCGGTCGCCATGTACGGACCCCAACTGGCGCCGGCCGCGCAGGACGTGGTGTCGGCGGGCAGCTCACGCGTATGGATCCGGACCGGATGCCCCGCACGCGCGAGGCAGAGCGCGGTGGTCAGGCCGGACACGCCGGCCCCGATGACGAGAACCTCCGGCCGGCCAGGCATGCATTGACAGTAAGCCTCGAACGTCATCAAGTGAATACGCTGGGTACACGCTGAGCATGCAGATAAACGTCAATGTCTTCATTTCTGGCGTACGCGAACCCTCCCGATCTCCGTAACACGACGTCATACTGGTCGATACACTGCGTCGCGCCGGTGCGAAGATCCGGGAGGGGGCCGCCTAATGCTGCTGGTGGGCGAGATTCACACAGGGCTTCTGCAGAACTCGATCGCATTGAACCCGCCCACCTGCGAACGCGTCCTGGAGTTCGTACTCGGCGAACGGGTACGGCGTTTCGACCGGCCGATGTCCCACGCGATATCGCCCGACCTGTTCACGGGTGTCGACTGCCGGCTGGCGACGCGTACGGGGGCCCGCGTCCGGGGTGTCGGCACGGTCGTGTCGCACGCGACGATCACCGGCGGCCATGTCGTCCAGGGCGTGGCGACCGTACGGATCGAGCCGGGCGTTGCCGGCCGGCGGCTGCCGTGGTCGCACTACCTCGCCCACCCGGGCCGGATCGAGGTGATCGGCCGGGCCGGGTGGGACGACCTCGCCTCCGGGTACGTCGCGCCGCAGCCGTCCCCGTCCACTCTCGACCTCGGCGCGATCTGTGCCCGCGCCCTCAAGGAGGTGCAGACGTCGCCCCTGCTCGACCGGCGGGCTCCCTTCAAGGCGGCCCGTACCCGGCTGCGCTGGGCGGTCCTGCCCGACGCAGAGTCGCGCGACGGCACCAGCCTCCGGCTCGACATGCAGAGCGGGTACCTGCGTACGCTGCTCGTCCACGGCACGCCGGAGCAGGCCGCCGCGATCGCCGACTTCTGCGTCGACCTGGCGCTGCACGACTGGCTGCTCACCATGCTGCTGCACCTGATGGCCGGCAGCCGGATCGGCACCGAGCCGCGCGACGCCGTGGTCGCCAAGCTGCGCCCCGCCGTCGATCACCTGCTCCACCTGTGGATGCCGGGCGCCCGTACCCACGAATCGGTGGCGGTCTTCTGGGCGAGCCTGGAGCGGCGGCCTGGGCTGAGCCGGCAGTGGCGGGCCTGTGCCGAGCGGGTCCGCGACCAGCTCGCATTGAGCACGATCTCGTTACTACGCACCCGGCTGGAGGGGATCTCCGCGTGACCGAACCGCGCGCACGGCACCCGCGAGTACGCCTCATCGTCCGCAAGGTGTTCGTGTCGCTGGCCATCGGCGCGGTCGCCTACTTCATCACGAACGTGCTCACCGATCTCACCCACGTGGACGATCCGATCTGGGGGTTGACGCTGTCCGTCTTCGTCGGCGGTGTGGCACTGGTCGTCCAATTCCTCAACGACTTCGAGGCCCGGCTCACCGACGTCGAGTCGGCCCAGGTCAGGTACGCCAAAGAGATCGAGCGTACGTTTGCGCGGGGATTCGCAAAGATCAATGACGCCACCGAGCTGTTCGGCCTGGTCGAGGATTCCCCGTTGGCGTCCGAGGCGGTTCTGCAGCTGGTCCGGCATTCGACGAATATCGGCCCTAAATCACCCCCGCTCGTCGTCCGATTCGCCCAGTCGGAGATCCGCCGCATGTCGCAGTTCCTCAAGAAGCTGGGCGAGGGCGACAACGTCATCTACGACGGCGAGGACCGCGACTGGATGCTCGCCTTGGCGCGGAACGCCGAGTCCACGATCGACGCCACCAGCCTGCCGGTCGTCGATGCCGGCGTCCCCGGCTTCGGTGACGGCGGCCTGTGGGCGAGCGACCTCGGCCAGCACTACCTCGAAGCCCAACGGGACCGGATCCAGAACGGCGTCCGGATCCGCCGGATCATCGTGCTCGACCGGCCCGGTCTCGCGAACGATCCCGGCCTGCTGCAGGTCTACCGCCACCAGCGAGAGATGGGCATCGACGTCCGGATCCTCGACCTGGTCAAGGACCCGAGCATGCGGGGGCAGCGGCTGTTCGACTTCGTGCTGTTCGACGACGTGATCAGCTACGAGGTCACGCCGGGCAGTTTCACCGTGGACGACAGCATCCGGCCGCGGATCGTGCACACCCGCCTCGAACTGCACCCGAACCACGTGGCCGACCGCGTCCGCCGGTTCCGCGACCTCTGGGACAAGGCGAAGGAGTTCGAGATGTCAGGCGAGGAACGCGTACCCGATCCGGTTGACCGGTTCGGCGGGTAGGTCGAGGCTCTCGCCCCGCCAGCGCTCGGCCAGCTGGGCGCCGACCGCGGTGTCGATCGCGACCTGTCCGAGGATCGTGCGGACCGCGTGCTCCGTCGACAGGAACCTGCTCTCCAGCACGGAGAACGTCCGGTAGGCGCTGAAGGCCTCGGCCCGCTCGGAGATCTGGACGACCGGGGGGAGCCGCCGCCAGTCGGCCGGGAGGTCGCCCTCCCACGGCTGCGGCAGCGCGACCGGGGCGCCCTCGAAGCGCAGGACGCCGAGCCGCAGCAGCTGCCATACGGCGGCGAGGAACGCGCAGGACCAGGTACGGCCATCGCGGTCGTCCCACAGCTCCACATCCACGAACACCGAATGCCGGTTGGCCGCGTTCTCGGCCGGCGGCGCCCATGGGCGTACCGCCTCCATCGCCGCCGCCACCTGACCGCTGGGCGAACGCTGCCCGTTGGACAGCCAGCCCGCCTCGCTCACGGGTGGCCGGGCGCCGTTGCTCTCCGGCGGCGGGTCCGCGACGATCCGCTTCTCCACCAGCCGCGCCAGCGAGACGCCGTTCGCTTCCGCACAGGCCGACTCCCGGGCCAGGTAGTCCACCGTCAGGCCCGCGGCGCTCGCGGCTTCCAGCAGTGGGGGTACGACGTCAGCCGGCGACAAGGTCGGGCCGAAGTAGTCGTCGACGAGTACACACGTGCTGATCCGCGCCCGCCGCCCCGGCATGGCCGCCGAGCAGATCGCGCGGGCCGCGTTCGCCCACGGCGCGACGCGCTGGAACAGCTCGTACAGGCGGTGGGGCCCCGCCTCGATGTCCTCGAAGTACAGGTGGCCGAGCTCGATCGAGAGGTGGGCGAGGGGTACGCCCTGGATGCGCCGCTCCGCCTCGACCTCGCTGAAGGTGACGTCCGGTTGGCCGATCACAGCCCCTCCCACGCCTCCTCGTCGAGCAGCCGGGTGGCCAGCTCACCGAACGCGTCGACCGTCGCCTTGTTGGCGATCTGGCCCAGCACGACATCGTCGTCGGAGATGAGCTGCTCGCGCCACTGCAGGACGGGGTCGAGGGGTACGACACCGAGCACCGACGTGCGCCCGATCCGCTCCCGGCTCGCCAGGCGCTGGAGATCCTGGTTGTACTCACGCAGCCAGGCCACCTGGGCGGGGCGCAGTCCGGCCAGCTCGTCCGAGTTCGGATCGACCACGGCCGTGCGTACGAAGCGGATCGCCTTGCGCAGCGCCGACTGTTCGTGCCCGTGCGCCTCGCCCGCCTCCAGGATGCCGCGCACCCCGTACACCAGGTCGGCGGCGGCGATGATGTGCTGCCTCGTCCAGCGGTGGAACACGAGCCACCGGGAGGTCAACGGGCGCAGGTCCGGGTGGGCGGACGCGGCGAGCACGAGGTCGGTGGCGTACGACCGGCCGGCGCTCAGGTCGACCAGGCACACCTCGAACTCCTCGGCGAGGCGCTGGAACAGGTCGACACACCGCTTGACCATGTCGGTGTCCGTCGGGAACTCGCCGCCGCCCGCGTCCCCCGGGTACAGCACCATCCGGCCGGCTCCGGGCGGTTGGCTGCGTACGCTCTCCCGCTCCGACTCCGCCCAGATGTCAAGCGACTCCGCGTCGGTCGCGTGGTTGCGCAGGTACGCGTGCAGCCCGCGGCCGCTCGGCGTACCCCGGCCGACGCTGTTGATCTGGAAGATCGCGCCCGCGGTCGGTGAGCCGAAGTCGAAGTCCAGGTAGCAGACATCGCTCCCCAGCAGGGCACGCCGGTAGACGATGTTGCTGCTGGTCACGGAGCGCCCGGTGCCACCCTTGTCCGAGGTAGCGAAAATCAGCATCTCAGGTGCCCTGGTACCGGCTCTGCCGCGCGACGGCCAGCCGGTCGAGCTCCCGCAGCACCTCCGCGGCGAGGACGTACGCCGTGCCCGGCCGCTCGCCGATCGTCTCGTGCGCCCGCCGGAGCGTCGTACGCACCGTGTGCAGCGCGCTGCCCATCGCCGGACCCGCTTCCGCGGACACCTTCAGCAACTCCTGGTCGAAGAGGTGATCCGCCTCGGCGAGCAGGTCGGTCGCCAGCTCGACCGTGTGGGGGCTGCGGATCGGCCGGCTGGCGACGAGGTCCGCCGCGGCGACCAGGCAACCGATGACCCGTTCGGTGTAGTACCAGGACGGTCTGGAGTCCGAGACGGGCACCTCCGGGTAGATCGCCTCGGGCTGGTCCCACAGCCGGTTCTGGCCGTCGCCGCGTTGCCGGCGGGGCACCAGGTGCTTCTCCCAGATCTGGTCGGCGAGGGCGATCAGCTCGCCCCGGCCACCCGGTTCGGCGAACTGGCCCGCGACCCGGATGACCCGCTTGAGCAACTGGGGCGTGAAGTCGGAGATCCGCCACGTCAGGCGGGCTCCGCCGGCCTCCTCGGTACCTTCGAGGGCGTTGGGGAAGCCGGGAGAGTGCAGCGCGACCGCGGGTTCGGTGACGACGACGGTGCGGCGGATGATGCGGGCCCGCTCGGCCAGCTCGCTCAGGACGCGGTTGATCCGGAGCAGGTCCTCCCGCGACCCGCGCCGGAGGTTCAGGTCCTGCACCAGGATCGCGACGACGAGCAGGCTCAGGTAATCGGACGCGATGCCGTCGTTGGTACGCCACGGCAGGTCCTCGACCGGCCACTGGCCCGACCCGAAGCGGGCGAGCTTCGACCAGTACGACTGGGTCAGGTCCCAGCGCAGTTGGAGGGCCCGGGCGAGGCGCTGCTGCTCGTCGGTGAGCAGGCCGAGGACGCGGGTCCGTTCGGAGAACAGGTCCTGGATGCTCTCCAGCGCGATGACCGTGAAGTACAGGTACGGGGCGGCCAGCGCCACTCCGTCGCGCTGCTTCCCGATCCGGTCGGCCGTCTCGATCTCGAGCGCGTCCTGCGTGATCCCCCACGACCAGCCGATCTCGAACAGCCGGTTCGGGTTGTCGAGGTCTGGAATGGGTCCACTGCCGAGCGTCAGGTACCGCAGGCTCGCATTGATTTCCCGGAGCTGGACGTTGAGCTCGTCGAGTACGCGCCGGGCCGGCGAGATCGCACCCTGGTTCACCATCCGACCGAGATGGCCCGCCTCTTTGGAGTCGAACTCGAACGTGTACACGGAGAAACTGCGCAACAGCCCGACTATGGCCGCGGTCAATCGAACGCCCGCCATGGAGGCGAGCGTGTCGACCTCGCGCCGGAGGTCGTCGCGGGTGATCTGCCGGCGGAACACCTGGGCGAAACCGATCGTCGCGAGCATCAGGCGGACCGACACGGCGAACGAGTCGACGACGTCGAGCTCACGCTGCTTGTCGGTCGGCTCCTGCGGGTCCTCCGGGTTCTCGCGGAAGTAGGTGCCGCCGGAGAATATCGGTGCCCCCGACTCGTCGGTGTACGTCGTCAGGTACTCGGTGATGATCCGGACGAGCCGGCGTGGGATCTCGACGCTGTCGCCCAATGGTCGCAGGGCCTCGAGTACGTCCTCGGCCGTCTCGTCCGGCGCGTCGAGCTTGAATGTCGGGATCTCGGTGGCCGGACCCATGATGCAGAGCAGCTGCTCCGCGTCGCTGATCGAGTTGCGGCCGTCCCGGCCGCCCCAGATCCACGTACCGTCCGGGAACGCGACACGGGCCATCGCGCGCCAGATGTCCAGCAGCTGTTGCCGCGGCTGAATCTTCACGGTCCGGGACCACCACCCATCAACGCACGGTGTGGCCGGCCCTCCCCAGCGCCAGGATCATGCCCGTATAACCGTCGCGGCGGTGGCCTTCGCGGCTGATGGAATGGATCTTCAGGTCGTGAGCCAGGGGGGACAGGCAATGCTCGACATCAGTCCGCGTGACGGCGACAGCCGGGAAGCGGACTGAGCCCACATCATACCCTTTCGAGTTCTCCATGAAAGCCGCCGCGAACGGCGCCCCGGCGGTCAACGAACCGATGAAGCGGTGGACTGCGAGTTTGAATTCGTTCCGCTTTTCCGAGATCGACTCGGCCACGAAGAACATCGTCCCGAGCTGGGACTCGGCGCGCCCCAGATGGAAGAGGTTGCCTTTCACGACACGGGCCCGTTCCCGCAGCTCCGCGCGCGGGTCCTCGACCTGGTCGTACGCCCGCCGCGCGGCGAGGATGTCCCAGTACCGGTCCCAGGTCGGGGAGTAGTCCTTCACCTGCCGGTTGAGCCAGAGGACGTTGGCGAGGCCGTGCTCGCGAAGGATGATCTCGTTGCTGAACGGCAGCATGGCGAGCGCCGGGTAGATGTTGGGACCGGCTCCGACGTCGATCGCCCGCTGGATGCGCTGACCCTCCAGGGCCGCACCGAAGAAGTCCCGTACGGTCTGGAGGATCTCCCGGTCGTCGTCGCTCAGCACCTCGTAGTTGTGGCTGACGTACCAGTCCGGGTTGAACCGGTCCCAGTCGCAGTCGGCGTTACCGAGCGCCAGTGACTCAAGGAGGCCCTTGGCGGCGGATCCGCCCTGCCTCCCGGACGATCGTAGGGGCATCACGGGGCTCCTCGTCGTACGTACACCAGATTCGTCCGGACCGGACCACGTTCTTCAGTTGGGCGATCCGGCAGCGGGAGCCTGACCCCCATCGTATGAGCACATCGCCACCGACGTACTCACTTTGGGTTACGACACGCGCGACCGGACCGCGCCATGCTACGGCCTGCCCAGCGAGAAATCTGCCCCGTAGATTTTTGGATCTTGGATCGATCAAGGGGTCATCCGTCACGCCAAGTATCGGCCACCGTCGACATCTTGACAACCGCGGCGCCGTCCCGGGGCCGGGGGCCCGGCGGACCCCGCGCAGGGGCGTACGGGCGCCCGGCAACCGGATGGCTCGCCGGCCGAATAGCGAGGGCTGGCCGCTCGCGCGGTATTCGTGCGACATTGCTAAGAGCCAATGGGACGGAGGTACGGGGAATGTGGCGCGTCCTGGACCGGAGGTCGATCGCGTGGCTCACCGCGGCAAGCGGAATTACGTTGTCGGCAGGGCTGTCCGTGTTCTTCTATCTGCGTACCGACCTGAAGCCCGCGCTCGCGGTCTTCGCCGGCCTTCTCGGCGTCGTCATTACACTGCAACTCGAGCAGCGACTGCTCCACGACCGGCCGATCGGTCGCGATGTCGAGAAGATTGCCGACGCCCGGGACAGCGTCTATCGATCCGGGGCCGGTCCCGTCACCGAAGACTTCGCCGACCGCATCCTCGACGAATGTGCGGTCAAGCTGAACGCGCTGGCTGCGGGCCTTGTGCACCTGTCACCCGAGGACGAGGAATGGATCACGCCGCGGATCACCGAAAGTACGAGACACACGCTCGTCGCGACGACGTTGGCCACCCGCGACGACCAAGAAATACAGTGGTGGGAATCCCCGGCGGCGCACGCCTATCTCCGGCGGCAGGCCGAGGCGTCGTACCGGGGTGTCATTATCCGGCGCGTATTCATCTATGACAGTTGGACGGATGCCTTCGACCGGGAGGCGCGCCGCCAACACGCACTGGGTATACGGACATTTCGGGTACGCAAGGACCAGCTCAATGCGGCCGTCCGGATCGGGTTGATCATCTGGGATGGGATTCACGGGTTCGAGCTGACGTTCAACCCGGACGGCCAGTTCGTGCATTCCACATACACGGTGACGCCCCACGAAATCGCAAGGCTGCAACGGAGTTTTCTCAGGATCGAGGCGGCCGCCGAGCCATGGCCGCCGCCAGCCGCCTAGCTCCGTCCTCGAGCGTCGCCCGATCGAGCATCGAGAACGAGAGCCGGAGGTACGCCGGATCGCCGCCGAACCGGGTACCCGGCACGTACGACACGCCGCACTCCTCGGCCCCGGGCAGCAGTGCCTCCGCGTCCCGCCCGGCCGGCAGCCGTACCCAGACGAACCACCCGCCGCCGGGTACCTCGAACGTGAGCCCCGGCGCATCCGCGCGCAAAGCCGACACCAGCGCGTCCCGCTGGGCCGCGTACGCCGTACGCACCCGGGCCAGGTGCGCGTCGTACGCCCCCGACGCGCCGAACTCCGCCATCGCGAGCGCGGTCGCGTGGTTGACTCCCCCACCGCTGAAGACGTAGCCCCGCTCGACGAGTTGGGTGATCAACGCGGGTGGCGCGTTCACCCAGCCGAGCCGCAGGCCGGGCGCGACGGACTTCGCGAACGACCCGATGCGCACCACCGGCCCGGCGGACCCGGCCAGGTCGTACAGCGCGACCGGCGGCTCACCGGTGAACGACAGCTCCCGGTACGTGTCATCCTCCACAATGGTCAGACCGAGCCGCCGCGCCGCCGCCACCAGCTCCGCCCGGCCGCGCAGCGACGCGCCCGTCGGATTCCCGTACGTCGGCACGAGGTAGAGCAGCGGCACCCGCCGACCCGCGGCGCGCAGCTCCGCCACGGCGGCGTCGAGCTGATCGAGATCGGGCACCGGCACGACCGACCCCGCGTGGTCGCCGAGGATCCGCAGCGCCAGGTGGTAGGTCGGCGCGTCGACCAGGACCGTGTCGTCCCGCGACACGAGCACCGCGCACAGCAGCTCCAGCGCCTGCGACGCGCCGGCCGACACGAAGAACTCCTCCGCGGGTACGCGGAGCCGCGCGGCCAGCCACTGGACCAGCGGACCCGGGCCGGCGGCGAAGCCGTACGTGAGCGCGCTCGACCCGTACCCGCGAAGAGCGGCGGCACTGGCCTGCGCCCACTCCTCGACCGGGAGCAGCGCGGGCCGGGGATGCCCCCAGCTGAGGTCGACGAGGCCGGGCCGGTGGACGAACTGGACGAGCGGGAGCACTACACAGCCGAGGAGGTACGCACGAGCGTCCGGATCTGTCGCAAGAGGACGGACAGGGCGGCGAGATCGGCGCGCGAGTCGTCGAAGTCGCCCATCGCGTTGCGGGTACGGGCGATGGAGGACGCGTTGGCGTGCTCCCACGCCGCGATCCGGTCCTCCGGTTCGGCGCCGGCGGGGGTCGACGCGAGCACCTCGGCGGTGAGCGCGACCAGCGCGGCGTAGAGGTCGTAGCGCAGCGCCATGCGGGCCAGCGTCTGCCAGCGGTCCTCGCGGGGCAGCAGCGAGATCTTCGACAGCAGGTCGTCGACCCGGAACTGCTCGGACAGCGCGAAGTAGATCGAGCCGACCTCGAGCACGTCCCGGCCGGTGGCGTGGGCACATTCGACGATGTCGATGAGGCCGAAGCCGTACATCACACGCGTGGCCGTCCGCGCGAGCGGCTCGGGGATGCCGTGGTTGGCCAGCATCGCCATGTGCTCGTGCAACGCCGCGTGCTCGCGGCCGCGGAACAGCGTGTCCATCGCGGCGAGCAGCCGCCGCACGCCCGGGCGCAGCCGTTCGATGTCGGCCTCGACGTCCAGCGGCGTACGGCGGTTCTGGGCGAGCCAGCGGACGGCCCGGTCGAGCAGCCGGCGCGTCGTCAGGAACACGAGCGTCTGGGCCTTCGTACTCACCGTGTTGTCGAGCGCCTCGATGGCCGCCCACAGCTCGCGCAGGCCGTACACGTCGCGGACCACCACGTACGCCCGGGCCACGTCGTCCGACGAGGCGCCCGTCTCCTCGACCGCGCGGAAGAAGAACGACGTACCGCCGCGGTTGACGGCCTCGTTGACGACCGCGGTCGTCACGATCTCGCGGCGCAGCCGGTGGTCGGCCATGCGGTCGGCGTACCGCTCGCGCAGCGGGCTCGGGAAGTAGTCGGCCAGCACCTCGCGCGTCCACGGGTCGTCCGGCAGGTCCGACTTGACGATCTCCTGTTCGAGCGCGATCTTCACGTACGCCATCAGCACCGCGAACTCCGGTGTGGACAGGCCGCTGCCCGCCTCGCCCCGCGCGGCCAGGTCCTCGTCGCTCGGCAACGCCTCGATGTCGCGGTCGAGCCGGCCGGCCCGTTCGAGCTCGCTGATCATCCGGCGGTGCACGGGCAGCAGCGACCGCGCCTGGGACCGGGCGTTACCGAGCGCCTGGGCCTGCCCGTAGTTGTCCCGCAGGACGAGCGCGGCCACCTCGTCGGTCATCTCGGCGAGCAGTCCGTCGCGCTGCGCCACGGTCAGCTCGCCCTCGGCCACCGGCCCGCCGAGAAGGATCTTGATGTTGACCTCGTGGTCGGAGCAGTCGACGCCGGCCGAGTTGTCGATGAAGTCGGTGCAGATGTGCCCGCCGCCGGACTCCGCGCCGCTGCGCGCGAACTCGATCCGGCCCCGCTGGGTCAGGCCGAGGTTGCCGCCCTCGCCGACCACCTTCACCCGCAGCTGGCCGCCGTTGACCCGGATCGCGTCGTTGGCCTTGTCGCCCACATCGGCGTGGGACTCCGTCGCCGCCTTGACGTAGGTGCCGATGCCGCCGTTCCAGAACAGGTCGACCGGCGCGAGCAGGATGGCGTGCATCAGCTCCTGCGGCGACATCGGTTCGGCCACGTCGGGCAGGCCCAGCGCCGCGCGGGCCTCCGCCGAGATCAGGATCTTCTTCGCGGTACGCGGCCAGACGCCGCCACCCGTGGAGATCAGGGCACGGTCGTAGTCGTCCCACGAGGAGCGCGGCAGGTCGAACAGCCGCTGACGCTCCACAAAGGACTTCGCCGCGTCCGGTGTCGGGTCGAGGAAGATATGCCGGTGGTCGAACGCCGCCACGAGCCGGATGTGCGGGGACAGCAGCATGCCGTTGCCGAACACGTCGCCGGACATGTCGCCGACGCCCACGACCGTGAAGTCCTGCTTCTGGATGTCCACCCCGAGATCGCGGAAGTGCCGTTTCACCGACTCCCACGCGCCGCGGGCGGTGATGCCCATCTTCTTGTGGTCGTACCCCGCCGAGCCGCCGGAGGCGAACGCGTCGCCGAGCCAGAAGCCGTACTGCAGCGAGATCTCGTTGGCGATGTCGGAGAACGTGGCCGTGCCCTTGTCCGCGGCCACCACGAGGTACGGGTCGTCGCCGTCGTGGCGGATCACGTCGGTCGGCGGATCGATCTTCCCGCCGACCAGGTTGTCCGTCACGTCGAGCATGGCCGAGATGAACCACTTGTAGCAGGCGACACCCTCGGCCTGGTACGCGTCGCGTTCCGCGGGGGACGGCGCCTGCTTGAGGACGAAGCCGCCCTTCGCGCCGACGGGTACGATCACCGCGTTCTTGACCATCTGCGCCTTGACGAGGCCCAGCACCTCGGTGCGGAAGTCCTCGCGCCGGTCCGACCAGCGCAGCCCGCCGCGGGCCACCGGCCCGAAGCGCAGGTGGACGCCCTCGAAGCGCGGCGAGTACACGAAGATCTCGTACTTGGGCCGGGGTGCGGGCAGCTCGGGGATCATCTGCGGGTCGAGCTTGAACGCCACGTACGACTTCGGCCGCCCGTCGCGTCCCCGCTGGAAGAACGACGTCCGCAGGGTGGCCTGGATGAGGTTCAGGTACGAGCGGAGGATCCGGTCCTGGTCGAGGCTGGCCACGCTGTCGAGCTGCCGCCCGATCGCGGTGACGAGTTCCTTGCTCTGCAGCGCCCGATCCTCCTCGGACAGCTGCATGCGCGGGTCGAGGCGGGTCTCGAAGAGCGCGACGAGCAGCGCCGCGATGCCGGGGAAGGCGACGAACGTGGCCTCCATGTACTCCTGCGAGTACACCGTGCCCGCCTGCCGCAGGTACTTCGCGTAGGCGCGGAGCACCACCACCTGGCGCCAGGTCAGCCCGGCCCGGATGACCAGCTCGTTGAACCGGTCGATCTCCGCCTCGCCCCGCCAGGTCGCCGAGAACGCGTTCTCCAGGTGCGGGCGCACGTCGACGATCTCCCGCGCGCCGTCGGGCAGGCTGAGGCCGAAGTCGTACAGGTAGATGGTCGTGTCGGCGCGGCGGATCTCGTACGGCCGCTCGTCGGTCACCTGTACGCCGAGGGAGTGCAGCACGGGGAGCACGTCGGAGAGCACCATCGGCTCGCCGTGCCGGAAGACCTTGAACCGTACGTCCGAGGACTCCTGCCGCCGGTGGAAGACGTGCATCTCCAGCTGGCCGGGCTCCTCCAGCAGCTCGAGCTTGGCGAGATCCTTGGCCGCCTCGTACGGGGTGTGCTCGTCCTTGTACGTCTCCGGCAGCGCCTCGGCGTACCGCAGGTAGAGCCGCTTGGCCTGCTCCTCGCCGAGCTTGCGTTCCAGCGCGAGGCGGAAGTCGTCGTCCCACAGCCGGGTCGCGTCGGCGAGCTGCTCGGCCAGCCCGTCGGCGTCGATCTCGCCGGGCGGGTTCTTCGGATCGGTACGCACGATGTAGTGCAGCCGGGCGAGCATGGACTCGCTCACCCGCGTGGTGTAGTCGACCCCGACGCCGTTGAGCTCGTGCAGCAGGATCTCCTGGATCTTCAGCCGGTTCGCCGTCGTGAACCGGTCCCGCGGGAGGTAGATCAGGCAGGAGATGAAGCGGCCGTACCCGTCGCGCCGCAGGAACAGCCGCAGCTGCCGGCGGCCGGCCATGCGCAGTACGCCGATGACCGCCTGGAACAGCTCGTCCGTCTTGATCTGGAACAGCTCGTCGCGCGGGTACGTCTCGAGGATCTCCAGGAGGTCCTTGCCCGAGTGGCTGCGCGGGGACAGGCCGGAGCGGGCGATCACCTCGGCGACCTTGCGCTTGACCACCGGCAGCTCGCGGACGGACGTACGGTAGGCCGCGCTGGAGAACAGCCCGAGGAACCGCCGCTCCCCGGTCACGTTCCCGTCGGCGTCGAACGTCTTGAACCCGAGATAGTCCAGGTACGCGCTGCGGTGCACGGTGGCCCGGGAGTTCGCCTTCGTGATGATCAGCAGGCGGCGCTCCAGCACCCGGTCGTGCGCCTCCGGGGTCATCGTGGTCAGCGCGCGCGGCGCCGGCTGGTCGGCGCGCAGGATCCCGAGACCGGTCCCCAGCTTCGCCTTCAGCGCCAACGCGCCGCTGTCGTCGCGGACCAGCTGGTACTCCCGGTACCCGAGGAACGTGAAGTGGTCGTCGGCGAGCCAGCGCAGCAGCTCGACCGAGTCGGTGATGTCCTTGTCGGGCACCGGCAGCTCGGCGCTGGCCAGCTCGTCGGCGAGCGCGAGCGCCTGCGTGCGCATCTTGGGCCAGTCCTCGACGGCCTCGCGGACGTCGGTGAGCACCCGCTGCAGGTCCCGCTGGACGGCGTCGACCAGCTCCTCGTCGCGCAGCCGGTCGACCTCGACCCGCATCCAGCTCTCGACCAGGTGACCCGGGCGGACATCGTCCGGCTCGACTCCCGGGAAGATCTCCTCCAGCTTGCCCAGCGCGGCCCGGCGCAGCACGACCTGCGGGTGCACCATCTGGCGGATGTCGAGGTTGCGCGCGGTGAGCGCGCCGGTGACCGAGTCGACCAGGAACGGCATGTCGTCGGTGACGATCTCCAGCGCGGTGTGGCTGCCGTCGGCTGCGGGAGCGAGGCGCAGCTTCAGCTCACCGGGCAGCCGCTGCTCGGCCAGTTCGCGGTGGGCCGCGGTCGCCGCCAGCAGCTCGCGCGGCAGGCGTCCGACCAACTCCTCGTCGGGGACCAGGCGCCAGTACTGCGCGACGAGCGCCGCCAGCTGGACGTCACCGCTCACCTCGGCGGCCAGCCGGACCGCCTCGTCGATGAGCCCCTCGGCATTCGGCACGGCGTCGTCCACCTCGATGTCCTCAACCTCGTCCAGGTTCGCCGCCGCATGCCGGGTCCGCTGGTCGAGAAGCGTGTCTCCGCGGGCCCCTACTCCGGTTCCGGCCGCGGGCTCCGAATCGGGCCTCGCATCCATCGGGTGCCACTCCCCTCGCCCACGACGCTGTGGGGCTAGGTACTGCCTCTGTACTGCCCAGGTACTGCCCCAAGATTAGGCCCTCGCACGCGTCCAGCCGAGTGGGGTGCCGGTCCGACGCGTTCGGACTTATCACGAAACCGCCCTTGTACCCGGTATCGCAGTACGGCAACGATCCGACAGGCGTCCGGTCCCGGACGGCATCGGCTGGACACGTCGGGTCAGAATGCTGGGCATGCCCCGCCGCCATACCCCCGCCGCCCTGGTCGCTCTGCTGCTCACGGGCACCGCGCTCGTCGCCTGCAGCAGAGGTAAGGGGCCCGATCCCGTGCTCACCGCGTTCCTCGACGGCTGGCGCAGCGGGAACCTCAACGCTGTCGGATTTGTGACCGCGGACGGTCAGGGAGTGCCCGCGGCCACGGTCGCCGAGGAGATCAAGACCCTCTCGGGCGATCTCGCGAAGAAGCCGCCGACTCTGCGGGTCGCCCGGAAGCCCAAGGTCAACAAAAACGTCGCCGACGCCGAGATCAGCGTCTCCTGGCCCGTCGCGTCCGGCGTCACCTGGGACTACCCCTCGCCGGTACGGCTGGCCGAGGACAACGGTTCCTGGCGGCTCATCTGGTCGGCGGCAGTCGTACACCCGCAACTGACCTCCGGCGACCAGCTGAACCTGCGGGCGAAGGTCGCGGACCGCGGATCGATCCTCGACGGCGCGGGCAACGCGCTCGTCCAGCCGCGACCGGTGGTCGACATCGGGGTGGAGAAGCAGCGGATCACCAACATCACGACGCTGATCGCCCAGCTCGACGCGGCCTTCAAGTCGATCGGGCAGACCGTGGACATGTCCGGCCTGCCGCAGCAGGTGACGAACGCGTCGCCCACCCAGTTCATCCCGCTGATCACGCTGCGCCGCGAGGTGTACGAGCAGATCCGCGCGAAGGTGCAGCCGCTGGAGGGTACGGCGTTCATCGAGCGGAGCCTGGAGCTGGCACCGAGCCGCGAGTTCGCGCGGGCCCTGCTCGGCTCCGTCGACGACGTGACCCGCGAGATCATGGACAAGAACCCGGGCAAGTACGCCATCGGCGACCAGGTCGGCCAGGGCGGCCTGCAGGAGAAGTTCGACGATCGCCTGCGCGGTACGCCGGGCCTGACGATCGTCCGGGCCCGCAAGGCGGCCGACGGTACGGTGAACGACGCCGACCTGTGGCAGTCGCCGCCCAAGGCCGGACAGCCGCTGAAGACGACGCTCGACCCCAAGGTGCAGAACGCGGCGGACCGTGCCCTGGCCGCGATGCCGAAGCCGTCCGCGCTCGTCGCGATCCGGATCAGCGACGGCGCGATCCTGGCGGTGGCCAACGGCCCCGGCGCGCAGGGCGTGAACACCGCGTTCAACGCGCAGGTGCCGCCCGGCTCGACGTTCAAGATGGTCAGCGCGCTCGGCTTGCTCGACAAGGGCGCGGTCACCCTCGACGGCGTCGTGAACTGCCCGCAGACGATCAACATCGGCGGCGCGAACTTCAAGAACGCGCACGATTTCTCGCTCGGCGCCGTCCCGTTCCGGCAGGACTTCGCCCGCTCGTGCAACACGGCGTTCGCGTCGCTGGGCGAGAAGCTCGGCGACACCGGGCTCTCCGACGCGGCGAAGTCGCTCGGCATCGGCGTGAAGTGGGACCTCGGCATCGACGCGTTCACCGGCAGCGTGGGTACGGGCGGCTCGGCCGTGGACAAGGCGGCGGCCGCGTTCGGGCAGGGCAGGACGCAGGTGAGCCCGCTCGCCCTGGCATCCGCCGCGGCGGCTGTCCAGCGTGGACAGTGGACGCAGCCGAAGCTGATCCTCGACCCGGCGCCGGCCCAGGCCGCTCCGGCCGGCCCGCAGCTCAAGGCGTCCACAGTGGAGCCGCTGCGCCAGATGATGCGCGAGGTCGTCCAGTACGGGACCGGTACGGCGTTGAGCAAGGTGGCGGGGGGACCGGTGTACGGCAAGACGGGGACCGCCGAGTACGACAACAACCCCGCGCACACGCACGCGTGGTGGGTCGGATGGCAGGGGGACATCGCCTTCGCCGTCTTCGTACAGGACGGGGGCGACAGCACGGGCGCCTCGGTACCCCTCGCCGCGGCCTTCCTCAGTAACCTGCAGAAGTGATTGCTGAGCGGCTGCGCGACGCGTACGAGACCCTGTTCACCGAGCTCGCGGGCGGCGGATTCGGGGCACCACCGCCCGGTGAGTGGAGCGCCGAGTTGGTCGTCGCGCACGTGGCGACCAACGACGGGCTGCTCGCCGAGGCGACCGAAGCCGTGCTGGCCGGCGATGCCCGGCCGTACTACAACCACGACGCGGTCGACACTCCGGCGCTCGAGTCGGCGGTTGCCTCGCGGGGCGGGGACCTGACCGTGCTCGCCCAGTGGGCCCGGACGAGCGCCGACCGGCTGTGCGAGCTGGCCGAGCGGCTCGGGCTCGGTGCGAGTGGCGAGACGATGGTGCAGTTCCACGTCGAGGACGGCGGCGAGGTGGTGGTCGACCGGCCGCTGCCGTGGGCCACGGTCCTCGACATCCACGCGACCGTCCACCTGCCGGCCCACACCGACCAGCTCCGGGCGCTGCGGGGGTAGGGGCGGCGGCTTACGACGCCGGCTTGGCGGGGTGGGAGCGGCGGCGACCCGCCCGCTGGGCGGGCATCGGGCGCCCGGTGGGCTCGGCCAGCTCGGGGTCGGGCAACGCCGGCTCGACCGCACGGCTCTGGTCGTGGACGCGGCCCTGGTCGTGGACGCGGCCCTGGTCGTGGACGCGGCGCGGTTCGAAGTCGACCGGCCGGTCGACCTGGATCGGGGCGAGGCCGGCGACCAGCGCGGCGACGATCTCACCGGCGTAGCTGCCGTCCGGGTCGTAGTCGGGGTCGAA
>Ga0114129_10005533_pt1 | contig 17870 bp, 15 predicted proteins | sample RhiMetdeltSRZDD1_FD_80071 | JGI IMG/M metagenome (GOLD analysis project Ga0114129, IMG submission 80071) | Populus rhizosphere microbial communities from Tennessee, USA - Rhizosphere MetaG P. deltoides SRZDD1 (version 2) (version 2) | ecosystem: Host-associated > Plants > Roots > Rhizosphere >...
ACGGCAAGGACGCGAAGGGCGAGCTCGATCTGCGGACCCACGCGTCGTTGATGAAGGGGAGCCAGAGCGGCGACGTCGTCGTGCCCCACCAGCCCGCGAAGAGTCTGCTTTACCTGCTGGTGACACACACGGAAGACCCGCCGATGCCCCGCAAGAAGCCGAAGCTTGCCGAGGGCGATCTCGACCTGATTCGCAAATGGATCGAGGACGGCGGCTCGCTCGAGGCCGTCGAAGACGCGGCGGCAACAGCGGCGAGTTCGGATGCGGCGCCCAAGCCCGAAGAGCGTCCGATCACCGAGGCCGAGCGCCAGCAGTGGGCCTTTCAGCGGCCGGCTCGGGGCATCGTACCGCGCGTCGAGTCATCCCCCGGCAATGCAATCGATGCGTTTCTCCGGGCGCGCATGTCGGCGAAAGGCGTGACGCCATCGCCCAAGGCCGATCGCCGAGTACTGATTCGCCGTGCTTATCTCGATCTCCTCGGCCTGCCACCGACGCCCGAGCAAGTCGACGCGTTCGTCAAGGATTCGTCACCTGACGCGTGGCCGAAGCTGATCGACACGCTGCTCGGCTCCTCGCACTATGGCGAGCGCTGGGCGCGGCACTGGCTCGATCTCGTGCGCTACGCCGACTCCGGCGGTTTCGAGTTCGACGTCGATCGGCCCGAAGGCTGGCGCTATCGCGACTACGTCGTCAACGCCTTCAACGCGGACAAGCCGTACTCGCGCTTCGTGCTCGAACAGCTCGCCGGCGACGAGCTGGACGACCTGAAGGACGCCGCCAAGGACGAGGCAATGACGGCAACCGGCTTCCTGCGTGTAGGGCCGAATCTCGGCGGCGGCGAGCGCGGCCGGCAGGACGCGCTGGACGATCTGATCGCCACGACGTCGCTCACGTTCATGGGGATGACCGTGAGCTGCGCGCGCTGCCACAATCACAAGTTCGATCCGATTCCGCAGAAAGACTACTACCGCATTCAGGCCGTTTTCGTCTCGACGCGCGGCATCGAACACCCGCTGGTGCCTACGCACGAGGTCGAGGCGCATCGAAAAGACACAGCGCGGATCGACGGATTGATCCGTCCGCTCCGGCAGCAGAAGCGCGAGCTCGAGGCGCCGTACCTGAAACAGCTCGTCGATCGAGAGATTTCGCTGCTGCCCGAATACCTGCAGCGTGCCTACAACACGCCGCCCGCTCAGCGCACGGAAGGACAGAAGCTGAACGTGGCGCAGGTCGAGAAGACACTACAGAACGACACATTGCGTGCGAAGATCACCGACAAGAATCTCGTTCCATTGATGACAGCTGACGAGCGCGCGAAGCATCAGGCGCTGACGGATCAGATCGACGCGCTCGAAAAGCAGAAACCGAAGCCGTACGCGACCGTTCTCGCGATCGCCGACTCGGGACGCGAGGCGCGGCCATCCTTCTTCCTGCATCGGGGCAGCATCGACGCCAAAGGGTCGCAGATGACGCCCGGCGTCCTCTCAGTCGCGGCGTGGAACGACTACACCTTCCCGCCGCCGCCGTCCGATGCGACGTCCACGTACCGGCGGCGCGGTTTTGCGGAGTGGCTCATCGCACCGGAGAACCCGCTGACCGCCCGGGTGATGGTCAACCGCATTTGGCAGCATCACTTCGGCGAGGGGATCGTGCGCACGCCGAGCAGTTTCGGCAAGATGGGCGATCCGCCGTCGCACCCCGAGTTGCTCGACTGGCTCGCCGTGGAATTCATCGAGCGCGGTTGGAGCATCAAGGCGATGCATCGCTTGATGATGACCTCCGAGGCCTACCAGATGGCCAGCGACGACAGCGCGGCCAACGTGGCGCTCGATCCGGAGAACCGCCTCTTCTGGCGCATGCCGCGCCAGCGCCTCGAAGGAGAGATCATCCGCGATCAGATTCTGGCCGTCGCCGGCACGCTCGATCGCACGATGGGCGGCCCGAACGTCTTTCCGTACATCGATCCCGACCTGTTCGAGAAGAGCTCGAAGCGCGATTGGCCGGGCAAACCGGACGATGACCCAACGACGTGGCGCCGAAGCTTGTACGTGTTTTCGAAGCGCAGCATCCGGTATCCGTTCTTCGAGACGTTCGATCAACCGAACCTGGTCAATTCGGTCGATCGCCGCAATCGATCGATCGTGGCCCCGCAGGCTCTGATTCTCATGAACAATGCCGCGGTGCTGCTGCAGTCGTCCAAGTTCGCGGAGCGCCTTACGCGCGAGGCGGGATACGACCCGGCGAAGCAGGTGACGCGGGCGTTTCTCTTGGCGCTCGGGCGCGAACCCAGCGCCGACGAGCTCGCGAAGTCCGCGGCGTTCGTGAAGGGCAGCCCGCGAGGCCTCGTCGAGTTCGCGCACGTACTCTTCAATCTGAACGAGTTCGTATACAGACCCTGAGCCCTGAGCCCACAAAGATCCCCAATGCACCACTGTTCCTGCACCTCCCGCTCGAACGATCTGCTGGTGACGCGCCGCGAGCTGCTGTCGCGCCTGGGCGGCGGCATCGCGAGCCTCGCGTTCATGGATCTCCTCGGGCAGCAGGGCCTGATGGCGTCGGCGACAGAGGCTGGGCAGTCAGGTCTGCTTTCGGCCAAGCCGCAGATGATCCCGGCGAAGGCGAAAGCGGTCATCTCGATTTTCTGCTACGGCGGCGTCAGCCAGGTCGACACCTTCGATCCCAAGCCCGACCTCCTGAAGTATCAGGGCGAGACGATGCAAGGCGTCGGAGAGGTGCGAGCGACGATGGGGACGCCGGGCGGGTTGATGCCGTCGCCGTGGTCGTTCAAGAAACACGGCCAGAGCGGCATGGACGTCTCGGAACTGTTTCCGAACGTCGCGCAGCACGTCGATGACATCGCGCTCATCCGCTCGATGTATGCGTTGAGCCCCGCGCACGGCCCCGCGCTCTTTCAGATGAACACCGGCAGCATTCTCGCGGGACATCCGAGCGTCGGCAGTTGGATCACCTACGGGCTCGGAACCGAGAACCAGAACCTTCCGGGCTTTATCGTCTTTACTGACCATCGCGGCGGGCCGATCAACGGCCCGCCGAATTGGGGCAACGGTTACATGCCGGCCGCGTATCAAGGCATGCAGATTCGCGATACCGGCAGCCCCATCGTCGATCTCAAGCCGCCCGCAGAGCGAACGGAGAGCGAGCAGCGCAAGTGGCTGCGCCTTCTCCACGAGCTGAACGAACAGCACGCGTCGAAGTACCCGCAAGATACGGAGCTTGCCGCGCGCATTCACTCGTACGAACTGGCGTTTCGGATGCAGACGTCCGCACCCGACGCGATCGACATCAGTAAGGAAACCGCGGCGACGAAGACGCTCTATGGCATTGGCGAACAGCCGACGGACTACTTCGGACGGCAGGCGCTAATGGCGCGCCGACTCGTCGAGCGCGGCGTGCGCTACGTGCAGATCTTCTCAGGCGGCGGCAACTTCGAGCCGAGCTGGGACGCGCACTGGGATTTGAAAACCAATCACGGGCTCCACTGCGCGGAAACCGACAAGCCGCTCGCGGGCCTGATCAAGGATCTCAAGAGCCGCGGTCTGTTCGAGTCGACGCTTCTCATCTGGCACGGCGAGTTCGGCCGGCTGCCGATCTCGGAGCGGATGGACGGCCGCGATCACAACAACAACGGCTTCAGCGTCTGGCTCGCCGGCGGCGGCGTCAAGGGCGGCACCATCGTCGGCGCCACGGATCAGTACGGCTACCGTGCCGTCGAGAACAAGAAGACCGTCTACGAGCTCCATGCGACAATCCTGCATCTGATGGGGCTCGACTACGAGAAGCTGACCTATCGCTTCAACGGCCGCGACATGCAGCTCACCGACGTGCACGGGACGCTGATTCGCGAGGTGCTGGCATAAGAACGTGGAATGTTCCGCTCAGGCTGGACATTTCACGGGACGTATCTTCTTTCCGTGGAACACGTCCATCGGAATGTGATGCGTGTTGAAAACGCGACTGATCAACTCGTTCAATTTCGGATCGTAGGCGGCGAATTCCTCGGGAGTCTCCACGATCACGTTGCCGGCGAAGCACTCGCCGTAGTTCGAGAAGAACCACCACTGCACGCCTTCGGCCCAATACTCGTTCGCGTTCGTCGTGGCGTAGTGTTTGGTCTTGCCGTCGGCCGACACGTACTTGCCCGCCGCCATCGCCTCGTCGTACGCCGCGCGAATCGCCGCGTGCATCGCCGGATCGACGTCTCTGATCCCGCCGCCCATGATCGCGTGCGCGAACTCGTGCACGAAGATGTGCTCTCCCCAATACCGCGTGCCGGGATACCCGAGGAGGTTCTCTTCGGCGCCGGTCGTCGGGTTGCCGCCGAGGCCGCGCGATCGATTCGCGTGATAGTCGCGATCGGCCTGGTTCACGGGTTCGTCGCGTGAGGCCCCGGGCCGCTTCATCTGCGAATACTCGGGGATGTCCATCGTCATCTCGACTTCCGCGATCACCCCCGTGCGCCACTTCCTGGCGATCAGCGCTTTGCGCAGATCGGGCCGCATCGCGAGCATCGAATTGACGATGTCTCTGGCGACCAGCAGCGCCGCGTCGGGCACGTGTTCCGAGGAGATCACGGGGATGCCCTGGGCGTCCGTGAACTTCTTGTAGAACGGGCTGACGCCGAGCGTCTCGGGCACGGGGCCGACGTTGGCTATTGCATAGTCGTGAATCAGCTCGACCGGCTTTCCGGTTTTCTCACGCAGCGCAGCCCGCTCCTTCCGGTGTTTCTCGGCAAGCGCCCGCGCGTCGGCCTCGGTCCGTTGCGGGCGCGCCGCCTGCGTCGGCGTCGCCGGTTTCTGGATGTCTTGCGCCTGCAGCGTCAGCGCGGTCAAGGCGACGGCGGCAATCAGCTTCCACATTCTAGGAACCTCTGCGGCGTGATCGTGAGCGAGACGGGGCCGGGATCAAAATGGAAAAAAGTGATGGGCTACGGCCGATAGCTCATGACCGGCATTGTTATCCAAACGGCCGATCGATAGTGGGTGATTGCTGAGTGAAGAGCTTGGGTCCGCTGTCGGTGATGTAGAGACAGTCCTCGAGTCGGATGCCGAACTCGCCGTAGATGGCGATCATCGGCTCGTCGCTGAAGCACATCCCCGGCGCCAGCCGCGTTCGGTTCCCGCGGACGAAATTGGTCCACTCGTGCCCGTCCATACCGATGCCGTGTCCGGTGCGATGAGGGAGTCCGGGAACCTTGTAGCCCGGACCGAAGCCGGCGTCGGTAATCACCTTCCGCGCGGCGGCATCGACCGATTCGCACGTCGCATCGACCTGCGCGGCCTTGAATGCCGCCGTCTGTGCCCGCAGCTCCAGATTCCACACGTCACTCTGGCGCTTGGTCGGCCTGCCGAATACCGTCGTCCTCGTAATGTCGGACTGGTAGCCTTCGATGTTGCAGCCACCGTCGATGAGGACTATGTCCCCTTCCTTCAGCTGCTGGGGTGTGATGCTGCCGTGTGGAAAGGCTGAGTATTTGCCGAAACCGATCAGCGCCGATCCGCCGGGTCCGCCGAGCGCGGTGAACGCGGCGCTGATGTTCGAGCGGAGCTCGTTCGGTGTCATCCCTTCGTGCAGTGTGCCCAGTGCCGCGCGGAATGCTTCGATGGTGATGTCGTTGGCGCGCTGCATCAGCGCGATCTCGGTCGGCGATTTGATCATCCGGCAACCGGCGGTCACCGGCGTTGCGAGCACGACCTTCGTCGCCGGCGACGTCTGCGCGATCCCGTCGGCGATGAAGAACCGGACACGCTCTTCCACGCCGATCTTGCCGGTCGAGATGCCGCGATCCTTCAGAATGCCGTGGACCGTCGCGCCCCAGTCCTCGTCTTCCTCCCAGACGCGGATGTCTTTCGTGAACGTCGTGATCTCGCGCGCCCGTTCCTCCTCGAATCCCGGGCAGACGTAGGCGAGCTCTCCTTTTTGCGGTATCACCAGCAGAAACGGCCGTTCGCTCAGTCCCCAGCGGACGTTGGCGAAGTAGGTCATGCTCGTGCCGCTCTCGAGCACGATGGCACCAATCCCGTTCTCGGCCATCAGCTGGCGCGCTTTCTCGATGCGCCCGAGCCGCTCTTGTTCCATGATCGGAGCGGCCTTGCCCGGGAACGGCTGTAGCGCGCGGATGGACTCGGGAACAGGTGCCGTCTGTCCCCGTCCGCCGCGCTGCGCGTACGCGGCGCTAGCGGCCAAGGCCGAGGTCTGAAGGAATTGGCGTCGGCAGATGGGCATCGGGCATGAGGATAGTCGGAAAGCTCGGAAGTTCGGAACATCAAAGATCAAGTGCAAATGCCGTTTGTCACGACAGCGGAACGGGTGGCGAGTCTACATAAGCGTCGGCCGCGATCAGTCGTGAAAATCCGCTGTACGATTGACACTGCACCTGATCCACCGCTCTGGTAGCGGTGAGGCGGCAGATCGAATACACGTAACGAGGAGCCCCGCATGGCTGTCTATCGTGACGATCCGTATCCGGCCTTCAACTTCGAAGTGACCATCACCGGCGTGTCCGACGATGGCCAGGCAGTTCGGGGATCGTTTTCGGAAGTGTCGGGGCTCGAGGTCGAGATTACGCCCCTCGAGTACAGGAACGGCTCCGAGGACATCACGGTTCGCAAGATCCCCGGCCTGAAGAAGTTCACCAACATCACGCTCAAGCGGGGCGTCGTAGGCGACCTCACCTTTTGGAACTGGATCAAGTCCGCCCTGGATGGGCAAGTGCGGCGGGCGGACGGCACGATTGTGCTCCTCGACGAGAATCGGCAGGAGGTGCTGAGGTGGAACTTCCGGCGCGCTTGGCCGTGCAAGTGGACGGGACCCACTCTGAACGCGAAGACCAATGAGATCGCGATCGAGACGCTCGAAATCTGTCACGAAGGACTCGAAATCGAGTAGCCACGCGGTGGGACGGACTGCCGAAGTCGTCCTCGATCTCGAGGTCGAGCACGGCTGCGTCCATCTCATCTTGGCCAATTGCGGCGACGCCGTGGCGACCGACGTCCGCGTTGAGTTCTCTCGGCCTTTGGTCGGGATTGGTGGCTCGCTCGAGGTGTCCGCCCTACCGCTCTTCAGGCGATTGGGCGTGCTCCGGCCGGGGCGCACGCTGCGCATCTTCTGGGACGCTGCGCCTTCGATTAGCCAACGCGGGGAGGCCTCGCCGTTTGTCGCGACGGTCTCGTGGGATGAGCGCGATCGTCCGGGTCAGCGCGCCGCGTACCATCACGACCCGTCGATCTATCAACAGTGGCCGGAATGTCTCGAAGGCGGGCGGAAGCTGAAGGATCCGTCGTAGTCCGCGGCCCTAGGCGGGCTGGAATCCTGGCGGCAGCTCCGGCAGCCGGTCGGAGCGTTTGGCAGCCTTGGGCATCGCGTCCCGGATCACCTGTTCGAGCTCTTCGAGGTAGGCGAGGAATCGCTGACGGCCATCCGGCGAGACGCGGCACAGTGTCTGCGGCCGGCGATTTTCAAACCCTTTCCAGACTTCTACCAATCCCGCTTCCTTGAGGACGTCGAGATGCCGGCTCAAGTTGCCGTCCGTCAGGGCGCACAGACGTTTCAGATCCGAGAACAGCAGGCCTTCGGGACGCATGATCAGCGACGTCATGATCCCGAGGCGCGCCTTCTCGTGGAGCGCGCGCTCCAAGCCTTCGTATGCGAAGCGTCCTGGCTGTGCCAGCTCGGTTTTCTTCTTCTTCATTCGTTCACGCTCAGTCGAAGTTGTTCTCGAGATTCCAATAGAGCACGGCAGCGGTGAAGAGCTGCCCGAAGCCAAACGTGCCTCCGACTGTCCACGCGTTGAGCGTTCCGTGTTCGCCAGACGTCCACAGCAGCGCGACTCCTGCGGCGTAGTAATACAGTGCTACCCAACCGCTGGCTCGCACCAGAAACGGCCGGCACGCAAAAATGCCGATGCCGAAACAGATCGCCCAGATCCCGGGCAAGAGCTTGACGAGCTCCGGACTCAGGCGCACCAGGCAGACGGTGATGATCGTGGCACCGAGCAGGCTCGGCAGCAGTTGCGCGACGACGCGCCGCGTGCCCTGGCGCGCAAGAGCATGATCGCGAACGATGTAGTTGTAGGCGATCTCGCTGCTGCCGACGATCGCGGCAGCGGCCGCCACTGATGTCCAGTACACGACGAACCCAGAAGGATTGCGCGCGAGCTCGAACGGTTGAAGCGCGCCGGCAATCAGGCCGATGATGCCGGACGCCGCTACCGGGAGCGAGCGATAGCCGCGGTAGACCTCCGTCCGCGAGAGGTGTTCCTGAATCTCGGCAACCTGTGCCAGTGCCCGGTCTAGCTCCATTACTAATAACTTTGCACAACAAAGCGTTTCACGTCAATGTACGATGCCGCGGTCGAGAAAGAATCGCGAAATAATCAAGCGATGAAAGGTTACGCCAATTCCCAGCTGTTGATTGCGCCCAATGAGCTCGCGGCAGCGCTCGAAGCAGACGAAGCCTCCAGTCCGCTCGTGCTGGATCTCCGTCCGCCGGAGGCGTACACGGCCGGCCACGTGCCGACCGCGATTCACGTCGATCTCTGGGGTGTCAGCTTGACCGATACCGATCCCGCTCCGCTCAAGGCGTTCATGTGGATGATCGAACACGTACTTGCCGTCCATGGCGTGACGGCCGACCGGCCCGTCGTCGTCTACGACGACCAATCCGGCATTCGCGCCGCACGAGCGTTCTGGTTCCTCGAGTATTTCGGGCATCCGTCTGTTCGCGTGCTCGACGGCGGCTTCGGTGCCTGGACCCGTGAATCACTTCCCGTGACGCGCGACGCCGGTGCCCCGCCGACGAGCGCATGGACGGGCACGCGCGCCGAGAAGACGATTGCGACGTGGCGCGAGGTTCGCGAGGCAATCGACGAGAAGGACGCGATCATTCTCGACACGCGCAGCGACGGCGAGTACTACGGCACGACGGTGCGCGCAAAGCGCGGCGGTGCGGTGCCTGGCGCCGTCCACCTCGAGTGGACCCAGAACCTGACGCCGGAAGGCGATTTCAAACCAGCAGCTGAACTGAAGAAGATGTACGAGAGTGCGGGCGTGACGCCCGATCGCGAGGTCATCACGTACTGTCAAGGTGGTTATCGCGCCGCACATTCGTATCTGGCGCTCCGCCTCCTCGGCTACCCGCGCGTGCGAAACTACGTAGGGTCCTGGAAAGAGTGGGGCGATCGCGACGATCTGCCGATCGAGCATCCGTCGCCGCGGCCGTGAAAGTCGGTGCGAGCGAGCACAAAAATAAGGACATCGTTCATGAACGACATCATCGATTTCATAAACACGAACCGCGATCGCTACGTTGACGAGTTGAAAGAGTACCTCGCCATTCCAAGCATCAGCGCGCTGCCGCAGCACGCGAGCGACGTACGGAAGTGCGCCGAGTGGACCGCAGCCGAGATGAACCGGATTGGTCTCAACAACGTGAGGCTGATCGAAACGCCAGGCAATCCGGTTGTGTACGGCGACTGGCTCGGTGCCGAAGGCGCACCCACAATTCTTTTTTACGGCCACTACGACGTGCAGCCGGTGGACCCCGTCGAGTTGTGGGAATCGCCGCCGTTTGAAGCCACCATCCGCGACGGCGAGATCTACGCGCGAGGCTCGGCCGACGACAAGGGCCAGGTGTTCATGCACTTCAAGGCGATCGAAGCGCACTTGAAGAAGACCGGACGGCTGCCGGTCAACATGAAGATCATTCTCGAGGGCGAAGAGGAGGTCGGCTCAGCGAACCTCGACAACTTCGTCAAGGATCACAAGCACGATCTGGCGGCGGATGTTGTGATCATTTCGGACTCGCCGATGTTCGACCGCGGCATTCCGTCGATTTGTTACGGGCTGCGTGGTCTCGTCTATTGCCAGATCGATGTGCGCGGCACCAAGAGCGACCTCCACTCGGGCTCGTTCGGTGGCGCCGTTGCCAACCCCGCGATGGTCCTCGCGCAAGTGCTCGCACAGATGAAAGACCGCAGCGGTCGCATCAAGATCCCGGGCTTCTACGACGATGTGAGGCCGTTGCGCGACGAGGAGCGGGCGGAGTTCAAGAAGCTGCCGTTCAACGAGACCCGCTATCGAAAGGAGCTCGGCGCGCCGAAGCTGTTCGGCGAGACCGGGTACTCGACGCTCGAGCGCGTCTGGGGCCGGCCGACGTTCGAAGTGAACGGGCTGCTGTCCGGCTTCACCGGCGAGGGTGCGAAGACCGTGATCCCGGCCGTCTCGATGGCGAAAGTCAGCATGCGCCTCGTGCCCGATCAAGATCCCGACAAGATCGCGAAGCTGTTCGAGGAGTACGTGAAGAAGGTGGCGCCGAAGACGGTCGAACTGAAGGTGACGCGTATGCACGGCGGCAAGCCGTGGATGACCGACTTCGACAACCCGTACGTGCAGGCGGCGGGTCGCGCGATTGAGAAGGGCTTCGGCAAGGCGCCGGTCTTCAACCGCGAAGGCGGATCGATTCCCGTCGTCGCCACATTCCAGGAGATCCTCGGGCTGCCGTCTGTATTGTTCGGCGTCGGCCTTCCGGACGAGAACGCGCATGCGCCGAACGAGAAGCTCGATCTTGGGAACTTCCACGGCGGCATCATCGCTTCCGCGTTTCTGTATGACGAGGTCGCCAACACGAAATAAGAGCGCAGTCGCGGCTCGCGGCTCGCAGTTCGTGGCTCGATCCTGCGCCGCCGTACTGGCGCTCGCGTTGACGCCGCAGGCGTGTTCCGATCCCGACCGCGAGCGCTTGAAAGCAACCACGAAGGCGACCTACGACAAAACCTCCGGGCGCCTGCGCGAGCTGACGTTCGACGCAAACAAGAACGGCAAGATCGAGACGTGGACGGAGATGGACGGCAATCGGCCGCTCCGATCGCGCATCGATAGCAACGAGGATGGTGCCATCGACCGCTGGGAGTACTACGACCAGGCCGGCAAGCTCGCGAAGGTGGGGTTTTCGCGTAAGGGTGACGGCAAGCCGGACGCCTGGGCGTTCTCGACATCTTCCGGACGCATCGAACGGATCGAAGTCTCATCGACAAGCGACGAGGCGCACGTCGATCGGTGGGAGTTCTACGATGTGTCCGTGCCTCCGGGGCCGGAGGGCACCGGCCCGCTGCTTCGCGTCGAAGAAGATACGAATCATGACGGAAGGCCAGACAAGTGGGAGCGCTACGAGAACGGGGTCGTAGAGGTCGCCGAGTTCGACGAGAATCACGACGGCCGTCCGGACCGCCGTCTGACCTATCGCGACGCGGAGTTAATCCTCATCGAGAGCGCACCCGACGCCGCCGGGAACTACACCAAACGAATCGAGCCGAAGGGATGAGGGTGTGTCCCTCCGCATAGGGTTTGACATGGACGGCGTCCTCGCGGACTTTTCCGGATCCTTCCGCGAGTACGAAGTGCGACTGTTCGGTCCATCACAGCCACCGCCCGACAAGGACGAACTGCGCAAGAAACGGGGCGATCAGCCGGAGACGGAAGAAGAGCGCCAGGCGGCTGCCGAGCAGGACACGCGGAGCCGCATCGAGACCGCGCGAGCCCTCCGCCGCCGCGATGACAAGATCTGGGAAGCGATCGAGGCGACGCCGAACTTCTGGGCCACGCTGAAGCCAACCGACACGGGCGTCGTTCGACGCATCCACAGCCTGATGTTGCGGTACAAGTGGGAAGTCTTTTTCATCACCCAGCGTCCATCAACCGAAGGCGAGACGGTGCAGCGACAGACGCAGCGCTGGCTGGTCGATCAGGGATTCGATCTGCCGAGCGTGCTCGTGCTGAGCGGATCGCGCGGCGCCGCCGCCAAGGCGATTCGCCTCGACTACCACGTCGACGACACTTCACAGAATTGTTTCGATGTGATCGCGGACTCGACGGCGAAGCCAATCCTGATCGTCCCGCCTACTCAGCACAACGCCATCGCCAGCGCTCGCAAGCTTGGCATCGGGGTCGTCCACGGTATTGGTGAAGCCGTAGACATTCTGGAGCAAGCGACCGAAGCCAGGACGAATCCAACGCTTCTCCGGCGCCTGGCCGGCATCGTCGGCTGGAAGTAGCGGACGACGCGCTCGTACTACTGAATGGACCGGGTTACCGGCCCGGAACTCGTTCGAGTTCCGAGCCGGAGACCACGGCAGGCAGGCACGCCTTACCAGGTCACGCGCGCGCCGAAGCGGATGACGCGCGGCGCGATGATGCTGCTGATGTTGTTCGGCGGCAGCGTCGTCGATGACGAGCCGACGCCGGTCGAGGCGTTGAACGAGTACTGCGTGCGGCGCCGCGACAGGATCTCGCTCGAGTTCGTCAGGTTGAACACGTCGAGACTCGGAATGATGCGCATGCCGGCGACGTTGAACGCCTTGTCGACGCGGAAGTCCGCGACGAACAGATTCGGGAGTCGAACGTCTCCGAGCGGGAACAGATACACGTTCGTGTCCGCGAGCTGGTTGCCGCGGGTCGTGATCGAGATCTGCTGCGGGAAGGGATAGCCCTGCGTCACGCTGGCGGTGCCGGCGACGTTGATGTCCCACAGCGGCAGCGTATACATGCCGGCCGCCTTGAACAGCCACTCCGCGTTGTTGAAGACGTTGTCGACGCCCGATCCCGCCGATTCCGGTGCGAAGGACCCGCCGTTCAGGTTTTCGAGGTTCGTCGGATCCTCGACGCCCGCGAGCGATCCCCACTTGTCGATTGCGCCGTTCCACGCGTAGCTGATGTCCGCCTGCCAGCGGTTCGAGTAGCGCTTGCGAAGCGCGAACTCGACGCCGTTGTAATCGCGCCAGCGATCGGGCTGGTTCGCCCGGATGTACGGTGACGGCTGCGGCGAGGTCGCGCGGTAGTACGTAACCGACGGGCAAACCGCCGTGGGCCCGCAGTTGGACGGCGAGGCGAACGTGAACGGCTGGAAGTTCGCCGAGCTCCAGTTGTCGCGGTCCGTCCAGGTGAACTGATCGTACTTGCGCCACACGTAGTTCACTTCGACCGCGAGATTCCGCATGATCTCCTGCTGCAGGCCGAGCACGAACTCGCGCGTGCGGTCGTTCTTGAGATTCGGATCGATACGGCCGGGCGAGAGGTAGCTCGTCGGATTCGCGGGATCGAACGCAGCGCTTTTGGTGATGAAGGTGGTCGTGTTCAGCTCGTTCGCCTGCACGAACGTATCGCCGTTGAGGTCGGCCCATGGATAGCGGATGCTGACCTGGCCGATCGAGAGCATCTCGTTGACCAGCTCGCCGGTATCCATTTGGCCGAAATACAGCGAGTACGACGCGCGCGCGACCGACCTGCCGTTGCCGAACAGATCGTAGGTCATGCCCAGGCGGGGCGAGATGTCGTTCCACACCACGCCGCTGCCGATCCCCGGGAAATTGATCGCCGGCATAATCGACGGAATGATCGGATTGGCGGCGACGGTGGACGGCAGGGCTTCATCGCTCTGTCGATCCCATCGGACGCCCAGGTTGAGCGTCAGGCGCTTCACCGAGTACGTGTCCTGGGCGTAGAAGGCGTGCGTCAGCAGGTTGAAGTTGGTGTGGCCGTCGCGGAAAAGATCGGCGTTGCAGCCGCCATCGAACGTCGTGCAGTTGCTGCGCATCGGATCCGAGGACGAGATATCCGTGAAGCGCGGAACCGCATTGCCGCCGGTGTGGCTGATCGACTGGGCGCGCGCCGTGCGGTAGCGATAGCCGGCCTTGAACGCATGATCGCCCCCGAGCGCCGCTGGCAGAAAGTAGCTGCTCGTGAGGTCGATGCTCCACGTCGGCCGGACGAAGATCGACTCGTTGAACGACCGCGCCCATACACCCGACGCGATATCGAACCGGGGCTGAAGGTCAGTGTACGCCGGATCCTGGAACGTCAGCGTGAAGTTGTTGCCAACGTGCGCGTACTGCACGTCGAACAGCAGTCGATCCGTCAGGACGTGCTGATCGCTGACCTTCCAGATCGGCACTGGGCCGGCGTCCCACCCGAACGCGCCGAGATCGCCGCCCGGAATGTTCTTCTGGCGGTACGCGGTCTCGAGCGGCCGTGTATCCGACGCGTCGCGCGCGTTGCGCACCTTGCCGCCCCAGGTGTTCTGCACATTCAGCCGGTTGTTCCGCGCCGCCGCCCACGTGATCTTGGCGTTGTAGTTGTCGAGGGTCGTCAGGTCCGTCGCGAGACACTCGCGAATCGCCTCGGTGCTGCCGAGCACGTTGGCGATCTGCCCGACCGGTACGCCCGGGGGCCGGCATTCCGGCGTGTTCTCGTAGAAGTTGACGACGCCGACCTTGATGTCCTGCTTGCCGTAGCTGCCCCAGTACCACAACCGGTCGCGCATAAGCGGCCCGCCGACTTCGAAGCCAAAGTCATTGATGTTCTGGATCGGCGCGCCCGAGCCGGCGCCCTGCGCCCGGATCTCGTCAGTGACGTTGTCGGCCTCGAACCTATCGTTCGTGTTGTAGATGCGCCCGCTGCCCTTGAACTGATTCGTACCGCTGCGCATCACGAAGTTGATGCCGACGCCGCCGGTCTGCTGCGACGCATCCGCGCCGCCGGTCGTGACCTGCATCTCCTGCAGCATGTCGAAGTCGTAGTACATCGGCGATGCGCCGACGGCGGACATGTCGGTGATATCGACGCCGTCGATCGACCACTTGTTGTTGCCGGTGTTGCCGCCGCGGCTGATGTAGCCGGACTGCTGACCCGACTGGCTGCCGCCGACGTTGACGCGGTCCATCGAGATGTTCGGTACGCGCTGCAGCATGACCCACGGGTCGCGGGCCGACGGAATGTTCTGCAGCGACTCGAGGTCGAAGGTCGTCCGGGCCGTTGTTGCCTTCGTGTCGACGATGGGGCTCTCACCGCTGACCGTGACGGTCTCTTCCACGGTCGAGAGTCCGAGTTGCTGGTTCACGTTTGCCGTGAATCCGATGGTGACGGTGATGCCCTCCCGAACGACTTTCTTGAAGCCCGGAAGCTCGAAGGTGACGGTGTAGGTGCCGATCGGAAGCTGTGAGAAACGGAATGAACCCGTTTCGCTCGTGGTTGCGGTCTGCGGCTGGATCAACGCCGGGCCTGAAACGATCACGTTTGCGCCTGGCAGGATAGCGCCCGATTCATCCGTCACACGGCCGGTGATTTCACCGGTTTGGACCTGTGCCCGCGCCGGTAGCGCGAACGACAGCATCGCAAGGCACAGCAGTAGCCTTGCTGAAAAATTCAGCCTCATGAACCCCTCCAATGGAAAACCAACCCACTTCCGCTCGGGCGTGAGGCACCCTCTATGCCCGAAAAACCGCTGAGTGCCTTCGTTGTTGAGCTCTAGCTACAGAAGTTTCGCTAAATCCGCAGGTTGGCTAATGCCTTCCCGAATTGGGGATGAATGATGGGATGAGTTGGATGACGAACGGTGGGACGAATAACGATCCAAATAGGCGTTTAGATATGCCTCATCAGTTAAATCCCGCCACTCGTTTGCGCAGGGTCTTGACGTGCTCCCAGATCTGCTCGTGCTCCGACTGCTCGGGAGGTTTGTCGCCGCTGGCGTCGTGCTCTAAGGATTCGACATCTTCGGTCGCGATGGTATGTCTCGGCATCAACCGCAAATACGACTCGAGGTCGCGCAGTGCGCCAGCGAAGTCCTGCAGGTGATACGCGAGCAACCCGCGATCCCGGAGTTCGACGATCGCCGAAGGGTCGACGGAGAGCAGGAGATCCGAGATGAAACGCGCTTGTGGGAACGAGCGCATCCGGACGTAGAGCCGTTTCAGATTGACGAGGATCCGCACCACGATTTGCGTCCGCGTAGCCGGCTCGAGCAGCGAGCGATCGAACGCTGCAGCGTCGCCAACGTGCTGGCGCAGAAGCTCGCGGCAATCTGCTTCCGAGAGGAACGCGCCGGCGTGGAATGGATCGACGATCGTGACGTCGTCGGTTCCACGCGCGACGTTCTGCGGCGCTCGCAGCAGGAAGTGTCCCGGAAAGTTCACCCCGGCGAGACGAATTCCGGCCCGCCGCGCGACTTCGAGGTAGACCACCGCCAGGCTGATCGGAATGCCGGTGCGGCGATTGAGGACCTCGTTCAGAAAGCTGTTGCGGGGATCGTCGTATCGTTCGCGGTTTCCGGAGAAGCCCAGCTCGTCGTAGAAGTACTCGTTGAACGCGCGAAGCGTCTCCTCGAACGGGCCGTCGGGCCGGCCGACGCGCGTTGATGCCTCGTCGCCCATGCGGTCGAGCAGCGCCAGGTACGGCGCAGTGTCGAGCGATGGATACTCCACGCGCGCGATTGCCAGCGCTGCCGGCGCGAGCTCTTCGCCAGGGCTCTGCATGGCGCGTTCGAGCTCCGCGGCGACCTGGACGGCGCGCGGCTGAAGATTCAGGGAGACGGGCACTCCCGTGATTCTAGCCCAGGCCCTGTAGCAGTTGTGGCGTCAGCTCGCTCAGCGAGCTGATGATCGCATCGGCGTCCATCAGCTCCGCGAGCGGGTAGGTGTTGGTGATGCCGATGCACCAGAGGCCGGCCGCCTTGGCGGATTCGATTCCCCAGCGCGAATCCTCAACTGCGACGCAGGCGTGAGGCGGTATGCCGTGCAACTCCGCGGCACGGCGGTACGGATCGGGTGCTGGCTTGCTCGCAGCGGTGTCGCCCGACGCGACGATGAAGCGGAAGTAGCCGTCGAGCCCTTGTGAAGTGAGCGTGGCCTGGATCTCAGGCTTCGCCGCTCCCGATGCAATCCCGAGCGGATACGCCGCCGAGAGCCGCTTGATGGACTCGGCCGCGCCGGGATAGAGGTGACTTCCCGCGGCAAGAAGCGCCTCGTAAACGTCGGTCTTCTCGCGAATGAGCCGGCGGATCTCACCATCATCGATCGGCCATTTACGCGCCGTTGATATCGCGCGGAACACGCCATGATCGTCGAAGCCAAGATAATCGGCGTAGTACTCCTCGCGGAGGAGCGAGATACCGCGGGGCTCGAGGACTTCCTGGTACGCGCGCAGGTGCAGCGGTTCCGAGTCGACAAGAACGCCGTCGAAGTCGAAGACGATCGCAGCGATCACTGCGTCGCCTGGGCGAGTTTCTCGCCCGCGCGCACGGGAACCGGCAGGCGGTTTTCTCGCGGCGGGACCGGACAGTCGTAGGTCGCGTTGAACAAGCAGAACGGGTGATACGCGCGGTTGAAGTCGAGGTCGTAGATGCCCGTCGCGGTGCGATCGAGATCGAGGTAGCGGCCACCTGGGTAGGTTTCGGTGCCGTTGGTCCGATCGAAGAATGGAACGAAGAGGCGCCGCAACTCGGTGTCGCTCGCATCCGCAAACGCGGTCAGCTTGAGAGACTCGCCCTTCAACGTGAACTCGAGCGCGCCAATCCGCCGCATGTGCCGGCGCTGGCCTGTCGACGTCGGCATCTCGAGGATGTCTTCCACTTTGCCCGGTCTCAGCGCTGCGGGGACGCGGTATTCCTCGTTGGTCGGGAAGTAGGGCAGCTCAGCAAACGTGGCGCGCTGCGCTTCAACGACCGGCGACTCCGGCGATCGCATGAAGCGGTCCTTCTCGGCCCGCCACGAGGCGATCTGCTCCGCGTACGGCAGCTCGGGCGCGCTGCTGCACGCGGCTGCCACGCTCACAACCGCGGCGATTGCCACTGCCACTACGATGCGGGCACTTCGACAGATCATCATGAAAAAGGATAACCCTTTCTCGAGGTCACCGCATCCGCGACACGACGTCGCAACGCGACGGTATTCACCGGCGACACCTTCATCACTCGGCGCAGGGCGGCGAGCAGCGTCCGCAGCGTGTCGCCTTCAGCCATGGCCGCGAGCGCGATACGAGCGGCAAACTCAACGCGTCCCGCCGCATCGTTCACGAAGATCGTCG
>Ga0114129_10005534_pt1 | contig 17866 bp, 14 predicted proteins | sample RhiMetdeltSRZDD1_FD_80071 | JGI IMG/M metagenome (GOLD analysis project Ga0114129, IMG submission 80071) | Populus rhizosphere microbial communities from Tennessee, USA - Rhizosphere MetaG P. deltoides SRZDD1 (version 2) (version 2) | ecosystem: Host-associated > Plants > Roots > Rhizosphere >...
CGAACCTCGTCACGATTCGCGTCGACGGCCGGACGATCGATGCGGTCGTGCAGCTCACCAAGCAGGGATACGCGTTCGTCTTCGATCGCGTCACCGGCACGCCGGTCTGGCCGATTGAGGAGCGGCCGGTGCCGACGAGCGACGTGGAGGGCGAGCACGCGTGGGCGACCCAGCCCGTGCCGACCAGACCGCCTGCGTTCTCGGAGCAGGGCGTGTCGCTGGACGACGCCTTTGATCTCACGCCCGAGTTGAAAGCGGCGGCGCAGAAGGAACTGCAGAAATACCGCATCGGCCCGCTGTTCACCCCTCCCAGCTCTCGCGGGACCGTGCAGCGGCCGGGACTCATCGGCGGCGCCAACTGGGGCGGCGGTGCGTTCGACGTGAAGAGCGGTGTGCTGTTCTTCAAGACCACCAACCAGGCGAACATCGCGCGCGTTGGTAAAACCGACCGCTCCAGCGCGAACCCGCGAGCCTCTGAAGTCGACGCCGACTACACACGCGTTGGCGACACCAACGCAGAGTTCATGGACGGGCTACCGCTGCTCAAGCCGCCGTACGGGTACCTCGTGGCGCTGGATCTGAATCGGGCCACGATCAAGTGGCGCGTGCCGTTCGGCGACACGCCGTCGCTGCGTCGTCACGCGGCCCTCAAGGGCGTCGCCCTGCCGGCCTCGCTCGGCGTGGCGGGGGCGCCTGGCGTGGTGGCCACCGCGGGCGGTCTCATCTTTGGCAGTGGCGGCGATCTCGCGCTCCATGCGATCGATGCGGCTACCGGCGCCGAAGTCTGGAAAACGCCGCTCACGCGACGCGGAAACGGCACGCCGATGACGTATCGCGCGCGCAACGGGCGGCAGTTCATCGTGATCGCAACCGGTGGCGGCGAGGATGCTTCGCTGATGGCGTTCGCGTTTGAGCAGGGATCGCGGCCCTGAACGGGCCGCGCGACGTACGTCGTGTCCGGCTTTAGCCGGACCGACCTTGGAGGATATGTGGTAGCGGCTTTCATACTCGCCTTGGCGGCTTCATCGATTTCTGGTGTCGTGCGCGATACGACCGGCGGCGCGGTTCCTGGAGCGGCGGTCATCGTCAGGCCGGCATCCGGCGCGGAGCGCCAGACGTTCACTGGGGCGGACGGACGCTTCACCATCGAGACGGCCGATGCCGGTGAAGTGACGATCGTCGTCCGCGCCGGCGGGTTCGCCGAGAAAACGCAGAAGACGTCGACCTCGAACGGATCGATCGAGATCACGGTCGAGCCCGCGACGCTGCTCGAGATGGTGACGGTCACGCCGACTCGGACGGAACAGCGACTCGGCGACGTGCCGGCGAGCGTGAGTGTCCTCACGAACGAAGCCATCGAGGCGTCGCCGGCGCTGCTGGCCGACGACGTGCTGCGTCAGGTGCCGACTTTCAGCCTGTTCCGGCGAACGAGCGGTCTGGTTGCGCAGCCGACCACCCAGGGAGTCTCGCTGCGGGGGATTGGCCCGAGCGGTCAGAGTCGGACGCTCGTCCTGCTGGACGGCATCCCCTTCAACGATCCATTCGGCGGCTGGGTGTACTGGACCAGGGTGCCGCTCGCCAGCGTGGATCGCGTCGAGATTACCGAAGGCACCTCGTCGAGCCTGTACGGCAACATCGCGATGGGCGGCGTCATCAACATCATCACCAGCCGCCCCACGCGAAGGACCCTCGAGCTCAAACCGCAGTTCGGCAGCAAGAACAGCCCGAAGGTCGATTTCTTCGCGAGCGATCAGTTCGCCGGCAAGGTGGCGGCCGCGGTTGAAGGCAGCTTCCTGAACACGGACGGGTTCCCGATCGTCGCGACGCCGGAGCGTGGTCCCATCGACAACAACGCGGACGTCGAGTACAAGAACGTCTCCGCCAAGCTCGAGTTCACGCCGTCGGAGCGCATCCAAAGCTTCTTCCGCGCAGGCTATTTCTCCGAGAGCCGCGTCAACGGCAAAGTCGGCGAGGTGAACGATACGAGATGGACCACGCTGAACGGCGGCGTGCGCGCGCGGCTGGCGGACCAGAGCGATCTCCAGGCGCGGATGTTCGTCGATGTGTCGAGAGCGCACTTCAACTTCCTCGCGGTCACCAACCCGGCGACGTTACGAAACGTCGTCCGGCTGGCGACCGACCAGAACGTGCCGACCAACGGCGTGGGCGGCATGGCGCAGTGGTCGAAGTCGCTGCGCGGGTCGAACGTCTTCAGCGCCGGGTTCGATTTCCGATGGGTCGACGGCGACAGCCAGGAAGCGGCGTACGTCGCGTCCGTACCGACATCGATTACCGGCGTGACGCAGGCGGCCACGCTGTCCGTGCAGCGCGTGTCCGGTGGCACGCAGCAGAGTCTCGGCGGGTTCGTGCAGGACATCCTGACGCCGATCGAGAAGCTCGTCGTGACGCTGAGTGCCAGGGTCGATCGCTGGAACAACTACGACGGTCACAATCTCGAGACAACGGTCGCGACCGGTCAACCCACGGCCAACAATCGCGCGTCGATTCCGGACAAGAGCGACACGGTCGTGAGCCCGCACGCCGGGGCGCTGTATCACGTGACGGATCGCGTCAGCGTCTGGGGCGCTGTCAACTCGGGATTCCGCGCGCCGACGCTCACCGAGCTGTACCGTCAATTCTCCGTCGGCGCGGTGACGACGCGCCCGAACGACCAGCTCGGGCCAGAGCGGCTGGTCGGGGGCGAAGCGGGGGTCAATGTGGCACCGGCGCGCAACGTGTCGCTGCGATTGACGTGGTTCGACAACCGGATCACCAATCCCATCTCGAACGTCACCCTGACCCCGACGCTCGCGCAGAAGCAGAACCTGGGCAAGACGCGGGTCAGGGGTTTTCAGACCGACGTCGATTATCGCGTGGGGCCGTCATGGCGCCTCTCCGCCGCCTATGTCTTTGACGATGCAAAGGTGACCGACGGAGGAGTCACGAACGCCGCGCTGGTCGGGAAGACGATCCAGCAGGTGCCGCGGCATCGGGGGTCGCTGCAGGCCGCGTACTCGAATGCGAAGTACGTGAGCGTCGCGATCGGCGCGCAAGTTGTCGGCCTCCAATACAACGACGACCTGAACGTCAACTTCATCCCCGTCGCAACGCTGACGAGCGCGGGCTACGACGGGTCGTACCCCGCCGGCTTGCCGGGTTACGCGCTGGTGGACCTCACGGTGTCTCGCGCTATCGGTCGCAACTTCCAGGCGTTCTTCGGCGTCCAGAACCTGTTCGACCAGATCTACTTCGTCCAGACCAACCCATCGACGATTGGCACGCCGCGGCTGGTCAACGGAGGTCTGCGCGTTCGATGGAACGGGCGGTAGCCAGGAGATAAAGAAAGGAGGAGGGCGTCGCTCGGCGAGGCAGGCGGCCGAGTTGGCCAGCAAATTGCTGGAGTGAGCTTGGATCGCTATGAAGCTCATCGTTCAGCCCGATGATGGAATCGCCCCCATCGTCACCGCCATCAAGCAGGCCAGGAAATCTGTCGACGTTCTGATCTTCAGGCTCGATCGACTGGAGATCGCGCGCGCCCTCGAGGCCGCCGTCGCGCGCGGCGTGCGTGTCCGCGCGCTCACAGCTCATCAAAACCGTGGCGGCACGAAGGTGCTCCGCAAGCTCGAGCTGCACTTGCTGGAGGGCGGCGTCACGGTCTCGCGCACGGCGAACGACCTCGTCCGCTACCACGCGAAGCTGATGGTCATCGACAGTCGCATTCTTCACGTCTACGGGTTCAACTTCACGCTCGTCGACATGGAGAAAAGCCGGAGCTTCGGCATCATCACGAAGCACAAGCGGCTCGTCAACGAGGCCATGAAGCTCTTCGAAGCGGACTTCGAGCGCCAGCCGTACACGCCCGGCTACGAGCGCTTCGTCGTCAGTCCGGAAAACGCACGCGAGCGTCTTGCTGCCTTCCTCAAGGGCGCGCGCCGGCAGCTCCTCATCTACGACCCTCAGGTGTGCGACGACGCGATGTTGCGCATCATCACCGAGCGGATCAACGCCGGCGTCGAGGTGAAGATCATCGGGAATGTCGAACGCAAGTGGAACATCAGCGCCGAGCCGTTTCCGGGCAAGCGGATGCACGTCCGGGCGATGGTGCGGGATGGTCAGCGCGCGTTCATCGGCAGCCAGAGCCTGCGGCGCCTGGAGCTCGAGAACCGGCGCGAGGTCGGCGTGATCGTCACCGACGCCGTCGTCGTCAGCCAGCTGCAGGAGTTCTTCGAGCTCGACTGGTCGAAGACCGACGCGGGGAAGAAGGAAGCGAAGAAGGCGGCCAAAGCAGAGAAGAAAGAAGAGAAGCTTGCGGCTGCTTCGTAAGTCTTACGCTTGAAGTCTGAAGTCTGATCGAGCTCGAGGGTTCAGATGGCTTCGGAGTTCTGACTTCGTGCTTCCGACTTCTGACTTCCGACTTCAGACTTCTGTGGACTTCTCCAGAAGTCCATCGTCGACACGCGATGCACGCAGCCGACGGTGCAGTATGGCGCGCACGACTTCGGCGTCGCGAATTCGCGGCGAATGTCGTCGATCGTGTAGCTGTGGAGCGGCGTGCCCGGGTAGCCCCGCTGCTGCGAACAGTAGTGGACGAGGCCGTCCTCGCAGATGTAGAGGTAGCGGGCGCCCGCGCGGCACCGCCACGCGTTCGGCTTGCCGTCCGCCAGGTTGTCCTGAAAGCTCCGAATCCCTGAATAAAGATTCTTGAACACCTGCCACGGACCGTTGATGGCCGCCGACACTTCGTCGTAGACCTTGCGCTCGGCCTGACCGAGCGGCTTGAGCCGGCCGGACCCGTCGTGGATGATGCCGATCGAAGTCGAGAAGCCCAGCTCTCGGGCGCGGTTGTTGATTGTCCGCGCGTCCTCCGGGTTCTTGATGCCGCCGCCGAGGACAGAGTTGATGTTGACGTCGAACGTGGCGTGGGCCTTGAGGTGCTGAAGTTTCTGATCGAGTAATCGCAGGCTCTTCTTGGACACCTCGTCGGGTTCGACATTGTCGATGCTGATCTGCAGGAAATCCAGTCCGGCTGCGTTGAGCTGGCCGATCCGTTTCGGCACGAGGAAGTAGCCGTTGGTAATCAGACCGGCCATCATGCCGCGGCGGCGGATGTGCCCGATCAGCGCGTCGAGATCCGGGTGCAGCATCGGCTCGCCGCCGCTGAACGCCACCACGGACGTGCCGAGCGATGCGAGGTGGTCGATGCGCGCCTTCATCACGTCGGACGGCACGGGCGCCGACACCTTGTCGTACTCATTGCAGTAGCCGCAGTCGATGTTGCAGCGGCGGATGGGGATGATCTGCACCAGCAGCGGGTGCGCCGTATGGACGAGCCCGCGCGCGAACTCCCGCAGCGAGCGAGCTTTACGGCTGACAGTACTGAAGGACACGATCAGAAAAGTATAGCACTCGCGGCTAGGCGACCGACGGCTCCGCCGGGCGGGTGCGCCGCACCTGCTGGCCGACTTTGAGCGATCCGTCGAAGATCGGCCCCACGGGAATGAGTCCCCAGACGCGATGTCGCGCGAGGGCAGCGAGACCTGCCGACGCGATGCAGCCGCAGTTGCTGCAGTCGGGATTGCCGCCGAACTGACACGGCGTAATTCGCGTCGTCAGATCGGCGGAGATCGTCGCCGTCGTTTTGGCGAACACGCATTCGTCCGGCGACGCCGGCGGTTTCGCGTAGACCTCGATCAAGCCTTTCGGCAGCGCTAGCTTGGGGAATCGGAGACGGAGCGCCATCAGATCGGCAACCACGCGCGCTCGATCCACGGGCCGCAACCGTTCGTCGGACACCTCGCCGATTTGCGGCGTGTACAGACTCACCCAGATTTTCTCGACCTCCTCCCGCGCGGACCAAAAGCGGAGGAACTCTTCGATGTACCCGTCGCGGTTGACCTGCTGCCGCGTGACCGTGCAATGGACGGTGATCGTGTGACCGGCGATGTGCTTCAGAATCCGATCGTAGGTGGCAGGCGTCCGGCGGGCGTCGTGCTCGGGCTGCAGGCCGTCGATGGAGACGACGAGTGAAAGGCGCGGCAGCCCGTGCCATTCGGCCGGAATCTCACGGACCGCGCTGGTCACCAGCTGCACGTGGATGCCGCGCTTCGACAGAATCGGCAGCAGCGTGTTCAGCTCGCGGTACCGCACGAGCGGCTCGCCGCCGACGATCGACAGGTGCAGCGGCCGCTGTCGGTCGACGACCCCGAGCACGCCATCGATCAGCTCCTGTCCCTTGAAATCGCGCACTTCGCGCAGCGTGATGTCGCCGCCGAGGTGGTCGTCGCCGTAGGCGTAGCATCCGGGGCACCGCAGCGGGCACTCACGGGTGATTTCGAGGGAGAGGGCCGGCGTATAACCGGTCAGGATCCGTCCCCACGCGCCGAAGATCCAATCCATCTCTTCACTATAATGCACGCCATGAAACGACGCACCCTGCTCCAGTGGCTCGGCGGCGCGGCGGGCGCGGTCGCGGCGATGCCGCTCCGGGCGATCCGTGTGTTGGGACAGCCTCGCGAGCTCACGCCTGAGTCGGTGGCGACGCTGTATGAAATCGCTGCGACCGTGCTGCCGGCCTCTTTGGGCGCGGTTCGCATTCAAGGCGTTGCCGACAAATTTGTCGCGTGGACGCGCGACTACCGCGAGGGTGTGGCGCTCGCGCATGGCTACGGTCACCCACGACTGCAGCGCTCGGGCGCATCGCCCGTGCCGGTCTATATCGCGCAGCTCGCGGCGCTCAGCGCCGAGGCGGCGGCGCGGAGCACGCGGTGGCCGGCGCTCGACCTCGACACGCGCCGTCAGCTGCTCGACGCCGCATTGACGAAGGCGAACGTCCGCGGGCTGCCCGCACGTCCGACAGGCCAGCACATCGTGTCGGACCTGATGGCGTTCTACTTCCGAAGCAGCGAGGCGAACGACGTGTGCTACAGCGCACTGATCAATCGGGAGGTCTGTCGGCCCATTGCGATCACGACCCGGAAGCCCGCGCCACTCGCAGAACATTGATCGGCCACGAAGGCACGAAAACACGAAACCAAATCCGTGGCGTGAATGAGGGGACGTCCGTGGCAGTTCACGAAACCGACACTCTGATCATCGGCGGCGGCATCACCTCCGCGATGCTGGCGCAGAGACTCTCGGAGCTCCGCCCGGGACGCCGCATCACCGTCGTCGAAGCCGGACGCTCGATCTTCGACACGCAGAATCGCGGCCGGTACCGCGAGCGCGCCATGGAATACGGCGAGCATCCCTGGCCCGACGACTACATCGAGGATCAGCAGGCCGCCGGCATCATCTCGATGACGATGGCGGTTGGAGGCCTCGCGCTGCATTGGGGCGGAGCGTGCAATCGGTTCTCCGAGGAGGATCTCCGTCTCAAGTCGATGTACGGCCTGGCGGTCGACTGGCCGATTGAGTGGGCAGAGCTGGAACGCTATTACTGCGAAGCGGAGCGGCGGCTGAACGTGAGTGGTGAGCCGAGTCCGCATCCCGAGGACCGGCGGTCGCAGCCGTATCCACAGGGCCCGATCCCGCTGTCGTACAACCTTCAGATTCTGAAGGCCTGGGCCGAGAAGAGCGGCTTGAGGTTCTCGGCGCTGCCCATGGCGCGCAATCTGACGCCGTCCGGCGGGCGCGGGGCGTGCTGCGTCTACGACACCTGCGGGGAGGTGTGTCCTTCGGGTGCGAGATACTCGCCGGACTACACGTTCCGGCAGCTGATGGAGCCGAAGAAAATCGTGCTGCACGACCGGACCCTCGTGCGCCGGCTCACGCTTGACGAGCAACGCGCGACCATCGTGGCGGCACAAGGCGTCCATCAGGATCGTCCGGGCGAGTCGATCGAGTACCGCGCGAAGACGTTCGTGATCGCGTCAGGCTACTGCTGGAGCGCGCATCTGCTGCTGCTGTCGGCGAACGCGCGGTTCCCCAACGGCCTGGCGAACCGGTCGGGCCTCGTCGGCCGCTACATGAACGGCCACTCGTTCATGAACGCGACCGCCAACATCGACGATCAGACGTTTCCGGGTCAGAACATCACACACAGCCTGATCTCTCGGGAGTATTTCCGGTGCCTGACGAGCCGTCCGTTCGTTCGCCACGACACGCGCGTGTGGGAAAGCTCCGCCGGCCGCGATCCGCGCCTGCGGGCGCCGGACGGCAGGCTGCTGCTCGGCGACCAGCTGTTGGCCGACTGGCGGTCGCGGACGAAAGGCAGCTCAGTGCGGCTGCGCGCCTACGTCGACGTCCACCCGTCCGCGGACAGCCGGCTCACGCTCGATCCGTCGAAGAAGAACCGCCATGGCGATCCGATGCCGAAGATCGAGCATCGATTCGACGAGCGGACCGTCGAGCGCCAGGCCGCGACGCGCGATCACGTACGGAACGTGTTCGCGACGCTGGCGAAGGCGAGCAACGGTCGGATCGTGAACAGCAGCGAAGGCGATTATCTCGATCATCCCGGCGGCGGCTGCCGGATGGGCACCGATCCCGCAACCAGCGTGTGCGACAGTTTCGGCCGCACCCACGACCACGAGAATCTCTTCGTGGTCGGAGCGCCGACAACGCCGACCGGCGGGTGCACGAACGGGACGCTCACGTTCGTCGCGTTGACGTTGCGGTCGGCGGAGGAGATCGCGCGCGGATAGTCAACCGCAGAGAACAATCTCTCTGCGTGTTCTGCGAGTTCCGCGTCAGAACGTCGTTACTTGACGGCCGTGAACATGATCTCCACGGCGCCGTCCGCGTTCATCAGGCCGGCGCCGACCGTCGCGCGGGCCGGGAAGTCCTTCCCGATTGGCTCACGATACGACGCGTTCATGTCAGCGAACTTCGTCAGGTCCGGCAGATATACCATGCCTTCGACGAGGTGGCTCCAGTCGAATCCGGCGGCCTTGAGCGTCCGGCCGATCCGCACCATCGTTTCCGCCGCCTGTGCCTTGACGTCGCCCTTGTTCGCTGGCGTGTTCCCAAGGATGCCCGAGACGTAGAGCCGGTTGCCGACGCGGATCGCCGAGCTGAGGTTCGGATTCTTCGTCCCGGGCTTGCCGTCTTCGGCCGGCGTCGTGATCGCCGTCTTCGTCCCGCGCACGGCGACCATCGTGATCTCGACGACGTAGTCGTTGGACGTCAGGCCGGCCTTGACGGTGGCGCGCGCCGGCGGATCGGTCGGAAAGTACGTCCGATACACCCCGTTCATGTCCTGGAACGCGGCGGAGTCGGTGACATACACGCGCGCGCTGACAACGTCGGCGAACGTCATGCCGCCGGCCTTCAGCACGGCCGAGGCGTTGTCCATCACCGTTTTGGTCTGCTCCTTCATGTCGCCCTTGACCGTCGAGTTGTCTTTGCCGTTCCGGCTGATCAGCCCGGCGAGAAAGAGCGTGTTGCCCGAACGAATGCCGTAGCTGTACGGATTGGGCGACACCATCCAGTCGCTCGGGTTGACCACGACGCGCTCGCCGCCGTCGGGCACCGCAACCGCCGAGATTTCCACCAGCCCTTCGTTGAGCAGCGGCACCATCACCGTGGTGCGGGCGGGTGGATCCTTGGTCCAGTAGGTGCGATACACCTCGTTCATCGCCGCAAAGTCGCTCTGGTTCTTGAGATACACGGTCATGCTGGCGGCATTCGCCAGGCTCGATCCGGCCGTTTTGAGCGCGGCGCTGATGTTGTCGAGCACCTGCTTGGTCTGGGCCTTGACGTCTCCGCCGGAGCCCAGCGTGCCGGACACATAGATCAGCCCGTCGGCCTTGATGGCCGTGCTGAAGGGCATGCTCGCGTTCGCGTTGGGGAAGACCTGCTTCGACGACTGGGCAAAGGTCATGGTGGTGGCGACCGTGAAGAAAGCGAGGACCAGGGCGTGGCGCATGTCAGACTCCTTCCGAGTGAGCGCCATTCTACAGCGAAAAACACATGCGGTAATCTTAGGGGACTGATGATCGAGAAGCGGCGCTCGAAGATTCATCGGTGGGGTGTCTATGCCACCGAAACGATTCCAAAGAACAGGCGAATCATCGATTATGCTGGCGAGAAGATCTCGAATCAGGAGAGCCTGAGGCGCGAGCAGCGATACATCCGAGCCGGCCACATCTGGTGTTTCAAGCTGACCACTCGGACCGTGATCGATGCCGGCGTCCGCGGCAACATCGCGCGGTTCGTCAACCACTCCTGTCGTCCCAACTGCTACATCGACATCGTCGACGGCACGATCTGGATCCGCGCGCGGCGCACCATTCGAAGAGGTGAGGAGATCACGTATCACTACAACACGGACGGCGAAGCCCTGATCAAGTGCAGGTGCCGGCCGGGGTGCCAGACGCTCTTGTGATCGTCTACCTTCACGGCTTTACGTCGTCTCCGTCGTCCACGAAGGTCCGTTACTTCACGGAGCGGCTGCGAGCGCACGGCGTCACGCTCGTGTGTCCGGACCTCAACGAGCCCGATTTCCGGACGTTGACGATGACGCGCATGCTCGATCAGCTCGAGCAACAGCTGCCGCCGCCCGCCGGCGGGTCGCCCGTCGTGCTGATGGGATCGAGTCTCGGCGGTACGCTGGCGATCCTCGCGGCGGCGCGCGCGCCGTCCCGCGTGGACCGACTGGTGCTGCTCGCGCCCGCCGTCATGTTTGCGAAGCCCGGTCATCACCTCCTGCCTCCGGAGCGGATCGAGGAGTGGCGCCGGCGCGGCTCGCTGCCGTTCTTTCACTACGGCGCCAACGAGGACCGGGAGCTCGATTACACGTTTCATGACGACAGCCTCCGCTACAACGCCTTTCACGCCGTCGTGCCGCAGCCGACCCTGATCTTCCAGGGGCTGCGGGACGCATCGGTCGACCATCGGACGGTCGAGGCCTTCGCGAACGCGCGATCGAACGTCACGCTGTCACTGCTCGACGACGACCATCAGCTGATCGCGAGCCTGCCGCGCATGTGGAACGACATCCAACCCTTCCTGGGGCTCGTCGAATGAGCCGCGTGCTGAGGCTTGCCCTCGCCGGAGCCATCGCGTGTTGGGTTCAGGGTTCCGGGTTCAAGGTTCAAGGTTCGTTCGATTCGGACTCGCGTTCCCTGCGGGTCGGCTTCCTGGCACCCGGTGGCGGCGGTTATACCGTGACCTCGGTGCCGATCGAAACGTACGTGGCGCGCGTGCTCGCTGGCGAGGCGGTGCGCGAGAGCCGGCCGGCGGCCCTCGAGGCGCTGGCCATCACCGTCCGGACGTTTGCCGTGGCGAACCTGAAGCGGCACGGCGCTGACGGCTTCGACGTGTGCGATCAGACGCACTGTCAGGTGGTGCGCGCAGCGGTGGCGGCCACGGAGCGCGCGGCACAGACGACGGCCGGACGTCTGCTGCTACGCAACGGCGTCCCGGCTTCCATTTACTACACGGCCTCGTGCGGCGGCCGCTCCGAGATTCCGTCGGACGTCTGGCCGGGCGCCGAGGATCCGCCGTTTCTGCCGTCCCGCGACGACGATGCGTGCGAGGGCGCGCCGGCGTGGACGGCGAGCCTCAGCGAGAGCGATCTGTTCCGCGCGCTGCGGGCGGGTGGGTTTCGCGGGGATCGGCTGCGCGACGTTCGCATCGCGTCACGCAACGCGTCCGGCCGCGTGGCGCAGCTGACGCTCGAAGGCCTTCGGCCCGGGATGATCTCCGGACAGGACCTGCGGGTGGTCGTCGGCCGCACGCTCGGCTGGCAGCATATCAAGAGCACGGTGTTCGAGCTGCGGCGGCAGGGCGATTCGTATCGCTTCAGCGGTCACGGGTCGGGGCACGGTGTCGGGATGTGTGTCATCGGATCGGCGAAGCTGGCCGAACGGGGGCACTCGGTGGACGCGATCCTTGCCCGGTACTATCCTGGCCTGGAGATCTCTGGCCCACCGTCGGCCACCTCCGTCCCTGGCGGCACGAGATCCGCGCCAACGGGGACGGAGGTTGGCGCGAAACGCGTGCCATCAGGGACGGAGGTGATGGTGTCGCTGCCGGATGACGACGAAGGCGAGCGGGCGGCCATCGTGCACTTCACCGGGCGCGCCCGCGACGACCTCGCCCGCGCGCTCGGGGTGACGGCTCCTGCGCAGGTGACCCTGCGGTTTCATCCGACGACCGACGCCTACGAGAAAGCGACCGGCCAGCCCTGGTTCACGTCAGGGACGCTTGTCCGCGGAGAAATCCACGTGCTGCCGTTGGCGACTCTTCGCGATCGCGGCCTTCTCGATCGCACGATCCGCCACGAGCTCGTGCACCTCATGACTGACATGGCGCTGGCACAGCGGCCCGCGTGGGTACGCGAAGGCGCGGCGATTTTCTACACTGGTGATGCACCACCGGCGCCGACCGGGTCGAGGCCGCGTCCGGCGTTCAAGCCCGAGCCACGCAGCGCGTGTCCTCAAGACATCGAGTTGCTCCGGCCGGTGTCGGTCGGCGCGCTCAGCTACGCCTACGCGCGCGCTCGCGCGTGCTTCGAGAAACAGATCGCCGCGGGGAAGAGCTGGAGAGACGTACGTTGAACGTTTGCTTTGCGGCCTTTGCGCGCTTTGCGTTCCCCCATTACTTCGGATCGGGCACGGTCGGAACCGTGTACACCTTCTTCAGCGCCGCCTGATATTCGGCGAACAGCGCCTTGATGCCGGCGAACTCCTTCTTGACGGCCTCCCGATAGTCCGCGTGCGTGGCGAAGTCGAACAGCACCGCTGCCATCGCCTCCGCGTCGATGGTGAATCCCTTGTGGCCGATCTCCTTGAGGTTGTCGGCCTCCATCTCGTAGGTGTGATTCGACGCAGTCGATGATTGTGCCGTGAGGCCAATGCCGGGGATGTCGCGCGAGACGCTGCCGGTCTCCTCGTAGCCCTGCGGCTTGCCCGGCTCGGGGATGACGTTGGTCGCGCCGAACATCTTCATGTACGCGAACCCGAGCTCGCCGAGCGTCGCGACGCCGATGCCGTCGAGGTCCTTGCCGTAGTGATCGATCTTCACTTTCGTGCCGGTCGCGAGCGCGGCCGCCTTCGCGGCGTTGTCGACGAACTCGACCACCTGCTGCAGATAGACCTCGTCGGGATACCGGATGTAGAAATCAGCGACCGTGCGATCCGGCACGACGTTCGGCGCGGTGCCGCCTTCGAGGATGATGCCCTGAATGCGCGCTTCGGGCCGGATGCTCGCGCGGACGGCGTTGATGTTCTCGAAGAAATGAATCACCGCCTCGAGCGCGTTGCGGCCGTTCCACGGCGTCATCTGATGCGTCGGCGCGCCGCTGAACGTGTACTTCGCGCCGACGATGTTCAGGCAGCAGGTGCCGAAGCCGGCCGCGGGGCGCGTGGTCGCGCTCACGCCGTGGCTGCGGACGATGACGTCGGCGCCGTCGAACGCGTGCGCCTCGTGCATCACCGTCTTGGCGTTGGGCGGCATCATCTCCTCGCCGGGTGCCCCGTACACGATGACGCTGCCCGGCGTGTTGGTGCGCGTCAGGTACTCGGCCATCGCGATCGCCGCCGCCATGCCCACCGGTCCCTGCGCACTGTGCTGATCGCCGTGAAACGGCCCCTTGGTCCCGCGCAGGGCGTCGTACTCCAGGATGATCCCGAGGCGGGGCGCGCCGTTGTTGCGCCGGTAGCGCGCGACGAACGCGGTGTTCAGTCCGCCGGTGCCCATCTCGACGCTGAAGTCGTGCTTCTGCAGGTACTCGGTCAGCTTCTGGACGGACCGCTTCTCTTCGAACCCGATCTCGGGATGGGTCGCGATGTCGTCGGCGAGCGCGAGCAGCTCCTTGTCCATGAGCTCCTTCACGCGCGCGACGACCTGATCGCGCGCCGGGTTCGGTCCGGTCAGCCGCGACACCATTCCCGGCACGTCGAGCGACTGCTCGAGCGCGGCCATCTTGGCCAGCACCTCGCGGGCCGCCTGTTTTTCCGTCTCGGTTTCCTGAGCGCAAAGAGAACCGGGAAGCACGAGCAGAACGAGAAGCGTCAATGTCGGCTTCAACATGGCCGACAATTATAGCGATCGGGTGCGTCCTAGTTCTGCGCGGTGGACGGCCGGATGCCGCCGCGACGATTCACGAGCGGACTGGACATCGCGTGGCGCTTCAGCGATTCGGCGTCGACCGCGTGGGTCGGATAGCAGGCGGCGCCGAGCGCGAAGCGCAGGACGTTGGCGAACTCGTAGCTCTCGATGAGGGTGACGAGCCGATTGATCACGCGCTGCGAGTGCTCGAAGTCGGCGTCGAGGAGAACGATGGCCAGCGTGCCTTTGTCGGTGTGTCCCAGCAGGTCGGTGTCGCGTACCTCGTTCCCGATGATCTGCGCCACTTCGTGCAGCGTGCCATCGTCCGCCGTAATCGTCATGCCTTCCCATTCGCGAGTCGCTTCGATCGTGATGAGCGTGAGGTAGCTCTGCGAGCGGACCGCGCGTTTGAGCTCGCCGTCGAGCACGAATTGGAACGCGCCGGAGGTGAGGAGCTTCGAGCCCTCCTCGTAGAACGATCCGCTGGGCATCACGTCAGGAGGCCTTGTCCAGCCCATTTTCCTTGATTTTATAGAGAAGGGCCTTGTAGCTGATACCGAGAATTTCCGCCGTCTCCTTCCGATTCCAGTGCGTTCGCTGGAGCATCTTGAAAATCAGCTCGCGCTCGGCCTCGCGCGCCGCCGTCCGGGAGATGTCCTTGAGCGAGTAACGCCCGGCTTCGGCCGCCGCCGTCGCAATCGCTGCGGGCGTCGGCGAGCCCACCGCCGGGGATGCGGGCCCAAGCAGAAGACCCGTGGGCGGGGCTGTGGCCGCGCGCTGCGACGCCATCGCCATATTCTGGGCGATCTCCTTGCGAATCGAGACCTCGCTGCCCGGCACGACCGCCCGCCTGATGACGTTCTCCAGCTCGCGGACGTTGCCCGGCCAGTCGTACTCCATGAACAGCTGCATCATGTCCGGCGAGAGCGCTGTGTACGGCATGTTGCACTGCACGGAGTACTTCTTCACGAAGTGCTCGGCGAGGAGGGCCACCTCCTCGCGCCGGTCGCGCAGCGCCGGCAGGTCGATCCGGGCGAGATTGAGGCGGGCATACAGATCCTCGCGGAATTGCCCGCCGGCCACGGCCTGCTCGAGGTCGCGGTTCGAGGCGGCGACGAGCCGCACGTCGACGCGAACGGCGTGATTGCCAGCCGGGCGCAAGAACTGACCCTCGTCGAGCACCTGCAGGAGCTTGGATTGCAGCGCAAGGCCGAGTGCGCCGATTTCGTCGAGGAACATCGTCGCGTGGTTCGCGAACTCGAACTTGCCCGGTTTGTCCTGCATGGCGCCGATGAAGGCGCCACGCTCGAAACCGAACAGCTCGCACTCGAGAAGGTCCTGCGGGAGCGCGGCGCAGTTCACTTTGACGAGCGGCTTGTCGCGGCGCGGCGACGAGCCATGGAGCGCTCTGGCCACCAGCTCCTTGCCCGTTCCGCTCTCGCCGCAGATCAGCACCGGGACGTCGACGTCTGCCACGCGCCCGATCGATTCCTGGACCTCGCGCATCCGCGCGGAATGGCTGAAGAGCATCGTGTGTGTCGAAAGCGATTGCAGCTGTTCGCGCAGCGCAGCCACTTCGCGCGTGAGCCGGTACTGTTGCAGCGCGTGGGCGAGCGGCGCTTCCAGCTCGATCTGATCGAACGGTTTGCTGACGAAGTCGGTCGCGCCGAGTTTCATCGCCTGAACGACTGTGGCCGTGCGGCCCTGCCCCGAGAGCACGATGACGGGCACGTCGCGGTCGATTCGTTTGAACTCCGCGAGCGCCTCGAGCCCATCCATACGGCCGGGCATGACGACGTCGAGAATCACCGCCGCCGGACGCTCCGCATCATAGCGGCTCACGGCTTCTTCTGCGCTGCTGAGTGTGATGGCCGAGTACCCGTGGTCGTCGAGGAACGTTTCAAGGAAGGCGCACATCGAGAGGTCGTCGTCGACGACCATCACCCGGGGTTTGCCGCTGAGATGCATGCCTGGCACGCCGTACGGTCGAGCAATGCCAGTGCCACTCTTATTTCCGGCTGATCCCACTTTCCTTGATTTTGTTGAGTAAGGTTTTATAACTGACGCCCAGCTGCTCTGCAGCACGGCGACGATTCCACTGCACCTGCTTCAGCGTGTCCTCGATGATGGTCCGTTCGGCTTTGAGCGCCGCCGCCTTGGCGACGTCAGCCAGCCGCGATCCCGCCGGCTCCATGGCCACAGGCACGTCGGGCTGCGGCTCTTCGTCGCCGCCGTCGTCGAGATCATCAGGCTCGTCCGCGGCGCCACGGGCGTCTCCAGCACCGACTCCCGCGTACGCGACGCTCGTTCGCGGCGCGCGTGACATTTCCCGGATGACCAGCGCTTCGTCCTGGAGGATGACGATTCGTTTGATCATATTCTCCAGCTCGCGGATGTTTCCCGGCCAGTCGTACGTCTGGAAGAGCTGGGAGAGCTCGGGCGACAACTGACGCGGCGGTCGGTTGTAGCGGCGCGCGTAGCGATCGATGAAGAACTCTGTCAGGTTCGCGATTTCGGCCCGGCGTTCCCGGAGCGGAGGTACCGTGACCTCGATCACCTTGATCCGGTAATACAAGTCTTCGCGGAACTCGCCACGCAGCATCATCGCCTCGAGGTCGCGGTTCGTGGCTACCACGACTCGCACGTCGACGTCGATCGGCTTATTGCTGCCCAGCTTCGTGAACTGCGCATCCTGCAGTACGTGTAGGAGCTTGGCCTGCAGCGCGCCTTTCATTTCGCCGATTTCGTCGAGGAAGATCGTGCCGGTGTGGGCCTGCTCGAACTTGCCGATCCGGGTGGTCGCCGCGCCGGTGAATGCGCCCTTTTCGTGGCCGAACAGCTCGCTTTCCAGGAGCTCCGCCGGAAGCGCCGCACAATTGACCTTCACGAACGGCCGGTCGCGGCGTGACGATCGCTGATGGATCGCGCGCGCCACGAGCTCCTTGCCCACGCCGCTTTCCCCGCGAATCAGCACCGTGACGTCGCTGTCGGAGACCTGTTCGATGACCGTCGCGATCGTCTTCATCTCCGGGCTGTCGCCCCAGAAGAGGAACGCGCGGTCCTGATCGTCGCTCAACTGGCGGCGCAGCTCGGTGATTTCGGAGACGAGCTGTGTCTTCTCGATCGCGCTCTTGATGGCGGAATCGAGCGCGATCTCCCCGAGGCCCTCGGGGTCGTCGGGCTTGACGACGTAGTCGGCGGCGCCGAGACGCACCGCTTCGACAATGGTCGCCGCCTGCTCGCGCCCGGACAGCATGATCGCCTGCAGCTCCGGCTTCGCCGCCTTCAACGCGCGCAGTGTTTCGAGGCCGTTCATGCCGGGCATCATCACGTCCAGGAGCACGATGTCCGGCGGATCGCCTTGCTTGACCGAAGCGAGCAGCTCGTCGCCGCGCGAGTACGAACGCGTGTCGTAGCCCCTCAAGGAAAGGAACGTGCGGAGGTAATTGGCGAAGGCGGAGTCGTCATCCACGATGGCGACGAACGGCTTTTTCAACGGGTCTACTCCGTGAGGGGCAGTGTGATGACAGCGGATCCCCTCGACACGACATCCATAGCCAGTGGGTCGGCGACTTGTCCAGAGCCGGGTCGAAGGACGGGCGCCGGCGCCGCGATACGCCCGCCGTGACCTTCGATGACGCGGCGCGCCAGTGGCAGCGCGAGGCCCATGCCTCCGCGCTTTTCGTCGAACGCGCCGCGTTCACGCTCGTATGCGTCTTGTACGGTATCAGCATCGCTGACGACGACGACGGCGGAGCGTTGCCCGTCGCGGGTTTCCTGCCTCCGCTCGGCGACCACGACGCACGGGCCTCCCTTTTCACGCAGAACAGCCCTGAAAACAGCGTCGAACGCGGCCCGAAGCCGCGTCGCGTCG
>Ga0114129_10005536_pt1 | contig 17864 bp, 15 predicted proteins | sample RhiMetdeltSRZDD1_FD_80071 | JGI IMG/M metagenome (GOLD analysis project Ga0114129, IMG submission 80071) | Populus rhizosphere microbial communities from Tennessee, USA - Rhizosphere MetaG P. deltoides SRZDD1 (version 2) (version 2) | ecosystem: Host-associated > Plants > Roots > Rhizosphere >...
CCTAAAAAGATAAACGAAACTGTTGACATGCTAAGCGAAACCATTAAAACGGTGCGGCGCATTGCAACAGACCTGCGGCCGAGTATGCTCGACGACCTCGGTTTGATAGCCGCTATGGAATGGCAAAGCCATGAATTTGAAAACAGGTCGGGCATTAACATCGGTTTTCAATCGAACGTATCGCAGCTTCCCATTACTACTACTGTAGCTACTTCGCTTTTCAGAATTTACCAGGAAGCGTTGACCAATATTGGCCGCCATGCAAAGGCAAAAAATGTTTTTTGCAATTTGCAATTACAAAACGATCAATTAGTACTCACTATAAAAGACGATGGCCGTGGATTTGATATGCGTACCCTAAGCAGTAAAAAAACACTTGGGTTACTGGGAATGAAAGAGCGCGCCCTGATGATAGACGGCCTTTTTGAAATAAAGAGTGCTCCCAATGAAGGGACGACCATAGTTGTAACCGCTTCCTTAAACATACAAGACGACGACCAAACAGAACAATATAAACAACATTGATCCGAAATATTTTTTATTAAAACTATGCCTCAGCCATTGTACCTGGTGTCATTATAAGCAGGCATTAAAGCATAAAACGATATTTCGAATGGTGTTGCATCACTGATCTATTTATTCATGAATTCCTAATTGATGTACCATGAAAGTATTGGTAGCAGATGATCACGCTATCGTGAGAAAAGGCCTGAAACAGATACTGCTTGATGAATATCCGTTCGGCGAAATTGAAGAATGCGCTAATACCGAAGAGCTGTTACAGAAAGCGATCGACGGCAACTGGGATGTGATCATCAGCGACATATCCATGCCGGGTCGAAGCGGACTGGAGGCATTGCAGCAGATCCGCATAGCCCATCCCCGGCTGCCGGTACTTATACTCAGCATGCATCCCGAAGAACAATATGCCATCAGGGCATTAAAAGCTGGTGCTTCGGGTTACTGCAGTAAAGACCTTGCACAGGAAGAACTGGTGAACGCAGTCAGAAAAGTATTATCCGGCAAAAAATATATCACTCCTACCCTGGCCGAAACGCTGGCCGCACAACTCGAAGAGGAAAGCGGGAAAGAGCCTTATAAACGTCTTTCCGACAGGGAATTTGATGTGTTCAGATTGCTGGCCGCCGGAAAATCGGTTTCAGAAATAGCCGAAATACTTACTTTAAGCTCCACCACCATAAGCACCTACCGGGCACGCATTCTTACAAAAATGAATTTCAAAACCAACACTGATCTTATTCGTTATGCACTTGAGAAGAAGCTGATTTGAAGACTGAAGTCGGAAGTCTGAAGTCCGATGCTCCTGCTTATAAGGGTTGCAGGATTTGTATAGGAGGATGTCGCAACAATTAATGTCCTACATCAATACTAAAACGATAAACACCCAAATAATGGTTATAGTTACATTTATTGTCAATTTTATACTACAAAAATGCTGATACAACAATTACAAAATATTCATAAGCTGCACTATTTATTAAAGGTGCATATATATGTTAAATTTGACAGAAAGCCTTCAGTATGGCCACCGGTGGATTCACAGTGCTGGTCGTTGACGATTCAGCCATGTTCAGGCAACGCTTGAGTTGTTTACTCCACGAACTTAACCTTCATCCTGTTTTACAGGCCCACGATTATGAAGAAGCCTCTATCCGGCTCTTAAAAACGAAAATAGATCTGGTATTACTCGATATCAATTTACCCGGTAAAAACGGTATTGAGTTGTTAAGGATGATCCGAAAAAATTATCCTTTTACAAAAGTGCTGATGATAACTAATCATGCCAATGATCATTACAAACAGGTGTGTATGCTATCAGGTGCAGATTACTTTATCGACAAGTCGCTTGATTTTGAGAATATCGGAATAATTGCGCAGGGGATCAGAAATGAAACCCATAATCCAAACTAACTGAATAAAACCGACCCTTGCCGGTACACCGGCAAAAAACCCGTGCCATTATGATAGAGGATAGAGACCAATCTTATGAGACCAGCTATTTTGCCGTAATAAATAAACACGGTGTAATTCAATACGCCAATGCAGGATTAACCAAATGCATGCATATTGATACCAATATCCAAAAAGAGGAGGTGATCTATAATCTGTTATCGGCCACCTCTTCGAAAAACCTGAAAGAAGCGCTTCAGATCGCAGGGTACGCCACTAACCCCTCCTGGTTAAAAATGGACCTTTTAAATAGCAGCGTTCACAGGGCGGCCTGGCATATTGCCCGGTTAAAAACAACCGGTAACGATCAGGACCTGTTTATTTGTATAGGGCATGAAATAAAAATTGAAAAACCAACCAATAAAAAAGGTTCTTATAAGTTGGCCAATACACCTGCCTTCGGTATTCTGGTACAGGATAAAAACGGTAAAGTGATTGATGCCAATGACAGGGCCGCAACGTTGTTAAACACCAATCCTGAAAGCCTGAATAATAATTCGCAGTTATCAGGCTTATGGCAGTCCTTAAAAACTTTAACAGGTCCGATATCCTTTGAAAATCCACATCCTGTGAAATCCCGGCTATCGGGCAATAATTATGAGCAGATAATTGAAATGAATCCGGGTTGCCCCGAAAGTAAATGGCTTCAGTTTATTTCCTATCCTCTCTTTGATGACAAACGATCCGTACCCTTTTCTTTTGTTACTATCATTAATGAACTTACAAAACAGGAAGCCCGGCAAAAACACGAAAAGCTACTGTTTCAGAAAGAATTTTTAAACATCACTTCGGCCATGACCTGGCTGATCGATGCCGAAAACGAACAACTGATTTTTGCCAACCCCGCCTTTCTTCGTTTTCTGGACATGAATGAAAATGATCTGCAAAAAAAGGCTCAGGATGTAATCCCTTCTTTTTTTACTGCCATCTTCGAAAAAGAGCATCGCCAGGTGCTGGCAACAGGCATCGCCCATAAAAAGATATACAAAATGCCGCTGGCAGATGGCACCAATAATTTTTACCTCGTTAACATTTTTCCGGTTCCCAACAACCTGAACAAACAACTCCTTGGCGGCGAAGCATTCGATATTACATTCGGATACGATGTACACCAGGAAATCGCCCGCGCCAATGAACGGTTGATCCATTTAACCCAGGTAACCTCCGAAGCCATCTGGGAATGGGACATTCAAACCGACCTCATATTCCGTAACAAACCCCTGCAGGACCTTATCGGCTTTAATGAAAAAGAAATGAAAGGGCTTTCGTGGTGGTTCAACCGAATTCATACCGAAGACAGAGACCGCATTGAATTCAGTATTCAAAACACCCTGCATAAAAAATTATCATCGTGGCATGGCGAATACCGGTTTAAATATGCCAACGGACAATACAGAACCGTTCGCGACAGAGGCTATGTAGTGTATGAAAAAGATATACCGGTAAAAATGATAGGCTCCATTCTCGATGTAACAGAAATAAAGGAACTGGAGAACCAACTGCTTCAGGAAAAAATAAAACACCAGAAAGAAATCGCGCGGTCGATCGTAGATACAACAGAAAAAGAACGCACCAGGCTTGGACAGGAATTGCACGATAATGTGAACCAGCTGTTGACCGTTGCCAAATTATACGTTGGCCTGTTAAAACCACCCGATGCCGACAACCAGTCGATCGTAAAAAAAGTAATTGAATCCATTTCATCGGCCATAGCCGACATACAGGCCATATCGCGCGAAATGGTATTGCCTTTGCTGAAAGAAAAAACACTGCCCGATAGCATACAGGAACTGGTGGCCGATTTAAAAACTACCTGTAAGTTCGAGACTATTTTTTTGCACAACGAGCAGCAAACCACCGACGGTCTGTGTGAAGGCAAAAGAATAGCGCTCTATCGCATACTGCAGGAACAATTAAAAAATATTATTCAATACAGTAAGGCCAACAAAGTAACCATTCAGCTGAAATCGAATCCTGCTTCTACAGAACTAACCATCAGCGACGATGGCGTTGGATTTGATCCGTTGAAAAAAACAAAAGGCATCGGCCTGCGCAACATTTACGACAGAACCTTATTATATAACGGTACAGTAGAGTTGAAATCGGCTCCCGGCCAGGGTTGCCGTTTAAAAGTGACTATACCTAAGCGTTGAGGACTTTGGTTATTGCCCAATGAAAGCCGTATGTTTATAATGAAAGGAAACCCGGCATTCCTGTATCCTATGACCCGTTTAAATCCATTCCTATGAACCTTTTATGTGAAGAAAAAAACAAAGTTCTGAGTTCTGAGGCCCCCGGTTGTGGATATTGGGCTCTCAGTTCTCGGTTCTTTGTTTTGTTTATTGTATCATGAGTTCCACATATTACTAAAATGATGGCAGGCCAGCACATATCCTTTGCTTAAATACAACCGATGGGCATTGTTACGCTGGTAACCACTGTCGAGGTGCACCCCCGATTTACCGGTATCTTTTGCCAGCTGATGAATATAATCCAGTAGCCGGCCGGCATATCCTTTGCCACGGCAGGCAGGTAGTGTACACAGATCATCAATGTAAATGATTTTACCGCAATATAGCATGTGGATATTTCTATAACCTGCAACGGCCACTACTCTATTATTTTTATTTTCTTCGATTGCTACATACAACAGGCGATACCCCTCCTGCTCCATCTCCCTGATTTGTTGTACAAAATTTTCTTTGAGCAGGTGCGGACGCAATACCTGCATCACCTCGAAACAGTTTTCAATTTCTATATCGCTTTGTGCAAACTGGATTGTTTCCATATAAATTTTTATAATTCAGGGGGCATTTTTAATGATACAACAAAAATATGTATGCTTTGGACTACATTTATAGTCCAGTTAATATAAAACAGGTAGTCCGGATGGTTGGGTTAACCCAACCATCAAACCATCAAACCATTCAAATCAAACGGTCACCTTCTCTATAAACTCTTTCAGTGAGGTGCCAATGATCTGCGTCCATCCCTGCTCGAAATTATTCTTTGCAAAATCAGGATTGTTCATCGGGAATGTTTCAAGCCCTTCATGAGTTAATCGTAATCGGGTTTTATTGCCTTCGGCAAACAGTTCAAAGGTTACAAATGAATTGCCCTCATACCCGTCGTAACGCCAGCTGTATTGCAGTTTTTTACCCGGAACGACTTCTGTAATTCTACATTTATGCAAATACACCCGGTCGTCTTTGCCTCCTTCAAACTCAAATTCAAAGCCCGGTTCGGCTTTAAATTCAGCCAGATCAAAATACCATTTCCGCATCTGATCTAAATTGGTCAGGGCTTTCCAAACCCTGTCGGCCGGCGCATTATAAGTGCGCTCAATGATCAATGGTTCGTTTTTCATTGTAAGTTTTTTATTAAAATCCATCAATTTATTTGCCACTGCCTGGCATGGTCACAACCAATTACGTAACCATACGGTTTGAAAATTGCATGGTGGCGGGCTAATGCATGCGGATATAAACTTTTTTCGGGTCTGTTTGTTTACTCCGTAAAATGATTTTATAAACGGTTGTGTATATTTAATTTTAGCAGGTAGATTTACAGTCTGAAAGCATCATGGAACAATACCAGCCTATAGACATATTAAAGCCATTTATCAAAAGATTCCTGATCCTTGAAAGTGAACATGGAATGGTAAACAGAATTTTACCCGATACTTCCATTGTAATGGCCTTCAGATTGAAAGGCAACGTAATCTATAACGAAAATGGAACCCACTACAATTTACCGGCATCTGTGATTACAGGTATTCGTGAATCGAGCCGTTTGATAGATTATGCACAGAACACCGCCAATTTGCTGGTAATATTCAAAGAAGGCGGGGCTGCGGCCTTCTTCAAAGAACCCCTTAACGAACTGGGTGGCATCAGCGTTTCGCTCGATTATCTTTTTCATCAATCAAAAGTGCAGGCCGTTGAAGAAGAACTGGCCGGTGCAACTGCCAACAACCAGCGAATTATGATCATTGAACGTTTTCTGATATCGCAGCTTAAAAAAACACAACCCGACCCGCTTATAAACGAAGCCATCAATACAATCAGGCTATCGAAAGGAGATATTAAAATAAAAAATCTGATAGCCGGTTTGCCAATAAGCCGCGATCCCTTTGAAAAAAGGTTCCGCAAAATAACAGGCACTTCGCCCAAACATTTCTCGGTTATTGTACGATTAAAAAATTTGATCGACACCTGGGAAAATAAGTTAAGTTTTACAGAAGCAGCTTATGATGCAGGTTATTTTGATCAGGCGCACTTTATAAAAGATTTCAGATCATTTACAGGCTTAACGCCGCATGAGTTTTTTAAAACACCTGTGGGATGGTGAAGCAGGAAGTCGGAAGTCTGATTAAAAAAAATTCCAATACAATTACCTGCTTATTTTAATAATTGTTAATAATTAGAGAATTAGTCTTCAATATTTCACGCAATTGCAACGTTACCATATCTTTTGCGGTCAATTGGCTTATGCTTATGAGAATTATTGGGTTCCTTATGATTCTGCTGTTGAGCAGCCGCTTATCGGCTCAAACCTGTTCTACGCTGGGGCAAACACCTTCCACGGCCTTTCCTGTTTGCGGTACCACCACCTTCAATCAAACAAATGTTCCCACATGCAAAACCCATAATTTCAAAGTGCCCGGATGTGAAAACGACGGAGCGGCCTATGGCGATAAAAATCCATTCTGGTATAGGTTTACCTGCTATCAAACCGGGTCATTGGGCTTTTTAATAACTCCCAATAACAGCAACGACGATTACGACTGGATGTTGTACGATATAACAGGCCATAACCCCGATGAAGTGTTTACCAATAACTCACTGATCGTTACCGGCAACTGGGCCGGAACTTTTGGCAATACCGGCGCATCCAATGCCGGTGTTACCTTTATTCAATGTGCTTCGGACCCGAATGCTAAATTAAATTCATTCAGCAGGATGCCGCAGATACTGCAGGGTCACGATTATCTTTTATTGGTAAGTCACTTTACCGATACACAAAGCGGTTATAGTTTATCATTCGGCGGTGGTACCGGTGTAATCACCGATCCGCTGCAACCTGCAATCGAAAAAAGCTGGGCCGGTTGCGGAGGTGTTACGGTATCCCTGAAAATGAACAAGAAAATGAAATGCAGCAGCCTGGCAACAGATGCCAGCGATTTTATTTTATCGCCCGCTGCAGCCAGCATTGTATCGGCTATGGCTGAGGGTTGCAGTAATAGTTTCGATATGGATTCCGTGGTATTAACCATGAGTAATGCCCTGCCGCCCGGCAATTATACCATCACTGCAAAAAACGGTAGTGATGGCAATACGTTACTCGATAACTGCAATAACAGCTTACCGGCCGGCAATGCTATTAACTTTACCGTTTTTCCAATACAGCCTACACCCATGGATAGTATTAAACCCGTTGGCTGCGCACCCGATAAATTACAACTCGTATTTCGCAAACCGATGAACTGCAGTTCCATTGCTGCCAACGGCAGTGATTTTACAGTAACAGGACCTACGCCGGTAACCGTAACCGGCGCTTCGGGAAATTGTGTAAAAGGAGTAACCTCTGTTATCATCGTACAGTTATCGGCGCCTATTCAAACTGCCGGTAATTACCAGATACATTTGAAAACCGGTGACGATGGCAACACTGTTATTGACGAATGCGGCCAGCAAACGCCTGCCGCTTCACTGCCCTTTAGTACAAGCGACACTGTCAATGCCAATTTTATCTATGATATTTTGTTTGGTTGCCGGTTCGATACAGTGAATTGCTTTCATCCTGGTGGCAATGGTGTAAATCAATGGACCTGGAAGGTTGATAATGTAAATGCCAGCACGCTTCAAAACCCTTCATTTGTTTTTTCGGTTTTCGGCCCTAAACAGGTTCAATTGACAGTATCAAATGGGGTATGTACCGACACCTCGGCAGAAACGGTATTACTCGATAATGAATTACGCGCCCGCTTCGGATATCCCGATGTTTTGTGCCCCGAAGATAAAGCCATTTTTACCGATAGCAGTATTGGCAAAATTGTGTCATGGAACTGGGATTTTGGCAACGGGTCAACCAGCTCATTACAAAATCCTTTGCCCGAAACTTATCCCCTTATTACCACTAAGCCTTCGAAATTGTATCCCGTTCAACTCATCGTTGAAAATAACTTACAGTGTTTTGATACCATAGTACATAAAGTGAAAGTTGTGTACAGTTGTTACATTACCGTTCCCAATGCATTTACACCAAACGGCGATGGAAAAAATGACCTTTTATACCCGCTGAATGCCTGGAAGGCGGCCAACCTTGAATTCTTTATTTACAATCGCTACGGACAAGTGGTTTTCCGCACTACAGACTGGACTAAAAAATGGGACGGCACCATTAATGGCGCCCTTCAGGGTACCGGCGTATTTGTTTGGTCATTGCGCTATACCGACCGCGATACAAGGCAGCAATTTTTTAAGCGGGGCACAACGGTATTAATCAGGTAGTTATTGTATGCAGGCAAAAAAATGATTTTTATCGTAAATTTTCGCTTGTTTAAACTTCAAATTGAACGGGTTGGAACTCTATTTTCTATTAAATCATTCATGAATTTCCTTTTTGCTTGCAGTGGTGAACCAAAGTTCTTATCTTCCGCAGAAAAAATTTGTTTCCCGTGTATGTAATTACCCAGGCTTGCCGGGCGTTATAGTAGAAGTATAGCAACGATGGCTTTAATGCCGGAACCGAACAAACCACAAAAATGACAAAACTGAAACTCCTTTTCCTCATTCCCATTGCATTATCCATAACCGCCAGAGCCCAGAATACCGACTCGCTGATTGGCAAATGGAAATATTATGATGTATATGATAAAAGAGGATTGGATTCGGCAACATTAAAAATTGTAAAGGAGTATTTTGGAGAAATGACCCTTTATTTTAAAGCCAACAGGCATTACAAATCATTTTTAATGAATAACTGTGATGAAGGTAACTGGAATTTTAACGAAGCAACCAAAAAGGTCAGGTTAACTTCAAACAAGGGTCATTCAAGCGAAAACCAGATCATTGAGTTGAAGAACGACAGGCTGGTATTAACCATGGGCGAAGGATCATTTATATTAACCAGAACAACTATTAATGATAATGATAATATAGAAGCGGTTCTCCCCAATATTAAAACAGTTAGCGCCACAAAAACACAGATCAGTAAAAAGTGGTTTTTAACCCGGCGCGAAGTGCCTGGCAGAACAGAAGCGCAATTAAAAATGGCCAGTAAATTAATCAGAGGCGCTTACGCTCATTTCAAAAGCAATGGCGTTTATGAAGCTCAGTCGTTGAAACAAACAGAAAGCGGTAAATGGGTATTTGGGCCCGATAACCGGTCGATTATCGTAACCATCGATAGCCAGCAAAGAATATGGAACATAAAACGCATCAGCCCCACCGAGCTTGTTTTAATAAGCGGTTACAGCGATGAGGTTTGGAAGTTCTCGACAAAATTATTGTAATAATTGCCCTAAAATAACATGCTGTGAAACCACCTGAACAAGGTGGTTTTGTTTTTTTAGCCTTACCATATCTTTAAAGGGCATTCCACTTTTTCCAAACTCCCGGCCAGCCTGCGCCATAAACCGATATACGATAACGATAACTCAAAGCCTCCTCTGAATTGCGAAGCAGTTGTTAGTTTGCTGATGTTAATATCATAGCTGAAGCCAATGCCCAAATTATGCGTGTATAATTTTAAAATGGGAATGAATGCATCTTTCCAGCGGTAAGCAGCACCTACGGCTACTGATAACGCGGCATCTTCATCGCTTTCATCAAAACTATGCGTGTACAGTCCCCCACCCTGCAGCATGCGGTTGCCACCCTGCATAAAATAATCGGCATACACAACCAGTTTATCAGCATTATTAATATAAGCCGAAAGACCGCCATTGACCACATACTTTTTATTCAGATGCACATCAAAGTCTTTCGTAAACGCCACCTTGGGTTCAGTAGCATGAAATAAACCTGCCCCCATATATACATTAACGTTGTTGGTTATGCTGGTTTTAAAACTTACCCCAAAGCCGGCATCGAGGAAAGTAAAGTTTGTAGCATTAAACTGCTGACGCGTTGGGTTCGATGTAGTGAACTCGCCATTTACAAACTGATCGTCGAATTGCAGTTTGGATGCATCAAACCGTTGGTTTACCGGTCCGGCCATAAACGCAAACGATAAAAAGGTTGTTTTATCTTCATTCAACAACTTGTGATAGTTGATCACCGGCAATATCTGTGTTCGCTGCAGTTTTGAATCACCGGCCACATCGTTGGTAACCTGTAAACCGGCGGTAATAAAATCACCGGTCGTTACGCCACGCATTAATTTCATTTCGCCGCTAAGGGCCATCGTACGGTAAGGCACCGTTACACTCTGCCATTGATTACGATAAGCCGCCGATAACCTGAAATTGCCATTAAAAATTCCCGCAAGTGCGGGGTTGCGCAATAAAGGAAATTCATAAAACTGCGAAAAGTGAATGTCCTGGGCCTGTATGGCATTAGCGTAAAAAAGCAGCTGCAGTAACAAATACCGAAGTAAAAATCGTTTCATGGTACAATGATTTATCTTAACAGGGTGATGTTACCTTTATAAGTGTTTATCAAATCATTTTCACAAACTACTTCGACTGTATACACATATACCTCAGCAGGGCCTGTAATGCCTTTTATTTTTCCATCCCATCCAAATAAGGGATCATTCGGGGGAAAATTTGTTTTTTCAAAAACCAGTTGTCCCCAGCGTGAGAAGATCCTGAATGAGCGAACAACGGAAATTCCTTTTGCCCTAACTATTATCACATCATTCAGTCCATCGCCGTCGGGAGTAAAGGCATTGGGTATAAAAACCTGCGATCCGCTACAAAAGGTTTTTATGTTCATTGAATCAGCCGCAATGCAGCCAAACTCGTTTTGTACGGTAGCCCGGTAAGTGATATTTCTTTTTACTTCGGCCGTTGGTGTAGGACAATCGGTACAGCTTAGGTAATCGGGCGGCGACCATCGCCACGAAACAATATTGGTATCAGGCGTTTCGGCCTTTAATGATTGCGTGCTGCCGGTTGGCAATGTTAAATCGGGCCCCAGTTTTATACGGGGTTTTGGATTAACTGTTATTTTCACCATACCGGTATCGGTAAAGCACTGGTGCCCGTCGAACCCCACCACCTGGTAAGTAGTAGTAACAGATGGATAAGCAACCGGATTAGCGATGTTGTTACGATTTAACGCTCCTGAAGGCGACCATGCATACAAAACAGCGGTTCCTGATGCCTGTAAGGAAACAGACTGCCCTTCACAAATGGTTTGATCGGGCGACACAGCCACCGCTATCGGCTGAAACACGGTTAAATTAACGGTGTCTTTCGCCTCGCACCCGCTTTCGATGCTGGTAACTGTTACCACATAAGAGGCCGGTTTGGGAGGTGTTGATACAGGCATCGCTACCGATGTATCTGATAAAAATTCGGGAGGTCCCCACGTATACGTAAACCTGTTATCGGCCGGCGTTCCTATTGTAATGGGCTTATCAGGACAAACCACCGTATCGGGACCGGCATTGGCTATCGGTAAAATGGGATATATTTCTGCATGCAATGTATCGCTGCATCCAAAACCGTTGAAGGGAATTACCACCACATGAATATTATGAATAACCGGTGTTGGGTTCAGCACCAGATTTTCGCCGGTGCCGAGCATCGTACGAAAATTATCATCATACCAGTAATATTCCTGAAACCCAGGCGGACCGGTAAATGTAGCTGTATTTATTTTGCACTGGTATTCGGCTCCTGCCGTTGCATCGCAATCACCCAGATCAACATACGCATATCCCCAATGCCCACCTTGTGTACAATCGGCCGTAATGAACTCAAGTTGCAGTGTTTTGCCGGCATAAGCGCCGAGGTTGATAAATGCCGATGACCAGTTCTTATACTTAACAGAACCATCGACAGAAGAAGTTTGAAACCCTGGCAAAGCAGCAGTGGCAATATATTCGTTCGAAGCACAGGGCAAATATTTATTGGTTTCAAGGTCAAGCATACGGGCAATAAACCGTGGTTGTTCATCTGCCACGTGACCGGGGTCCTGAAATACTACGGCATACCGGTATGTAAAGGAAAAATCAGGGGAATTGGCAGGAACTGTAATGCGGTAGGTTATTCGTTCGGCTTCCGCCCCATTGATATCATTGCCCAGCCTCAGTGCATATCCGCTTCCATCGGGCGGATTTATCGGAAATAATCCGTAAGGATCAACGCCCGATGTGGCGGTACGTGCATACAGGGTATGCCTATCCCTTATTGGCGGCGAGGGCGAAACAATGATTTCGTTTTTATTTGTAGCACGGGTATAACCGGTATCGCATTGCCAGTTTACTAAAGTGCCCTCTTCAAACCCAATATTGGCCGGACATGTACCAGCCATTATACGAAAGTTATTACCGGCGGTTTGCGCAAAGTGAGAAGCGTTGCTTACATTATTAAACTGGCCCGCGGCATCATAAAGCAGTAACAGCGAAAATAAAATGGTGTAGATCAGTTTCATAGGCTAACGGTTAGCCGGAATGCGTGATCCATTACGCCGTTGGGCGGGGTACTATAAATTACATGCAATTCATGTTTACTGGCGGTTTATGCGGCGAAGGAAATTATTTCATGGGTCAGCATTCCCTTTAAAAAAATTAAAGGTTCATTATACTACTCATAGCAAAACAAATACTGTGCAACAAAGTAAGGGAGCAAATAAATTATCTGGGTATTTCGATAGCTATTTATACACATGATAAATGATGGGCATATATGCCTGAAGCAGGAAGTACGAAGTAAGAAGAGATTAATAAATAATAATGTCCTTATCATCGAATACAATTTTTTTGAACGGATCATCGAGGAACATCTTTATTATAGCATCGCCTTCCTTTCCGCCTAAAACCATATGCGATCGGTTGGTAAATAATATACGCTGACTGTTGGGCATATAGTGATGTATCATATCTATATACAACGGTCTGCAGGCCGGGTCAAATGCTCCATCAGCCAGCAAGGCAGGCTTATCTGAATAAAAAGGTTGTTTTGTTTTCAGTTGTATGGGCGGCACATTCAGGCAATCGCACATTGCCTTATACACATCATTAATGTGATATCCCTGCATCCAGGGATATACGGTATTAACCTGTTTTACAATATTTTCATCGTGATAAGCTGTTTGATCGGCACAATACACAGACATTCGCATGCCCGTGGGTGCAGCTCCATTGAATACATCGTCGAGTATTTCTTTTATATACACCTCGTGTCGTCCGTTTATGAGCTCGTTTATAATATAGGGGGCATCTTTAATACGGGAACCGTTTGAAATGGCATTTACGATCACCGTCAGCAGCTCATTGCGGTTATATTGAATACGCAGAGTGTCGGTCTTTCCTTTTTCAACATAAGGCATGTAAAACACCTTATCTTTTATTGCAGTAAAATAGGTCTGAAACCTTTGTTTTAAATTTCCATATACTTCCCGGTTAGCCGAATCTGTTGCACAATGCCTGAACAATATAGTCAGGGCTTCATTAAAATTGGCCGGTTCATCCTCATCAATGGGGATAAAAGTAGGGAGCGGTGAGTCGAGTATTAACGTCCTGATGCGGACCGGATCTTTTTGCAAAACCGCCATCATCAATCCGCCGCTGTAAGAACCCCCAAAAAGATTTACCGAATCAATTTGCAGCGCCATTAACAGGTCGTGAATATCAGCAACCGTTTCATCGGTATTGTAACCCGACAAATCGATGTTCCGGGCCTCAAGGCTTTTTTTATAACGCTTCACCCCTTCTATCATCATGCTGTCTTTGTTTAGGTTTTTCCGGTACGATTCCTGAATGGCTTCTGTTAAAGCGGGCGCCCATAAATTGGGAATTGCATAGTGGGTGCCACGTTGTTCAAAAGCAATACAGTCCCTGTCGGTTATAATCGACCGTTTAGGAACACCCCTGACCCAGCCCAACGAGCTGCCGCCGGGCCCTCCTGCGGTAAACAATACCGGATCATTATGCTTTTGAAGGTTATTACTTTTAACAATAATAAATGGCAGCTTTATGGATTTACCGTTGTTTTTGGTCCTGTTTTCGGGAACGATCAAATACCCGCATCGGGTTTTATAATTACTGTCGACCTTCACAGCGCATTCACAGGGCTCTAACACAGGGGTATACCGTTGCTGCGCATGGGCAGATTGTAAAAAATCAATAACACCAATAAACAGAATATAGCAGATTTTCATGGCCTGTATTTACAGCAAATCTATCAAGGCAGTGAAAATAAATATTTGTAAAAAACGGACATTTTTATAAACGCTGGTCAGTTAGTTTCTTTCCGGTAAACCGGGTCACTTCTTTGTAAAAATGGCTCATGTCGTAATAACCGTAATTATCGGGAGCAAAACTCTTTTTATTGAGCACCAGGGCGGTTAAGGCAGTACGTGCCCTGAGAATGGAAAAATAATCTTTGGGACTAATGCCAATTACGCGGTTAAAATACCGGTTAATGGTTTTAGACGAAGTGAACAGGCGGTCCGATAGTTCATTTACGTTATATTGAAAACTACCTGCCTCATAACAGGCTATGGTATCCTTCACGAACTGTATATAATGATCCTGTTGCTTATTTCTGTTTAAACAACCTGCAAAGAATTGCTGCAACAACTGCACTCTGTTTTCAAAGCTGTCAGCGCTTCGTATGCGTTGAATAAGCGCGGGAGAAAGTACCTCATTGGCATCAACTACCTGGTTGATCATTTTTGCCTGATTCAGCGCTAATAACGTTTCGAGCCCGCCCGGGAAAAACTTGATCGTGAAAATATAATCACCAGGCAGGTTATGTCTTTCAACCGTGCCATCGCGTATAATAAGAATATCCTTTCCGTTTGGGATTGTATAACCGGTATTGCCCATGGTAAGGTGATAGGCTGAACCCAGGTTGATCCAGATAGTAGGCGTATAGCTTGCAAACATTTTTACGGTAAAACGATCGTTGCCTATATGAGCATGGGTGGCTTCGGCAGATGATTCGGAAAAAAATTCAATATAATCCGCCAGCTCTTCACAGGGCAGTGTGAACCGGTATATGCTGCGGATGTTATCAAAAATTTCGGTCATTGATTAAATATACAACTCATATTTATAAAACTTCACATCAACAGCCATTACCGGAAATGCTGCGGGTAATTCGGTCACCGGCACTTCCTGAAAATTATTCTTTTCATAAAAACGATGGGCTGCCAAAAATTTTTCGGTGGTACCAAGATAAATTGCAACAAATTCTTTTTGTTTGGCCCATGCCAGCAGCGTATCGAGTAAAGCCTGACCTACTCCATGTTCTTTTCCCCGGAAATCGGCCTTTACAAACATTTTTCTCAGCGCACCGCGGTTATTGCCAATGTCTAATAATGCAATGGAGCCAACCACTGTAGTACCGGCGATGGCTACCCAAAAATCGCCTTGCTTGTTTTGATAAAAACCGGGGATATCCTGCAGGTCGGGCTGTTCATCGGTTGTTATGGCTACATTAAACTCATTTCGTTGAATATTAACAATTAAATCGAGTACCTGTTGTTTATACAAATCAGAGTAGCTTTCTATACTTATGTTCATAATCATAAATATACTCCAATTGATAATGGCAACAAGCAATCAGGGCTGCCGTTTGTCATTCAAGCGGCGGCTCAACATATTTCTCATTGGCCGGCTCCAGATGATACCGCATGATCATGCGGGCGCAGGTATTCCATCTTAATATAGCATCATCATTGCCCGGCGGACGAACGGCTTCGGCCTTTTCAAAATAGTCCATGGCCTCATTCAGCCATTCATAAACAGCATATTGACTGCCGGCCATTCGGCGATTAAAAATGGCGAGGCCTTCGCGCTCACTGATAATACCCGCATAATAATTTTTTTCATATTCACTTTTCAGGTGATGTAACAATTCACGCGCCCGGCTTACATCACCTGTAGCAGACGTATTAAACTGATCTGTTATTGCCAAAAGCAAAGTCGTAATCGCCGGGGAATTTTTGGGATCGGTTTCGAGGATGTCGAGACAGATGCTTTCGGCCATTGCAGGTTCATTAAGCACTCTGTAACGCTCTGCTTTTTCAAGAGCCCCCTGAATGCTTTCTCTGGAGATACGTTTAAGTTGATGCATAGTTGATGAGTTGAGAAGTTAAAAAGTTGTCGTTTAGTTAAGACATTTCTCACCACATAGGCACATAGAAAACATAGGTTTTCACATAGGATACATCTATGTGGTTTTCTATGTGCCCTATGTGCCTATGTGGTGCAAATAACTGAGGCTGGCTAAACTAAACGGCATTGATTGCCTACTGCCCGGTGCCTTTTGCCTTGCCTATGAACCACCGGAACAATCTCTTCAAAGGATCATAAAACCTATCGGCCACCCGTTCCTTCAGCGGAATGATGGCATTGTTGGTAATAGTAATTTCTTCGGGACAAACTTTTGTGCAACATTTGGTGATATTACAATACCCGATGCCATTGGCGTTTTTTAAATCCGGCATACGGTCTTCAATATCCAGCGGATGCATTTCGAGTGCAGCCACATGCACCAAAAGCCGTGGCCCTATAAACTGATCATACAACTGATGTTCGCGCAATACATGACATACATCCTGGCATAAAAAACATTCAATGCATTTACGAAATTCCTGCACCCGGTCAATATCCTGTTGTAACATGCGCCAGGTACCATCTGTGGCATCGGGTTCACGAGGTTTAAATTTTTTAATTTTCTTCTTTACAACAAAATTCCACGAAACATCTGTTACCAGGTCTTTGATCAATGGAAATGCCTTCAACGGCTGCAATAGCACAGGTTTATCCAAAGCCAGCTCGCTCAGGCGCGTCATACACATCAATTTCGGTATGCCATTGATTTCTGCCGAACACGAGCCGCATTTGCCGGCCTTGCAGTTCCATCGCACGGCCAGGTCGTTGGCATATGCAGCCTGTATCTGATGTACTGCATCGAGCACCACCATGCCTTCGGTAATTTCAGCAGAATATGTTTCGAACTTTCCACCCGAAGCATCACCACGCCAAATATGAAATGTCGCTGTTGCCATAAAAAATAAAAAACCAAAAATCAAAAAACAAGAACCCAAAAAACAAGAAACAATGAACTAAGAACCTTCTTCAATTACCTGCTTAAGATCAGTTCGAATATCGCTCAGGGGCATACGCTTCACCTGCATCTGCCCATCTTCTCCTTTAACAACAATAAGATTACAGTTACCTGTTTTTTCATCTTTCTGCGGATAATCTTCGCGAAAGTGTGCCCCACGGCTTTCTTTTCTTTCTATAGCCGCCCTGGTAATGGCCTCTGATACGGTTAACAGATTATGCAGGTCCAATGCGGTATGCCATCCGTTATTATATTCCCTGTTACCCATTACCCTTAAATTCTTACAGCGTTCATGCAGTATTTTCAATTCATTCATCGCCTTCAATAACTCCTGTTCATTGCGAACTATGCCTACAAGGTTCTGCATTACATCCTGCAGATCGTATTGCACCTGAAAAGGATTTTCTCCCTCTGTTTGTTCAAAAGGCGTCAATACTGCTTTGGCAATTTTTTTTACTTCCTGTTTATTAATAATGCCGGGTGCATTTTCTTTCGCAAACTTTGCTGCATATTCACCTGCACGTTTTCCAAATACCAGCAGGTCAGAAAGAGAGTTACCACCAAGTCGATTTGCACCGTGTAAGCCTGCTGCAGCTTCTCCTGCAGCAAAAAGACCAGGGACTGTTGACATTTGTGTATC
>Ga0114129_10005537_pt1 | contig 17864 bp, 14 predicted proteins | sample RhiMetdeltSRZDD1_FD_80071 | JGI IMG/M metagenome (GOLD analysis project Ga0114129, IMG submission 80071) | Populus rhizosphere microbial communities from Tennessee, USA - Rhizosphere MetaG P. deltoides SRZDD1 (version 2) (version 2) | ecosystem: Host-associated > Plants > Roots > Rhizosphere >...
GTAGTACTCGAAGTCGTGCGTGTCACCAGCCATGGCGATCGTGACGCCGCGCCAAAGGAGCAGATCCCGGAGGCTTGCAAACTGCGCATCACCTTCGGTGACGTCATGCCCGCCGGCATAGAACGGGTGACCGACGATCGCCATCGTGAATTTGCCGGCCGCGCGATCGAGCGCGCCGTTCAGCCAGGCGGCCTGCTCGGCGTCGATGGTGCGGAGAACACCGGTGTCGATCGCGAGGAGCGCAAAGCGATCGGTCTGGAACTCGAAAAAGGGTGCGCGCTGGAATCCCGTGGGAACACCGTACGCCTGACGAAGACGGTCGGCTTCATGAATCAGATCTTCAATCCGGCCAGCGGTCGTACTGGTCACGCGAAGGTCCGCCTCGGCCCGGGCGCGTATGCTCGCGCGCGCAGCGTCGGGCTGCAGAAACGTCGCCGCGAAACCTTCGAGCGCATCGTACCAGTCATGGTTACCGGGGATCGCATAGACAGGCTTCGTGACGCCTTTGAACGGCAGCCAGAACTTCGCCTCGTAGTCCTTCATCGCGCCGGTCGGATACACGACGTCGGACGAAATGACGACGAAACGCACTTGTGGCTCGTTTGCAACCGACAGGAGCACATCGCGGAGAACATGCTGAGACGCATCTCCCTCCCCCGTGTCGCCGATGACGATAAAGGAGAAATCTCCCTGATCGACGCCAGGAGGCTCGACGGCAAACGGCAAGGGCGCTGTGCGGGTGCCGTCGGACAGGACCGCGCGCACCATCGCAGCTCGCCACTCGTCGGTGCGAGATTCCGCCCAGGAGTTCCACATCCCTGCGGCCCAGTTCTCAGTGTCGAAGTACCAGCTCATGCCCCACACGGGAACGGTCGCCGCGAGGATCGCGGCAACCGGAAGGCCGCTCTGAAGCGCGTGGTTGAGCGCGGCCGGAATCGAGAACCGCGCCGCGCGCATCCGGATCGCAAACGAGAGCCGCCACCGAAGCCACGCGCCTGTCACGCGCGAGATCCAGCTCGCAGGTGAAGATCGGATCTCGCGAAGATACGCATCCCACACGCGCCGTTCGATCCAGCGTGTTGGGCCGCGCCACATGAGGTATGCGGGATTCATCACGAACAACCCGAAGAGCACGGCGATCAGCATGTCGCCGAGGACGGCGACGCCTGGCGAGACGAGGCCGAGGAATGTAAAGTCGGTACTCATGCGCCCGACGTGAATAGCAAACAGCGTCGCAATGAACGCGAACGTCCAGCCGCGATCGCTTAGCGCGCGCGATCCCTCGGCAGCGCTGACGTCAGCCGCAAGGGCAACGGCCTCGGGTTCATCGGCGAGTCCGAGCTCGCTGACGACACTTTCGTCGGCGTCGCTCGTCGTGAGAATGGGCGCGGTTCGAATGTTCCAGGCGATGCCGAAGATTCTGAGCGCGCCGGCCATCGCCACGACCCACGTCAGTGCCGCGCCGCGCGCCAGGATCAACAGCAACAGGACGGCAAGGTTGCCCAGGGTGGCGAGCGCCTTCCATGCCCGGTCCGCGCGATCCGTAGTCCGCCCGATGCTGGTCGCATAGCGGACCGCGTCGACCGCAAACCATCCAGCCACCAGCAATCGAAGCGCCTGAGCCGCGACCAGCGGCGCATTGATCAGGAAGAGCGCAATCATCAGGCTGATGAGAGCGCCGACAGTCGCCTGGCGGCGCGCGGCTGCCGTCGACCGTCGAAGAGCGTGCAGGATCTCGATGCCCGCTGCAAACGCCAGCAGCCACCCGACGCGTGACGGCGGAGACTCTGTGCGGGTGAAAGGCGTCGCGAGCGCGAGGGCCCCCAGTCCAAGCGTCACGACCGCCAGGCCAGTGATCGGAGCTTTGAGTCTCAGCAAGACGACGACGGACTGAGCAATTCCGGGTCCAAGGTCGGACTCGGACGAGTCCCGTCGAGCGATGCATTCTCCGGCTCCGGCAAACAACCAACCTCCGGCCGGTTGGAGATTGTCCGATTCGCCGTGGGTCGAAAAACCCACCCTACCACGCCCGATCTCTTGATTCTCGCGTTGGACGGCATAATTAGCGCCCCGGCGTGCTTTCGCGACAGCGGTACGGCTCTTGCGCTAAAGAAGACACTTCCAGTTCAGGAGAGGTACAGCCATGTCCAAATCTTTCGCGTTCGCCGCGCTGCTCGCGGCGCTGCCCGCCGTGGCGTTCGCCGGGCCTCAGAGTCAGAGCCAGGGCGACAAGACGGTGACCAAACAGAACCAGGTGACGGCGACCGCGACCATCAAGGCCATCGACCCAGCCAAACGATCGGTGACGCTGCGCGCGGAGAACGGCGATGAAGACACCTTCACCGTTGGTCCCGACGTCACGCGCTTCGACCAGCTCAAGGTCGGCGACACAATCAAGGCGACCTACTACGAATCGCTCGTCTTTCAGGTCCGGAAGCCTGGCGCCGCTGCCGCAACGTCTGGCGCCGTCGCCGCTGGCGGACGGCTCAAAGATGTGCCCGGCGGGGTAGTGGGGACGCAGGAGACGACGACCGTGACGGTCAAAGCGGTCGACATGAACGTGCCGTCAATCACGGTCGTCACTGCTGATGGCCGGACGCTGACCAGGAAGATCGCCGAGAAGAAGAATCTGGAGGGCGTCAGTCCCGGCGACCGCATCGACATCACCTACACGCAGGGTCTGGTCGTTTCCGCCGAACCAGCAAAGAAGTAGACGCGCTGCCGCCGTGACATCGCATCAGGGAGGAGGGCCCATGGTCCCAATGACGCCGCGTGGTTGGCGACGAGCACCGTTACGCACGGTTGCTGCCCTCCTCGGACTTCTCGTTGTGCTCTTTCCACCGCGCCTCGGCGCACAGAAACCGGCGCCCGCATCTCCGGATGCGCTGGATCGATGGAACCAGTCGGTCGATGCACTGACCCGGAAGGTGTGGCCAAGCGTCGTTCAGATTCTGGTCACAGGGTATGGCGCGCGCGAAGACGGCGCCCGGGGCGACGTCAGCGCGGTCGTGACTCGACAGCGATCAGTCGGCTCGGGATTCGTGATCGACCCCGAGGGCTACATCCTGACGAACGCGCACGTGGTGAGCGGTGCACAGCGCGTCCAGATCGTCCTGCCGCCCGTGGACGCAGAGGGCGCGATCGCGACCGCGTTGTCAGGGAGAACACCCATCGTCCCTGCACGCATCGTGGGCATGACGACGGAGATCGACCTCGCCGTCCTGAAAGTCGACGGCATGAAGCTGCCGGCGCTGCCTTTGGCCAGCTACAAGCAGCTGCGGCAAGGGGAAACCGTTTTCGCATTCGGAAGCCCGAGTGGATTGCGCAATACGTTGACGCATGGGCTCGTCTCCGCCGTCGCACGGCAGACCGATCCCGATTCGTCGCTCATCTACATTCAGACCGACGCACCGATCAATCCCGGGAATTCCGGTGGACCGCTGGTCAACGTTCGCGGCGAAGTCGTCGGCGTCAACACCTTCATCCTGTCGCAGTCGGGAGGCAACGACGGGCTGGGATTCGCGATTCCATCCGCGACGGCGCGGACTGTCTTCCGCCAGCTGAAACAGTTCGGCCAGCTTCGCCGCCAGGAGGTAGGCATGAGCATGCAGACGATCACTCCTGTGATGGCTGCATCGCTCGGCCTGGCGCGTGACTTCGGCGTAATCGTCTCCGACGTGTGGCCTGGCGGTCCGGCGGAGGCAGCCGGCCTGAAGGTCGGCGACGTCCTGCTCTCCGTGGATGGCCAGCCGGTCGAGAACCTGCCGTCGGTGAACTACTTCTTCCGCCTCCGCGACTCCACGGAGCCGGTGCAGATAGTCGCGCTCAGAGGTACGACCGAGCACACTCTTCGAGTCGCGGCCGTCGAAGAGAAGAGCCAGTTCGATTCCGTGTCGTCGCTGGCCGATCCTGAGAGGAACCTGGTACCCGAGCTCGGCATCCTGGGCGTTGAAATCGACTCGAACATTGCGGCAGTCGCGACCGGGCTCCGGGATCCCTACGGCATCATCGTCGTTGCTCGCGCGTCGGGCGCTGGCGGCGAGGTGCCGCTCCAACCACGTGACATCATCCGCAGCCTGAACAATCGACAGGTGTCCACGCTGGCAAATCTCAGAGAGCTGCTGCAGGCCGTCAAGCCGGGCACGCCGGTGACGCTGCAGGTTCAGCGCGAAGGTCGCCTCATGTACGTGTCGTTCACGCTCGAGTGAGGAGGCGTCGCAGACCGGGTTACGGGAAATCGAAACCGACTGACGAACGCCACCATCCGCAGGAATTCGTTGCGCATCAACGGTGCCCCATATTCGAGCTCGACGAACGCCAGCTTTTCTCCTCGGAAGTGCCCCTCGGCATAGCCGCGTCCCGACCGGCCATAGGAGTCGCCGGCGGTCGAAGGCAGATCGAAGTACGGCGCGACGCCGTCTACCACGAGATCGGCATACGTCCAGACCGCGAGCTTGTAACGGCGATCCGATGACAACGGCGCGTACGCACCCACATCCACGTTCACCTTCTGCCAGCTCGAGTCTCCTCCGAAGAAGCCGTCAATCAGTGCGCGGTAGCTGGCGCGAGCGAGCCAGCCGCGGCTCGGATTGATGAAGCTGTCGCGACTGTCCCAGATGACCTCGACGCTTGGACCTGCGGATATCTGGGTGTCGAGTGGCAGCTGGTTGGCGACGCTGTACTGGTAAGTCGCCAGCTTCGGTCGTCTGCTCAGCCGCGGCCGCCGCCGGCTGCGGCACCTCTGGCGTTGCCACGTACGCCTTGGCGGTCTGTGCCGTCGCCTGCGGTGCGGCGATGAGAAGGGCCGCGAACGGATAGCGCACCCAGTGGCCAGTCCCACACACACCCTTCGGGCGCGGCAGGTCTCTGTAGCACTCCTCGTCCTACTCGTCTATTGCCTCGCCGCCATTAACGGTGAACGCCATACTGCTCGAATCGTACGAGGCGGACTTCCCGTACCGCCACGCCGCCGGCGCACTCGTCAACATCGACCACCGACTCACTGATCGGGGGGACATGCGCCGAGTCGTTTTGGACGCCGACGCAGACGGCGAGCGGCCATATCCAACGACGCATCTCGATGTCGTTGCGCAGTTCCCCTGCGCCTCGCAAGCTTCTGTCTCAAATGCGGGGAGGCATGGTGTTCGTGCGCAACTGGGTGGACGCCGTCGGTCCATCGCCGATCAACCAGAAGGTGCAGTCGGTCGTGATCGGCGCTGGCGGGGTGTTCCGGCCGCCTGCGCGCCTCGGCGTGCAGATCTTCGGGGCGCAGTATGCCGTTGCGCTCGGCGACCTGAACACGGCCGGCGGCGACATCCAGGACATCATGGGCAACTTGTGGTCGGTCGGGATCGCCCTTGTGATGGTAACCCAGGCGCTCACAGTGGATGAATTCACGTGCGAGAAGGTCTCGCGAGTCGGGCTGCTACTTCTCCATTGGCACCAGCACCTTCACAGATTCCGTCAACCTCGTGCTCACCGTCGTGCCGGCGGGCAGCTCGACTTCCTTGCCCTTGGTCGCCAGCACAGCGCCTGCGCCGCCGACGCCCGCACCAATTGCAGCACCCGATCCGCCTCCCGCGATGCCGCCGATCACCGCGCCGGCGCCTGCGCCGACCGCGCCCTTCTTCACGTCGCTCTTCGTGCTCGCCGCAGCTTCGCGCGTGACGCGCGCGGTTTGAATTCTGTGGCTCTCCCCACGCACGTTGATTCGGTCGAATCGAAACGCGACCGTGGCCTTTCCCTTCACCCGTCCCGACTCCTTCGCGTCGATGATCGATCCGGTCAGCTCAGACCCCGCGGGGACGATGGTCGTCCCGGAGACGACGATCGGCTTGGCAAGCTTCCCTCTGACTTGATCCTCGACTTTGCTCTTGTCCGACGCGACGGGGGTTTCGAGCGTCACTGAGATCGGTGTCTCCGCAGGTATCGTCACCTCGCGAAACTTCGGCGCTGGCGGAGCACTCGGCTCCGGCACGGGTCCGGCCGCTGCAGACCGTGACTGCGGGGCGGCCGGCGGCGGCTGTGCCGCGGCCGTGGCAGAGGCGGGGCCCTGCGCGCTTTGCGGTCGCGCCTGAGCTGGCGCCTCGGTTGCTGCAGCTCCGGAAGCGCCAGGCTGGGCACCGCCAGATGCGGGCGGGGTTGCGGCCGGCGGTGCAGAGGCTTCGGGTGCTTTATCTGCGGCGCCGGACTGCGGCGCGCCGGGACGAGAACAGGCTGCTGTGAGAGCAGACGCAACAGCCAGAACGAGAATTGACCTGAACATGTTCAACCTCGCTACAGGCTAAGGCCGGACCCGCCTGCGCGGGTCCGGCCTTAGCGAGTTAGGTCCGCTGAAGCCGGACACTACGACATTCGGCGTCGACGAAGCGACGTGAGCGTCACGCCAATCGCCAGCGAGACGAAGCCGATGAGGCCGGCGAGAGGCAACTCGCTGGCAGTCTTTGGAAGTTTCTTTGGTGCGGGAGCCGCAGGCGCCGCCGGTGCAGCGGCTCCAGTGCCTGTCGCTCTTCCCGATGCGGGCGGCGTGGCTGCTGCTCCTGACGTCGCCGCGGCCTTCTCGGGACTGCCGGAGGCGATGCTCGCATCGACTTGCCGTTTGGTCATGATCTGCGGTGGCTTCGAGGTGATGATCGTCGCCGCCAACTGATCGCCAGCGTGAAGATCCGCGAGCTGGACAGGTTTTCCGCCCTTCATGATCTTGACGCCGCGCTTGTCCACCTCGCCCTGCGTGAAACTCTTGAACCCCTCCGGTGTGCGCACGATGATGGTCGAGCCCACGACCTGCTGCACCGTGCCGTTTTTCACCTCGGTCACCGTCACCGGCGTCACGGTCGTGGTAGTCGTAATCGTAGCCGTCCCCGACATTCCAGGTTTCAGCTCGTGTACCGACATCTGTTGCCCGTTGACGGTGAACCGGAAGTCCTCGGGCACCGTGATCTCCCTCGTCCCTTCGGGCAGCCGGACCACGAGCTGGTTGCCGTCCACGGCAATGACAGTGAACTTCTTGGTCTCTGCCTTTGTTGAGGATTGCTGCGCCGACGCGACACCAACGCTCAGGCTGAGCAAGCTGGCCGTGAGGACGGCCACGAACCGAATGACTTTACGCCGCATTGGACGTCTCCTTTCGCTCCCGTCGATGAGAGGTCGTTGCTTCTCTGACACCACTGCGCGTGCTACCGTGAGCCCCCTGCACGGGTCGGCGACGCACGCACCGCCCGGACGATGAACCGTTGGGGCGCCGACCCGATGAAGTAGAAGGGATAACAGGTAACGAGCGTCATCGAACGCGTGGGCGTCGGATCGAGCACCGAAACGTCGTCGGGTCCGACGATCCACGTTCGCTCGATGCGGTAGAGTTCGGTGCCGCGGAGCGTCTCGAGTTCGATGGCGTCGCCCTGCGCAACATCTTTGAGCCCGCGGAAGAACCCGTCGCGGTGCCCTGCGATTCCGCAATTGCCGTCTGTTCCAGGGCTGGCGGTATCTGCGATATGACCCACGGCGCGGTTCAACGTCCAGTCGTCAGTGCCCTCGAGAACGGGCATTTCGAGTCCGATTCGGAGGATTCGGAGGACCGCAAGCGGCGCTGGTCCCTTGCTGACCAACGTGTCGCGCCAGGCCTGAATGCGTTGTGGAGACCAGAGCGTCAGATCGGGGCGTGCAGCCTCGAGCTGGCTGGCGGCGCGCAGTTCCGCGAAACGAGTCAGCTCCCGCCGCTCCCCGGCAACACCTGAGAAGTAGAGGAATCCGGTGACGGTGAGTGCAGCGATCGCGACAATCCACGCCAGCCGTTCTGCAACGAACGCTATCGCGTGCGGACCCGCGTCCTGACGGCGACCACTATCCATCTTACGGTCGGGGCCTGAGAGCATGAGCGAAACTCTCTGAATGGCGCCCCGAAGATAGCACAAGTTTGCGCGTTCGCTGAGAGCTCTTCGGGAACCTGGTGCAAGGACCGACGGAGCATCGTTATCGCCCGAACGATCCGGCCAGACTCATCGTCCTGCCAGCTCGCGCCATCCTACGAGCAATTCCTCGACGATGGTGGAGGTTTCCTTCCGCAGCCGATCCTCGCGTGTCACGACCGAGGATAGCGCCTCTTTCCGGACGGAGATGAGTTTGCCCGCGCCGAGCTGCACGCCTGAATCGAAGGCGATGTCGGCGAGGTCCTTGACCGACCGGAGATCGCTCAGGTGAACCTCACGATAGGATGGCTCCCAGCTGGAGACCCACCATTCCAGCCAGTGTTCCGCGCGATCGGCGGCGGCGGGGATCAGCAGCGTAGGTCCGACCGCCAGGATGTCGTGCTTCAAGCGACCGAGCTGTCGGGTTCCGTCGATGACGCGAACTGCCAGTGGATTGGTCGGCCCCTCGAGGCAACGGACCCCTTCGAGATTCGTGACCTCTTTTGCCTCGAGGAGCACGTCGTCATCTGGATCGGTCGTAGGCCCCTGCGCGCGGATCAAGACCTTCCTGGTCGCGGCGCTGCCGACGCCCATACGCAGCCACCCGGCACGCGTCACAGCGAAGTACCCTGGCGCAAGATTCGGACGCTCGCGGCGTACCAACCGGTCAAGGTCCTCCATCCCCGCGACGACCGATTTCAATCGTGCCTCGTCCATCGCTTGCATCTGTCTCTCGGCCCACGCGAGGTAAGCCGCGGGCGTGACCGGCGCCTGCTGTCGCAGCTGACGAACGATGTCGGGCTCGGGAGGCCGATAGTCCGGATTGGACAGCCCGCGACGGTACCCCTCGAAAAAGCGGTTCCAAAGCTCGTCACGATCGCGCGTCCAGCCGCGCTGACGCGTTGCGAGATCGATCGAGCCCAGGAACCGAACGATGTCGACAAACGAGGGGCCGCGAGTAGAATCGTCGAAGTCGTCGAGGCCCCACGCATCTTTTGTCAGCACGAATTGCTCGACGTGCGCGTCGCCGTGGAGGCGCACGATCGTCGGATCCGTCACGTCGGCGAAGGCCTCGCAGACGCGCTCGGTCCAGGCGCGATTGATGAACCGAAAATAGGTAAACGGGTCAGCTCGCAGACGATCGATCAGTTCGGCCGACGCGCCCTCCAGAGCCGTCGGATGCGGCCGGAGCTGGCCTCGGGCAGATGGCGGCGCCGGAAGCACGATGCAGAGGGTCGCGAGCACAAGGCCTGCGAACCGGCAGCCCTGTCGAACGCGATACATACTGCAGCTCCTCTTCTACGCCTAGTACGGGAACTCGAGCGGATTGCGTAGCCGGTGAAGCGGTTCAGCGCGAAGGTCGCGCTCATGTACGTGACGTGAGCGCGCGAAACCTTAGCGGTCGACTACTCCGGCAAGCGAACCTGGATGAGGGACACATCAAAAGTACAACCCAAACCCGATTGCCGGACCGTGCAGGGTCGGTTTCACAGTCAGGTCTCTGCCTGCCACGGTATCGGAAACCTTCAGGTGCAGAACGTTGTAGCCGGCCGTGAGACCGAAGTGTCGTACCGGCTTCCAGTCCACGCGGAACTCGGCACCCAGATCGACGTCGGCGCCGACTCCGAAACCGCCGCCGTCGAACGATGCATGCCACTCCACCTTGGGGCCTTCGTGATGCCAGCCAATGCCGACGATGGGATCCCAAACGCCCGGTTTACGGGAAAAGTGTGGCAGGTCACCCAGCGTGATGTCGTATTTCAGGGCGAGCCGCCGCACGCCTCCTGTTACATACAGGTCGGGCGCCACTCTCCGTCCCAGCCTGGCATCGCCGTAAATGAGATCCAGATCGACGACGAGGAAAGGACGATCCGGCCTGTCGCCGCCGAAGCCGGCCCAGATCCCGTAACCCTCGATTCGCCACACGCCGTTGGATGCGGTCACCCCACCGAAGAACGCACCGTCCAACCGGCTGTCAAGGATCTGACCTGATCCGCCTTGATCGCCATCGAAGGGCGGGATGTCGACATCGATGTTGATGCCGAGCGGGACCCAGGCCAGGACCGGGTACACCGTGACCTTCCAGCCTTCGTCGGTGTCTGTGTCTCGAGCAACACTCTGCGCGCGTGCCACCTCAGCAAGACCCACAACGCACACTGCGGCAAGAAAGATCACTCGAATCACACGCATTTTCGCCACACTCCTTCACGCCCCTTCGATACTCGCCACGAACGCGCCCGACCCCGAGCAATGATTCACATTCGCAAGGCTGAACGCGTCACCGGCCAGCGTGGGCAAAGCCAACCGGTTCGCCGCCGAATGTTCATGAGGCTCCGCCGCGTAGTGAATCGTTGGCAGTGAGCACGAATGATGCCGACACGTCAGGCGCCTTCCAGTCGGCAGCTACTTCGTCTCCTTTCCTTTCCTGGAGACTTCGCCGATATACTACGTCAGCGAACCGTCGTGATTGGCTTCAGGACTTGTTCTTTGTGCCCCAGTGAATACCGATTAAGATCGTTGGGCTCGAAGCAGCGCTCGGCCTTGTACAGCGTCAAGGACCAGAATCCTTGGACCGGTGGCTCCTGATCTTTGGGGAACGCTGGTGTCACTCGTACGCGATACCCAGTTCTTCAGCCACTATCCACAGCCGAGGATCCGTTGTCCACAATTTCAGCCGGCCGACCAGAGCCGAGGCCAGGAGATGCGCATCAATCCAGCCGACACCGCGCCCGTGTAAGCGCCGTTCCCGCACGAACGCCACGACATCGACGTGACTCACAACCGGCGCCCGGTGCATCTGCGCGTAATCTGCGAGCAGTTGCCGCCGTCCGCCCTTGTCGCCGATGAGGAGTTCGCCGTACACGAAGTCGTGGCCGCTCACTTCGTCACGGCTCAGAAGCGCATCCAGATCCGCCGCATGCGGCGCCCGATCGGCCAGGAACCGAATCCACACTGAGGTATCGACCAGGACGATCATGCCGCCGGGTGCCTGACCGGCCTGGCGCGTTCACGCCGGCGTCCGGTCTCGCGTGCGCGCGGCTCCGAACCGCGAAGGGCGCGAAGCCGCTCATAGGCGGCGTGGCGCACCAGCGCCTCGAGACCGAGTCGGACTGTGTCGGTGTCCGTCCTCGCGCCACACGCCGACCTGGCGTCGCGGAGGAGATCTTCGTCGATATGAAGAGTCTTCTTCATACAGACAATTATGCCATATATGTATGGCTCGAAGGGGTTGACTCTTCATGGTGTCACGCAGGCGGAGACCCGTATTCCGGGCGATCCGGTGTTGAACGGCCTGTGGGCCCGGACCTCCCGTCAGGGCTCGATTACCACGACGCCCGCCGGCGCCAACGTGTCGCTGCGGCTCATTGGCGCCAACACCACGTGGCATCCGGTCGGTCGAACTCCGCTCCTCAACACCCGTCTGCCTCGAGGCGTGTTCTGGTGGCGCCTGGAAAAGGCCGGATATGAGCCGATGGAGATCGTGCGCGCGCCGGGTACGGTGGTGCTGCCAGGTTTCGATGGCGTGGTCGCGCTGTCCACCCCGGGGAACCATCCCCCAGGCATGGTCGCCGTTTCGATTCCGCCAGCAGGTATCCGACTCACGCTGACGGGCTTCGACTTCTACAAAACCGTGCCCGCGCCCGACTATTACATCGATCGGCACGAAGTCACGAACGCGGAGTTCAAGGCGTTTGTCGACGCGGGCGGCTACGAGAAGCGGGAGTACTGGACGGAGCCCTTCGTGCGCGAGGGCCAGACGCTGGACTGGACCGCGGCAATGGTCCTCTTCCGCGATGGCACCGGACGCCCGGGGCCATCGAGCTGGCAGGGCGGCACGTACCCGGCCGGCCAGGAGAGACTGGCCGGTGACGGCGGTGAGCTGGTACGAAGCCGCGGCGTACGCGGCATTCCGCGGGAAGCATTTGCCGACGATTTATCACTGGACGCACGCGGCGAGGCCGGAGCTTGGCAATTCGATCACGCGCTCGAGTAACTTCGGCGGCCGGGGTACGGTGGCGGTGGGCACCGCGCCCGGTCTCAGGCCCTACGGGACCGTCGACATGGCCGGCAACGTCAAGGAGTGGGTCTGGAACGAGCGGACCGGCACCGGCAAGCGCTACATCCTCGGCGGCGCTGCATGACCTACGGCGACGGCCCGGCGCCACCCGTCTCTTTCGCCGCGCCCATCGCGCCGCCGGTCCGTGACTACGCCACCGAGCGGCCGGTGCCCGACGACGTGTATCGGATCTACATCGTGGGGCGGGCGGATTGGACCGATCACCCTCGCGCTCGATCCGCGCATCAAAGCGGGTGTGTTCCTCATGGGAGGTCTTGCCGCGAACAAGTCGGCGCCGGAAGTCGATCCGTTCACTTTTGCGCCCCGCGTGCGAATTCCGGTCCTGATGTTGAACGGCGACCAGGACTTCATCTTTCCCCTTCAGACCTCGCAGCGGCCCCTTTTCGAGGCATTGGGCACGCCAAGCGCGGACAAGAAGCACGTGCTCTATCCGGGCGGGCACGAGATCTTCGTGATACAACGCAGCCAGATCGTCCAGGAAGTCGTGGGATGGCTCGACCGCTACGTCGGCCGCGTACAGTAGCGTGCCCACGCGCCAACACGGCGACCAAATGGCGGACCGTGACGAGCGGCGCGGCACCGAACGCTCAACGGCGGAAAGCCCCCGCGCCATGAGCTCGCTGACATTGATGTGATGTGACGCGGTCAGCATACGGGTGGGGTCCGTGCGGCCGGTGCGATACGAATGAGCGCGGCGTTCTGGGCAGCGCACGAAACACACTCAGCCAGGCCCGCTGATGGAACTGGGGGCGTGAGCAACCCCGGTTTGACCGGGCCGCCGTCTCGGACTCGGTTCGGGAGTTGCTCACGCCCCCCTTGTCCCTGCCGTTGACGGAGCAGGATCGCACCCTAAATGTAGTCGATCGTCACGCCCGAATCGCTCGAAATGGCGGCTGGATCCTATTGTCGATCCCCAAAATTCCTGGAGATATTTTGGACACAGGGGCGGTGGGGAAGTGGTCCGCCTCCGCGGCTGACGCCGCTACGGCGCGACAGCTTTCGCCTGTATTTATGAGGGTTGGCTCGCCGAGCCGTAGCTCGCGCGCCGTCGCAGGCGAGCGAAGGCTGGAGCGGGCTACGGGGATCGAACCCGATTAACGCGGATTTCTAAGTTGGTAATGGTGCGCGACTTCTGGCAGCAAAGGCTCGATCCTCAATACGTTAAGGCTGTGCGAACGTTCACTGACGTTCGCACAGCTCTCCTGCATTCTCCCGGCGTCTTGGAGACATCTCTAACGACGTCGCTTGTGACCACGGAACCGAACGCCATCGGCGCGACGAGACACGCGAGGCCGGCGAAGAACGCACAATTCGAATCCGCACCGCCGCTGGTTTGTGCGGCGGTCGACTCCTTCCCAGCCTGACGCGGTCCGTCGAGGCCGATGCAGTCTTTCGGGTCCGGGAGGTCCTTAGACGTCGGAAGTGCGGGCGACGTCCGCGGCCCCACATAGCCCAGCGCGGCAAGCTGCTCGGCCAGGCCGGCGGGAGCGACCGCAGGCCTCCGGGAGGACTCAAGGCCGGTCGCCGAGTGTGGCCGCGCGAGTGCGTGGAGGCGGCTGGTCATCGCAGCGGCGGTTGCGCGGCGCTCGTCGTACACGTTGCGTTGCTCGAAGGGATCGCGGTCGAGGTCATAGAGCTCGGGGCGCGGCGCGTCGATCAACTTGAATCGACCGGCGCGCAGCGCGCGCAACACACTCCATCCCAACCGCCGCGGGTACTCGGACTCCGAATATGCCTCCAGATCGAGATCACGTCGGCTGCCGGTCAGCAGGTCGCGTAGGCTCATGCCGTCCATCGTCGGGGCAGGAGCACCGAGGAGATCGAGGACTGTCGGTATCACGTCCGTGAGGCGCACAACGCTCGCGACCCGCTTCGGTGAGATCGAAGGCATGCGGATGATGAGTGGCACGCGGAGCACGCTCTCGTAGATGAATACGCCGTGGTCCTGCTCACCGTGGTCGCCTAACGATTCGCCGTGGTCCCCGGCGACGATGACGATCGTCCGGTTCATGAGGTCACGAGCATCGAGCGCGTCGAGCACGCGGCCGATCTGCGCATCGGCGAAAGCAATCTCGCCGACGTACGGGTCGGCATATCTGGACTTGTAAGGCTCGGGCGGATCGTACGGCCGATGTGCGTCGTACAGATGCGCCCATAACAGGAATCGCGCGTCCCCCACGTCGTCGAGCCAACGCAGCGCGTCGGTCATCACTTCATCACCCCGCCGCTGGCGCGCGCCATCCTCGACAGTGCCCGGGCGGTCACGTCTTGATCCAACCCCGCTATAGACGTCGAACCCTTGAGCGAGACCGCGATCCGGCCGCAGGACGACCGAACCGACAAACGCGCCCGTTCGGAAGTCCAGCGCGTGCAAGGTCTCGGCGAGCGTGGTGAAGCGATTATCGAGCGGGCGATCGGCATTGTCGTGGACCCGAGTGTTTGGCGGAAGCAATCCTGTGAACAGGCTCGTGTGCGCCGGAAGCGTGAGCGGCGCGACGGTCGTAGCCTGATCGAATACCACGCCTTCTCGCGCGAGGCGATCGAGAGCCGGCATCGACACGTCCATCAACCCGTACGGAGATAGCCGATCGGCACGCGTCGTGTCGAGCGTGACGATGACGACATTCAGTCCGAACCATTGGCGGTCAACCGCACGCCACAGAAAGGGTGCGGCGGCAACGACCGTCGCGGCGAAGAGTGTGAGGGTTCGCGAGCGCCGAGACGCGCGGCTACCCACTGGGCGGCGTGTCATCGCTAGGCTCACCTCGAGAGCGTGATCCGATGCCTCGTCGAGCCACAGGACGCCACACGTTGAAGATGTGATGTGTCCGGACCCTCGTAAACTTCAATGGCGCCGTCGAGCGGGCCGGCGAGACCCGTCGGCGAAATCTCGAGCTTCAAGAAACCCAACGGCATGAAGAACCGTGACGGCCCGAGCTGCTCGATCAGCGGAGGATCGCAGCCGTAGTAGTAACCACCGCACACGGGGGCGCCCAGCTTGAAGGATACTCCCGTTGGCTCCACCCTGCCGTTGTAGATGACGTTTGCGGGCCAGCCACTGACCTTCGCGAACTTCGCGCCGCCGGCTGTGACGGTGAGATCCGGTCCGACCTGCGTCAGCGTCGCCGAGTACTGCCTGGACATGGCTTCGGGGGGCAGCACGGTGCTGCAGGTGTCGGCGGCAGCGATCGTCAGCGTGTACGACCCTGACACGTCGGACAGCTCGACGCCGAGCGCAAGAACGATATTCCCGATTTCGTGATCGGCGACGAAGAGCCGTTTCGTTTGCGGTTGATACCCGGCCTTCGTGACGCGTAGCTCGATGTTGCCGGCGACGCCGTACAGACGATAGTTCCCGTCATCAGTCGTGACTGATCGGAGGCCCTGACCCGTCCCGGCGATCACCTCAACCGAAGCAAGTGGGACGGGACCCGCAGGAGCGACAGTGTTCGTCACGTAGCCCATGAGCCGGTACGTGCCGTCCGGCACGAGGATCACTTCTCTGGTGCTCGAGAGTCCATTGAATGATGCCGAAAGCATGCCCTCGCCCCGCCTTTGCGCGGTCACGAGACCGGGGGTTGACAGGGTGAGATCGACGGTATTCGACCGCCACTGAGCCTCGGCCGTCACGTCGCGAGTGGTGCCATCTGACATCTGCACCATTGCGGTGAACTGGGCGGTGTCACCCGGCGGGACCGTGCGAGGTCCGGTGATTTCCAGGCCGACCGGCGCGGGGGCGCCACCAGTCGGTCGGTTGGGCGCAGTGGGGGCCTTGTCACACGCGGCCGCGAGTACGGCCATCAGCACCGCAATCGAGATGCAGACAGCGGGAAGAAGTCGCGGCATGATTCACCTCAGCGTCGCAATGACCGCCTCATTGGTCTATCACCGGCGCTACCGGATGAAGTTCAAGTCTTCGGAAAGCGGTCCCACGACAGGCACCTCGAAGAAGCGTGCGGGCTCTGGATGGATCACGAGCGTGCCGCCGGAGGCGAAGAACGCTGCGATTTGACGCTGCACACCCTGGGCGATCGAGCGAACCAGAGCGTTCGGATTGGGCAAATTCATGAAAATATGCGGGTTCCTTGGAATCGTGGGGTCCTCGGCGAAGGCGAGATCGTGTCGGTAGTGGACTGTCCGGTCGGCCAGGTTGCCCGCACGCAGGATCGCGGTCGTCGCCGGGTTGATCGAGGTTTGGTCGCCTCTTGCGAAGAGAATGAGCAGGGACTTGGGGACGAGGCCAGGCAAGGGCGCCTCGCGGAGATAGCGAGCCCAGGGCACCGGCGACTGTCCCAATTGCTGTCCCCACTCCTGAACCTCCATGGCGTTCTGGATGTCAATCGCACCCTCGACCGCGTTCGTGACCGGCGGCTGGTTCCGCAGCGGCTTATTCTCGTTGAAGTGAGGGGGATTGACCGCCACGCCGTCGATCTCCGTGATGCCGGGAGAGTTGAGGAGCGATGGCGTCCTGGCTCCGAGCGTGTTTCCCAGGCCGGCTCGGCCGCCGGGCCTCCATCGCCCATGCTCGGGGGACAGGCCGGGGGGAACTCCCTCGGCGGCAGCGTAGATGCTCGGCTCGAGAGCCAGGAAGACCGCACCGTACGCCGCGCCGCCCGAGTTGCCATAGTAGAAGATGCGGTTCGGGTCGAGATCCGGACTTCCGTCGCCGTCCACGTCCATACCCACCTCGATGACGCGGACGAGCTGCAGGAGGTCGATCGCGGTCTGGCGATTGCTGTCTCGCCCGCCGATGGTCCAGCTCCGAGGGGCAGTCGCCCCTGCTCCCTCGGTGACACCGATCATGTTGTCGCCGTTCTGGTCAATCCCACGCCCCACGTCGGGGATGACGAGCGAGCTGCCGTTGGTCAGTCGGATCGTCAGCGTGCCCAGCGGCCCGAATCCGTTCCCAGCCACGTTGATGCCGATCGTCGCTATCCCATGGGAAGCCAGCATGGCAGCGACCTCTCCCGTGGTGATGTGCCGGTTGGCGACTGTGCCGTGGCCGGCGATCGCCGCAGGCCATCCAGCTTCCGGCCGAGGACCGGAGGGCAAGAACAAGGTGATGTACAGTTCGTTGTAGCGTTGCACAGGCGGAGTCTCCGTCAACGTCCCGACCGCTGGTATGTACTCTCCTGGAACCCTATACTCGGGAGAGAGGTAGGCGCCATACGCGACCGCTCCCACCGCATTGGGGATGTAGCGAAGGGTCGCAAGGTCAATGGGTACGGTGGTGAAGCCAGGAGGACTCACTCTCGTGTGCTGGCTCCACACAATGCTCGTCACGTCCGCCAGGTTGAAGGCCGCGCGCTCGCCATTGGGACCGAGCAAGAAATTCGCGGGAGCTGGCGTGCCGTTCTTGACCTGGTCTCGAATTCTCTCCATCACCGACGTGATGCTCTGCGTCGTATAGACACTGGCGACCACGATGTCGCGCTCGCGCACGCCGAGGCGCCGCGCGGCGTGGATTGCCTCGAGAATCGCCTGCTTGTATTTCCCTCGTACGGTCTGCCGGAACCGGCGAAACGCCTCGCTCGCTTCGACCGCCCGCCCTGCTAGATCCTGCAGACCATTCGTCACGATGAGCGCGTAGCGCGTGTGTTGGGCGAGCAACTCGTCAGACTCGACGTGGAGCGTCTGCGTGAAGGTATCCCAGACGATCTGGTTGATGCCGACAACGGTGCCCGGTGGGTCATCCCCGCGGGCCAGCGCGCTACCGAGACTGATGAGGAACACGGTGTTCGCCGTAGCCGTGCCCGCATCGATCGGTCCATCGAATGGGATCGAAATGCGGGTTTGCAGCCCGAACCCATCCAGCGTGTTGATCACATCGAGATCCTCGCAATCCGAGACACGAACCGCGCAGTCGGGATAGGGAAGGTTCA
>Ga0114129_10005538_pt1 | contig 17860 bp, 17 predicted proteins | sample RhiMetdeltSRZDD1_FD_80071 | JGI IMG/M metagenome (GOLD analysis project Ga0114129, IMG submission 80071) | Populus rhizosphere microbial communities from Tennessee, USA - Rhizosphere MetaG P. deltoides SRZDD1 (version 2) (version 2) | ecosystem: Host-associated > Plants > Roots > Rhizosphere >...
AGAAACGAAGAACATCAAGGCGGCGATGCTGATCAACTACGCCGGCACCGACGAGCGCATCAACGCGGGGTGGCCGGCATGGGAGGCTGCACTCAAGGCCAACAACGTGCGCTACGAGGGCTACATCTATCCCGGCACGCAGCACGGCTTCAACAACGACACCACGCCGCGCTACGACGCGGCGGCCGCGAAGCTGGCGTGGCAGCGCACCGTCGCGCACTTCAATAAACACCTGCGGACTTAGCAAAGATGATGGCCCGATGGCCCGATGGCCCGATGGCCCGATGGCCTGATGGCCTGATGGCCTGATGGCCTGATGGCCTAGGAGATAAAACTGAGAATCCGCAGCCACGGCACTACGGCTGCGAACAGATACAACACCGAAAGGCCGGCGAGTACGTGGTACACGCCGGCCACATACAGCACGCCACCGCACACACACGCCAGCGTCTTGGCGCCGAGCAGCGCCGCCTCATAACCCGTCAGCATCATCCACGTGGCGAGAATCGGATTGCCTTCGGCAACCGTTCCGAAGCGCCCGACGGCCGTATACGTCAGCAGGCCGTCTGCGGCTTGCAGGACGATGAACAGCACGAGCAGGGCACGCGGCCACATGCCCTTGAGAGAGCAATTACAGTGCCCGTAGCTATCGCAAAAAACTTCGGATTTTGTTGAACTTGTCTGCCGGAAGGCAGACTTTTGTTGGGCGGTGGATGAGCATGTTGCTCATCCACCACCACTGTGTACCGCGCGTTCTACTGTTTGGTCATCGCGAGACCGGTCACGGTGGCCTCGGTGTTATGCGCGAAGCGGATGCCGTAGACGCCGTCCGTCGACTTCAGCTTGCCGGCCGTCACGAGATCGGCCTTCTTGTAGGTGCCGACCACGGTGCCGTTGATCGAGCAGGTGACGTTGTCGCCGTTCACCGCCATCGCGATTTCCTGCGTCACCGACGATCCCTTGCCGGCGGCCTTGTTCACGGCCGCGTTCGCCTCGGGCTTGCGGGTCGCCTGCGCCGTGAACGGCGCCGGGCCCATGCCGCGGACGATGAACGTGCCGTTGCCGTAGGCGGTGCAATACAGATAGCTCTGGTTCTCGGTGCCGAGATCGTTGCCGGCAATCACGATTCCGTAGGGGTGCGGGTGATCGTTCAGGCCCATGTAATTCGACTCGGTAAAGGTCGCCTTCACCGTGTAATTCCCCGCGGCCCGATTCGCCGGATTCCAGTAGGTCGTTGCCGGGCCCGTGCGCACCGTGAGCACGCCGCCCTTCTCGCTCAGCCGCGCGTTGTTCAGCGCCATGCCGGCCTTCTCTTCCTGCGCGTCGATCTTGCCCTGCCATCCCTTGGCGAAAACGCCTCCATCCTTAATCACAACCGAGCCGTCGGGCTGCTGGGCGCCAAGGAATGGGCTCGTACACAGAGTCAATGCCACTGCTATCGCGGAACCGTAAACAAAACGCATGGTCGTGTGTCCTCTCAAAGGTTGGGCTTGCATAACCTGTCTCGCCGTAGCGTTAGCGTAGGCGGAAGCCATAACTATACAATCTTTGCCTTATGACTCGCCTCTTTGCTCTGCTGTTAGTCACAACGTTCGCGGCATGTTCGGGACCTGCGCCGGTCAAGCCGGATCAGCCGCCGGCCCCCGCCCAGCCAGGTGCGGGCGATCGCAAGTACCTCCTCGAACGCGTCGACGACGCCGCCGTCGTGCAGCTCTACGCCGATGGCTTTTCGTCGCTGCCGCTGAAGCAGAAGACGCTGATCTATCACCTCTATCAGGCGGCACTCGCGGGACGCGACATCTTCATCGACCAGAAGCATCGCGACGCGCTCGCGATGCGCGACATCCTCGAGCCCATCGTCGCGCATCCGCAGGGTGTGGATGCCGCGGTGCTCGCCGAGATCCAGCGCTACACCAAGCTGTTCTGGCTGAACAACGGACCGTACAACAACCTCACGGCCCGGAAGTTCGTCCTCAAGATCACGCCGGAACAGCTGTGGGCCGCGGTGCAGGCCGCCGCGAAGAGCGGCGCGCGCTACTACACGGGCGAAGAAGGCATGGAAGCCAAACTGAAGCGCCTGCAGCCGATGTTTTTCGATCCGAACGTCGACCCGATCGTCACCAACAAGACGCCGGGTAAGGGCAAGGACATCCTCCAGGCGAGCGCCAACAATCTTTACTACAACGTGTCGCTGGGGGACCTGAAGGGGTTCACCGAAAAGTACGGCCTCAATTCACGGCTCGTGAAACAGAACGGCAAGCTGGTCGAGGAAGTGTACAAGCTCGATGGCAAGTACTCGACGCAGATCACGGCGATCATCCAGCACCTCGATGCGGCGAAGGCGTTCGCCGAGCCGCCGATGGCGAAGGCGCTCGAGGCGCTCGTCAAGTTCTACCGCAGCGGCGAGGAGGCCGATCGCAAGGCCTACGACATCGCCTGGGTGCAGGACAAGGACTCCCCGGTCGACACCATCAACGGGTTCATCGAGGTGTATCTCGATCCGCGCGGCGTCAAGGGATCGTGGGAAGGCCTCGTGTTCTACGTCAACCGGGAGAAGACGCAGCGCATCAAGACCATCGCCACCAACGCGCAGTGGTTCGAAGATCACATGCCGTGGGACGCGAAATACCGCAAGGCGAACGTGCAAGGCATTGTCGCCAACGCCATCGACGTCGTGATCGAGACGGGTGATTCGGGGCCGGTGACGCCGGTCGGGATCAATCTGCCGAACGACCAGGAAATCCGCGAGAAGTACGGCAGCAAGTCGGTGGCGTTGTCGAACGTCAACGAAGCCTACGACCGCTCGTCGCCGGGCTCGATGCGCGGCGAGTTCGGCTGGTCGCCGGAAGAAGCGCAGCGCGCCGAGAAGTTCGCGACGTTCTCCGGCGAGCTGACCACCGACATGCACGAGGTGATCGGCCACGCCTCGGGCCGCCAGGCCGAGGGCAAGGGCAACCCGCAGTCGCTGATTAAAGAGGAATTCTCGGCGCTCGAAGAGGGCCGCGCCGATCTCGTCGGCCTGTACTTCATCGCCGATCCGAAGATGGTGGAGCTCGGGATCATCCCCGCCGCCGATCACGAAGCCACCTACCGCGCCGAGTACGAAGCCTATACGCGCAACGCCCTGGTGCAGCTGCGCCGCATCCGTGAAGGCACGCAGATCGAAGAAGACCACATGCGCAACCGGCAGATGATCGTCCACTGGCTCGTCGCCAACACCAAGGCGATCGAGCGCCGCACGCGCGACGGCAAGACCTATCTCGTGATGGTCGATCCCAAGGCGTTTCACGAGGGCGTGGGCCGTCTGCTGGCGGAAGTGCAGCGGATCAAGTCCGAGGGCGATTACGCCGCCGCCAAGAAGCTGTTCGAGACCTACGGCGTGCACTTCGATCCCAAGCTGCGCGACGAAGTCGTGGCGCGCGTCGACAAGCTGAACCTGCCGTCGTATTCCGGATTCGTGATGCCCAAGCTGACGGCGGTCACCGGCGCGGACGGCGCCATCACCGACGTCACCATCTCGTATCCGCAGGATCTGACGAAGCAGATGCTCGAATACTCCGGCGTCTTCATCAAGAAATAGAGGGCCAATGACACTCAGGCTTGCGGTCGTTCTCGCTGTCGCGTTCGTTGCGCAACTCCAGGCGCAAGCGCCCGCCGCGCGAACGTTCATCCCGGAGCGGTTCTACAACACGTTCTCCTTCGCGCATCCGCCGGCGATGCGGATCAAGCCGGGCGAGCGCATCGTGACCAAGACGGCGGATGCCGCCGGCGTGGACTGGAACGGCAAGCAGGTGGCGCAGGGGCCAAATCCGCAGACCGGACCGTTCTTCGTCGAAGGCGCCGAGCCCGGCGACATGCTCGTGGTCTCGTTCGAAAAGCTCGAGATCAATCGCCCCTCGGGTTATTCGAGCAGCCTGCTCGCACCGTACGCCGTCGATCCGGCGGCGCTCATCGCGCGCGTGGATCGGGAACCGCGGCGCGCCAATTGGATCCTCGACAAGGCGAAGAATGTCGCCCGTCTTGACGGCAACGACATCGGCGGCATCGAGCTGCGCCTGCGCCCGATGCTCGGCTGCGTCGGTGTGGCGCCGGCGCGCAAGGAGGCGGTGGCCACGTCCACCCCTGGCCCATTCGGCGGCAACATGGATTACGCCGGCATGAACGCCGGCGTGAGACTGATGCTGCCGGTGTTTGAGCCGGGCGCGCTGCTGTTCATCGGCGACGGTCACGCGCTGCAGGGCGAGGGCGAGGTGGTCGGCACCGGCATCGAGACGTCGATGGACGTCGAGTTCTCGGTGCAGGTGGTGAAGAAGAAGGCGTTACAGTGGCCGCGCCTCGAAAACGACACGTACCTGATGGTCCTCGGCAGTGAACGGCCGCTGCTGCAGGCGCTCCAGCATGCCACCAGCGAGATGCATCGATGGCTGATGCAGGACTACGGCCTGTCGGAGCGCGGTGCGTCGACGCTCATGGGCCAGACACTCGAGTACGAGGTCGGCAATGTTGTCGATCCGCATTTCACGATGGTCGCGAAGATCCGGAAGGCGACGCTCGCCGGCCTCAAGAAAAGCTAGCGAGGCTGCGCCTCGCTAGGCCAGTGTTTTCTTGCCCCGCCTCCGGCGGGGCGGCTAACGCGAGAGTTTTGCGAGGCGCTCGCGTTCGCCCGCCGCCTTCTCGAGCGCCTTCTCCGCCGCTGCGACTTCTTTCGCGACCGACTTCTCCGCCTCGACCGCTTCCTCGAGCTCCCGCTCGATCCGTTCGCGCGTGCGTTCCGTGCGTTCGAGCGTGCGTTTCGCGCGATCCAGCGTCGCCTCCGCTTCGCGCTCCGCGGCTTCGGCAAATCGCAAGCGCTCGCGCGTCATCGCCAGCTCGCGTTCCTCCGCCTCGCTCGCGCGACGTTCTTTGGCCGTTGGCGCCGGCTCCTTTGGCGTCGCGGCCGGCTTTGCCTTCGCGGGAGCGGCCTTTGCTGAAATCGGCAAACCCTCGAGGACGTTGAAGCCCATCCGGCGCAGCGGCTTCGTCAGCCGTCCAGGCGGCTCATCTCCCGGCAGCGCGTCGAGCGTTTCCGCCACGGGCATCATCACCACATCGGGATTCGAGTGGCCGCCTTCTTCGAGCAGCCGCCGCGCGGCTTGCTTCGCCTCTCGCAACGCGTCCTGGTGGATCTCCTCGGCGCCGCGCACGTCGGTGGATTTGCCGGCGAGCATCTGCTTGTAGGCGGCGCGCATTTTCTCGGCTGCCCTGGTCACCGCGTCGTAGGCTTTGCGGTCGCGCCAGTACAGCTGGTTGACGGTCCAGGCGGCGAGGTTCGGCTTTTCGAGCTTCTTGACTTCAGCGGCGCGGTCGCCCGCGTCCCTGGCCAGGGCGTTGCGGGCGGCGGTGAATTCGTCGAGCGGCAACTGGTAAAGCTGATCGATCCGGGCGTCGAGATCTGCCTTGGCCATGGCACTAATTACATACCGGCTCTGCGCGGTTACGGAAATCCGCGTGATTTCAGGCTCTACCGTTGGCGCGCCGCTTGCTCTGTGCGGCAGCCATGTGGCTGCGTCTCTCCCCAACCATCGTTCTGGCCTGCTTGCTCCTGTCCGCCGCTCGCGCGGAAGCGGTCGGCATCGTCGATCAAACCGACGCGCAGGCGATTCAATACCGCATCGAGGGCGGTCCGCTTCGCGAGCTGGCCGCGCGGTTCAAGCCGAACGAGCTGGAGCTCCTCGAAAAACTCAATCGCGCCGACGCGAAACATCTCGCGCGGCTCAATCGCCTGGTGGTGCCTTCAGAGTGGCGCCCGGAAATCGAGCACAGCCCGTTTCCTGCAACCTATGCCGCGGCCGGCGCAACACCGAAGTTGCTCGTCGTGGATCAGTCATCGCAAGTCTTTGCCGCCTATGAGCACGGGACGCTCGTGCGATGGGGGCCGACGAGCACCGGCCGGCAGGCCAAGCCCACCCCTACCGGCGTCTATCACCTCAATTGGCGGGCGCGCACGCGCACCAGCACGCTCAGCGGCGAATGGCGGCTGAACTGGTACTTCAACTTCCACAATCAGCGCGGGCTGGCGTTTCACGAATTCGATCTGCCCGGGCTGCCCGCATCGCATGCCTGCGTCCGCCTGCTCGCCCGAGATGCGATGTGGATCTACAACTGGGGCCAGTCGTGGACGCTCGATCCGAAAGGCCAGCTCGTCGAGGCGGGAACGCCCATCATGATTCTCGGTGAGTACAACTTTGCCGCGCCGCCGCCCTGGCTGTCGGCTGAGTTCTGGACCAGGCCCATCGCCTTGCCGCCGTCGTTGGCATTCTGATTGCTGATCCAATCTGGATGACCCTCGATGCGACCGGTGTGTTGATCCCCTGCAGCTCGTGCGGGACCCAGAATCGCCTCAAGTACCGCGGCCTCGAGCGCGCTACGAAGTGCGGAAAATGTCACGCGGCTCTGCCTTTTCCCGCGAAGCCCATCGAGGCGCCCAACGCGCCATTATTCGACGCCGCCATCAGCCAGTCGTCTGTTCCCGTGGTTGTGGATTTCTGGGCCGTCTGGTGCGGTCCCTGCCGAATGATGGAGCCGGAGATCGACAAGGTCGCCGAGCACACGGCGGGTAAATCGCTGGTCCTGAAAGTCGACACCGACGCCAACCCGGAGCTGAGTCAGCGCTACCAGATTCGCGGAATCCCCACGATCATCATTTTTTCCGGCGGCAAAGAGGCTACGCGAGCGTCCGGCGTACAACCCTCGACGAACATCGAGCAGCTGGTGACCCAATTCGCACCCGCGTGATGGCCTGATGGCCTGATGGCCTGATGGCCCGATAGCCTGATGGCCCGATAGCCTGTTGGCCCGTTCGCCCGTTCCCGGTGTCTAATCTCGTCACGAGATGGAGTTCCCGCAGTTTGTCCAGCTGATTGCCATTGGTCTGCAAGCGCGAATCCCGATGCACATCACCGGGTTTCCCGGCGTCGGCAAGACTGAATTCACCAAGAGCCTCGAAGAGGGATTCACGCGCGCCGGGATCAAGTGCAAGGTCTTCATTCTCATCGGCTCCATTCGTGAGCCGCAGGACTTCGGCGGCTTCCCTGTCTCGACGCCTGACGGCGTGCGCCTCCTGCCCATGGCATGGGCTCGCGAAGCGACCCGCCTCGCCGACGAAGGCTATCTCGTCATCGTCTTTCTCGACGAGCTGACGACGGTGCCGCCGACGACGCAGGCGGCCATGCTGCGGCTGCTGACTGAGAATGTGTGCGGCGAGCTGCAGTTGCCCAACTACGAACCCGGCAAGGGTGGCGTGGTGTATCTGTGCGCGAGTAACGCCGTGGAGTGGGCCGCGGGCGGACAGGAGATCCAGCCGCCGATGGCGAATCGCCTGTGGCACGGCGAGTTTCCCATGGACCACGAGACGTGGTGCGAGATGATGGTCAGCGACTTCCCCGCACCCGCAAATCTCCCGGTGCTGCCGGCGGATTATTTGCGCACGCATCATCATCGCCAGCGCGCGATCATCGCCGCCTATGTGAAGGCGGCCGGTCGCGATGCCTGGCTGGCGCCGCCGCATGATGCGGCGCGGCGCAGCGGGCCGTGGCCATCCGGACGAACGTGGTATCTCGCGTCACGTTTGTTGGCGGCCCTCGAAGCCGCGGCGCCGGGCAATCGATTACTGCAAAGCGCTGCGCTCGCGGGACTCGTCGGCGATCAGGCGCTGCCCTTTCTCGAGTATCGCGAGACGCTGAACCTGCCCGATCCCGAAGACATCCTCAAGGATCCGCGCAGCCTGGTGCTGCCCGATCGTACCGATCGCGCCTACGCGGTGTGCTATTCGCTGGTGGGCGCGGTGTTGAACAACAAGACGCCTGAGCGATGGCAGTCGGCGATGATTGCGCTCGGCGTGGCGTGCCGCAAGAATGCCGACATTCCCACGGCCGCGGCCCGCACCTTGTGCGACAAGCGTCATCGCCCCGAAGGGATCGCCAAGCTGCCGGAAGAATGCCGTCCGTTCTTCGAGCTGATGCAGCTCGCCAAGCTCGTGCCGAGAGACTAAATGCTGGCTCGTCTCGCGGAATTGATTCGCGGCCTGGAGCGCAAAGACGGGTACTCGCGCGCGCTGCAGGCGGCGCGCGTCCGGGCCGCGTATCAGCGCGCCTACTTCGCGCCGGCGCTCTTCAGCCTGATCCCCATCAGAACCGATCTCGTCGCCGCCATGGCCGTGGATACGCGATGGCGCTTGTACTACAACGAAGACTGGGTGAAGGCGCACACCGTGGAAGAAACCGCGGCGGTCCTGATTCACGAAGTCAGTCACCTTCTGCGCGAGCACGACGCGCGCCGGCAGGCCTCGGCTTTGAAGCACGAACGGCTGTGGAATACGGCGGCTGATTGTGAGATCAACGATGACCTGCTCGGTGAAGGCTTGCCGCTTCCCGACAATCCGCCGACGCCCGAACGCTTCGGATTGAACAACGGAGAGAATGCCGAGACCTACTATCGCAAGCTGCTGAAACCGCAGCAGGACGGCGACGGACAGGATCACGCGGACGAGGCGGTGTTGATGTGTCCGGACTGCGGGTCCGGTGCGCACGGCGAGCGGCGTCCGTGGGAGTTGCCCGACGATGACGGCAGTCCGGGCGGCGCGCCGGGCGTCGATCCCGTCAAGGCGAAGCTCGTGCAACGCGAAGTGGCGCACCAGATTCTCGATCGCAGCGGCGACGCCGGCGACGCGCCGCTTGGCTGGAAGCGATGGGCGCAAACAGTGCTGGCGCCGAAAGTCGACTTCATGGCGACGATCCGTCACGTCGTGCGCAAGGCGCTGCACAACAGCACGATTGGACGCTACGACCGCACCTATCGGCGTCCGCATCGGCGCCAGGCCGCGTATGGCGAATTCCTGATGCCGTCGTTTCACCAGCCTCGGCCGCGACCCGGTTTCCTGATCGACACGTCGGCGTCGATGCAGGACACTCAGCTGTCGCGAGCCGTGGCCGAGCTCGGCGGCCTCACTCGACAACTCGGTTACGGCACCGATGTGATCGTCGCCTGCTGCGACGTCACCGTCCACGAAGTAAAGAAAGTGTTTTCCGTCGCACAGCTCGAGTTGATCGGCGGCGGCGGCACCAACGTCGGCGCCGGCATCGAGTGGTTCGTCAAGAGCACGCCGATCGATCTGCTCGTGATTGTCAGCGACTGCCAGACGCCGTGGCCGGCCGCGGCGCCGCCGTTCCCAGTCGTGACCATTCGAGTCGGCGATGGCGCTGCGCCGCCATGGGGCGACGAAGGCCGCAACCAGGTGATCACGATCGATGACCCGTAAACCACGTCCCGAGATGACTCCGTGGTGGCGCAAGCGCTCCATCACGATTCCTCCAGAGACGCCAAAGGAGTGGCTGCGTCTCGCGGCCTGGGAAACCTGGCTGGGCATGGTGCTCGTGATCCTGATCGGCCTCGGCATGCGGTTGATCACCACGGCGCCGGATCGCATCATCGCCGTGCTCGATCTGTCGGCCTGTTACGGCGTTCCGCCGGTGCCGATCCCGTGTGAACGCATGATCTATCGGGGCGGCGCCTTGAACGTGGCGTTCAGCGCGCTGGCGGGCTTCATGATGATCGCGGTGGCGGCATGGGTACTCTGGACGCTATGGAACCTCGCCGAGCCGCGGCCGATCGCCGACGATTTTCTGCGGCTGCTCAACGATTCGTTCGGCCGCAACTGGCGCAACCCGTTCACCTGGCCCTGGGCGCGCGTGCTGTGGGCCTACGGCTTCACGGCCATCGGCGCGGCGCTGACGGCGGCCGTGGCCATGACGATCTGGTCGCTCGTGATCCCGGAGCCCAAACCGATCCACCCGAAAGTCGGGACCTCGGAGAGCTTCAGACCCTCACGCTAACGCCCCGCCGGAGGCGGGGCCAACAGACGCTGCGGTATCATCCTCCGATGCGTGCCTTCGTCGTGGCCGGAACGCTCGCCGCGCTGATCGGCGGCGCCGCGCTCGCGGAACGAAGCCGGGGCCCCCACCGCGCGGAGTTTGCGCGGTGGGGTGGCAACGATCCGGAACCATCGCCATCGCAGGTCACGCTCGCGCGCTTGCGATGGGGCGCCGACTTCGGCGGCTTCCGCCGCGGCGGCTTCAGCGCGGCCTGGAACCACGACTACCCGCGCGCCGAGCAGCACCTTTCTATGATCATCAAGGACGTCACTTTGATCGACATTCGCACCGACGCCGATCTCGTGCTGTCACTCGCGGATCCGCGGCTCTTCCATTACCCCATCGCGCTGATGTGGGAACCCGGCTTCTGGAACCTGACCGATCAGGAAGCCGAATCATTCCGCTCGTATCTGCTCAAGGGCGGCTTCGCGATCTTCGAAGACTTCGATGGCCCTGAACAATGGAACGTGTTCGAGTCGCAGATGCGGCGCGTGTTGCCGGAATCGCGCCTGGTGAAGCTGGAAAAATCGCATCTGATCTTCGATTCGTTCTTTCGCATCCAGGACATCGACGCGATCCTGCATCCGATGTACGGACTCAAGCCCAGCTATTTCGGCATCTTCGAAGACAACGATCCGTCGAAACGCTTGATGGTGGTGGCCAATTTCGATAACGATGTACCTGAGTACTGGGAATGGTCGGGCCAGGGCGTGTTTGCCTTCGACACGTCGAACGAGGCCTACAAGCTCGGCGTGAATTACGTGATCTACGGCATCACGCATTAAGGAGGCTCGTGCGGCTCTTCGGCGTGGGTTTCTTACTGGCGGTGCTTGCCGCCACGCTCGGCGCTCAATCCATCAGACCGCAGCCGTTTGGCCGGTTCATTCCCGGAACCGCGGCACAGGACATCGCCGCGACGCCGAAAGGCGGGTGGACCTACATCGTCGGTTCCACGACCGATCCGAATTATCCGGTGACGCCGGATGCGTTCGATCGCACCTGCGGAACCGACGGCGACTGCAATGTGTTTCAGGGTCGATTCGGTCCTCTGCGACTGGCCGACGTCGTGTTGACCGTGTTTGATGCGGCCGGCGAGATTCAATACTCGACGTTTCTCGGCGGCAGCGGGCAAGATGACAATCCGCGCCTGGCGCTCGCACCTGACGGCACGTTATGGCTGGCCGGCAATAAGGCATCGGTTGGATTCGAGAAGGGCCCTGCGGGCTGCAACGGCAGCTTGTGGGTCGCGCGGTTCGAATACACCCTTCAGCGGATCGATCAGTTCCTGTGTTTCGGCGACGCCACTGTGGCCGATATCGCTCTCGACAGCGACGGCACACTCTGGGTGCTTGGCACGACCGGGTCTCCGGTCCTCACGGTCAACGCCTTTCAGCCGACCCTGGCCGGGCAGTTGGACATGTTCCTGGCGCATATTTCGCCGTCGGCCTCGGCCCCGCTGATGGCCACGTTAATCGGCGGGGACCGGCTTGATCTCGCCACGAAGCTGGCGATCACACCGGCCGGCGACATTGCAATCGTCGGTTCGACAGACTCGACGAACTTCCCTTTGGTGCGGCCGCTGCGGCCGGCACCGCCAGGTCGTTTCAATGACGCCGTCATCCTGGTGATGGATCGATCGGGCCGCTTCCTCGAATTCTCCACGCTTTGGGGCGGCGTGTTCAATGACACCGCTCAGGGCGTTGCCGTTGATGCCTCGGGCAATCTCTTCGTGACCGGCCAGACCGCGTCTGCCGACATGCCCACGACGGCGGGCGCGTTCGACACGCAATGCGACAACGATGGCGCGTGCCGCGGGTGGGATGCATTTGTCGTCAAGGTGAACAACGTTGGTGAGCTCGTCGCGTCGACGTTTTATGGCGGGTCGGGTCTCGAGAGCGGCCGCGACATTATCGTGCGCCCGAACGGCCAGGTCATCGCCATGGGATTCACACAGTCTGCCGATTTCCCACTCGTCGGCGCACAGCTCTTTCAGCGCTGGAAGCCCGCGGTGAATTTCGAGCATACGTGGGTCGCCACCTTCGACGACCGGCTGGAACGAGTCACGCGTTCAGTTTTTGTGGGAAGCGAGGATGTCTTGCCCTCGGGCAGGGAGCTGGTCGACCGCAACGGGTTGGTCTATGTCGCTGGCCAGGTCACGCCGAACCACGGTGCACCCGCATTTGGCAACTACCTGACTGCACAGCCCATCCCATAGTTCAGCCACGCCACGGGAGAGTCGTGATAGCATCCGCCTCTCTGGAGGGTGATATGTCTGCTCACCTCGCCGCGGATTTGGCGGTGACGCTCGAGAGCGATCGTCCCGGCGCCTTGTCGAAAGCCCTGACGTGCGTCAGCACGGCCGGCATCAACCTCGACGGCTACAGCGAAATGAACGGGATCGTTCACATCCTCGCGACGGATTTGCCGGCGACCAGGAAATGCCTCTCTCAGGCCGGCTTCCGCGAGTTGCAGGAGCAGGACGTGGTGGTGGTGCCGGTGGAAGACGAGCCCGGCGCCGCCGCGGGCGTGTTCCAGCGCATCGCCGACGCGCATATCAACGTGCGCTACAGCTATCTCGCCACCGGCAATCGCCTCGTCATCGCCGCGGCGAATCCGCAGGCGGTGCTCAAGGCACTCCAGCACTGACTAGCGCGCGAAGCAGTAGAACTTTCCGGCGCCACCACGCGGAGCAGTGTCGGCGCAATTCTGGTTCGCGTGTGCGGAGTTCCATGACGCCAGGGCGCCGGCCGTGCTCTGTCCCGGGCCCATGCCATCGGCATGTCCCACCTGGCCGATGTGCGTCGTCGAGCCCGATGTCCAGTCGTTGCACGTGAACCCCGCCATCAACGTCCCGTCGGCATTCGATCCCGTGAGGATGTCGTGCTGCACCGGACCCGGCGATCCGGTCCACTGTCCGTTGATGCGCTGCCCGCGCTCGTCGACGAAGAGCGACGCATCGCCGCTGCGCGAGTGCAGCTCGACGAGATTGTTCGCCACCAGCGCGCCGGTCGCGTTGTGCCACGGTCCCGGGCCGATGCGATCGCGCGCGTTGGTCGGCTGATTGTTGTTCGATGGATCGCGCTCGACGCTCAGATACGCGCGCCAGAATCGATTGCCCTGCCCGACCGACTCTGCCAGCCGCTGGCACGTCGCATCAGCGCCGGCGAGACCGCCGAGGTTGCCGGTGACCGAGCTTTGACTCGTGACGAAGAAACTCACCGGATTCCGCACCGCTGTCGGTGACGACGGCGATGAGGAATCGCCGCTGCACCCGCACACCAACACTACGCCCAGGAGAAAACCCTTCTTCATGCAATCCACCTTTCAAGTCCCGGGGGCGCACCGGGATGAGTGATTGTATATCTGTCCAACGGCCGAGGTAGGATGCGGCACGCAGGAGGACGGTCGCAAGACGTTCGAGCAGGAGTCGGTGTTATGGGAAACGGCGCGCGTCTGCGTCGCGTCGTAACGTCTGCAACCGCGCGCGATTTGCCTCGCGGTCGCGCGCCTGGCGGCCGGCGATCGGCTTGAGCGCCTGATCGGCGGCAATCATCAAGGGTTCCGCTTCCGCATGGCGGCGCTGCGCGAGCAACGACGCGGCCAGCAGCGCCTGCGCTTCGGCGATGCGCCAGTGACCTGGAGCGTAAATGCCTTGACGCTGCTCCAACGCATGGCGCGTCATCGGCTCGACGGCCGCGGCGTCGCCTCGGGCGATCCGCACGCGCGCGAGATCGAGAGCGATGCTGACGGTCCGCGGATGGTCCTCGCCCATCGCGGCGGAGTGGATCGTCAACGCCTCGCGCAACAGCGGCTCGGCGTCCCGGAACTGTCCGGCAAATTCCAACGTCTGCGCCAGCACCTGCAACCCGACCGCGTAGTCGGGATGAGCGGCGCCAAAGATCTGGCGGCGAACCGCCAGCGACTCGCGCTGCAGGCGTGCAGCCGTCGCAAACTCACCCTTTGCCGCGAGCGCCATCCCCATCTGGGACTTCGCCACCGCACCATTCGGATGCCCCGCGCCGAGAAGCCGTTCGGTCGTGGCGAGATTCTCGCGAGCGAGGCGTTCGGCTTCGTTCACTTCACCCCGATCCAGCAGCAGCAATGCCACGTCACTCTTACTGGTCGCCGTCTCGCGGTGCTCGTCGCCGAAGATCCTGGTGCGAATGGCCAGCGCTTCGCGTAACGGCGGCTCGGCCTCGGCGTACTTGCCAAGATCGCGCAGGACTCGACCGTACTCCACGAGCGTGACGGCCACGTCCTTGTCTTCGTTGCCGAGCACGGCGCGCCGCATCGACAGGCTTTCACTCAGCAACGGTTCGGCGGCGGCGAAGTTGGCCAACCGTCGCTGCAAGACGCCCAGGTCATTCAGCGTTTGCGCGACGCGCGCGTTCGGCAACGGGAATGTGCGCCGCCCAATCGCCAGCGCGCGCTCGAGCGGCGGCCGGGCCTTGTCGGTCATGCCCAGGCGCTCATAGGTGCGGCCGATCACGGTCAGCATCTCGGCCTGCACTTCAGGCTGGTCGCCAAGCTCGCCGGCGATCCGATCCGCAAGCGTATCGAGCAGCGCTCGAGCGCTTGGATCCGTGGCCACACCATCGATCGGCGTGCTTGGCGTGCGATACGGATCGGCGCTCATCAGGACACTGGAAAGCAACTCGCTCACCCGTGACGCCTTGTCCGCCTGCAGCCGCGCGCGATCGCGTTCGGTCGTCAACTGCACGGTGTAGAACGCGACCAGTGCGACGACCGCTGTCATCACCGCCGCGATTGCGCTGACACCCTGTCGATGGCGACGGACGAATTTGCGCGTGCGATACCGAACGGTGTCGGGCTTTGCGGTGATCGGCTGGTGTTCGAGATAGCGCCGCAGATCGTCGCCGAATTCCGCGGCAGAGCCGTAGCGCTCGTCCGGCGACTTCTTGAGCGCCTTGTTCAGGATCGTCTCGAGGTCACCGCCAAGCGCGCGGATGACACGATCGGGCGTGCTGAGCCGTTGCGCGGCCACCAGGCTGCGCGAATCCGCGGACGCGTTCGCGAAGGCGGCGCTCAACCGCAGCGGCTCCTCGTGCACGATCGCGTGTGTGAACTCGGCGGAAGACGCGACCGCACTGCCGTAGGGATGCTGACCGCTGACCAGCTCGAACAGCAGCACACCCAGCGAGTAGATGTCTGTCCGGGTCGTAATCGGGCCACCGGAGATCTGCTCCGGCGCCGCGTACTTCGGCGTCATCATCGAGCCGAGGTCGCGCGTCAGCGACGAGGCGCCCTCGTCTTCGATCAGCTTCGCGATGCTGAAGTCGAGGAGCTTGACCATGCCGGCCTGGTTGACGAGCACATTCGACGGCTTGAGATCGCGGTGGACAATCAGGTTCGCATGCGCGTGCGATACCGCCGCGACGACATCGAGAAAGAGCCGGATGCGGCGTTCGATCGACAGCTTGCGGTCGTCGCAGTGCGCATCGATGTGCTCGCCCTTGACGAGCTCGAGCACCAGGTACGGCTGACCGGTATTCGAGACGCCGGCGTCAATCAACCGCGCGATGTGCGGATGGCCCAGCCGCGCCAGGATGGTGCCTTCGCGGCGGAAGCGTTCTTCGCCGCCGCGGCCGACCAGCGCCGCATTCAGCAGCTTGACCGCCACCTGCCCTTCAAACCGGCCGTCGCTGCGCCGGCCGAGCCACACGCTGCCCATGCCGCCGTCGCCGATCCGCGACATCAGCGTGTACGAACCGATGGTGATGCCGGTCAGCGATGCGTCGACACCGGCGAGCGGCGACGTGTCCAGAAAGCCTTCCTTGCGCAGCTGGTGGTGTTCGGCCAGCAGCACGGCCAGCTCCGCCGCGGTATCAGGATCGGTAGCGTGCAGGTCCTGCAGCCAGGCCTCGCGCTCGGGCGGAGACAGATCGAGCGCGCGGTCGAGATGCGCGCTGAGTTTCATCCACCGGGTGGTATCGAGTGACCGCAAGGGCGCCTCAGAGTGTCCGGTTCAGCCGTTGATACAAGAAAATCCTGGCCTTCTCCCAATCGCGCTGAATCGTCCGCTCGGAGACGCCCATCATCTCGCCGATCTCGCCAAACGAAAAGCCGCAGAAGAATTTCAGGTCCACCACCCGCACCAGCCGCTCGTCAACTCCCGCCAGTTCATCGAGCGCCTCGCTGATGCGCAGCAATTCGCCGGCGTCGGTCATGGGATCGACCACGTCGGTGCTGATTGCCGTGATTTCGAAGTGTCCGCCGCGTTTCTGCGCCTGGCGGCTGCGCGCGTAATCGATGATCAGGCCGCGCATCACCCGCGACGCGTAGCCCATGTAGCGATTCCGATCCGGAAACGTGACGCCCTCGCGCTCCGACAGGCTCAAATAGGCGTCGTGCAACAACGTCGTCGCGCTGAGCGTGACACCGGCGCCCCGCTTGGCGAGCTCGCGACGCGCCATGCGATGCAGTTCATCGTAGAGCGCCGCAAACACCGCGTCTGCCGCGGCACGATCACCTCGTTCCGCTGAAGCCAGCAGCGTCGTAATGCTTTCGGTCACGGGGCGTTCGACAGTATAGCCAGTCGAACGCACCGCGACCGTCAGCCTGCTCACTTTCGCACGCCCACTGTCAGCCAGTACTCGCGCGGCACGCAGATGCCGAGCGGCGTCGGGAACCCGGCATGGAAGGCGACGAAGTCCGACTGCAGCCTGTTGCGGCGCGGCAGGTCGAGCGTATCGGCCAGCATCTTGGTCGGACCGTAGCTGGTCGAGAACGTCTCCCAGGCCGCCTCGGCGCTCGGCTCGCGGTAATACGACACCGCGCGCTCGAACTTCAGTTCGAAGGCGTCGCCCAGCAACTGGCGAATGCGATCCGGGTTGCCCCATTCAAACGGCGACGGGGGCGCCGGCTGCGGCGGCGCGGACATGTACGGCTTCATCACCTGGAACATCTTGAACAGGTTGCCGTCCGCCGTCCACGTCGTCAGCGCGATGCGCCCACCGGGACGGACCACGCGCGCCATTTCATCGGCCGCCGCCTCCGGACGGCTTGCGAACATCACGCCACAAGTCGAGATGATCGCATCGAAGCTCTCGTTCTCGAACGGCAGCTCTTCGGCGTCGCCCTGACGATAGGCGACCAGCACCCGTTCGGCCCGTGCCTTGCGTTCGGCCGCATCGAGCAGACCCTGCGCGATGTCGACGCCCGTGACGATGGCGCCGCGGCGCGCCAGCACTCGCGACGTCCAGCCGGTACCCGTGGCGAGGTCGAGGATCTTCTCGCCCGGTTTCGGATTCAGCCGCAGCACGCAATGCTCGATCGAATCGGCAATGCCGCGGCTGATCTCGTTGTAATGGTCACCGCCGGAGCTCCACACGGCTGCCGGCCGTTCGTTGTGCGGTTGGATGAAGGTAATCATGTCTTCCCACTTGATCACGTTACTGTCTCGCCGCGCGATAGAAGAAATAGTCGGTGGCGTACGGAACGAGCACGACGGCGCCCGCCTCCGCCGCGGTTGTGCAACCGGTGGCCGGCGCAACGCCGCCCTGCGTGTTGACGCGATGGATGTAGGTCGTGCGCGACAGCAGCGATCCGCCATTCGGGCCATCTGCCGTTCCAGCCGCTTCGAGCAGCAGCCACGGAATGGCTCCGGGCGCGACGTAGTTCGAATCGGTGGACGGTGGTGCGTAGAGCCGTCCCCACACGCTGCTGCTGTCGAACGAGTGCTGCCACGTCGGTCGCGGCAGGCCCTGCTCGTCAGGATTCGCGCTCAGGAAGTGCGTCGCGATCTGTTGCTGAAACGCAGGCGTCGCAATGAAGAGCGTCGCCTGGGGTCCAAGAAACTTCCACGCCACACCGGTCGCCGTCGGCAGGCAGATGTAATTCTGCGTGCCGGAGGCGCGGGTTTCCAGATAGACGACGTTGCCGTCTGGAACGGTGAGGGTTGCGGGGACTTCCGGAACCTCAATGCGTGAGCC
>Ga0114129_10005539_pt1 | contig 17860 bp, 44 predicted proteins | sample RhiMetdeltSRZDD1_FD_80071 | JGI IMG/M metagenome (GOLD analysis project Ga0114129, IMG submission 80071) | Populus rhizosphere microbial communities from Tennessee, USA - Rhizosphere MetaG P. deltoides SRZDD1 (version 2) (version 2) | ecosystem: Host-associated > Plants > Roots > Rhizosphere >...
CCGCTGGGCTGACGGCGCGGTAGGCCTGAGGTCTGACCGGGTCTGGGATAAATGGGATGTGGCTGTCCTGAATGACGACGCCATAGTCCCTGAGGGGTGGTTCGATGCCGTCTCCGGAGCCATGCGACAAATGGGTATCGCTGCCGGATGCTCCGGCGGCTACGGTCTGCCCGTACTACACACTCAGAACGCGGCACCTCCTCTGGCGACGAGGATGCAAGGTTTTGCGTTCATCCTTGCTGGGGAGCGAGGACTCCGGGCTGACGAACAGTTCGTCTGGTACTGCGGGGATGATGACCTGGGACGACGAGCCGCCATGGCTGGGGGAATGGTCATGGTTCCCGGATTCCATGTGAACCATCTGCACCCCAATGGGCAGGTCAATGAGGCGTTGGCTGCCGCAATCCCGGGGGACATGCAACGGTACGTGGACAAGTGGAATGGCAGGCCTTGGTGATACTCGACAAGGAGTACACGGACTTCATACTTAGGTTCGTTAGGGCTGTCCCACTCACCGATGAGTTCCAGATCCTGAAAGTGACGGAGGAGGTCGGGGAGGCAGCTCAGGCCCTCATAGGGATGAGGAAACTCAACCCACGCAAAGAGGTACACGTTAGCGCTCATGATGTGTGCATGGAGTTAGGGGATGTGGTGATGACTGCCCTGGTAGCGATTGCATCTATGGGCTTTGATCCCAACGACATTCTCATAGATCAATGGCAGAAGACCAGGGAACGGTTCCCGGTATGACTGAACCCAAACCTCGTCCATTCATCCAGTACCTCGTTTTCCTGGCCATCATGATGAGTGTGTTCTTCGTCTGCTGGTTTCTCTGTGCTTGGGGGCAGTCGTGGACATGACCAGACATCAGTTCCTGGCCGCCCTGCATCACGTACTAGAACCCAAGGTGTACCTGGAGATAGGGGTCCAGTATGGGGAGTCTCTAGTCCAGGCACAGGACGCTGACGTCGCCTATGGCGTGGACCCGTGGCCACTGATCGACTTCACCGCTAACAATCGACCCAACCAGCAGATCTTCGCTATGACCTCGGACGCGTTCTTCGAGCAGCGTGCCTTCGTCCTACCGCCGGTACACCTGGCGTTCATTGACGGTATGCACCTGGTCGAGTTCGCCCTGCGGGACTATGTGAACGTCCAGAAGTACATGGCACCAGGTGGGGTCATCGTGTTCGATGACGTTCTTCCCTACAACTCAGCCATCGCTGACCGGGTTCAGCCTCCCGGCGACTGGACGGGGGACGTGTGGAAGTTGTACTACATCCTCCGCGAAGGATCATTCCGACAGGAGCCGATCCTGGTGGACACGTCCCCTACTGGGACCATGGTGCTGTTGAATGTTGAGCCTTCCCTGGCTCTGGAGATCCCAGAGGGGAACTGGCTATCCGAGTGGATGGAGGACACGCCCGTACCTGGTCCTATTTTGAACCGTGACAACGCCAAGAAACCTGAAGAGATTCTGGAGATGCTCCGTGAATGAATGGCAAAAATCTACCAACTGTGACACTGGGTCTTGTGTTGAGGTCGAGTTCCACAAGGCCACCAGGTCGGGCACCGATGGCGCCTGTGTTGAAGTGAGTACCTGTGGCTGTGGTATTCGGGTCCGGGACAGCAAGGATCCAGACGGCCCAGTCCTCAGTTTCAACAAGGCTGAGTGGGACGCCTTCCTGGCCGGTGTCCGTGACGGCGAATTTGACCTACCATCCTGACCTATGAAGATTGCTGTTACAGGTGGGGGCGGCTTCTTAGGGGCCGCCACCATCGCATACGCGGAAAGTCAGGGTCACGATGCCTGGAGGTTCGATCGAGCTGACGGGAACGACGTCCTCGGAGACCTACGCGGCCTCGGTGACGCTGAAGTGGTCATCCACATGGCCGGGATGCTGGGTACAGACGAACTCTTCGACACCGCCGAAGAAGCCATCCAGGCCAACGTGGTGGGGACCCTACGTGTTCTGGAGTGGTGCCGAAAGCATGACGCCGGCTACGTGGGCATCACCATGCCGGATAGCTCCTGGGCCAACGTGTACCAAGCCACCAAGCTCTGCGCCCTGCGACTAGCCACCGCCTGGCACCGTAACTTCGAGGTCCCGGTGTCTCACGTCCGGGCCTTCAACGCATACGGCCCCGGCCAGAAGCATGGACCAGGGCACCCACAGAAGTTCATCCCCACCTGGTCCACACAGGCCTGGGAGGGTGAGCCGTTGACCATCTGGGGCTCCGGCAACCAGACCGTGGACGCGGTCTATGTGGACGACGTGGCCAGGATGCTGGTGGACGCCTGCCGGTTCGGTGACGATGAGATCTTCGACGCTGGCACTGGTCAGGCGGTCACCGTCAACCGGATCGCGGCGACCATCAATCGACTCACTGGCAACACGGCTGGGGTGGCACACCTACCCATGCGACGGGGCGAGGAGCCAGACACCCACATCATCGCTAAGGGTGAAGGCTGGGACAGTGTGGGCTGGCACCCAGAGTTCTCCTGGGACAAGATCCGGGAGACGGTGGAGTGGTACCGCCCCGCGTAGCCCTGTACACCGCCGTCTACGGAGCCTCAGACTGGGTGAAGCCGGCCCCCAAGGTGCCGGACGGGGTTCCCTGCTACTTCTACACCGACTCAGCCAACATGGCCCGGGAGGCAGAGGTAGCCGGTTGGGAGCCCCGCGTCGTCAAGCACTTCATTGCCACGGTCAAAGGCTCTCCCGGTATCACGGCGCCGATGCTGGCACACAAATGGTGGAAGACCCATCCAGGGCTCGCGTGCCCAGAAGTCGAAGTATCCCTGTGGATTGACGGCTCCATGGAGGTCACCGCTGTGGATTATGTGGACCGTGCTTTGCAGGCTCTTGGGACAGACGACTGGGCATGTGTGCCACACCCGGTGCGGAGTTGCATATACCCAGAGGCTGAGTACTCCGCCACACTCACATGGCGTTACGACGGTCCCAGCATTAGGGCGCAGGCTGAGTTCTACCGTTCGTTCCATCCCCCCGGGTATGGCCTGATCGCTACTGGGGCTAACGTCCGTCGTCATACTCCGAGGGTACTGGAGCTGTCGGATGCCTGGTGGGTGGAGTGTCTACAGTGGAGCCATCAAGATCAGTTGTCGTTGCCGGTCCTGCTCCGGCTGTCAGATGGGGAAGTCAAATGGAACATGAACCTGAGCTGGCATCAGGATTGGATCTTGCATGAACACGGACAACGATGACTTCTTTGTGGAAGATGAGCCTGTGGCTGACGTCCTGGCCCGTTGGGAAGAAGGGCAGAAGTGTGTGACCAGACGCCCTGGGGTCACGGTCCTCATCGCCACCCACCCGGAGCGCCAGACGTCCGGGCTCATCAACCGGGCCTTCGCCTCGGTGGCGGCACAGACCCTGCAACCGGTCACCATCATCATCAACAACGACCTGGAGCGGAAGGGTGCCGGCGCCAACCGGCAACGGCTCTTGGACATGGTGGACACCGAGTGGACCGCCTGGATTGACAGCGACGACGAGTGGCACGACCCGCAGCACCTGGAGAAGCTGATGCGGGTGGCCACGGAGACCGACTCTGTCTACGTGTTCCCCGGGTTCCTCGGCCACGACCCGCTAGGGCACTTCGGGTTACCGTTCAATCCCTGCTCCCCCTACCACACAACCATGGGGATCTTGGAACGTACAGACATCACCAAGGAGGCCGGGTTCTGTGACTCGGCAGCCGAGGGCAGGTTCTCCAACGAGGACTGGTTTCACATGGTTCGGTTCTCGGCCATCTGCTGTGAACGTGGGTTGAAGATGACGCACCTGGCGGAGCGGACGTTCACCTACCATCAGCACGGACAGAACACCTCTGGTCTACCTGGACGTTCAGGTGGAGACATCATCATCCATTAGGGTGATAATGCCCCCATGGCTAGTCCTGCTTATCAGCGATGGGTGAATGCGGGTCGACCTCTGACGCCGGCTCGTCCGGTCCGCGATGTCGTGGACCGAATGAAGCTCGCCTATCCGAAGGCCGCCGCGAAGAACCTGTTCTCCTGGTATGCCAACGAGGCGCACTACCAAGCGGTCCCACCCCAGGACCACACCCCATTTTCAGCCACCGGGTGGCCAGGACGCAGTCCTGAGTGGTGGGTGTTCGCTACCGACATCATGCATCGGCCTGACTTGGGCGTGGACTGCTATGTCCTGTTTGCTTACTGGCTCAGTGAAGCCAAGGCTGGACGTTTCCCTTCGCTGAAGTACATCATCTGGCAGGCGAAGCTCTACAGTGTCCAGAACAACTGGTCCCCGCAGTCCAACTCAGATCACTTTGATCACATCCATCTGTCTTTCCGTACTGACTACCAGAACACCTCTCTAGGGTCCTGGTCCTTGATTCCAGGAGGGAGTGGCGACGAGGACATGTTCTTTTTCCAGACTGAGGACCAGGGTGCTGGTCGTATGAACGGCTGCACCTATGAGTTCGCCCCCGACTATCAAACATTGTTGAAGTGGCAGGCTGCCTGGCCCGGCGTGGTGACGAAGAAGGTTAAGCGTACGGACCTGGACGCCGGTGTCTACGGCGTCAACATGGACAAGCTCATCAACACTTCGGGCCCAGCCCCCGCCCCTGGTGATGGAGTAACAGAGGCTCAAGTGCACGAGATCGTGCGCGATGAGCTAGAGGGGGCACAGATCGTTCCAGGCGAGTGATCTTGTGCATTAGCATGGGGCATGGACATGAAACCCCAAGTGGCTTGGGCTATGGCGGTTGTCGTGTTCGTCATGATGGCCGGGGCCGTAACTTTGAAGATCTTCAAAGAAGACATCAGCATCATCATCACCTTGGTGACGGTGCTGGCCGTCCCGGTCCTGGCCGGGTTCGGCTTCAAAGTCAACGAGAACCTGCAAGAGATCAAGACCAACACCAACGGTAAAAATGACAAGCAGATGGACATCAACCAGAAGCAAGTCGAAATGATGCACGAGATGATGGCCAGGAACAATGAGGCGTTGATTGGAACCATCCGTCAGCTTCAAGACCAGGTGACAAACCTGGCTCTACAGATCACCCCTCCCCCTCCAGCTCCAGCTGTAGTTGCTGATCCCCCTAGGGAATTGGATGACAACCCATCGTAGATATACGTTTTTGGACAGTCGGCCTGATCCTGGAGGCCATGCCCAGGTCCTCAACATCCTCCAACATGCCTGCGAGACCTACTGGTGGTTCAACGAACCAGAAGTCCAGGGCAAGGAGTTTGGGAAGCTGAGCTTCAGTTTCACCACTAGCGCCCGGGACCAGTGGTTCGTGCACAAGCGGGCCATGGGCCTAGCTGAACGGGTCTACCGGGCTTTAGGGCTTGGGCCCAAGTCCATCCCGTTCCCCATGTGGGAACCCCTCGCCCCCCACGACAACCGGGGCAGGTTTCGTGTCCCCTCAACTTAGGTAAAGTGTTGCTGTGCCATTTGACCGCTCCGACGACCTCGTCCTAGCGCTACAGATAGCGTCCGGTCTGTTCTCCTCCGGGCGTTATGACCTGATTGCGTCGGTTGACGGTGACGAAGCCGCCGCACTCAGGGTCACCGAGGTAGCTAACGTTTTTAAGGCGTGGCTGCGACAGCCCGTATCCATCACCCTCACCCTTGTCTCCGTCGAGGAGCAGGAACCCGTACAGGAGGCACCGTGACCACCCTAGATACCAGCCAGCAGGCCCGTTATGTCATCAGCTCCGCCGATGACCGAGGCTTCCCTGTGGACGCCACCCTTGAGGTGAGCGTCGACCCAGCAGGCGTTGTCACTGCCACAATCACCGAGGCCACCGCAGGCACCGCGTCCGGCAAAGATGAACTGGTGGCCGTGGCGGTAGGTATCGGCTCCGCTGTGGTCAAGGTGTTTGACCCAGCCAACCCGGACACCGTGTTCGGCTCGGATAACATCGACGTGGCCCCTGGCGGTGTCGCTGCCGTGGTGCTGGAGGCTCCAGTCATCGAGGAACAGCCCTAACCATGACTCAGCCGTGGGCACCGCTCCTGGACGTCACCGAGGAGTCCATGTCGCAGCTGGTCAAAGCCTGCGTGCCTGACTCCCCGCTGTATCGAGTGACTCAACGGATCATTGCCAGCCTGGGATGCGGCCCCGAGGGTGTCATCTCTGCGTTCCAGTCGGCGGTGGACGGCGATGATCCGAACCTGTTGGCTGGGTTCTCGTCAGCTGTCTGAAGACACAAAGAAGCCCCCTAGCTATGGCTAGGGGGCTTCTCCTTTGTATGGGTGTCCCTTCGAGTCACGCCGGGACCAGCGTCTTCCGGGTGCCATGGGACTCCCTGACTCTGGAACTACTCTAGGACTATGACCGCTGAGGGCATAGCCCTGATCCTTGGTGCCGTTGCTACCTTGGTAACGGCTATCTCCACTGCCATAGTTCTGATCCTGAAGCGGGATGTGAAGAAAGTTCACACCCTTGTCAATCAGAACCGTACCGACATGCTCCAGTACCAGAATGATCTGATCGCAGTCCTCCAGGCCAACAAGATCATTGTTCCTCGGGACCGTTCCACATAGGAGGGGCGGAGAGGTTGCGAGCCTCCCTAAGATCCCTGATCAGGGGATCCGACAACCTACCGGTCGCCCCAGGTGGTCCGTTTGAGAGCCCCTCGGACCAAGGGGGCAAACATCCACGCCACCTCGGATAACCCAGTTACCTGGTTCCCCGTCTCCATCGTCACCAGCTTCAGCAACTGGCCGTGGTCGACAGGGCTGCACCCTGTGAAACGTTGACTCTCTCGTGGCGGGGCCCGGATTCGCACCGGGATCATCCGGGTTATGAGCCCGGTATCCTACTGTTAGACCACCCCGCGTCGGAGGTTCCTCAGCCCTGGCCAGGGTAGGTACAAAGGAACCTCTCTGCCAACTCCTAGTAGATCATTGCTAGGTTCCCTGATAACCAGGTGTGGGTTGTTGGCCTCCCGTAGAGCATGCTACTCCCCCCCGGGTGCAGTGTCAATGGCTAGTCGTAACCTTCTTCATGCTCCCGGATGATGTCGGCAGCGTTCTTGTCGGCGATCTCCTGGATCAGCTCGGCGTAGTCCTCCCTCGTTTTTCCAGGCTCCGGCCAGTACGGACCGTGGCGTGGACACTTCGGGGTCAGGTGTCCAACTCCTCCGCAGTTGTAGCATCGGATGAACGGCTCACCGATGCTTCGTCCCGGGTCAGGAACCCTTGGCGTACCAACGTGGGTACTGAACCCACGTGGTACAGCACTGTCTCCGTCCCCACTGTCAACGGGCACGGGTAGGCCTGTTTGCGGGGGTGGTGTCGCCTCCCCACCTTCTTGGCCCGCGCCTTGTCCGTGTACAACCACTTCCTGCATCCACTACACCATCCGATGTGGTCGGTATCCGTCTTGTTCATACAGTCCGCTCCATAGGTCTCCAAAGTGCCACAGAACCCAGTCACGGAACTCCCACCACCGGGGACCCGCGTACACCCTCCGGTGCCGGCCTGGGCTCTTGCGCTCTACCAGTGTGGCCATCGTTGACGGAGGTGGCTCGCCTTCTGGTGTACGACCTTCCCGGATGTCGGCCATGGTGCGGAGTGGAACCTTCTTCATGTCCAGCAGCATCTGTTCACTGGGGTCGAGTGTCCGGACCTTCGTCCGGCGGATACTCACGCTTCCACCAGGTTAGGAACGGACAGGAGGACCCGTCTGAGCCGACGCCAGGTGTCGGGGGTGAGGGTCTTGTAGTCGCCGTCTACGGGCCATAGCTCGTTGACAAGGTCGAGGGCCTCAGCTACTAGTTCCAGTCGAGCATCAACGGTGGTAAGGATCGGTAGCTCGGTGGTGGGACTTACCCAGGCGTGTGCGACGCCTGTGTAGGTGTGCGCGTTGGGCATTACTTCCCCTTCAACTGCTCCGGTGGTGCGATCTCATGGAGTACGACCCATAGCCCTGGTACATCCAGGGCGTCTGGATCTTCCTTGCAGTAGACCTTGGCCAGGCGGGTGTATTCAACTATCAAACAGTCATCCGCGATGGCTCCTGCCGCTTTGAGAGCGTCGCAGGCACCCCGGGCCAGCTTCTCTAGGTCCGGGGCCGTAGTCATATAGGGACGCTTTCTAGGAGTCACAGACTTGGGGCGGAGGAAGCTGAACACCATCCTGGCCAGGACAGCCTGCCGGTAGGGGAGGGTATCGGCTGAGTGGTTGTCCCGGTACCGTTCCACGGCCCCAATGACGTCGCTGCGCCACGAATCCAGGCGGGCCTGCTTCGTATCCACGATGATGCCTTTGCCGGCCTTGGTGACTCCTAGGAACCGTTTAGAGCCCTGTGCCACCGGGGTGCCATAGATAGCAAGCATCATGACGCCTCCCGGAACTCCCGGGTCTGGTACTTGGCGGCGATGTCTGGGTGCTGACGCACAAAAGCCTCCACATTCAACGTCTCCTTGGACGTGGTGTGGAGGTAGTGCTGAGCTAGTTCGGGGTAGTCCCGAAGGATTCCGGTAACGGAGTACCCGGCCTTGGGTCGGTACGTGATGACTTTGACGCCGTCGATGGTGGCGGCGGTGGCGACCCCCATCTCAGCTTCGATCTCTTCCCGGAGTCTGGCCTCTTCGGCTTGGGCTCGTTTGATCTCGCTCCGGTAGGCAACCCACAACAGGTACCGGTCTCGGTTGATCTCTTGTGTAGGCTCATCCTCATACTTATCTACAGCCATCACTACTCCCCTAGACAAGCCTCAAGGCCCCGTGTCGGTCACCACGCCACCCCTGAGAGATGTCGACACGGAGCCTTGAGGAGACTCAGTTAAACTTCATTCTCTTCGACCACAGGGAACCGAATGGTCCTAGGGCCGGTCTCATCTTCCTCTACGTCCACAGTCTGGTCAGCTGTGAACTGGGACAACTTTCCTCCCAGCTCCAGAATCCCGGCCAGGATGTGATCCCGGAAGATCCACACCCCAGCACCAGCAGCACCGAGGACTCCGAAAAAAATCAGCGACTTCTTCACTTGATATATGACTCCTCTTGAATGTTGTCACGGATGTCTTTAGCAGCCCTACGGAACATGTCGATAGCCTCAGGCTTGGACTTAGGGTGGTCGATGCCGTCATTCCAGATTGGGACTGGCATCTTAAGGTAGAGAGCGGTGCGGTCAAGGACTTCCCGGAACCTGTCATAGTTAGGATCCAAAGCCAGATCACCTCTATTAGGGGCAGAGGCAAAACCACCATCGTTGGTATAGACTCTGTAAAAGTTTCGTAGGCTCACTCCGGCGGCGAGGGCTATAGCCCCACCGGCACAGACGGAGAATTGCGTGGATGTGGCCTTCCTTGTGATCCAGTCGTTAGCGCACCATTCGACCTGTTCAGCTTGGTACAGGTCAGCTGCCTTCTCTAGAATGTCAGCCACTTCGTCGTTGCTGAGCTTCCATGGTGACGCCTGAGGTGGATTCATGATTGCCTCAAGCGACTCCACATCGAGATTGTCAAACTTTAGTTCAATGGACATTGGCTGCACGATCTCTCCGTCTCCTCTCCTCTATCCGTCTCTTATGGGCATCATTGTCAAACGGTGGGTCCGCCCGCCACTGCCACACCTTTCCATCTTCAATCCAACGATGGTTGCCTAGATGCTCGTGGCAGAGCGTTGTGGTGATGATGTTCTTATCCAGGCTGTAGACGACGCCCACCGCGTCACACCGGTAGCCGGTGCAGGTGAACTGTTCTTTGAAGGGGCCGGGGAGAAGGCTCCAGGGAGCCTCCACCACGGTCCACGTCTGACCCCGGGCCAACAGGGAGTCAGGTGGCGACGGTTTCATTGTTCGGCACGAAACTGGGGTCGAAGATCTCGTCGTAGGTGAGCAGATCGAAGGTGCGTTCAATGGCATCCGCGATCTGGTCAAACGTCAACAGAAAATCATCGTTGAGGATGGCGGCAGAGGTGAAGCTTCCATCGAGCGCGTGATTAGCATTAAGACGAACGTTGTAACCCAATGGTCCTAGGTAACCTAGCGGACCATTTCGCTCCTCCAGGCCATAGAACTCGGTGGCGATGGAGGAGTTCAAGCGGGAGGTCTGACCCCATAGGACTTCCCCCTTGGGAAGGAACCCTGCCCGCAGGGCGACTTCCTGAGCTACGCCCAGGCAGCAGTATTGAACGTTGGGTCCTGTATCTTGCCTCATGGCACCTCTACCCTGGGCATAGGCCCCAGAACGGAGTGCTGCGACCCATAGCCGCAGGTTAGCCTTATTGGCCATCCTTCTTTCCCTTCCAGTCTTTTGATACAGCGATGCCGGTGACAACCCCGGCCCATGTGATGCCATACATCCACACCACAAACTCAGGAATGCTCATCAAGGCCTCGGGGCCGAGATGGCGATGTTCTGGATGATGGCGAGGACTGCTTCCCGGCTGACGTACTGGGTCTGCCCGGACAGCCAGTTGGGAAGCTTGGCGGGGGGCAGGAGCTTGATCTCGTACAGCATCTGCCTGATCCGGGCCTCGTTAACTTTGCGTACCTTCTCCATGACTGCCGGCACTGTGGCCATGGCAGCCTGGATACCTAGCTCCTGAAGTTCACCGACGAGGCCTCGTACATCAAGGATGCCGGCGGCTTGGAGGTCTTTGCCCATCTCTACCAGGTTCTGGGCGCTGGGTCCCCGGCTGACCGGGGACAGGAGTACCTGCTCTACCTCGTTCACGGGGTCTCCTGGTTGCGGGCGTTCTTGGCGGCATGCTTGAACATGTCGATCACTTCATCTTTGGTCCGGTCATATTGGTCGTTCCAGTCCGGGATACAGGGGTAGTAGTTTTCTTTGCGGATGACATCATGGACATGGTCTACGGCCCTCGACACAGCCTCCTGAGCCTCTTCAAACTCCTCCTGGTTGCTTGCTGGCCTGCCCAAGCGGTACTCGTAGAAGATGGCACCCACGGAGCAGAAGCCTTCGGGGGCCTCGTACCGACCCTGGATCCAGCCATAGCGGCCAGACTCATAGCCATCGGCGACGGCTTCCAGGATCTCTGCGTCAGTTCTCATCTGTCCTCCTTCACCGGACCACCGTACCCGGGGGTCCCTGCATACTCAATCCTGATCATCGAAGAGACTCAGTTGGCCTTCTAACACTTTCGGCACCTGAGGCATCGGAGTCCTGGCATGGAGGGGGCAGGTGGCCCAGAAGACCTGGTCACCACTGTTCAAGGTGCCATGGAAGACTCGCCAGCCGCTGACTGTGGCACCAGCTAGGGTCAGTGGCCACGTGTCACGGGCCAGGTACGCCTTGTCACAGTCCGGCTCGTCGCAGTGCAGATCACCCGGGATCTTGAACGGCATCATTCCTCCGTTTTAGAGCTAGGCTCCTCTGGCTTACGTACGGGCCATTCCCGCCGTACTCCATAGCTAGAGTCGGAGGCCATCCGGTCAATCGAATCCAGCACCTCCTTGGGGATCCGGTGCAGACAGTCGCACCAGGTCCCACCTCGACACTCCTCATGCTTCTGGTCCTTGCAGCTCTGGCACACCATCAGTTTCATCTACCTCCAGTTCAGAGTCTTCTGGCAGGATGATGCCAGGGGGGAGTCTCCAACCCAACCCTGACAGGCGCCGTAGCGCCCCCAGGGCTGCCCCTGATCCTCGCCCCCGTAGGGCCGTGTTACGGAGCCCTAGGTCGATGTACTCCTCCACAGGGGTGATCATGTAGGGGGCCAGGTTGTAGAGGACGGTGGCCATGGAGCCCCCGGTGATGGTCCACCGCATGGTGGGCTTGAAGTGTCCGGTGTCTACGTGTACGTGGGCCTCTTCGCAGTGTTCTCCACAGCCTCGGCGCCAGAATCCATCTTTGCTGGGAAGGTGCTCCGTCAGCTCAACCTTGGTTCCGGTGAGGGTGGCCAATTTCTTGACCACCCCCGTCTGTACGGATTCCACATACAGCACGATCTGCTGTGTCTTGGCGGATCGGTCCTGGTTGTTCTTGTGAAGGAACTTGCCTTTAAGGTCCACAACAGCGGCCATCCAGCCTAGGTCGTGAACTTCAAGAGTCATGCCTTCGTCTTCTCCCACCGGGTTACCTTGTATCGGCCGAAACCCTGGGACCGGGAAGCGCCCAGTCCTTGCTGTTCGCCAGTAGTCCAGATCATTCCGTAGAACTCGTTGTTGAAGTCATGGTCACTGGACAGGGAGAAGTGCAGGATGGCCTCGTCGATGTACTCCTCGTAGGAGATACCCATCTGGCCCATCTTGTTTTTTACGAACCGTTGCACCACATCAGTGGGCTCAGTGACCGGCTCCAGGTCGCCGTTCTCGTTGTAGCGGTAGAGCGGCATCCGGTCTTCGATGATAAACAGGTGTTCAGCGGCAAAGGCGTTGATCCACTTGCGGGTCAGGCCCCAGCCTTTCAGGTCCACCTTGCCTACTGCCGCAGCCACAGAGACGGCTTCTTTGAGGGCAGCTTTCAGCTGCCGGCCTTCGATATACAGCTGGCCGGCGACAGTCTCAACCTTGTAGGTGGCGTGTTCCAGCTCGTCGGGGCCCATTGGCTCCTTCAACCGCTTGAACCCGTTGAGGTTCTTGAACTTGTTCACCTCACTGGTGGCCTCTTCCAAGGTGACACCACGCTCCACCATGACCTCGGCTACGGCCTTCTGGAGCTGCTCCTCCTTATCCAGGCCCATCTTCGTCTTCAGCCAACCTTCGGCTACACGAGGATCGGAGGGGACGCCGCCAGCAATTGTTTTCACGGTGAGCTGGCCATTGAATCGGTGTGGATACGACTTGGCCAGAAGGCTGTCGAAAACACCAATAGTCATGCTGTTCTCTCTTTCTATTTTTTGGATTTCGTTACCACGGTTCTGGGCGGGGTTGGGACGGGGAGTCGGGCTTGACGAGAATCGGTTGGTCGGAAATGTGCAGGCCTGGATTGTCGGGTTGGGATGATTGGGATTGGATTGTCGGAGTGGGCAAGGCTTGGAGTGTCGGACAAGGGTAGTGCGGGCAGGGCCAGGGTTGTCGGCTAAGGATCGGGCAGACAAGGCTTGGCAGGGCTCGGGCAGGGAAGTCGGTGTGCGCCGACTTGGGCTGAGATGTGTAGTCGGGGCGGAAGTGGCATGGGGAGTGTTGTCGAGTTGGAGTGAGACGGACTGAGGCGGTGAGTCGGATTTGGGAAGGCAAGGTCCGAACCGGGGCGGTGAGTCGGGTGGGGGGTGGGGTGGGGCGGTTTGTCGGGGAGGTCTGGCCGGGAGAGGTTTGTCGGGGAGAGGTTTGTCGGGGAGGTCTGGCTGGTAGAGACCTGGCGCGGTCTGTCGGAGCAGGGCCGATGAGAATAGAGGCGGATCGTCGGTCTGGCATGGGTTGGGCGGGGCGGGGTAGTCGGGGTGAGGCAGGCTGGGACAGTCAGGTTGATTTGGTTCGCAATGGAGTGGCTTGTCGGGTTTGGGGTGGGGTGGGTGGCCAGGTTTGTCGGACCTGGTGCGGGGGGATGAGTCGAGTAGGGCTGGGCCAGGCTGGCATGGGCAGTCGGGTTGTCAGTTGATGCTGTTCCAGATCCGGGCCAGGTCATCTTCGGAGTACAGGTCCGATACAGTCTGGTTGGGGCTCAGCTTCTTGGACAAGGTCTCCAAGAACACCTTCCGTAGCGTGTTCTCCTGGGCCCTGACCCCGAAGCGGAACGCTGCGTACTCCAGATCTTTGGCGGACATCTTCTTCAGCGGGACCTTGGTGCCACCCTCCGTTTCATAGACCTCGTTGAGGAAGTTGGTCAACGCCTCCGGGTCACCACCTTCAAGTTGCTTAGCGGCCTGCTTAAACTCGTTACGCCGGGCCAGGGTACGGTTTGTGGCACGGTTAGCCTTGTCCCGGTTGTTGATGGCGTTGCGGATGAACCCTTCCGCGTGGGCCATGAGCCAGTCGGTGAGCAGTTTCGGGTCGTTCTCTTTGAGATGGTCCACGATCTTCTTGGCTACGACGCCGGGCACGTAGGTGCCTACGGCCATCTCGTTGATGAGTAGGGACATCTGGGCGGTGACGTTACGCTGCTTCATCCTCTCCTCCGTTCATGGTTGCGTGGGCGTAGAAGTAGCCGGACCAGAAGTGCGCGAAGGACTTCTGTTCCGCGTTCAGTTCCTCTAGTTCGTGGATGTTCCGTTGTGCCATGGCGCTGGAGTTTGCGCTGGAGGGGTTGAACCGGACTAGTTCCCTCTCCGTGTATCGCTCGAACAGGATCACTGTCCCGCCGATCTGCTGGATCAGGTACCGCTCACCGGGAAGCTGAGCCACTGGTCACTTCCTTCCGATACATAGTCCAGTAGTGGTAGGTGCGTAGAGTCCAGTGTCCGGCCCGCATGTGAGCATTGACCTTGTAGAGGACGTAGCCCTTGGTGGCGCTGGGTCCTTTGTCTCCCTGGAGCTGATCTAGGAGGCTTTCGTTGGCCACCATCATGTGGACAGCAAGATCAATCACTCAGTTTCCTTTCTAGTCATAGATATAAGATCTTCGATATATTCACATATGCACCTATGTAACTCGGCCGGAGTCGCCCCCGCTGCTCTCTTGTCCCGGCGTCGAAGAAACTCAGCCGGTGACCAGGAGTTCAACTCGTGCAACACATACTCCAAGGTGGCTACCTTGATCGCTCGTTCCGCCTCTGGAGACAAAACAAGCCCTGACCCATGCAGGGCCTCAACGGGATGAAGTCCACTCCTACGTGCGTAGGCGAGGACGTTAACCATCCGGTCGAAGGTCTGCTGGTTCAGGGCTGACTTGGTCAACGTATTCCCTTGGAGTATGGATTGGAGAGGGGAGAGGTGGAATGTCGGGCAGGGCTCGGTGTGATGCGTCGGATGTGGCAGGGCGCGGCACGGGAGGATCTGTCGGGCCGGAGATGGCTGGGTACGGTTTGTCGGGCGCGGCTGGGGAGGATGTGGCTTGTCAGATTGTCAAGGGCCGGTTTGTCGTAACGGCCAGGGCTGTAGGGGCATGGCAAGTCGTGGGGGGTGCGGGCTCGGCACGGCTTGTCGGTAACGGTTTGGCCCGTGAGGGTAGTCAGTAGGGAGCGGGATGGGATGGCAAGTCGGGCAGGGAGCGGTAGGTGCAGGTGTGTCGGTACCGGCAAGAGGTGGCAAGAGGTGGCTTGTCGGGCGGGTAGCGGTAGGTGCTGGCGAGGCGCGTCGGAACGGGGGCGTTCTGTGTTGGACTGGAATGTCGGGCAGGCTGGGCTGGGTACGGTTTGTCGGGAGGCCTACACCCGGCAGGGATTTGGTGGTCACCTGCCGGGTCCAGGACTTCATGGATCTGACAGTACCCGGGGGGGTGTGCTACGTCAATAGGTTAGGTGAAGATGACCCAGATCAGTCCACCGACACATAACATGGCGCCGGTAAACAGGTAGACGTAGATCACTATGGCGAGGGCCGGATGCCGGTCCAACCACTCGTCTATCCACGCCCAGTCACGCTTCAGGCGGCGTTTCGTAGTGCCTCCTCCCGCAGAGCGACACGGCCCTGGTTGACTAGGCGGCTGATGCTGGTGGTTCGGGATCCGATCTCGGCGGCCAGGCTCGCGTACGAGTAGCCCTCCTCCTCGATCAGCTCTACGCACGTGACTCGGCGGTGGCGGGCCAACTCTTCGAGCACGGTCTGCATCTGGGCGATGATTTCTGCGGCGGCAACGATCTGCTCTGGCTTGGACAGGGCTTCAAGGTCGTGCCACAGGGTCTCCTTCCAGTCCATCTCTGCCTCCAACTGTGCGGGCAAGGAAACTCCTCAACTGTTCGGTGTTCACTAGGGAGAGGTCCCCCCCTAGATTAAGAGCATACTGATCATCTAGTAGGGGTTCAATGTGGAAGGCCCAGACAATAGCCTGGGCCTTACCGATGTATGGGGGTTGGGTCACGCCGCAAGCTTGCCGTGGAGCACGTCCACGGCGCTAGGGGCATCCTTCGGTTCTTTTGGGATGGAGACCGGGAGGTCTATGAACTTGACCCAGGCCCCGCCCCAGGCCAGGCGTTGGGCCATCTGGAACGTTCGCGTTGGTAGTTCCCGGGGTGGTTCAGGGTCAGGGCCTTCGAAGGCCAGGACAAGGTTGGGGGTGTCCTCGAACAACCATCGGGTGTTCGGGTAGATGAGGGCTGCCTCAACGTCTTCATAGCCAGCGGTCAGATACCGACGTAGGTGCCAGTCCTGCGCGTGCCGTACGGCTCCAGTCTCGTAGCCTCCCGGGTAGGCCAGGGTGAAAGGTTCACCGAGGCCCTGGGCGAACTCTAGGGCGCTGTTGAGGTAACGGTGGACGATGAACGGATACTTGATCCACTCGGGTTCGCTCAGCACTACTAACTTCATTCAGGTTCCTCCGTCATGTAGGTCATGTCCTTGATTCTCTTCAAGGCCCTGCGGGTCTCGTCGAGCTGCTTGCTAGCGATCTTGCGAAGCCTCTTCCTCTCCTCGGCTACACGTTGGTAGCTGGGGTCACCAGGTATGTAGATCTCCACACTGGAGGAGGTGGCCTTCAGGAAGTCTTCGAGGGCCAGACAGTATCCGTCCAGGTAGCCAATTTGTACGGCTCGTTCACTACGAGTATGGGCTGGCCAGGCTTGAGTCCAGTCAGTCATCCTCATACACCTCATACTTGGCGAACGGGGCCTGGACGGCGGCATCCCGGAGCCTCTGGTTCTCGTCGGTCAGCTCCTCGATGGTGAGGCGCTGTCGCTCTACCTGTCCCCGCAGGATCGGGTTCTCCTGTTGCAGGTTGTTGCGTTCCTGCTGTGCGTTGTCCCGTTCACTGCGGAGTCGGTTGATGAGCCTTGATTGCCTCTTGAAGACGCTGATCAAGTCTTCAACGTCGTACACCTGTCCATCTTGGGTATAGAACGCTTTCCCATTCTGCTCGTAGAACATCTATGATCACTTCCCTCTACGCTTGCGGGCCTGTTCCGCGATCTGGGCGGCCCTACGTAAAGCTTCGTCACGTGCCCTCTGTTCAGCGAGGCGACGTTGTGTGTCTGCGGCAGCCCGTGCAGCTCGTTCAGCTTCCATGCGTGCGATCTCGGCCATCCGAGCTTCATGGGCTTTACGCTCAGCTTCCCGTTGAGCTGCTTCTCGGGCAGCTTTTTCGATAGCCTCCTGCGCTTTACGGGCAGCGTCGCCTTTGGCCACTAGAGCATCCCTTCTATGAGTTATTGATCATCCACTCGTCGACTTCGCTCCGCAGGGCCTTCAGCTCGGACTCCAGAGCCTGAACACGGTCCTCCAGGCTGCCTTGGCTCGGATCAGGGCGGTGGGTGCCTTGCCCTGGTTCGCGGGCCTTGATCCAGATGCGGTCCGGGTAGACAGTGACAGCGACAGTGGTGCCCCGGTACCAGGCTGCGTTGCGCAGCTTCTTGACGATGTCTTCGGGGGCTTCGTGGGGCTCGTAGTGCTGCCCCATGATCAGCCAGTGTTCGTCACCGTTCATCCAGCGGGCCATCTGGAACTTGCTGAACCGGACCTCTCTACTCACAGCTTCATTCCCCGTGCTCGTTGTACAGCTGTGTGTACTGGCGGATCAGGTCCAGGTCGAAGGTGTATCCGTCTCCCCGGCTGGTGCCGGTGACGTCGAGGCCACAGCGTGGACACTCCAGCCGCGCGACCTCCTCCACCTTGAACCTGATGGTGTGAATGTCGACAGGGGTCCGTACTCCAATCAGCTCAGAACTGACTTCGCAGTCGACCCCACGGCAGCAGGGACATTCTCTTATCCTCATCCCCCCATCCTACCCCCCCTCCCCCTACACTTCAAGGATTCAAGTGATCCTGAAGGGTTCAACTCGTTCCGGATACTTTTTGAACTCCTACCTAGCTATATGTAGTTAGACTACCTATGAAACTTGAGCGGTTTTCTGGAAACA
>Ga0114129_10005541_pt1 | contig 17859 bp, 17 predicted proteins | sample RhiMetdeltSRZDD1_FD_80071 | JGI IMG/M metagenome (GOLD analysis project Ga0114129, IMG submission 80071) | Populus rhizosphere microbial communities from Tennessee, USA - Rhizosphere MetaG P. deltoides SRZDD1 (version 2) (version 2) | ecosystem: Host-associated > Plants > Roots > Rhizosphere >...
CGCGGCGATCGCCGCCGCCGGGGCGGCGACGCCGGCCGCCGCCAGCGGGACCGCGACGACCGGGGATCCGCCCGGTCGCTCGCGGGCCGCCCGGCGGCCCGCGCGCGCCGCGAGCGCGAGGAAGCCGATCGTGAGCAGCATCGGCACCAGCCGCCAGTGGTAGGTGGCCACGCCGGCCTGGACGCGAAGGAACGATCTGCCGCGGATCGTGGCGTCGACGTCGGCCCGGACGGACAGCAGGGCGGTGAGCAGCCCCACCTTCACCCAGGTCCAGAGCCCGTACGCGCGGGCGGCGAACGACAAGCCCACCGCGATCAGCTCGGAGACCAGGATCAGCGTCCCGATCGCGAACAGACCCCCGTTCGCCGCCGCGCGCAGGGTCGGAAGGACCGTCTGCCCGAGCGGCCGGCGAGGCGCCTCGGGTCGCCCCGCCGGCGCCCCCGAGCTCATCCCAGGCGCTCCGCCACGAGCTCGGCGACCTGCATCGGGTTCCTCCCGACGGCGACGCCCACCGCTTCGAGCGCCTCGGCCTTGGCCGCCGCCGTCCCGGACGAGCCGGTCACGATCGCGCCGGCGTGCCCCATCCGCCGGCCCGGAGGGGCCTCGAAGCCGGCGAGATAGCCGACGACCGGCTTCGTGACGTTGTCGGCGATGAAGGCGGCGGCCCGCTCCTCGTCGTCGCCGCCGATCTCACCGGTCAGGACGACGAGCTCGGTCGACGCGTCCGCCTGGAACCGCTCGAGCGCCTCGACGAAGCCGATCCCGTGGACCGGATCGCCGCCCATCCCGACGCACGTGGACTGACCGATCCCCCGCTGCGTGAGCTCGTGCACGATCTGGTACACGAGGGTGCCGCTCCGGGAGACCAACCCGACCCGCCCGGGCGCGCAGATCTCCCCGGGGATGATCCCGACGTTCGCCGCGCCCGGAGAGATCACGCCCGGACAGTTCGGACCGACCAACGTCGTCCCCCGACGCGTCAGCGCGCTGTGGACCGTCGCCATGTCGCGGACCGGGATGCCCTCGGTGATGCAGACCACCAGCCCGACGCCCGCGTCGGCCGCTTCGAGGATCGCCTCCGCCGCGAACCGAGGCGGGACGAAGATCATCGAGGTGTTCGCGCCCGTCTCGGCGACGGCGCGAGCAACGGTGTCGAACACCGGGATCCCCTCGACGTCCTGGCCGCCCTTCCCCGGCGTCACCCCCGCGACGACCTTCGTCCCGTAGGCCCGGTTGCGGAGGGTGTGGAACGTCCCCTCGTTGCCGGTGATGCCCTGGACCACGAGCGAGGTCCGCTCGTCGACGAGGATGCTCACGAGGACTTCGCCGCCAGGTCCGCGGCCTCCTCGGCGGCCTCGAGCATGTTCGCGGCGGGGACGATCCTCGGGTGCGACGCCTCCGCCAGGATCCTCCGGCCGTCCTCGGCGTTCGTCCCGTCGAGGCGCACCACGATCGGGACGCGGGCCTCGACCCGATCGAGCGCCTCCAGCACGCCCTGCGCCACGACGTCACATCGGGTGATGCCGCCGAAGATGTTCACCAGGACCGACTTGACCGCGGGATCCGACAGGACCACCTCCAGGCTCGTCGCCATCTGGTCGGCGGACGCCCCGCCCCCGACGTCCAGGAAGTTGGCTGCCCTGGCCCCGGCCTGGGCGACCACGTCCAGCGTCGACATCACCAGCCCGGCTCCGTTGCCGATGATCCCGACGTTGCCGTCGAGCTTCACGTACTGCAGGTCCTTCTCCTTCGCCCGCGCCTCGACCTCGTCGATCGGGAACTGTGAGCCGAGCTCCTCGAGGTCGGGGTGCCGCCAGAGCGCGTTGTCGTCGATCGTCACCTTGGCGTCGAGGGCGACGACGCGGTCGTCCTCGAGGAGGACGAGCGGGTTGATCTCCACGAGCGTCGCATCCCGCTCGACGAGCAGCTGATACATCGCGCGGAGCACGGCGCCGGCGCCTTCCCAGGCCGCCACCGGCAGCGTGCCGACCAATTCTCGGACGTGGAACGGACGCATCCCCAGCAGCGGATCGATCCGCACCCGGCGCAGCACCTCCGGTCGCGTCCGGGCCAGCTCCTCGATGTCGACCCCGCCCTCCGCGGTCATCAGCGCGAGGTCCTCCCCGCTCGAGCGGTCGAGCAGCACGGAGGTATAGAACTCCTGCGCGATCGGCAGGAGCTCCTCGACCAGCACGCGGGTGACCGGGAAGCCCTTGAAATCCGAGCCGAGCATCCGCTCGGCGGCCGCGGCGGCGGCTTCCGGCGTGTCGCAGAGCTCCACGCCGCCGCCCTTCCCGCGCCCGCCCACCTGCACCTGGATCTTCACGACCGACCGACCGCCGAGCTCCCGCGTGGCCTCGGCAGCGTCCGTGGCCGAGAACGCCACCAGCCCGCGAGGCGTCGCGATCCCATGGGCGCGGAACAGGTCCTTGCCCATGTGCTCGTAGAGATCCACGCGCTCAGGCCTTGGCGCTCAGGCGATCCCGGAGCCAGGTGGCGATATCGCCGGTGTTCGCCCCCGGCGTGAAGACCTCCTCGATCCCGGCCTCCTTCAGCTTGGGGATGTCGGCGGCCGGGATCACGCCGCCGCCGACGACGACGACGTCGTCCGCACCGCGCGCCCGGAGCTCCTTCACGACCTTGGGGAACAGCGTCATGTGTGCGCCCGAGTGACAGGAGAGCCCAACGGCGTCGGCGTCCTCCTGGATCGCGGCCTCGGCGATCTGCTCCGGGGTCTGGAAGAGACCCGTGTAGATCACCTCGAAGCCGGCGTCGCGGAGGGCACGCGCGACCACCTTCGCGCCCCGATCGTGCCCGTCGAGGCCGGGTTTCGCCACGATCACGCGCAGCTTCTCGGCCATCGCGACGAGTCTATCGACGATCCACCCGTCGGCTTGCCGGGTGAGTCCGAGGCGGCAGAGGATAGGCGCGTGCAGGTCCCCGACATCCACTACGCGAGGACCGGCGACGGCACGCACATCGCGTACCAGGTGGCCGGCGACGGCCCGGTCGACATCCTGATGATCGCGCCGGCCTACTCGAACATCGAACTGTTCTGGACGATCCCGTCGTTCGGCCCGTTCCTGACTGCCCTCGGGACGATCGCTCGCATCGTCCTCTTCGACCCGCGAGGCGCGGGTCTCTCGGACCCACTCACGGTCGAACGACTCCCGACGCTCGAGACGCGCGTGGCGGACGCCCTGACGGTCATGGAGGCCGCAAGCTCAGAGCGACCTGTCGTCTTCGGTATGGACGCGACCGGGCCGCTCGCGATCTTCTTCGCGGCCACCTATCCGGACCGCACCTCGGCGCTGGTCCTCTTCGGCACGTTCGCCACCGGCCTGCGCGACGAGGAGTACCCGTGGGCGTGGGGCCCCGAGGAGTGGGACGCGCACGATCGAGAGGTCGAGCAAGGCTGGGGGCAACCCGACTACGTGGAATCGTTCCTCCGGTACATGAGTCCCGAGGGGCGTCTCGATCCCGAGACGATCTCGCGTTGGACGAGCTACTACCGGCAAGCGGCCAGTCCGGGGATGGCTGCGGCGCTGAACCGGCTCGAACGCGAGACCGACGTCCGACCCGTGCTCCGGACGGTGCAGGCGCCGACGCTCGTCCTCCATCGCAGAGACGAGGGCGTGTACCAGATCGAGGAGGGCCGCTACCTGGCTCGCCACATCCCGGGGGCGCGACTGGTCGAACTCGAGGGCGCCGACCACCTGCCTGGCGACGGCGACATGGGCTCGGTGGTCGAGGAGATCCGCCGGTTCCTCGGCTCGGTCCGCGAGGAAGAGGCCTCGTTCGATCGCGTGCTCGCCTCCGTCCTGTTCACAGACATCGTGGGATCGACCGAGAAGGCGGCCCAGGTCGGGGACCGTGGATGGCGGGAGACGGTCGAGGGACATCACGCCACCGTCCGAGCGATGCTTGCGCGATACCACGGGGTCGAGGTCGACACCGCCGGAGACGGCTTCTTCGCGACGTTCGACGGCCCCGCGCGGGCGATCCGGTGCGCTCAGGCGATCGTCGGGGCCGTTCGGCCACTCGGGATCGAGGTCCGCGCCGGCGTGCACATCGGCGAGGTCGAGACGATCGACGGGAAGGTGGGTGGCATCGCCGTGAACATCGGGGCAAGGGTCGGCGGGATGGCGGGACCCTCGGAGGTCCTCGTCTCGTCGACCGTGAAGGACCTCGTGGCGGGATCCGGCCTCGAGTTCGAGGACCGCGGCGAACGCGACCTCAAGGGGCTTCCCGATCGCTGGCACCTCTACCGGGCGCTCTCGTGACGCGGAGCTCGACGCACGGTCGCGCCGATCGCCGGCGCCGGGAGCTGCCGCCTACGTAACGGGCGCCGAGCTCGTGGTGGACGGCGGTGCCGTCGTCGTCCGAACGGAACGAGCTGCGATACTGCGCCCGTGGCGAGGAAACGCGTCCAGCTGCGTCCGCCGGGACTCAAGCCGACGACGAAGGTCGGGACGCTCGGCCCCTACCGCGGCCGGCTCGGGCTGGCGTGGGTGATCGCCCCCCTGATCGCCGGTCTCGTGATCCTCCTCGCCGCCGCGTTCCTGCTGATCCGGTAACGGCGTGCTCGAGGGGTACTGCTGGCCGCAGAGCGCGCTCCCCGGCGAGCGCGTCGACCTCCTCGTTTCCACGAGCTCCGGGGCGTTCGACGTCGAGGTGGTCCGCGAGGGAGCCGAGCCCGCCGTCGTCTGGCGGGCGGAGGCGGTCGCCGGCGCCGAGCATCCCGTCCCGACGACGGCGTCGGCGGACGGGTGCGGCTGGCCGCCGGCGATCTCGATCCCGGTCGACGAGGGCTGGCCCTCCGCGTACCACTCGGTTCGGCTCGCGGCCGGCGGCGAGCACGCGGACGCGTTCTTCGCCGTCCGGCCGCGCGAGCCCGCCCCGATCCTCCTCGTCCTCTCGACCTCGACCTACGCCGCCTACAACGACTGGGGCGGACCCTCCCTCTATATGGGCGGTACCCGCGTCTCGCTCGAGCGACCGCTGGCTTCCGGCTTCCTGCGGAAGCCGGAACCTTCGCTCCGCAAGGCCCAGGACGTGCCCGACATCGAGGCCCTGGCCTACTTCGGATGGGCCGAGGCGCACGGCCTGTCCCCGTGGAGTGGCGGGGCCGGCTGGTGGACCTGGGAGCGCCCGTTCGTCGCGTGGGCGGAGCGCGAGGGGTACACGATCGACGTCGCCACGTCGCAGGATCTCGAGCGACACCCCCAGGTCCTCGAGGGGCATCGGCTGTTCCTCTCCGTGGGGCACGACGAGTACTGGTCGTGGCGGATGCGCGACGCCGTGGAATCGTTCGTCGGCGGCGGCGGCAACGCCGCGTTCTTCGGCGGGAACACCTGCTGGTGGCAGGTCCGCTTCGAGGACGACGCGCGCTCGATGACGTGCTTCAAGTACCGAGTCGACGAGGACCCGGTGGCCGGCACGGACGATGCGCGCAGGATCACGGGCTGCTGGTCCGACCGCAGGATCGAGCGCCCCGAGTCAGCGATGACCGGTCTCTCGTTCTCCCGCGGTGGCTACTCGCGGTACGGGGCCGGGGTCCCACGGGCGAGCGGCGCCTACACCGTCTGGCGGCCGGACCATTGGGCGTTCGAGAGCACGGACCTCCGCTACGGCGACGCGCTCGGCCTTGCGGATGCGATCGTCGGCTACGAGGTCGATGGGACCGAGCTGATGCTCGTCGACGGGGTGCCGGTCCCCACCCACGAGGACGGGGCGCCCGAGACGCTCGAGGTGTTGGCGTCCGCGCCGGCGCGCCTGTGGTCGCAGGACGAGCAGCCGTCGCGGTACGTCGACGAGCCCGGCGAGCTCGAGCACGTGGCATCGGCGCTGTTCGGTGAGTTCGCGGCCGCGAACCTCCATCGTCTCGAGCACAACAACGCCGTGGTCGGCTGCTTCACCGTGCCCGGCGGGGGAACGGTGTTCAACGCCGGCTGCACGGACTGGACGTGTGGGATCGAAGGCGGCGACGACGCCGTGCGGCGCGTCACCGCGAACGTGCTGGCCCGGCTGTCCTCGTGAGCGGGAACTATCCGACCCGCGTGAGCGGGGCGTACGAAAGGAGCAGTCGCTTCTCCCCCGCGTCCGCGAACTGGATCGTCGCCTCGGCGTCGTCTCCGTGGCCCTTCACCGTGAGCACCACGCCCTCGCCCCAGCGCTCGTGCAGCACGGTGTCCCCCTCGGCCACCGTCGGGACCGGCCTGGCCTTCGCTGATCGAGCCGGCGACCAGCCGGTCGGAGCGACCTCCACCTTGTCCTTGCCGGGGAGCCCGATCACCGAGTAGCCACCTTCGGATCGACGGGCGCGGCCACCGCGGGTCGCGTCGCGCGGTCTCGACCGACCCGCGCCGGACGGCACGCCCTCCTCGCGGACCTCCAGCAGGCTCGCCGGCAGCTCGTTCAGGAACCGCGAGGGTGGGTTGTAGTTCGTCTGCCCGAACAGGGTCCGTCCCCACGCGTGGCAGAGGTACAGGCGGCGCTGCGCCCGCGTGATCCCCACGTACAACAGCCGCCGCTCCTCCTCGAGCTCCGCAGAATCGGTCATCGAGCGGTAGTGCGGGAAGATCCCGTCCTCGAGCCCCACGATGAAGACGACCGGGAACTCCAGGCCCTTGGCGATGTGGAGGGTCATCAACGTGACCGAGGACTCCTCCTCGTCGTACTCGTCCTGCTCCCCGATCAACGACACCTGTTCGAGGAACTGGTCCAGCCCGGCGTCCGGATCTCGTGCGAGCAGCTCCGCCGCGACGCCGGACAGCTCCTGGAGGTTCTCGATCCGACCCTGCGCCTCGACCGTCCGCTCGTCCTCGAGCTCAGCGAGGTATCCGGACTCTCGACCGGCGAACTCGACCATCCGGGCCGGACCGGCGCCCTCCGCGAAGTGGTGGCCGAGCGTCGTCATGATCTGCGTGAACCCGGCGACCGCACCCTTGGCCCGGGCGGCGAGCGTGGGGATCTCGTCGACGCGCCGGCACGCCTCCATCACGTCGATCCCCATGTCGCGGGCGAACGCCTCGACCGCAGCGACCGTCGTGTCGCCGATCCCCCGCTTCGGCGTGTTCACGACCCGCCGGAACGAGATCACGTCCTGGGGGTTCGTCAGCAGCCGGAGGTAGGCCAGGATGTCCTTGATCTCCTTGCGCTGGTAGAAGCGGACGCCTCCGAACACCCGGTACGGCATCCCAACGCGCATCATCACGTCTTCGATCACCCGGGACTGGGCGTTGGTCCGGTAGAAGATCGCCACATCCCGGTACCGGAAGCCCTCGGCCTCCCGGAGCCGCTCGATCTCCTGGACGACGAAGTAGGCCTCGCCGTGCTCGTCGTCCGCGCGCACGCGAACGACCGGATCGCCCGATCCCGCCTCGGTCCACAGGTTCTTCGGCTTGCGCTGGACGTTGTTCTCGATCAGGGCGTTGGCGACCGCGAGGATGTTCTGCGTCGACCGGTAGTTCTGCTCCATCAGGAACACGGCCGCGTCCGGGTAGTCGCGCTCGAAGTCGAGGATGTTCTGGATCGTGGCGCCCCGCCACGAGTAGACGCCCTGGTCGGCGTCGCCGACCACGCACACGTTCCGGTACTTCGCAGCGAGCTGATTCACCAGCTGGTACTGCGCCCGGCTGGTGTCCTGGTACTCGTCGACGAGGATGTACCGGAACCGCTCCTGGTAGTGCTCCAGCACCGCGGGGTGCTCGCGGAAGAGCCGCACGGCCTCGGTGATCAGGTCGTCGAAGTCGAGGGCGCCCGCGGCGCGTTTCCGCTGCTCGTAGGCCTCGTAGATCCTGGCCACGGTCTCCTCGTAGAAGTTCGAGGCCATCCCGGCGAACTCCGTCGCCCCGATCACGCGGTCCTTGGCCTTGGAGATCGCCGCGGCGATCGCCTTCGGGGGGAACCGCTTGGCGTCGACGCTCGTGTCCCGCTCGATCCCGGCGATGAGCCGCTCCGTGTCGCCGTCGTCGTAGATCGTGAAGTTCGAGGGCACCCCGAGGTGGGTGTGCTCCCGCCGGAGGATCCGGGCGCAGGCCGAGTGGAAGGTCAGGATCCACATCCCCTTGGAGATGGGCCCGCCCATCAGCGCGCCGACCCGCTCGGCCATCTCCCGCGACGCCTTGTTGGTGAACGTGATCGCCAGGATCTGGCCCGGAGCGACCCCGCACTCCCTGATCAGGTAGGCGATCCGATGGGTGAGCGCTCTGGTCTTGCCCGACCCCGCCCCCGCCACGATCAGGACGGGTCCCTCGGTCTGGAGGACCGCTTGGCGCTGGATGTCGTTCAGACCGTCGAGCAGGGGGGATGTGACGCTCACGGGACGATGCTAGCGCGGGGTCACGACCCCGCCGGGAGGCGGGATCGTGACCCGCCCTTCGGCAGATGGCCGCCGCTTCGGGGACGGGTACCGTGGACCCATGTCGGCGGGGTCGGTGATCCGCAAGTCGCTCCGAGCCTTCGGGTTCGGCTGCCTGATGGTGGCGGCCGGGCTGGCCGGCTACGTCGGGTGGCTCCTGTGGGGGACGGGTCTGGAGACGGCCCGGGCCCAGGATCAGCTCCGGCAGGACCTGGCGCCGCTGGTCGCGACGCCGACACCGCCGCGACCGCACGAGCGTTACCTGCCCGGTCAGGCGTACGCCGCGATCGTGATCCCTTCGATCGACATCGACTTCGTCGTGGTACAGGGCCCGCCGAACGTGCCCTACCTCTCGTACCAATGGACCAGCGCACTCAAGAAGGGGCCGACCCACTATCCGGACTCGGCCGATCCCTGGGACGGGACCGGGCGCGTGGGGATCGCCGGGCACCGGACCACGTACCTCCATCCGTTCCTGAACCTCGACCGGGTCCGGCACGGCGACACGATCGAGCTCGTCACGGAGCACGGGACGTTCACCTATCACGTCGACCGCACGTTCGTGCTCCCCGAGGCGGGCTCCGGCGTCGTCCTCCGGCAGACGGAACGACCGAGCCTGGTGCTCACGACCTGCAACCCGAAGTACTCGAGCCGCGAGCGGCTGATCGTGACGGCGTCGCTCGTCGAGGCGCCGTCGGCGATCTGACGCTCAGTCGCCCGCGGTCGCCCGGATCTGTTCCTCGATCGTCTCGATCGCCCGGTCGAGCTTCTGCTTCTCGGAGTTGGCGATCTCCTCTCTGTCGACGAACTCGGCGACCTTGTCTCGGAGCTTCTCGAGCTCCTCGATCGCGTCGTCCGTCTTCCCCTCGTCGAGCTTGTGGAGCGCCTCGTCGACGCCGTGACGGATGTCGCGGGCGGCGTGGTCGGAGATCCGTCCTCGTTCCAAGCCGGATCCGACCAGCGCGAAGAGCGGATCCACGGCGGACCGCACCGGATCCTCGGTCGGGGTCGGGGTCGGGGTGGGCGAGGGCGACGGGCTCCGGGACGCCGACGGGCTCGGCGAGCGGGCGGGCGGTGTGCTCGGCGTGTCGCCGTCCAACAGCCCGAACGCGAGCGCCGCGGCGAGTGCCAGCCCGGCCGCGATCAGGGCGATGCCGAACCACGGCCGTTGGCGGCGCGCCCGGGCGGCGTGCCGCGGACCGGGCGGCGGGGGCGCCACCGGCAGCGGCGCCGTCGGCGCGACCGGCGCTACCGGCGCCGTCGCGTCCTCCAGCGCGGCGGCCAGCTCGTCGGCGGACGCGAACCGACCCTCCGGGTCCTTCGCCATCGCCCGGCGCGTGACCGCGTCGATCGACGGCGGGAGCCCGGGGACCACTTCGGACGGGAGGGCCGGATCCTCGTGGATGTGTCGGTACGCGACGGCGACCGGATTGTCGGCCTCGAACGGAGGACGTCCGGTCACCGTCTCGTACAGCACGCAACCGAGCGAATACAGATCGCTCCGCGCGTCGACCCGCTCGCCGCGGACCTGTTCCGGCGACACGTATCCCGCGGTGCCCAGCACGGTCGACGCTCGCGTGATCGTCTCGCCGTCGAGCGAGCGGGCGATCCCGAGGTCCATCAGCTTCGTCCGGCCGTCGGGCGTGACCATCACGTTGCCCGGCTTCACGTCGCGATGGACGATCCCGGCCGCGTGCGCGACGCCGAGGGCGCGGGCGACCTCGGCGGCGATCCGGGCGGCGCGAGCGGGCTCGAGCCGCCCCTCCCGCCCGAGCGCCTCCGCCAGCGTCTCCCCCGGGACCCGCTCCATCACGATGTACGGCGTGCCGTCCTCCGCGCCGGCGTCGTACACGGCGACCAGGTTCGGATGGGAGACGCGGGCGGCCGCCAGGGCCTCCCGACGGAACCGCTCGACGAAGGTGGCGTCGTGTGCCAGCCAGCTCCCCAGGACCTTGATCGCGATCGGGCGGTCGAGGATCCGATCGGTTCCACCGAAGACCTCGGCCATCCCGCCGCGTCCCAAGAGCTCGCCGACCGCATAGCGGTCGGCGAGCACCCTGCCCTCCATCGACATGGGGTCCAAGGCTACGGGAGGCGGTCGGGCCCACGTCGGCCGGGGTCAGCGGCTGCAGCCGAGAAGTGCTGGCCACCAATCCATGATGCGGAAGGTGCAAGCGTCGACGCGGATCCAGGGGGAGTACTCGAAGTCGTCGGACCGCTCGTCCTGGAACGGGCACGGATCCTCGACGACCCGGAACCGTAGGGTCTCCTTCCCTTCCGACCACCGGTACGTGCCCTCGGTCGAGCTGCAGTTGGGGTCGTTGAAGAACGCGATGCGATGGCCGTCCACGCGGAAGTGCCCCAGCGCACGGAACCCCGAGGTCTGGTGCTCGAGGTAGAACCGGCCGTGGTACAGCGTGAGGGTCTCGAGGCCCGGGCTGATGCGGAACGGGATGCATCGGAAGCATCGGACCGGGAGCCCGATGCTCGGGCCCCCGAGCTCCTCGAGCTTCACGATCCGGAGGTAGAGCCCGTCGACGGGGGTGGCCGTCTCCGGCGGCGCCGTTCCCGTGTAGTCGTGTGGCTCGAGCTCGTCGGTCAGCTCGACCTGGACGTTGGCGATCGGCAGGCCGCCGACACGGAGGAGCGTGACCGGCGAGGGGCTGACCGAGGGATGGGGGCGCGCCCGCGGCGGAGCCGCGGGCGCGGTCGCTCGGCCGATCGCCGCCGCGGCCGCCACGGCCGCGACGGCGACCACCACCACGAGACCCCGCCGAAGAGAAGGACCCATCAGTAGAGGGTACGAGGCGCCGAGCGTCCGCCGATGTCGGCGGGCCTCGACGAGCTCAGGTGAGCGTGTACTCGATCTGGACGGCCAGGACCGGCACCACCACGCCGAGGCCGGTCTTGTTCACCTCGACGGTCAGCTTCTGCCCGTCGGTGAGGGTCGCGTTGGGAGACCACCCCCTTGGGGGGTCATCTTCGAAGGGAACGACCCGGACTCAAGCGTTTCGTGGCACGTTGGGTGGAACCCACCTACTCCCACTCGATCGTGCCGGGAGGCTTGGACGTCACGTCGTAGGCCACGCGGTTCACCCCGGGGACCTCGCGGACGATCCGCGATGAGATCCGCTCGAGGACCTCGTGCGGGAGACGGGCCCAGTCCGCGGTCATCGCGTCTTCGGACGTGACGACCCGGACGATCACGGGCGACTCGTAGGTCCGGCCGTCGCCCATCACGCCGACGGTCCGCACGTCGGCGAGCAGCACGCAGAACGCCTGCCACGTCTCCCGCTCCAGACCCTCGCGGCGGATCTCCTCCCGGACGATGCGGTCGGCGCCGCGAACCTTCTCGAGGTTCTCCGCGGTCACCTCGCCGACGATCCGGACCGCGAGCCCCGGGCCGGGGAACGGCTGCCGGTGCACGACCTCCTCGGGCAGGCCGAGCTCGGCGCCGACCAGCCTGACTTCGTCCTTGAACAGTTCCCGGAGCGGCTCGACCAGCTCGAGCTCCATCTCGTCCGGCAGCCCGCCGACGTTGTGGTGGCTCTTGATGTTGGCGGCGGTTCGCGAGCCGCTCTCGATCACGTCGGGATAGAGGGTGCCCTGCACCAGGAACCGAGCCCCCCGATGGTCCCTGGCGACCTCCTCGAACACCCGGATGAACTCCTCGCCGATCGCTCGCCGCTTCTCCTCCGGATCGCGGACGCCGGCGAGCCGGGCGAGGAACCGGTCCTGGGCCTTGACGTGGACCAGCGGCACGCCGAAGTGACGCCCGAACGTCTCCTCGACCTGCTCGGGCTCGCCCTCGCGGTTCAGCCCGTGATCGACGAACACGCATGTGAGCTGGTCCCCGATCGCCCGGTGGACGAGGAGGGCGGCGACCGAGGAGTCGACGCCGCCCGAGAGCGCGCACAGGACCTCGGCGTCCCCGACCTGCTCGCGGATCCTCGAGACGGCGTCCTCGATGATGTTGACCGGGGTCCAGTCGGGGAGCAGCCCGCACCCCTCGTACAGGAAGCGCTTCAGCACCGCGGTGCCGCGTGGCGTGTGGGAGACCTCGGGGTGGAACTGGACCGCGAACAGGCCACGCTGCGGATCCTCCATCGCCGCGATGGGGATCTGCGCGGTCCGGGCGGTCACGCGGAAGCCCTCGGGCTCCCGCGTGACGGCGTCCCCGTGGCTCATCCAGACCTGCTCCTCGGCGGCGAGGTCCGCCAGGAGCACGCCGCCGGGCGGATCGACGACCAGCGTCGTCGCGCCGTACTCCCGCTGCCCGGTGGCCGCCACCTCGCCGCCGAGCGCCCGCGCCATCAGCTGATGCCCGTAGCAGATCCCCAGGACCGGGACGCCGAGGTCGAAGACCCCGGGATCGAGCTGGGGCGCTCCCTCCTCGTACACCGACGCGGGGCCGCCGGAGAGGATCAATCCGGCGGGACGGCGGAGCGCGAGGTCGCCGGCGCTCGCGTCGTGCGGGACGATCTCCGAGTAGACGTGGGCCTCGCGCACGCGGCGCGCGATCAGCTGCGCGTACTGTGCGCCCAGATCCACGACGAGGACGGGCCGAGGCGCGTCCTCGCGTGGGACCTCCGGCTCCAACCTAGTGGCCCATCCCCACGTGCTGGGCGGCCTGGTAGGTCTTGCCTTCGGTCTTGATCGCCGGCGCGATCACGAGCTCCGCCTTCTGGAACTCCTTGATCGTCGCGTAGCCGGTGGTCGCCATCGAGCTGGCCAGCGCCCCGAATAGGTTCAGCGTCCCGTCGTTCTCGTGCGCCGGTCCGACCAGGATCTCCTCGAGGGACGCCACCTGTTGGGTCTTCACCCGGGCGCCGCGTGGCAGGGTCGGATGGAACGTCGCCATGCCCCAGTGATAGCCCCGGCCGGGTGCCTCGTAGGCGCGCGTGAGCGGCGAGCCGATCATCACGGCGTCGGCCCCGCACGCGATCGCCTTGGCGATGTCGCCGCCCGTCCGCATGCCGCCGTCAGCGATCACGTGGCAGTACCTGCCGGTCTCGTGGAGGTGCTCACGCCGCGCCGCGGACGCGTCCGCGATCGCCGTCGCCTGGGGCACCCCGACGCCCAGCACGCCCCTCGTGGTGCAGGCGTTCCCCGGACCGACCCCCACCAGGACGCCGACCGCGCCGGTCCGCATCAGGTGCAGCGCGGTCGAGTAGGACGCGCACCCGCCGACGATCACCGGGATGTCGAACCCGGCGATGAACTCCTTCAGGTTCAAGGGCTCGGTCTGCGTGGAGACGTGCTCGGCCGACACGACGGTCCCCTGGATCACCAGGATGTCGAGGCCGGCCTCGAGGACCGCCGGCGCGAAGCGCTCCACGCGCTGCGGCGTGAGCGACGCGCAGGACACCACGCCTTCGTTGCGGATCTCCTCGATCCGCCGCCCGATCAGCTCGGCCCTCACCGGCTCCCGGTACAGCTCCTGCATCCGCCGGGTGGCCTTGTCGTCGGAGAGGCCCGCGATCTCCTCGTAGATCGGCTCGGGGTCCTCGTACCGCGTCCACAGACCTTCGAGGTTGAGGCAGGCGAGGCCGCCGAGCTTCCCGATCATCCCCGCGGTCTGCGGCGAGACACCGGCGTCCATCGCCGATGCCATCATCGGAAGAGCGAAGCGGTACGCGTCCACCTCCCAGCTGACGTCGACGTCGTCGGGGTCGCGCGTCCGTCGCGAAGGCACGATCGCGACCTCGTCGAACCCGTACGCCCGTCTGGCCGATTTGCCGATGCCGATCTCGAACTCCATCAGTCCGGCTACCCCCCAGAACGCGAGACGCCCATCCGGGTACCCGGATGGGCGTCGAGCCGATGCATGGGCAGAGGGTACCAGTCGACCCCGACGCGACCGATCAGCCTCGGGCGATCGCCTCCAGCGCTCGCCGGGCCTGGGCCTGGTGGAAGCGGTCGTGCCCGGCGATCATCCGGAACAGCAGGTCGAAGCTCTCCGGCCCGCGCTCGGCGTGGATCCCGACACGGGCGCGATCCTCCTCGGAGGATCGCGCCCACAGCGCGATGTTGGCCGCCCGGAGCGGCTCGAACACCGCCAGCAGCGCTTCCGGATCCTCGTCGTCGGAGCCGTGCAGCGTGTCGGCCCAGAGATCCTGGTCGTAGCCGATCAGCGGCGGCTCGTCGTGGGCCAGGATCCAGCGATAGCGGGCCGCGGACACCACCTCCGCGTCGACGGCGTGGCCCAGGCAGCCGATCACCGACCACTCCGACGGGATCGGTCTGACGCGGGCGTCGTCGCCCGCCTTCGCGAGGAGTCCGCGCCAGCCGTCGGCCGCCGCGGCTTGCACCTCGGCCGGGTCGTCGTCGCCCACCAGCGAGAGCAGGTGGTCCTGATAGGCCTTCGGCTCGGCGATCGGGTCCGGCGACGACGGGACGTCCACGACGCGGATGCTACCGGGGAGGGAGGACTCAGGACTCCTTGGCCACGTGACCGGACTCGGTCAGCCGCAGGTCGGTCATCCCCGAGTGGACCCGGTCGCCCTCGACCAGCAGCGTGGCGTCCTCGATGTGCCCAAGGTCACGAAGGGCGTCCATCACCTTCCGCAGGGACTCCTCGGGCGTCTCGACCATCGTGTCCACGACCAGCTCCGGGTGCTCGGGCGCCTCGTAAGGGTCGTCGACACCGGTGAACCCGGTGATCTCGCCGGCGCGGGCCTTCGCGTACAGGCCCTTCGGATCGCGGTTCGCGGCGATCTCGTCGACCGTCGCGTACACGTAGACCTCGACGAAGTTCGGGATCCGGGAGCGGACCTCGTCCCGCGCCGCTCGGTACGGGGAGATCGGGCAGCAGATCGTCGCGACGCCGTTGCGGGACAGCAGCTCCGCGACGAACCCGATCCGGAGGATGTTGGTGTCTCGATCCTCCTTGGAGAAGCCGAGGCCCTTCGAGAGGTTCTGCCGCACCACGTCGCCGTCGAGGATCTCGGTCTTCAGGCCTCGGGCCTGCAGCTCGTGGTACAGCATCTCCGCGATCGTGGACTTGCCCGATCCGGAAAGCCCGGTGAACCAGACCGTGAACCCGGGTTCGCTCACAGGAAGCTCCGAGACGACACGCCCTGCGGAGGCTCCGCGCCGAACAGCGACAGGATCGAGGGGCCCACGTCGACCAGGTTCAGACGGTCGACCTTGCCCGTCCGCTGTCCCGGGGCCCCCTTCATCACGAAGACGCCGTTGCGATCGTGGTTGGCTCCGTCGGGACCGATGTCGTTCTCGTACGTGTAGACGCTGGGGTTCCCGACCGTGCCCACGGAGCGCCAGGCGAGGTCGCCGAAGTACACCAAGAGGTCAGGGGCGACGCCACGGACCTCGGGGTACACGTCCTGCGGCTTGAGGACCCTCGTCCCCAGGGGCTGTCCGTCCGGTCCCGGCATCGACTCGAGCTTGGCAGCCAGCTCGTCCCGCACGGTCTCGTAGTCGCCGGCCGGGATGACCCCCTGGGGCTCACGGCCGGCGACGTTCAGGAACAGCCGGCCGTAGTAGCCCCCGTCGCCCCAGGCGACCGTCCGACCCCAGTCGATCGGCGCCTTCGCGATCGGCGTGATCTCGGTGGCCCGCTCCTTGAGGGTCAGGTAGCCGTTCTCGATCAACCAGTCGTTGAAGCAGATCCCGCCCATCATCGCTCGGGCCCCGTGATCGCTCATCACGATCGTGATCGCGTCGTCCGGAAGGAGTTCGAGGAGCGTTCCCACCTCGTCGTCCAGCCGCCGGTAGTAGCGCTGGAACGCGTCCTCGAAGGGGTTGCCCTCCTCGTAGAGCGGGTGGTTCGGGTCGAAGTAGTGCCAGAAGACGTGATGGAGCCGATCCATCCCCATCTCGACCATCATGAAGAAGTCCCAGGGCTTGTTTCGGACGAGCCGCCGCGCGACCTGGAACCGCCGCTCGGTCATCTTGAACACCTGATCGAGGACGAACTCCATCCCCTGCTGGCGGAAGTTCGGGATGTCGAAGATGTACTCGCCCTTGCCGCCCAGCTCCTCCTCGATCTCGACCTCGAGGGCCTCCGGGTAGGCGAAATGCTCTGCGGAGGGCGGCGTCAGGAAGCAGCCGACCCGCCACCCGGGGAACTCGGTCGGCGGCGGGAAGCCGGGAGGCACGCCGATCAGCAGCGACGACTTGCCCTGCGCACCGAGGACGTCCCACACGGCCGGCGCCTTCACCGAGCCGGAGTGGGCGATCGAGAGCCCCTCGTACGTCGTGTCCTTGCGGTTTCGGAAGCCATAGATCCCGAGCTCGCCGGGGGTCCGGCCGGTCATCGCGCACGCCCACGCCGGGACGGTGATCGGCGGGGTGATGCTGGCGAGCTCGCCGTGCATCCCCTCCGACATCAGCTTCGCGATGTTGGGGACCTCCGCGGCGAGGTCTCCGAAGAGCAGCTGCGGGGTTCCGCAGTCGAGACCGATCACGGCCACCCGTGGACCTTGTTGCATCACCGACGTCCTTCCGAGTTGCGGCGGGAACCGGAGCGTGCTCCGAACGCGGAGCGGCTCAACGGTTCCCGTTATGCTACCAACCCGCCCGGAAGCCCGACCAAGATCCCGGAGACCCCACGCGCATGAGCCTGCTCCGACGCGTCCTCGGCATCGGGGCGGCCGCGCTGGTGGTGATCGGCGTGCCCCTGGCGGTGATCCCCGGGACGATCTTGGAGCGGGTCCTCGGACAGCGACCGCTCGGCGACGACGTGTGGGTCAGGTTGTTCGCGATCGCGTTGATCGTCATCGCCCTGTTCCACGTGTTGATCATCCGCAAGCTCGACGACGTGTGGTGGTGGTGCTGGGCGTTCGTGATCTTCGACGGCGTCTCGGCGATCGTCGTGATCGTGCACGCCGCGATCGGCGTCCCTGAGGGCTCCGCGGCATGGCCGTGGTGGCTCTATGGAGCGGTCAGCGGGCTGTTCGCCGCCGGCTACGTCGTGGGGATCGCGAGGGCCGGCCAGGAGAAGCCGTTCGTCTGACGCCTCAGATGGGTCTCGCGAACAGCGCCGCGACGTCCCCGGGCCACTCACGGGGAAGATCGCGCGCGGTGACGAATCCCACCGATCGGTAGAACGCGCGGGTGGCCTCGTAGCCCCCGTCCTCCGCGTCGGGCTCGTCCGGATCGCTCGGCGACACCGTGAGGACGACGAGCAAGCGGGTTCCCTCGTCCCGCAGCCGGTCCCACGAGAGCGTCGATCAGCGCGTGGCCGATGCCCTGACCTCGGCGATCGCGCCGGACGGCCATCCACGTGATCTCGGCGGCTTCGTCGAACCTCGGCTGCCACGTCAGCAAGCCGACGACCTCGCCTCCGAGCTCCGCGACGAGCCCCTCGTGCGACCTCACCGCCGCGGAGCACTCCCGACGACCGCCTTCGTGGCCGAAGTGGTACGGCAGACTCAGCACGATGCGGTCGCACGGGTCCGCGTCGTCGGGCGCGAGGGGACGGACGTAGACGCCGGATGTCACGCCTGCGAGGCGATCCGGTCCCGGGCCAGGCGCTC
>Ga0114129_10005542_pt1 | contig 17859 bp, 14 predicted proteins | sample RhiMetdeltSRZDD1_FD_80071 | JGI IMG/M metagenome (GOLD analysis project Ga0114129, IMG submission 80071) | Populus rhizosphere microbial communities from Tennessee, USA - Rhizosphere MetaG P. deltoides SRZDD1 (version 2) (version 2) | ecosystem: Host-associated > Plants > Roots > Rhizosphere >...
AGGAGAAACAGGAAGCCGCGCCGAAACGGATCGGCCGCTCTCACGGCTCCTCTTCGCGTCCCGGCAGCACGCGGGAAAGCAATTCGTCGATCCTGGCTCCCCGGTCGTAGGTGCGGTCCGGTTCGAAGAAGAGCTCCGGCGCATAGCGCAGCCCGCAGCGCCGGCCGACCTCGCGCCGCAGAAACCCGGCCGCGCGCGCGAGCCCCGCGCCCGCGCGGTCGAGAGCCGCTTCATCGCCGTGGGCCGTGAAGAACACGCGGGCGGACTTCAAGTCCGACGGCATCTCGACGTCCGTGATCGTGACGGTCTTGACGTCCGGGTCGTGCGCTTCGATCAAGAGAAGACTGGAGATCTCCGCTCGGACGAGATCGGCGACGCGCTGGCTGCGGCGGGAGTCTTTCTTCACGCGGCCCTCCGGGCTGTCGTTCCCAGCGAGAGAGGGATCCCTCGCTTCGCTCGGGATGACATGGAGAGAGACCTACACATGAATGAACTCATTCCTGTAATTCAGCAGCTCTCCGTCGAGATTCTGCTCCACGAAACTCAAGATCTTCTGCAGCAGGGCGTCGAGCGGCGCCTGGTCCGGGCCGACCACGGCGACCGCCAGCTCGGCTCTTTCCAGGAGATCCTGCCCGCCGACCTCCGACGCGGAGACCTCGAACTGGTTTCGAAGCCGGCTCTTCAAGCTCTTGACGATCATGCGCTTTTCCTTGAGCCCGCGGCAGCCGGGCAGGTGAAGGTCGAAGACGGCGTAGGCGAGGACCATGGTTCGGTGAAGCGGAGCCGGGACGATTACGAGCCAGTTCCCCTCAGGCTTCCATCACTCCGGCGATCTTGTCGACCTGGTACGCCTCGATCACGTCGCCCACCTTGACGTCCTGGTAGCGGTCGAGAGCGATGCCGCACTCGAAGCCCTGCTTGACCTCCGAGACGTCGTCCTTGAAGCGCCGCAGTGAAGCGACCTTCCCCTCGTAGATCACGCGATTGTCCCGCAGCAGCCGGACCTGCGAAGAGCGCGCGATCGATCCTTCGGTGACGTAGCAGCCCGCGGCGATACCGAACTTGGGCACCTTGAACGTGTTCCGGACCTCGGCGCGCCCGCGCGCGACCTCCTTCAACGTGGGTTCGAGGAGTCCCTCCATCGCCTTCCGGATCTCGTCGGTCACGTTGTAGATGATCGTGTGGAGGCGCAGCTCGACGCCGCTCTTGTCCGCCTCCGCCTCGGCCTTCTTCTCCGGCCGCACGTTGAATCCGACGATGATCGCTCCGGAAGCGGAGGCGAGCAGGACGTCGTTGATGTTGATCGCGCCGACGCCGACGTGGAGGAGCGAGACCTTCACCTTCTCGTTGGAGAGGTTCTTCAGGGCCTGCGACAGAACCTCGGCTGAGCCGGCGACGTCGGCCTTGACGATCAGCGGCAGCTCCTTGATGCGCCCTTCCTGGATCTTGTTGAAGAGCTGGTCGAGCGAGAGCTTCTGGCTCGCCGCCATCGCCTTCTCCCGCTCCCGGAGCTGGCGAAAAGAGGCGACCGACCGCGCTTTGGCCTCGTCCGGAACGACCTGGAACGTGTCGCCGGCCTGAGGAAGGTCCTCGAAGCCGGTCACCTCGACCGGCGTCGCGGGGCCCGCGTCCGTCAGGCGCTCGCCGCGGTCGTCGGTCATCGAGCGCACTCGGCCGAACACCGATCCGGCAAAGAAGACGTCTCCCACGCGTAAGGTCCCGGACTGGACGAGCACCGTCGCCACGTTGCCGCGCCCCGCCTCGACCCTTGCCTCGAGCACCACGCCCCGGGCCTCCTCGGCGACGGAAGCGGTCAACTCCTGCAGGTCCGCGACGATCAGGATGAGCTCGAGCAGCTGGTCAATCCCCTGCTTCTTGAGCGCCGAGATTTCCGCCGATGGAACTTCGCCGCCCCACGACTCGAGGAGCACCCCGTGGTCCGCGAGCTCTTTGCGGACCCGATCGGCGTTGGCGTTCGACTTGTCGATCTTGTTGATGGCGACCACGATCGGAACCTTCGCGGCGCGTGCATGGTCGATCGCTTCGACGGTCTGCGGCATAACTCCGTCGTCCGCCGCGACGACGAGCACGACGATGTCCGTAGCCCGGGCTCCGCGCGCGCGCATCGACGTGAACGCCTCGTGACCGGGAGTGTCGAGGAAAACGATCGGCCGACCATGGACTTCGACCCGGTAGGCCCCGATGTGCTGGGTGATGCCTCCCGCCTCTCCTTCGGCGACCTTGGTCTCGCGGATCGCGTCTAAGAGCGAGGTCTTTCCATGATCGACGTGGCCCATCACTGTAACGACCGGCGCGCGGGGCGACCGGGCAGCCGTCGTCACCGGAGCGATTTCCGTGCTTTCCGGAACGGTTCGCGCGAGCTCGAGCTCCTCTTCGAACGAGACGACCGCGGCTTCGACTCCGACCTCCTTGGCGATCTGGATGGCGGTCGAGGCATCGAGGGTCTGGTTCACGGTCGCGAGGATTCCCCGCTGCATGAGCAGTCGCTGGATGTCTTTCGCGAGGACGCCGAGCTTTTCGGAGAGCTCCTTCACGGTGACGCCCTCCGACAGGAAGATCGGGCCGGTCGGCATCGGCTTCTTGAACTCGAGCAGCTTGCCCGAATCGTGCGTGCGGGTGGACTTGGCGGCGCGGCGCAGCGCGGACTTGGAAACGGGTTTCGCCTGGGCGACGGTCTCGACCTCTTCGGCCCCCTCGGTCTTCTCGATGAGCGGAAGGGTGATATCCGAGTAGGTGTCTTCCTCGTACGCGCCGACGAACTCCCGCAGATCGACTTCGTCCGCGACGGTGATCTTCGGCTTCGCCCCCCGCTTCGCGGCGGGCTTCTTGGTGTCCTTTTCGTCTTCCTTCTTGCGTTTCGTTCCGGCGCGCTCGGCGACGAGCGGCGGAGCCGCGGGCCGCGCGGGACCGCTGCCCGGTCTTCCGCCCGGTCCGGGACGTCCGGCAGGTCCCGTCGGTCGCAGCGGGGCGCCGGCCGGCCGCATTCCCGGGCCTCCGGGCGTCGGGCGATAGACCGAAGGCGCCGGCCGCCCCGATGGGCTTCCCGAAGCGGGACCCATGGGTCTCGACGGACCCGTCGGGCGCATGCCGGGAGAACCCGCGGCCGCGCCAGCGCGGGCCATTCCTGGCGGTCCGCTCGGGCCGAGTGGTCGTCCCGGCGCCGACCGCGGCGGCGGCAGAACGATCTTGCGGGGAAGGGCCGGCCTGGCGGGTGGCTCGGCTTCCGGTTCGGAAGTCACGACCGCGGTGCGCGCCGGCTCCGCTGCCGGTTTTGTGCGGGACTCCGACGCCGCCGGAGGAGCGGCAGCGGGACCGGGAACGGGACGGCGGACGACGGGCTCCGGCTCCGGCTCGGGACGAGCCGGGGCCGTTTTCTCCACGATCTTGATCCGGGAGAGCGCGCTCTTCTGGGGCCGGAAAGCCTTCGACTCGCTGTCCCGGACGATCAGCTGTTTCGGAGCGTGGGTCTTGCCCTGGAGGATGGCCAGGACGGTCGACTCATCGAGCGCCGCCTGCGGCGACTTGACGTCCACACCGATCGACTGGAGCAGGAAGAGAACTTCCTTGCTCCCGATCCCCATCTGCGCGGCGAGCTCTTCGACCCGAATCTTTCCCATCGAGCTGGATTACTCCTGAACGATCGTCTCTTCGGCCGGCGTCGAGGGCTCTTCCTCTGGTGCGCCGGAAACTTCTTCGACTTCTTCCGGTTCTTCTTCCGCCTCCTCGGAGCGGGGCGAACGAATCTCCTCTTCCGCGGCGCGAGCCGCTTCGAGGAGCCTTTCCGCGGTCGCCGCGCCGATCCCGGGGATCTCGGAGAGCTCCTCCGCGCTCTTGTCGAGGAGCTCGAAGAGCGATCCGACCCCGGCTTCCGCGAGCTTCTCCGCGGTCTTCCCGCCGATTCCGGGGATCTCGGAAACGGGAGTCTGCTTCAAACGCGACGCCTGGAGCATTCGCGTCAGAGCCTCCGCGACCTCGCCCTTGACCTCGGTCTCGCCCTTGATCTCGATCTTCAGACCGATGAGAGCCGAGGCGAGCCGCACGTTCTGACCCTTCTTGCCGATTGCGAGTGAGAGCTGGTCGTCCTCGACGACGCAGTCGAGGCTCATCGTTCCGTCTTCGTGGTGGATGGGCGAGACCCGGGTGATCTTGGCCGGAGCGAGAGCGTTCTGGGCGAACGTGATCAGGTCGTCGGAGTAGAGGATCACGTCGATCTTCTCGCCGTGGAGCTCCCGCATGATCGACTGGACCCGGCTTCCGCGCATGCCCACGCAGGCTCCGACCGGATCGACGTCGCGCTCGCGCGAGCGCACCGCCACTTTTGCGCGCTCGCCCGGCTGGCGGACCGCCCCCTTGATCACGACGGTGCCGTCGTAGATTTCGGGCACCTCCATCTCGAAGAACCGGATCAGGAGCCTCGGGTCCGTCCGCGAGAGGACGAGCTGCGGACCCTTCGGGTTCCTGTGCACGTCGTAGAGGATCGACCGGATCCGCTCCCCCTGCCCGTAGCGCTCGGCGCGGGATTGCTGATCGCGCGGAATGATCCCCTCCGTCTTGCCGAGATCGACGATCATGTCGCCGCGCTCGAACCGCTTGACCGTCCCGCTCATGAGCTCGCCGATCTTCGGGAAATACTCGTTGTAGATGTTGTCGCGTTCCGCCTCCCGGACCTTCTGGTAGAGGACCTGCTTGGCGGTCTGGGCGGCAATCCGTCCCAGACCCATCGCCTCGCGATAGACCCGGACTTCGTCGCCGAGGACGACGTCGTCGACTTCGGTCGCGGACTCGCCTTCGGCGCCGGGCCGCAGGACGCGGACCTCTCCGCGCGTCCCCTGCTTTGCGACCAGCTCGCGGGCTTCCTCCAGGAGCACCTCCGGCGGCGGCTCCTCGGATTCTGTGTCGAGCTCCGCGACGACGGTGCGCGGCGAATACACCGTCATTGCCCCGGTCTGGCGATCGATCAGCGTCACCATCGCCTTGTCGTGGTAGAACTTTCGCGCTGCCGAGGACATGGCTTCCTCGAGCGCGCCGAACATCTTTTCGGCGTCGATGTCTTTCTCCCGCGAGACCTGTCGGATCACCGACGGATCGATGTTCATCGGACCGTGTTACTCCTCACCATCAGCCTCGGCGCTCCGGCCACTCGAATTCCAATCGTGCCAGCCGAATATCGCCGAAACGGACATTATAGGTTTTGCGGTTCTCCCCATCAACGACGCGGAGCAGGTCTCCGTCGACGCTCTCCAGCGTTCCGCGCAGATTTCGACTGCCCGAGCCCGCGCTGCTCGAGCCGTTTGAGGATTCGGCGAGCACGGGCGCGTCGGTCTTCACGCGCACCCGGCGGCCGACGAATCTCCGGGCATCGTCGAGCGAGTAGAGCTTCCGGTCGAGGCCGGCGGAAGAGACTTCGAGCACGTAACCGTGGCGGATCTCGTCGGACGCGTCCAAGAGCGCCGACGCCTCTCTCGAGACTGCCTCGCAATCTTCGACGGAGACCGAGCTGCCGTCTTCCCGCTCGAGCACCAGGCGGATGACCGCCGCCCGTCCGGTTCCGGAGGGCTCGACCGCGAGCAGACGACAACCCTTCTCCCGGGCAATCGCCCGGATTTCCTGGGTCGTCTCCGGTTTCAAGAGCTGCATTCCTGACCTTTGAAGAACAAAAAAGCGGGCCTGCGCCCGCCACCGTTTCGTCGAGAGCCGCCTCTGTTTATCAAATGAGCCGGCGGGCCGCAACCGAGCGACGGGCCCCGGGTCGCAAGGAGTCGACAAACCGGCCGAAACCGAGAATCCACAGGGTGTGTCCCGTGTTAAGGGAGGAGGGCGTTTTCCCCCAAGCGATACAACGTGTTCGAGATCATCGAAAAAGGGCAGAAGCCATTCCCGCTCGAGCGAGCGGTCCTGATCTCGATCGCCGCTCACTTCGTCCTGCTCGCGCTCTTCCTCGCCGGGCCGGGCCCGGATGCACGGGGGGACCGGAAAGGTGGTTTCCTCGCGGACCTTCTGTCTCCCGAGCCCAGGCAGCCGTCCATCCCGGTCGTCTTCCGCTCCGCACCCGGTCCGGCCCGCGAGAACCCGCGCCGGTCGGACCCCTCCGACGCCAATCGCCGCGCGGGAGGCGGAGACCGTTCCCGCGCCAAGTCGAGCACCCCGTTCGTTCCGAGCGTGCCCGGCGTCGAGGGCCTCGAGGCGGGCAAGCGAGGACGCGCGCCCGGTCCCGCGGTGGCGCAATCTCGCGGGGTCGCCGCGCCGCGCCAGGGAGAACCGGGAGCGTCGGGGGAGGAGAGCCGGCGGCCGACCGTCTTCGGCCCTGCTGGCGCAAGCGCGGGCGCGTCGCCGCTCACGTCGGGCGGGGCGCCGGCGCGCGAAGGGGAGCGGCTTGCCCGGCTCGATCAGGCGATCCGCGACGCGGCGCGGGATACGGCGGGAGGAGGGTCCCAGGGAGGGGCGGGCTTCCCGAACGCCGACGGAGGCTTCGTCGACTCGGGTCCACTGTCTTTCGACACGACCTGGTACGACTGGGGCCCGTACGCGGAGGAAATGGTGCGCCGAATCAAGCTCCACTGGGACATTCCGGAGCTCGCCCGGCTCGGCTGGAAGGGAAAGCTGACGATCCGGTTCTACATCCTCGCCGACGGCCGGGTCGCGGACGCGACCATCATCCGGCGATCCGGGATCCCCCCGTTCGACTTTGCGGCGCTTCAGGCGATTCTGAAGTCTTCGCCTTTTCGCCCACTCCCCGCGGACCTGAACGAGTCGCGCGAAGGCGTCACCGTAACCTTTTTCTACACTCTGCGTCCCGAGAAAGAGGGCCCGTCCGAGCCCGCGCGATGAACGACAAAGAAGAGATTCGGACGGCCCTGGAGACCGCGCGAACCATCGCGATCGTCGGCTGCTCACCCAATCCGGAGCGGCCCTCGAACGCGATCGGCCGCTACTTGATGGAGCATGGGTATCAGATCGTCCCGGTCAACCCGGGGCACGCGAGCATCCTGGGAGAGACCTGTTACCGGTCGCTCTTGGAGATCCCGCCCGAGGTCCGGGTCGACATCGTGGACGTCTTTCGACGCTCGGACCAGGTCGCTCCCGTCGCCGACCAGGCGATCGCCCGGGGGGTCGGCTTCTTCTTCATGCAGCAGGGGGTCGTGGACCCGGGATCCGCTCGGCGGCTCGAAGAGGCGGGAATCCCGGTCGCGATGGACCGGTGCATACTGGTGGAGCATGCGAACCGGGGCATCCCCCGCAGGAATTTCGAGGCGCGTCGAGAGCGTTGAATCCCTGGCCGGGTTCCCGGAGCCGGGGCGCTCGGCCTCGAAACTTGAACGTTGAACTTTGAACCGAACCCTTGAACCAGTGAGGAGCCACAGTCCCGCTCGAAAGCGGGAGGAGTAGAAAGAAAAACCATGGAGAGATCCACCAAACGGGCCCTTTCGTTTTCCGTTCTCATCGCCGCGGCCGTCATTTTCGGAATGGTGGTCGCGAGCTCGGTCAATGTCACTCCGCGTTCGGAGGCGCAGCGCGAGGCGCCGGCCCGGGCCCGCTCGGGCTCGTTGATCCTGCCCTCGTTCGCCGACATCGCGGACGAAACGATGCCTTCGGTGGTCTCGATTACTTCGACCGAGATCGTCAAGGGGTCGTCCCGCCGGTTCGTTTCCCCCTTCGGCGGCGGAAGCGGAAACGGTGATCCTTTCGAGTTCTTTTTCGGCCCGCAGCAGCGCCGCGGTGACGGCCAGGGCGACGACGAAGAGCACAAGGAGCAGCAGGGAGGCACCGGCTTCGTCATCTCGGACGACGGATACATCGCGACGAACTACCACGTCATCGAAAACGCGGACAAGGTCGAAGTCCGGCTCAACAACCGCGAGCGGGCGATCGCCCGCATCGTCGGACGCGACCCCGCGACGGACCTCGCGCTGCTCAAGATCGACGTCAAGCAGCGTCTGACCCCGCTGGCGCTCGGAGACTCCGACCGGCTTCGCGTCGGCGAATGGGTCATGGCGATCGGCGATCCGCTGAACTTCGACAAGAGCGTCACGGTCGGAGTCGTGTCGGCGAAGGGGCGCTACGGTTTGACCGGGGACGCCGCGACCCGTTCGTTCGAGAACTTCATCCAGACCGATGCCGCCATCAATTCCGGCAACTCCGGCGGTCCGCTCATCAACGTCAACGGCGAGGTGATCGGGATCAACACCGCGATGTTCCGTCCGGCGCAGAACATCGGTTTCGCCGTGCCCATCAACACGTTGAAGAACGTTCTTCCGCAGCTGCGCGAGAAGGGAAAGGTCACGCGCGGCTTCCTCGGGATCAACATCGAGAACATCGACAGCGACAAGGCCGCGGCCTTCCGGCTGAAGTCTCTCGATGGGGCTTTCGTTCAGTCGGTCGAGCCGGGCAAGCCGGCGGACCGGGCCGGTATCCGGCCGGGAGACGCGATCGTGCGCGTGGACGAGGTCCCGGTCAAGGACACCCGCGATCTGATCGGATACGTCTCGGGCAAGGCGCCGGGCAGCAAGGTCCGTCTCGGGGTCATCCGCGACGGCCGTGACATGACGCTGACCGCGGCGCTCGCCGAACGCGACGTCGCTTCGACCGCCGGGCAGTCGGAGCCCGGAAAGGCGAGCTCTCAGGACTCGCGGGAGCGCATCGGCATCTCCGTCACCGAGCTGACCTCCCAGGTCCGCCAGATGCAGGGAGTGCAGGGGAGCGCGTCGGGTCTCTTAGTCGTCCACGTGAAGGAAGTCTCCGCGGCGGCGGATGCCGGCATTCGAGAGGGCGACATCATCACCGAGGTCAACGGCCGGCACATCACCTCCACCGAGGAGTTCGGGAAGATCGTTTCCGGGGCGCGGAAGGGTGACTACCTGAAGCTCTACATCCAGCGGTCCCGGCCGGCGGTTTCCTTCTTCGCGCTGGTCAAGATCGAGCAATAACCGGGTTCGAGACGCAATTCCGCACGCCCGCCATCCCGGCGGGCGTGCTCGTTTTGGGGGAAGTCGCGGGAACAGGCCCTGCGGGCCTGCACCCGCCGCAGCTGGGGGGCCGGGAACAAGACGCGCGCTCTCTGCATTGAAAGGTCGGGATGAGCCAGAAGATCCTGGTCGTCGACGACGATGCCGGCATCCGGGACACCCTTCGGATGATCCTGGAGTACGAGGGCTACGAGGTCGCGACCTCGCCGGACGGGAAGACCGCGCTCGCGGACCTGGAGGGCGGCCCGGCCGACGCGGTCCTGCTCGACATCAAGATGCCCGGCATGGACGGTCTCGAGGTCCTCGACAAGATCGTGGCTCGCGAGGGGGCGCCGCCCGTCCTCATGATCTCGGGGCATGGCGACATCGCCACCGCCGTCGAGTCCACGCGCCGCGGAGCGGTCGACTTCCTCGAAAAGCCGCCCCAGCGCGAGCGGATCCTGGTCTCGATCAAGAACGCACTCTCGCGCAACCAGCTCCGTGCGGAGAACGAGCGACTGCGAACCGCGCTCGACGAGGAGTCGGTTCTCGTCGGCCGGAGCGCTCCGATGCAGCGTCTGCGCCAGGAGATCGTGCGGGCCGCGCCGACGGGCGCCACCGTGCTCATCATGGGAGAGAGCGGCACCGGCAAGGAGCTCGTCGCGCGCGAAGTCCACAAGGCTTCGCGGGTCGCCGGCGGCCCGTTCGTCCAGGTCAACTGCGCCGCGATTCCCGAAGAGTTGATCGAGTCGGAGCTCTTCGGACACGAGAAGGGCTCTTTCACCGGAGCGGTGCGCCGGCAGACGGGGAAGTTCGTCGAGGCCGACGGCGGGACGATCTTCTTGGACGAAGTCGGCGACATGTCGGCGAGAACGCAGGCGAAGGTGCTGCGCGTGCTGGAGGCCGGGGAAGTCGAGCCGGTCGGCGCGCCTCGGGTCCGACAGGTGAACGTTCGGGTGGTCGCCGCGACCAATCGGGACCTGACCGAGGCAATCCGTGAAAACCGGTTCCGGGAAGACCTCTTCTTTCGTCTGAACGTCGTCCCGATCCGGACCCCGCCCCTTCGCGAGCGGGCCGAGGACATCGCGGACTTAGTCGAGCATTTCACGCGGCGCTTCTGCGAGCGCGACCACTGCCGGCCCCGGCGGTTCGGATCGTCCGCCCTGGCCCTGCTGAAGGCGCGTTCCTGGCCCGGCAACGTCCGGGAGCTCAAAAATCTGGTCGAGCGGGTCCTGATCATGACCGACGCCGATCCGATCGACGCGAAGGACCTTCCCCCCGAGGCCCGGGTCTCTCCCACGGAGATCTCCGAGCGCGGGCTCGCAATGACCACGCTCTCGGAGTTCAAAGAATTTGCGGAACGCCAGTTCCTGATGGCGAAGCTCCGCGAGAACGGGTGGAACATCAGCCGCACGGCCGAGGTGATCCAGACGCCCCGTTCGAACCTCTACAAGAAGATCGAGCACCACAAGATCAGCCGGGATCAGGGCTAAGCTGTATTTGCTGACGGTCACCGACTTCGAAGAGACCGGGGCGCTTCTGACCGGTCATTTCCGTCTCTCTTCGGGTCTTCACAGCGACCGCTACCTCCAGTGCGCCCGGCTCCTCATGTGGCCGGAGCGCGCGGAGAAGGCCGGCCGCGAGCTCGCGGAGAAGCTCGCGGAATTCTCGGCCGGCGCGGTCGTCTCGCCGGCCCTGGGCGGGATCGTCATCGGCCACGAGGTTGCTCGCGCGCTCGGAACACGTGCCCTCTTCGCGGAGCGCAAGGACGGCGTTTTCGCCTTGAGGCGTGGGTTCTCGATCGCGCGAGAGGAGCGCATCGCCGTGGTCGAAGACGTTTTCACGACCGGCGAGTCGACGCGGGAGGTCTGTGCGACCGTCGACGCCGCAGGCGGGCGCGTGGTCGCCGTCGGATCGCTCGTGGACCGCGGAGCAGCAATGGGCGCGTTCTCCGTTCCGGCGCGGTCCCTGATCTCTCTTCCGATTCCCGCCTGGTCTCCGGAGAACTGCCCGCTGTGCGCGAAGGGAACCGCGCTCGACACGCCGGGCAGTCGGCATCGCGGATAAGATTCCCGATCAATGGAAGTCCGGCGCGTAACCGTCTACTGCGGGGCCAGTGCGGCACGGGATCCTGCGGTGGAGGCGGAGATCCGCAAGTTCGGCCGGGAGATCGCGACGCGCGGAATCACTCTCGTATACGGCGGGTCCTCGCTCGGGTTGATGGGGAGTCTCGCCGACGAGGTCATCTCCGCCGGAGGGAAAGTCATCGGCGTCATTCCCGAAGCGCTCGTCGGCCGGGAGGCGGCGCACAAGCGTGTCACGGAGATGAAGGTCGTTCACACGATGCACGACAGAGATCAGACGATGTTCGACCTGGGCGACGCCTTCGTCGCGTTCCCCGGAGGCTTCGGGACCCTCGATCAGCTCCTCGAAATGATCACGTGGAAGCAGCTCGGTATCCACGGCAAGCCCGTGGTGATTGCGAACATCGGCGGCTACTTCGACCCGCTGCTCCAGCAGTTCGAAAACGCGGTCCGGTCCGGTTACGCGCGTCCCCAGGACCGGATCGTCTATGCGGTTGCGGCGAACACCTCGGCGATCCTGACGCTGCTGGAAGGCGCTCCGGTGTTGTTCCGAAAGCCGGGGGACTGGGCCTAGGACGAGGCCGGCGGGGGCTTTTCGGGTCCCGTTTCCCGTTTCCCGTTTCCCGGCTCCCGCAATTTCAGCTCCTCTAAGAGCGTGCGATTGATTCCGACGAGGTCGGCCAGCAGTGCGATCAGAAACGTCTGCGCCCCGACGACGATCAGAACTCCGGCGAGGATGAGCGACTGGACGTGGCCCCCGGGACTCTGCCCGGCGAAGACGTATAAGAGATAGCGGACCCCGAGGATCAGGCCCGCCAGAAGAAAGATTGCCGCCGCCGCCGAGAAGATCTTCAACGGCTTGTAGAGCGCGGTGATTCGCAGGACGTTCGCGCCCTGGACGAGGACGTACTTCGTAACCGAGGAATAGAGCCGGGAACGGCGCGCGGGCGGCCGCGCCGCGACCGGAACCGACGAGACCCGCAGATCCTTCGATCCCGCCTGAATCAGGGTCTCGAGCGTGTAGGTCATCCGGGAAAAGACGTTGACGCGGCGCGCCGCCTCGCGCGACAGCGCCCGGAAACCGGAGGCGGCGTCGGGGATCTCGAGACCCGACGCCTGGCGGACGGCCCAGCTCCCGATCCTCTGGAGGAGTCGTTTGCCCGGCGAGAAGTGTTCGAGCGAGCCGGGCCCCCGATCCCCCACGACCAGGTCCGCCCGGCCCGCCAGGATCGGGAGGACGAGAGCCGGGATATCCGCCGCGTCGTACTGGAGGTCCGCGTCGAAGTTGACGACGACGTCCGCGCCCATCGCGAGCGCCTCCTCGAGGCCGACGGAAAAGGCGGCCGCCAGGCCGCGGTGCGCGGGCAGCCGGACCACGCGCTCGGCGCCTCCCGCGCGCGCGACTTCGGAGGTCCGATCCGTCGAGCCGTCGTCGATGACCAGTACGGCGACCTCGGAAAAGCCGGGAACGGAACGCCCGATCGAGGCGAGTGCCTTCCCGAGGATCGCCGCCTCGTTGAACGCGGGAATCTGGATGACGAGCTTCACGGAAGAGGCGCTTCGCCGGGACGGGAAGCCCGGATCACGACCACGGCAAACGCGGTCAAACCTATACCGGAAACGAGGAGCTCCCATCGCGGAATCTGGAACTTCCCTTCGACGCGATGTTGCCCGGCGGGGAGCTCGAGACCGAGGAAGATCCCGTTGGCCGCGAAATCCGAGGCTTTCCTGCCGTCCAGGGAGAGCCGCCAGTACGGCGGAAACCTCTTCTGCGAGGAGACGAGGAGCGAAGGAAGAGGGGTCTTCGTCTCGAGCTCGAATCGTTCCGGAGCGAGCGAGACGATCCGGATCGCCCCGGCCGAGCTCCGCAGCGGCTCGCTCGCGACGAGCGCCCGCGCGACGTCCGGCGGCGCGAAGACCGCGCTCGCGAGAGTTTCCCGGTCGGCGCGCCGCACCTCCTCGATTCCGCCAGGCAACGCGCGGGTGACGAGCCAGAACCTCTGGAAGGCGGTCGGTCTCGCGAAGAGCGCCATGTCCGGGCCGTTCGCGATGCGGGGAAAGCGGGCCGCTTCCGGAGGAGGCCGCGCGGAGAGGCCCGCGGGATCCATCGCCGCGGCGTCGAGCCTCATGACCGCAGCTCCGGTCGGCGCCGGCGAGCCGGGCGGCGCGGCAAAAACGGTGACGTTCAGCAGGTCGAGAACCGGCGAACCGGGATCGAGCGATCGCGGGTCGAACAGGAGATAGGTCCCGTAAAGGCCGAAGGAGATCGGGTCGGCGGCCGAAAGGAGCCGGCGGTAGGCAGCTTCGTGGAGAAGGTGACCGCGCACGTCCTCGAGATGGAAGACTTCGGAGATATTGGGAAGGAGGGTCCAGCCTGGCGCCGCGAACCGGCCGGGCGAAGCCCGCTCGAGCTCTTCGAGCCGCTCGATCCCCGGCGTCTTCGCGAACACCGCTTCGGACGGCCTGGCGACCGAGTGGAAGTCGAGCGCGAGGAAGGCGAGCGGTATCGCAATTGCGAATGGCGCGACCTTCAGAGCGATCGTGCGCGGCTCGCTTCCTTCCGCGAGCCGCTCGAGCGCTTCCGCCCCGCACGCAGCGAGGACCGCGATCGCGAGGACGATCAGGATCTTGGATCGCGAGAAGAGCGTGTTGTCGAGAAGCGGAAGGGAGCCGACCGCCTTGAGCAGCCAGCCGCCGCCGTACAGCGGGAGGGCGACGGCGGCGGCGACCGTTGCCGCCCAGAGGGCGAGGGCGCGCCGGCGTCTCGAGAAGATTCCGACGGCCGCGAGCGCCGTGGCGACGAGCCCGACGCCCGATGCCGTTTCGACGTAGTTGTCTCCCGGGATCCAGCCGACGCCGCGGTAGTCCGCGTGCCGCGTCGTCCCCTGGTAGTCGGGAAGGAAGTAGAGCCGGATGTGGCGGAGAGGAAGGGGAAAAGCGCTCCCCATTCCCTTGCGCAGCGGCTGGAAGCCGGATGCTCGGACGAAGCGCGCAGAGGCGAGGATCGACGGGGTCAGGACCGCGACGGAGATCGCGAGCGAGAAGGCGAGCCTTGCGAGGGCGCTCCCCACTCTTCGCCGTTCCCGGGCGGCGCGAAAGAGAAAGTACAGCCCGGCCGCGAACCCGCCGTAGAGGATCCAGTGAGGGAATCCTCCGGCCAGGCAGAGAAGGAAGGACGCGGCCGCGAAAGCCAGGGCCCGCGCGGGGCGGTTACCGTCGAACACGCGGTCGACGGCGACGAGCAGGAGCGGATACGTCACGGAGACGGACGTCTGCATCCAGAGGCCCCAGACCGTCTGTCCCGTCGAGAACGCCCAGGTCGCGGCTCCCGCCGCCGCGGCGAGGTCGGAGAAACGACGGGTCCGCAGAAAAAAGTAGGCCGCCAGGTAAGCGAAGTTGAACTTCAGAAAAAGAATCCCGGTCTCGATCCACGCCTCGGGAAGGAGGAGCGAAGGGATCGCCACGAAAGGGGACAGAAAGCCCTGCGCGAGGTGAAACGGGCCGATCGCGCCGGCGGACACCCACGGGTTCCAGAAGAAGCCACGCGGAAAGTCGCGGTAGCGGACGAGGGTCGTCTCGCCGGAAGCCGCCGGATCCGCGAGCAGCGGGTTCTCGGCCTGCAGGACGCCCTGGTCCGTCTGACGCCAGGGATGGTGCGCGCGCACGAACTCGTGCGAGGAGAGGACGCGGCCGCGCGCGAGAAGCGGCGCGAAGAGGACGAGATCGAACACGAGCAGGGTGGCGAGACCGAGGCGGCGAGAAACTGTCATTCCGAGGCGCGGAGCGCCGAGGGCACCGAGCTCATCTCTCCGATCCCTCGCGGAGCCTGTCGTGAGCGAATGCGAAGGGCTCGGGATGACAAAAGTGGACTTCGCTCAGGTTGACAAAAGGGAGCTTCGCTCAGGATGACGAGGAGGTTACCGCTTCTTCGCCACGAGCACGCGGAAGTACGAATCTACCCATCCCCGCTCGAGGAGATGCTCTTCGAAGGCGATCAGGCGCGACAGTGCCCCGGTCGAGTCCTGCCGGAGCCGCTCCATGTCCAGGCATGGAAAGACGAACCACAGGATATTGCCGCCGTACGGCCGCTCCTCGACGATCTCGAAGAGGCGCGCGGCAGCCGGCCGGATGGCGCTCGAGTGGATCGATTCGGACGGATCGTCGAGCGGCAGCGGGATGGCGAGCCGCGGCCGGTTTTTGAGCTCGCTCGGAAGAGCGTCGAAAGCGCTCCGCGCGAACCCCCAGTGCTCGTCGGTCCACTCGGCGCGCGAGGGTCCCATGTACTCGTCGATGTAGATGAGACCTCCCGGTCGCAGCGCCTGTCGGACTTCGGAAAGCACGCGCTCGATCTGTCGAACGTGGTGCAGCGAGCCGTGAAAGAAGACGATGTCGTAGCGCCCCCGCGGCAGATCGAGAGCGTTGATGTCTTCGACCCGGTAATCGAGCCGCTCGGAAAGGTGCGCCTCCTCCGCGGCGAACCGCGCCTCTCCGATCGACTCCTCGGAAAAGTCGATCCCCTCCATCGTCTCGCAGATCCCCTTGGCGAGGACGTCGCGCTCGAGGAGGCCCGAGCCGCAACCGATCGAGAGGCCGCGGGAGAAGGGCCTTTTCGCGTACGCCTCCGCGAACCATTCCATCGGCCAGCGGTTCGGGTCTCCGGTGACCCGCCGGTTGATCGCCCGGCGGACCAGGGGCTGCGCGCCCCAGTAGTGATCTTCGGCGTCGCGAGCCGTCTCGGAGCTCCAGAACCGGCGGGCAGCCGCGGTTTCGGCGCGCTCCTCTCGAAGAGAAGTCCAGCGCCGCACGAGCGAGGAGAAAGACGCCCGAAGCGCGGATGACATTGGAAGTGTCGGCTCAATATAGCAGCCCGATCCGGTTGGCGGAAAAAGCCGCGTGCATTGCGCCCGACGGGAGGGTCTGCTAGATTCCGGAATCCTCCGGCGACCCATCGGAGCGGATCTTTTTCAATCAGGGACGAAGGCCGGGATGAAAACGCCCCCGCGGGCTTCCGGCCGGTAGCCCCCCGGACAGCGGTTCGCTGCCGGGACGAACAGGCTCGTAGCTCAGGGGGAGAGCACTACCTTGACACGGTAGGGGTCAGCGGTTCAAATCCGCTCGAGCCTACCAATTGTTCGAGAGGCGCTTAGCTCAGCTGGGAGAGCGCTACCTTCACACGGTAGAGGTCAACGGTTCGATCCCGTTAGCGCCTACCAGAGAAGAATGACGACGCGGGGTGACCCGCGTTTTCGATTTTTTGGCGACGGAAACGACGAAAACTTTCGGAATCGGGAGAACATGGAAGCGCTGGCGGAGAAGGTGACGATCCGGCTGCCCGATGGGACCGCCCTCGAGGTCCCGAAGGGCGCGACGGTCCGCGAGGTCGCGGAGCGAATCGGCCCGCGTCTGGCCAAGGACGCCGTCGCCGCCAAGCTCGACGGACGCATCGTCGACCTCGTCACGCCTCTCCACTCCGACGCGTCGCTCGAGATCGTGACGTGGAAATCGCCCGATGCCGTGCCGATCTACCGCCACTCCACGGCGCACCTGACGGCGCAGGCGGTCAAGCGGCTTTTTCCCGAAGTCCAGATCGGAATCGGGCCGCCGATCGAGAACGGCTATTACTACGACTTCCTCCCGGCGCGGCCTTTCACGCCCGAGGACCTCGAGAAAATCGAGGCCGAAATGCGGAAGATCATCGCCGAAGACTGGAAGATCGAACGACAGGAGATGCCGGTCTCCGAAGCGATCGGGATCTTCGAAGGTCAGAAGGATCCGCTGAAGGTCCAGATCGCCCGCGAGCTCGGTGACGAGCGTGTCTCGTGCTACCGCCAGGGAGAGTTCATCGACCTCTGCCGCGGTCCGCACGTTGCCTCCACCGGACGTCTCGGCGTCTTCAAGCTGACCCACACGGCCGGCGCCTACTGGAAGGGGGACGAGAAGAACCCGATGCTCCAGCGCATCTACGGGGCGTCGTTCCTGACTCAGAAGGAGCTCGATGGATACCTGAAAGGCCTCGAGGAGGCGCGAGCGCGCGACCACCGCAAGCTGGGGCGCGAGCTCGAGCTCTTCACGTTCCACCCGCTTGCGCCGGCGTCTCCCTTCTTTCTGCCGAAGGGAGCCGCGCTCTACAACGGGCTGCTCGCGTACCTGCGGGAGGAGTACCGGCGCCGGGGGTACGAGGAAGTCGTCACGCCCCAGATCTTCGACTCCGAGCTCTTCCGGATCTCCGGCCATTACGACAACTACCGGGACAACATGTACTTCACCGAGATCGAGGAGCGGGAGTTCGGGGTCAAGCCGATGAATTGCCCCGGGCATCACCTGATGTTCAAGGAGCGGCTCTGGTCGTACCGCGAGCTGCCGGTGCGCTTCGCCGATTTCGGACGGCTCCACCGTTACGAGCGGTCGGGCGTGACGGCGGGCCTGACGCGCGTGCGGACGTTCTCCCAGGACGATTCCCACATCTACACCCCGGTCGATCGGGTGGAATCGGAGATCCACGCTTTCGTCGAGTTCCTGGACTCCGTCTACTCTGTCTTCGGATTCGAAGAGGTCGACATCTCGATCGGGCTGCGGCCGCCGCAGCGGATGGGCTCCGACGAGGACTGGGACCGCTCCGAGGCCGCGCTCGAGTCGGCGTTGAAGAAAACCGGAAGGCCTTACGCGGTCACCCCGGGGGACGGGAACTTCTACGGGCCGAAGATCGACTTTCGCGTGAAGGACGCGATCGGCCGGCCCTGGCAGCTCGGTACGATCCAGTACGACTCCGCGCAGCCGGAACGCTTCGATCTCACCTACATCGGCGAGGACGG
>Ga0114129_10005544_pt1 | contig 17856 bp, 13 predicted proteins | sample RhiMetdeltSRZDD1_FD_80071 | JGI IMG/M metagenome (GOLD analysis project Ga0114129, IMG submission 80071) | Populus rhizosphere microbial communities from Tennessee, USA - Rhizosphere MetaG P. deltoides SRZDD1 (version 2) (version 2) | ecosystem: Host-associated > Plants > Roots > Rhizosphere >...
CCGCTCCTGCTCGGTACGTTGCTGGCTCGTTTTCGTGTAGCCCACCAGAGAGTCCGAGACGTCGCGGAACGAGGTGTAAATCACGCGTTGATAATTCACGACGGCTTCGCGCTGGATCGCCTCCGTCAGCTGCACGTTCGCGCGCGTCCGCCCGGCGTTGAAGATTGGCGCGATCGCGCCGACGCTGGCGGTCGCGAGCCCCGCTGGCCCGGTCAGCAGCTCCGTCAGGGCGCGGCTTTGCACTCCGAGAAAGCCCGTCAGGCTGATGCGCGGAAAGTACTCCGCCTTCGCAGCGCCAATTTGCGCGTTCGCCGCGATCAGCTGCTGCTCCGCCTGGCGGATGTCTGGCCGTCGCTCGAGCAGCGCCGATGGAAGACCGGCGGGGACGCTCGGGGGCACTTGGAACGCCTCGAAAGGACGGCCGCGCGAGACGTCGCCCGGCAGCTCTCCGAGCAGCAGACTCAACGCGTTTTCGGCCTGCGTAATGTCACGCTCGAGGCTCGCAATCTGACCGGTGGCCGTGTAGAGCAGCTGTTCGGCCTGGCGGACGTCCAGTCCGCTGGCCACGCCCCCGGTACGGCGCACTTCGACCAGCTGCAGACTATTGGTGGCGACGTCGCGAGTTCGCTCGGCAATCTCCAACTCGTGATCCAGCGCTCGTAAGGCGAGATAGGTATCAGCGACATCGGCGACCAGCGTCGTGACCACGCCGTGGCGCGCTTCCTCGGTCGCGAGGTACTGTGCGCGCGCCGACTCGCTCAGCCGTCGCAGCCGCCCCCATACGTCGAGCTCCCAGCCCAGGCTGAAACCGGCCTGGACGTAGCTCACGCTCGTGTTAGCACCTGGCGGTATCGCGCGATTCGCGCCAATCTGCGAGGCACGCGCGGCGTTGACGGAAGCGGACGCATCGACTTGCGGGAACTGGTCCGCGCGGGTGATGCCGTACGCGGCGCGCGCCTGGAGCACGCGCTCGGCCGCAATCCGCAGGTCGAAATTCTGCTTCAGCGCAGTCGAGACGAGCTGCGTCAGCTGGTCGTCGCGAAACAACTCGAACCATTTCAGATCGGTAATCGACTCGGGGCCCGGCTGCGCCGACGTCGCCCCGCGATACGCAGAAGGCGTCTCGATTGCCGGTCGTTTGTAGTTGGGACCGAGCACGCAGGATGTGAGCGCCGGTCCCGCGAGCAAGGTGAAAGCAACACGTTTGAAGGAGGACACGATCAACTCTCCGCTCCGCTATCGACGGTCTGTGAAATCTCACGCACGAGCTCCGGCATGACGAAGCCGGTCGCCACGAAACGTACACCCGCCCGATACATCATCGTCATGAGCGCCCGGCCCGCTTCGTCGACGTGGCAGACGTCCGTGAGGTCCACGCGTACGCGCCCGTCGTGCGCGCTCGCCGTTATTTCGTGCCAGCACGCCGCGAGCTCCGGCACCCAGGCACCGATGAGACAACCTTCGAGCTTCAGTACCGCCTCGTCCTCGCCGACGTATGGTGTGATTCGGAGCATCGTGCCGTGCCGTTGCCCCGTGTCATAGCGACGTTCGTGCCAACCGAGACATGCAGTTACACTGAAGACTTAATGCCTGAAGACTGCGATACTTACCGTTGTCAAACGCTGGGCGTGACGATGCAGTGCCGATAAACGTCGCGCCGAAGGATCGGCACGGCGCCGGCGGGCGGGCGCGAGCGCCCGGGTTAGGTTCTCGGTTCCCAGTTCTCGGTTCACGGTTCGTGGTTCTCGGGTTCCGCCGGCTCGACATTCGAGCGGATTTCATCGGTCCCACGAACCTGGACCAAACGAACCGAGAACTGGGAACCGAGAACCTCTTCCAGTCGCCAGGGAACCTCGCGGCCCGGGATCAGGTCTTATCTAGTTGTGGACTGATCCGGCCGGACGAGGCACTCCGCGGGCCCCCGCGCGCGTTCGTGCGCGTTCGGGGTGGGATAGCGCGCCTTGCTGCTATGCTGGGCGTGACGGCGCGCTGGTTTCGTGCGCCCTTTCCTGCTGTTTCTATGCACTACATTTCGCTAGGCGTTGCTGAGTCGCTGTCTCGCAACAACGATCAACTGCGACTCCTCATTCAGGTTTCGGAGGCCATCGCCACTTACGGCGACCTGACGACGCTGTTTCGCGATCTCGCGAAACGGCTCCCGGCAATCGTGCCCTTCGAGCTCATCGCGCTCTTTCTGCACGATCCCGAAAAGGACGTCATGCGCGTCCACGTGCTCGGCGGCGCCGACGGGGATCTGATCCCACCGGGATTGGAGGTGCCCGTCGACGCGTCGTTCAGCGGACAGGTATTCACGACGCAGCAGCCGGTGAGCGTGCGCAGCCGCGAAGAAGCCAGACGGTTTCCAGCCGCCGCGGCGCTGGTCGACCGAATCGGCGTCGAATCGTTCTGCATGCTTCCGCTGACGACAACCGTTCGTCCTCTGGGAGCGATGGGGTTCGGCAGCTCGCGTCGTGCCGCGTTCGAGGAATCGGAGATCGAGTTCCTCGAGCTCGTGGTCAGGCAGGTGGCGGTTGCGGTTGACAACGTGTTGCACGACAACAGTGCCAACGCTGTACAGGCGCAGCTGAGGGAGGAGCGAGATAGGCTGCGTTTGCTGCTCGAAGTCTCGGAATCGATCGCCTCGCACCACAACCTCGAGGATCTCTTTCGCGATCTCGCCGAGCGGCTTCCTCCAGTGGTGCCGTTCGATTACATCAACCTTCTTCTGCACGATCCCTCGCGGAACGTGATGCGGCTGCACATCCTGGTCGCGCCCGAGGGCAGCACGATCCACCCAGGCCTGGAGCTCGGCGTCGACGAATCGGTGTCAGGTCTGGTCTGGAAGACGCAGCAACCGTACGTAGTCGAGAACATCGATGCCGAACAGCGATTTCCCCGGCTGATCTCGATGCTGCGCGAGAACGATGTGCAGTCGTTCTGCGCCATCCCGCTCACCACGGCGCTCCGTCGTCTTGGCTCTCTCGGATTTGGCCGGCTGACGCGAACGGCCTACGGCGAGGCCGACATGAGGTTCATGCAGCAGGTGGCGAACCAGGTCGCCGTCGCCGTCGATAACGTGCTGCACGACGAGAGCGTCCGTTCCGCGCAACAGCTGCTGACACGCGAACGCGACAGACTTCAACTGCTCCTCGAGGTGAACAACGCGGTCGTGTCGCAGTTGAACCTGGACGATGTGTTCACCTCGGTCAGCGGTTGTCTGCAACGAGTCATCCCGCACGAGCATTCCTGCTTGCTGCTCTACGAGCCCGAGACGCGCCGGTTTCAGAAGCATGTTCCACGCGTTGCCGGAAAGGAGATCGTGGTCGAAGACTGCGAGATCGATACGGAGGCGGCAAAATCTCCGGCCGGCATCGCCATCACGACGAGGCGCGTCGCGCTGTTCGGTGAAGGGGATCTGAGGTCTCTCGCGGCCGAGTCCAGAATCGCGGAGAAGATCGTCGAAGAAGGATTCAAATCCGTGTGCAGCGTGCCGCTTCTCTCGCACGATCGCGTGCTGGGTGCGCTGAATCTGGGGTGCGAGCGGCCGAACGCCTTCTCGACAGACGATGTCGAGTTGCTGGGACAGGTGGCGCAACAGATCGCGATCGCGGTAGAGAACGGGCTGGCGTTTCGAGAGATAGCCGAGCTGAAAGAGAAGCTGAACACCGAGAAGCTCTATCTCGAAGACGAGATTCGGACCGATCACAATTTCGAGGAAATCATCGGTCAGAGCTCCGCGCTGAAGCAGGTGCTGAAGCAGGTCGAGGTGGTGGCACCAACCGACTCGACGGTCCTGATCCAGGGAGAAACGGGCACGGGCAAGGAGCTCATTGCGCGCGCCATCCACAACGCGAGCGCGCGCCGCGGGCGAACGTTCGTCAAGCTGAATTGCGCCGCGATTCCCACCGGCCTGCTCGAAAGCGAGTTGTTCGGGCACGAGAAGGGAGCGTTCACGGGCGCCATTGCGCGTCGTCTCGGCCGCTTCGAACTGGCGCACGGCGGCACGCTGTTCCTGGACGAAGTCGGCGACATCCCGCTGGAGCTCCAGTCGAAGCTGCTGCGGGTACTGCAGGAGCAGGAGTTCGAGCGCCTCGGCAGCACGCGAACGATCCGCGTCGACGTGCGGCTCGTCGCCGCGACGAACCACGACCTTGTCGTCATGGTTGCGGAAAAGCAATTCCGCAGCGATTTGTATTACCGTCTGAACGTGTTTCCGATTGTGAATCCGCCTCTGCGCGAGCGCCGCGAAGACATCACGCCGCTGGTTCGTTACTTCACGCAGAAATTCTCGAGGCGGATGAACAAGCGCATCGAGAGCATTCCCACCGAAGCGATGACCGCGCTGTCCCGCTACCATTGGCCGGGCAACATCCGGGAGTTGGAGAACCTGATCGAACGAGCGGTGATTCTTTCGAGCGGGTCGAAGCTCGAAGTTCCGCTGGGGGAATTGGAACAGCGCAGCGGAAGCGACGGCTTCGAGAGCACGCGGCCATTGACGACGCTCGAAGAGGCCGAGCGGGAGCACATCCGCCAGGCCCTTCACCAGGCGAATTGGCAGGTCGGCGGTCCGTCGGGCGCCGCGGTCAGGCTCGGCATGAAACGGACGACGCTGCAGTCGAAGATGGCAAAGCTCGGCATCGAGCGGCCGGCTCCTCACTGATTCAGGACCGGTACTTGATCACGTCGCGCACCGCGGCTTCCACAGGGATCAGTTCGCTCCGATGAGCGTCGTCTATCAACTGCTTCAATCGTCGATGCCCGTCCTCCTGATCGGCAATCAGCTCGCGCGCGAAACCGCCATCCTTGATCACGTCGATGATCGTCTGGATCTGACGGCGGTTCTCGTCGGTAATCAACCGCTCCTTGTGCGTGTAGATTCCGTACTGGCACGCGGGTGACGCGTTTCGATCGAGCATGTTGTACAGCCCGACCTTCGCGGTCGCCCGCAGGACTTCGCCGACCTCGCCGGATCCGTACAGTTCCATGATCGCCGCTTCGGGCGTGTAGCCGTTTTCGACAAGCAGGCGATAGGAGGCTTCGATCGCGCCGATGATCAGCGGATAGAGGTAGTGCTCGGCGAAGTGATCGAGTTCGGTTTCCTCGGCGAAGGTGATCCTCATCGCGCCGGACCGGGTGAAGCCGAGCGCTTTCGCCAACGCGAGGGTGCGCCGCCAGGCCCTGCCGCTGGCGTCGGTTTTCACGTCGACGAAGGCGGGCACACCGCTGCCCGCGACGAATCGATCGCGGACGTAGCTGCCGGGCATTCGAGGGGAGACCAGCATCACGTCAACATCGTCTGGCGGCGAGATCAGCTCGTAACGGATCGCGAAACCGTGCGCGAATACCAGCGCCTTGCCCGGCGCGAGGTTCGGCAGCAGGTCACGCCGATAGACGCCCGGCTGTATCTCGTCGGGAATCAGCAGCAGAAGGATGTCGCCACGCCACGCGGCTTCCGGGATGTCGCAGGGCTCGAAGCCGTCGGCGACGGCCCTCCGGCGAAACTCGTCGTCGCGGTTGCCGACGATCACGCCAACGCCCGAGTCGCGCAGGTTGTGGGCCTGCGCCCGACCCTGAATCCCGTAGCCGATGACGGCCACCGTCTGGCCCGACAGGTCTCGCACATCCGCATCGCTATCGTGAAATACCTTGACCATCATCGCTCCTGAGGCTTCCCGCCTGCCTGGATATGGCGAGGCTCGCCGAAGCGCGGGGCGCGGGAGGCGGCAGCCGGCTCTAGGTTTTGAAACCGCTTGTAGTGGGAGATGGCAAAATGCACTCTGCAAAAGTCGGGCGCGCTCGGTCGGAGCTCGTCCGCGTACATCGCAACCCTCGGGAGACACACATGAGACGCGTGCTGTTGGCAATCGCGTTCGTGCCGGTCGTTGGCCTCGCACTGTTGCCCTTCGACTCGGTGGACACCACTCCGAGAGTTCGTGCTGACAACCACCTGTCGTCCATACACGCAGATGGACAGGACCGCGCGCTCGAGCCGAGAGCCTCAGTCGGGCTCAAGCCACTCACGGAGATGACCGCCGACGACAGATACAAAGGTGAGGACGGCGGTCTCTACGGCGGGGGCAAGAATCAGCCACCCGTGACGCACTTCAGGATCGCACGTGCGGAGACGGCGAAGATCGAACCCCTCGACGCGGGCGGCAAATCGTCGCCGGCAGGCACGATTGGACTGATATCGATCAGCATGTCAAATGCCACGCTGGAATTCTCGCTCTTCAAACAGCTGGCCGACCAGGACGCGAAGAAATCGCCGCAGGTCACAATCGTCGACTGCGCGCAGGGTGGGCAGGCGATGGCGCAGTGGGTCGATCCTCAGGGGCCGGCGTGGATCGAAGCCGATCGGCGCCTCAAGAGCGCAAACGTCAGCCCCACCCAGGTGCAAGTCGTCTGGGTGAAACTTGCGAACGTTCGACCAACCGGCGATCTCGCGGAACACGGAAAAAAGTTGCAGAAGGACACGCTCGCCGTCCTGCATGACGCCAAGGCGCGTTTCACCAACCTCCGCATCGCCTACCTGAGTAGCCGGATCTACGGCGGTTGGACGGCGATGCCGTTGAACCCCGAGCCATATGCGTATGAGGGAGCGTTCGCTGTGCGCTGGTTGATCCACGATCAGATCAAGGGCGACCCGAATCTGAACCCCGATCCCGCACGAGGGTCGGTACGAAGCCCGGTATTGCTGTGGGGTCCATATCTTTGGGCCGACGGAACGACGCCGAGGAAGAGCGATGGCTTGGTCTACGAGCGCAAGGACCTGGCTACCGACGGCACTCATCCAAGCGACAGCGGCCGACAGAAGGTCGCGGATATGCTGCTGAGGTTTTTTCAGACCGACTCGCTGGCCAGTACCTGGTATCTCAAGAAGTGATGTCGAATGGAGCGCCGAACATTCCTGCAATCAGCATCGATTCTTGCCCTGCCGGCGCTCGGCCGCCGGCTCGCGCCACTCCGTCTCTTTGCGCAAGCGGGCGCGGGACCCGCGATCCAGCCCGATCTGCTGACGAAGACCCTTGAGTGCGAAGTGGATTGCCGTCCCCGGTGCGTCGCCTTCAGACTACGGCGTCTATCACTTCCGGCGGGTTTTCGACCTGACCGCGAAGCCGTCGGTGTTCATCGTTCACGTCAGCGCTGACAACCTATACGAGCTGTTCGTGAATGGCGTCAGGATCCTGTCGGGCCCGGCGCGGGGCGACCTGAATCACTGGCGATTCGAGACGGCCGACATCGCGCGCATTTGCACGCCGGTCGAAACGTCGTCGCCGCGATGGTCTGGAACTTCGGCGAGCTCGCGCCGGAAGCGCAGGCGACGAATCGAACGGCGTTTTTGCTGCAGGGCAATTCCGCGCCCGAGCGCGCGGTCGATACCGACAACCGCTGGAAGTGCGTTCGCAACGATGCCTACCAGCCCCTGCATTACCCACGGGCTGATGCGCGGCTACTTCGTGGCCGGTCCGGCAGATCGGATGGACGGAAGTCGGTATCCGTGGGGTTGGCAGCGGGCGGACTTCGATGCTGCGGCATGGAGCGACGCGCAGACCGATTCCCTTGGAACGGCGCGCCCCGCGATGTTATCGACGCGCCGAATCGGTGGCTCCTCGTGCCGGGCACGATTCCGCCGGTGGAAGAATGGCCCGAAAGGCTCGCATCCGTCCGGGAATCGACTGGCGTCACGGTTCCATCCGGACTGGAGGACAGAGAATGAGACGGCTCCTGTGGCCCATCCTGTCGCTGGTCGTCGTCGCACCGCTGCTGCTGGCGGCCGCTGCCCATCGAACGGCTCCTGCCGATGCCTCGCAGAAGCAGACGTATCTCGATCCCTCGCAGCCGCTCGAAGCCCGAATCGACGATCTGATCCCGCGCCTGACCCTGGCGGAGAAGATCTCGCTGCTGAGCACGACGGCGCCCGCAATCGATCGGCTCCACATTCCGCCGATGAACGGCTGGAACCAGAGCCTCCACGGCATCGTCTGGACGCAGCCGACCACGATGTTTCCCGCGCCGATCGCGATGGCGGCGACGTGGGATCCGGCGCTGGTGCACGACGTCGCCGCGGCGATCGCTGACGAAGGCAGAGCGGCCCACAACTACTGGCCGACCGTGACCGGCAAGCAGGAGCCAACCGGCGGGCAAGGTCAGATGGTCACCGTGACGGCGACCGGCGAACGGCTTCGGCACAACGGCCTCGTCTACCGATCGCCGGTCATCAACATCAGCCGCGACCCGCGTTGGGGCAGGATCTGGGAAGCATTCGGCGAGGATCCCTGGCTGACCTCGCGCATGACGGTCGCGTACGTGAAGGGGACGCAAGGAGACGACCCGAAGTATCTGAAACTGGCGGCGACGCTCAAGCACTACGCCGTCAACAACGAAGAGCGCGACCGCACGAAGATCGACGTGACGGTGAGCGAGCGCATGCTGAGAGAGTACTACCTGCCGCACTTCAGGGCGGGGATCGTCGAGGGCAAGGCTCAGTCGATCATGTCGTCCTACAACTCGATCAATGGGACGGCCGGGGCCGAAAACGAGTGGCTGCTCAAGACGGTGCTGCGCGACGAATGGAAGTTCGACGGTTTCATCGTGCCGGACAGCGGCGCCGTCGAGCGGCTGGTCACCGGTCACAAGAAGTACGCGACCGTCGAAGAAGCTGCTGCGAAGACCATCCTCGTCGGCAGCGATCTCGACAACTCCGCTTACGCCCGCGTCTTGCCGAAGGCGGTCCAACAGGGGCTGCTGACGGAGCAGCACGTCGACCAGGCGCTGCGACGTGTCCTGCTGGTGCGATTCCGGCTGGGCGAGCTCGACCCGCCCGCGGTGGTGCCCTACACGAAATTGACGCGCGATGTCATCGATTCGCCCGCGCACCGGCGGCTCGCGTTGCGGCTCGCGCAGGAATCAATCGTGCTGCTCGCCAATAGAGACAACTTCCTGCCGCTCGACAGAACGGCGCTCAAGACCATCGCCGTCATCGGCCCGTTCGCCGATTTCGCGCAGACCGGCCCGAATTACACCGGGCTGTACTCCACCTTCGTCAAGCCGCTCGATGGCATCAAGAAGAAGGTCGGGAACGACACGAAGGTGCTGTACGCGCGCGGCAGCGGGATCGTTGAAAGCGACAATCCCGAAGCCAGCTACGCGGAAGCGGTGGCGGCTGCGAAGCAGGCCGACGTGGCCATCCTGTTCGTCGGCATCAACGAGCTCCTGGAGCGCGAAGGTCTCGATCGCGGCTACCTGAATCTGCCGCCGGTGCAGCTGCAACTCGTGCGACGGGTGCTGGAGGCAAACCCGAAGAGCATCATCGTTCTGCAGAACGGCGGACCGGTGTCGCTCGCGGGTGGCCCCGCTCAGCAACCTCCGAATGCGCCTGCGATCCTCGACATGTTCTGGGCGGGCGAAGAAGGAGGCACAGCGATCGCCGACGTCTTGTTCGGCGACTACAGTCCCGCGGGGCGGCTCCCTTACACGGTGTATCAATCGGCGCAGGATGTTCCGCCGATGACCGAATACGACATCACCAGAGGTTTCACCTACATGTACTTCGATGGCCAGACCGACTACGTCTTCGGCCACGGTCTCGGCTACACCACCTTCGAGTACACGAACCTGAGGATCGCGAGCAGCGTTCCCCAAGGACAGTTGGATGTTCACGTGGATGTGCAGAACAGCGGCCGCCGTGCGGGCGACGAAGTCGTGCAGTTCTACGTCCGCGACACTGCCGCACGCGTCAAGCGGCCGAAGAAGCAATTGGCTGGCTTCGAGCGAATTCACCTCGCTCCTGGAGAGAAGCGGACCGTGAACCTCTCCGTCGCCGCCGAGCGGCTCGCGTTCTGGGACGACTCGAAGAAGGCCTGGGTCGTGGAACCGGGAGCGTTCGAAGTGCTGGTCGGAAGCTCCTCGATGGACATCCGGGCGAAGGGACAGTTCGAAGTTTCCACTCCCAGGCAATGGACCGCGAGCGAACGCTGAACCACGGGTCGAGCGGTCAGGACAGGTCGACAGTTCGACAGGGGGTGAGCCGGTTTTCGCGTCACCTGCGCCTTCACTTCTGGAGAGTGGAGGATGACACGATCGGCATTCTGCTTGGTGGCCCTGCTGCCGATTGGGATTCCGCCCGCTCACGCGCAGTCGCGGTTGTATGTCGCGGCGACCACGGCCGCAGACGCCGGGGACCGCGGCAACATTCCGGGCGGTGCCGTGCCGTCGCTCGGAGGAGTGGTCGGCGTCCAGCTCACCGACGCGTGGGGCGTCGAAGTCGAGATCGAGCGCGGCTTCCGGACGACGAGGGCCGGGAGCGGCGAGTCCGTCCTCGTGTCGCTTCCGCCGACGGCGAATCCGACGCGCGAGGAAATCGAGCTGTACGGCATCCGGGCGCGGTCCGATCGCACGCAGACCGCCGGCATCGGCTGGTCGGCACACGCCGTGTGGCGGACTCGCGAACCGGGGCGCGTCAACGTCGGCGTCCTCGCCGGCGTTTCGTCCCGCGTTTACACGAGCCACCTCGTGCGCACCACCACGTTCGTGTCGCCCTTGATTGATTTGCCCGCGAACTACCGTCTGCCGGACGAAACGTCTTCACGACGGATGGTCGCTGGCGGACTCACGGGGGGCCTCCTGGTTTTCGTACGCGCCACGTCGCAGCTCACCATCGCGCCAGAGTTCCGTTTCACGACCGGCCTCATCACCGACGATCCCTACAGGGTGTTCCGGTCGGGTTTGCGGGTTGTCTGGCGCTTTTGACCGCCGCTGAAAAGTGCCGGTGCCAAACGCCGGCTTCACTGTCCGAACAGATCGCCCGCCAGATATTTCAAACCCGTATCGACGGCAACAGTCGCGACGGTCTTCCCCGGCCCCAGTTCACGCGCCAGCTTCACCGCGGCGGCGATGTTGAGTCCACTGGACGTGCCGACCAGCAGGCCCTCCTCGCGGGCAAGTTGATTCGCCATCGCCCGCGCGTCGGCTTCGTCGACAGCGCGCGCCTCGTCGTACGGCCGATCCTGCATGTGCGGCGGAACGCTCCCGGTGCCGATCCCTTCTACGCGGTGAGCGCCGCCGCGCCCTTCCGTCAGCGCTGGAGACGATGACGGCTCGAGCGCCACGATTCGTGAGCGACTGCCGGCATCCCGCAGCGCGCGCGACACGCCGCGCAACATTCCACCGGTGCCGACGGCCCCGCAGAACACGTCAATCCTTCCGTCGGTCTGCTGCAGGAGCTCGTGCCCGATGCCCATGTACCCGCGTACAGCGTCCTCGTTGTGGAACTGATCGGTCCAGAACGTATCTGGTTCGTTCGCAAGGACCGCGATCTCCTTCTTGAATCGCTCGAACAACGCGGGTGTGACCTTCCCGCCATCGCTCGGGACCATTCGCAGCTCCGCGCCGAACGCTTCCATCGTCAGCAGCTTCTCGCGCGAAAACGCATCCGAGGAGAGCACGACGAACCGATAGCCCTTGGCCGCGCAGACCATCGCCAGCGATGATCCAGTGCTGCCGCCGGTGAATTCGACGACGCGCATGCCCGACCGCAGTGCGCCGCGCGATTCGGCGCCTTCGATCATCGCGAGCGCCATGCGATCTTTGTACGAGCCGGTCGGGTTCAGTGCTTCGAGCTTGATGATGACGTCCGCGTCGGCGGCGCCGACGATCCGCCGGAGACGAACGACGGGCGTTCCGCCGATCGCGTTCAACACAGAGTCAGCAATGGATGATACGGGCATGGATCGGAGCGTATCACGGCGAGGTGCGCTGCAGCGCAGTGCGGCGGTCTGCGTGACGTCCGCCTGAAGGCGGACGCTACAGGGAAATCCCGGTTGAAGGCGCACAGGCTCAAGCCGGCTCTTGACAGGTGCGACACATTGAAGCTCTGATGGTCAGGCTGCGAGCGAATCCCCTTCACAACCCATGGCACTCTCAACGGAGGTTTCTCATGTTCCCACTCACGCGCCGGCTCGGTGCGGTGCTTGCGACGATCACGTTGGTTACGATTCTGTTACCGGCGCCGACACCGCTTCAGGCGCGCGCGACCCTCCAGGTCGTGGCGCAAGGTCTGAACAATCCGCGCGGCCTTAATTTCGGACCCGAGGGCCATCTGTATGTCGCGGAAGCCGGCAACGGCGGGACAGGGCCCTGCATCGTCATCGGCGGCAGCCCGCTGCCCGCCTGTTATGGCACGACTGGAGCGGTCACGCGCCTCACGCCCGACGACCCGGCGTCGCAGACGCGGATTGTCACAGGTCTACCGTCACTGGCGGTGCAAACGGGACCCACGCCGGGCGGCTCGTCGACCGGGCCGCATGACGTCGACTTCCAGGGACGCGGGAACGGGTTCGTGACGATCGGCGCCGGGATGGATCCGGCGCGGCGGTTCAGCGAGATCCCGTCAGTCGGCGCAAAGTTCGGCCGGCTCGTTCGATTCCAGCCGAATGGGAAGTGGTCCTTCGAGGAAGACCTCGCGGCGTTCGAAGGGAGTGACAACCCTGACGGCGGTGCGCACGACTCGAACCCGTACGGCTTGCTCGCCCAGCCGGGCCGGCAAGTCTTCACCGACGCCGGCGGCAACGCGCTCAACGCCGTCGACGCCAACGGAGCGATCTCGAATCTGGCGGTCTTCCCGAACGGCAGTGTGGGCGCGACGACGTTCCAGGCGGTCCCGACAACCGTGACGCAGGGACCTGACGGCCAGCTGTATGTTGGGCAGCTCACGGGTTTCCCCTTCCTTCTGGGCCAGGCGAATGTCTATCGCGTGCCCGCGGCTGGGGGTGCGCCCGAAATCTACGCCAGCGGCTTCACGAAGATCATCGACATCGCGTTTGCCGAGGACGGTTCCCTGTACGTGCTTCAAATCAGTTCCGCTGGTGGCCCGCCCCCACAAGGAGGAACGGGCTCGCTCTATCGCGTCCCCGCTGGCGGAGGTGCACCAACGACAATCGTTGCGCCCGGCGCTGGTCTGGTAGCGCCAGGAGGCATCGCGATTGATCGTGACGGATCGATCTACGTGACCAACTTTTCCGTCTCGCCGACCGCTGGCACGGTCGTCAAGGTCATCCCCTGACATGCATGCGCCGGATGCGAGCAATTGCATCCGGCGCGATCTCAACCTCGATCCCGCCTCTCTCAGCGTCACGTCACCACGCGACCATCGCATCTTCGAAAAGCGCGCTGAGTTCATCCGGTCCTGCAGGGCGAGGCGACAACTTCGTCACGCGATGTTGGGGCAGCGTGCCTTCAACGAGCGCCGTGATGTCCGATGACGAGTAGCCGATGGCTTTCAATCCGTTCGGTACGTTCAGGCGTTGCATGTACCACGTGATCCGATCCGCCAGAATCTTCCCGGCATCTTCCGGTTTTGCTCTGGAGACGTCGGCTCCAAGCGCCTCGGCGGCCTGCAGATGACGGAGGGGATTGGCGCTCGCGGTAAACCGGAACACAGCGGGCGCGTTGAGGATCACCGACACGCCGTGAGGTACTAGCGGGTGATCGATGGCGTAGCCGGGCATGCGGTAGCTCTTCACGTGTCCTGACACGGGATACGACATGCCGTGCGGCAGGTGCACGCCCGCGTTCCCGAATCCCACGCCGGCGTACGACGCCGCCAGAAGCATGTTCGCGCGCGCTTCGTCGTCGGATGGATCATCGACGACGCGGACGAGGAACTGCGTCACCATTCGCAGCGCCTGTAACGACCACACGTCGCTGATCGGATTCGATCCCTGGTACGCCGGACGCAAGGCCGGACGTTCGGGCCGCGGCCGGTCGGTGAACGGCATCGCGGTGTAGGACTCCACCGCATGGCTCAGAATGTCGAGCCCAGTCGACGCCGCGACCTGCGGAGGCATCGTGCGGGTATTCTCGGGATCGAGGTACCCGAGCGTCGGCTTCAGCCGCCGGTTGGCAACTCCGGTCTTCGCGTGCAACCGTTTCAGGTCGAAGATCGCCACGCCCGTTGTTTCGCTGCCGGTTCCCGCCGTCGTCGGAACGGCCATGAGCGGTTTCAAGGGTCCGGGCACCGGCAGCCCTTTCCCGATCGGCGGATTCACGTAATCGAGAAAATCCGCGGGAGGGCAGGTCGTGTACAGGTTCACGGCCTTCGCGGTGTCGATCGTCGAGCCTCCGCCGACGGCGACATACGCGTCGTACGAGCCCGCACGAGCGAACTCGATCGCATCGAGGAACGATTCGTCGGTAGGCTCGATGCGTACGCGATCGTAGAGGGCGAACGAAACGCCGCTCTGCTCGAGTGATTCGAGGACCGTGCGTACAGGCGGCAAGCCGGCAAGCAGCGGATCCGTCAGGACGAGCACGGATCGCACGCCTATCTCCTTCAGATCCATTCCGACTTCCCGCGTCACGCCGACGCCGAAGCGGACACTCGAGACAGCCATTTCGAATGCAGTGTCTTTGATCATCGTGACGTCTCCAGATGATCGGCGCATCGTTGAACGTAGCTACACACGATAATCCCCGACCCCCGCGAGTTCCGCGGTAAGCTTCTGCCATGAAACGACGCGATTTTCTGGCCGCCGTCGGATCGTTCCCCTCACTCGCCGCAATCCCCTCGCCGCAATCGTCTGGAACGCCTTCGGGCCGCCAGGGTCTGAAGCTTGGCACGGTTACCTACGAGATCGCAAAGGACTGGGATATTCCAACGATCATCACGAACCTGACGGACGTTGGAATGGACGCCGTCGAGCTCAGAACGACCCACAAGCATGGCGTGGAGGTATCGCTCCCACCGGCCGCGCGCGCGGAGGTACGCAAACGGTTTGCGGATTCTCCGGTGAGAATCGGCGGGCTCGGCACGACCTGCGAATACCACGCCGCAGAGTCGGCGGTCGTACGCAAGAACATCGACGAGACGAAAGAGTGGGTGAAGCTCGCCAGCGACGTCGGGGCTCCCAGCGTGAAGGTACGGCCAAACGGTCTGCCCAAGGACGTTCCCGAGGAGAAGACGCTCGAGCAGATTGGGAAATCGCTGCGCGAGTGCGGCGTTTTCGCGCAGGATCACGGCGTACGCATCCAGCTCGAAGTGCACGGAACCGATACGTCGCGGCTGCCGCGCATCCGCAGAATCCTCGATTACGGCGGCAACCATCCTGCCGTGCGCGTCTGCTGGAACTCGAATCCGACGGACCTGCTGGACGGCGGGCTCGAGTCCACGTTTGGACTGGTGAAAGATCAGATCGGACAGGTCCACATGCGCGATCTGTTCGTCGACTACCCATGGCGCGCGTTGTTGTCTGCCTTGGCGAAGATGAACTTCCAGGGGTACTGTTTTGCTGAGATCCCGGAATCAGCGGACCCGGTGCGCGTGCTGAACTACTTCAGAGCATTGTTCCGCGCGTACCAGGGGCTTTAATCGATGAAAGACCCGTGAACGGTCGGGAGGATCCCTGATGAGCAAGATTGCGTTGAAAGTAAACGGCGCCGCACACACCGTGGACGTCGAACCCTCCACTCCGCTGTTGTATGTCCTTCGCAACGATCTCGGCCTGCGCGGACCGCACTTCGGCTGCGGGCTCGGGCAGTGCGGCGCGTGCGCGGTGCTCATCGACGGCATTGCGACGCGTTCCTGCATCACCACGGTGTCGCGGGTGAAGGGTGACATCACGACGCTTGAAGGTCTCGCATCATCCGGTAAGCTGCACCCGCTGCAGCAAGCATGGATCGACGAACAGGTCCCGGCGTGCGGGTTCTGTCAGAACGGGCAGATCATCGCAGCAAAGGCCCTCCTCGATCGGAATCCGAGCCCGACCGACGCGCAGATCCGCGAGGGCATGAACGGCACGCTCTGCCGCTGCATGACGTACTACCGCATTCAGACGGCAATCAAGCGCGCGGCAAAGATGATGTCGGGGAAGGAAGGTCAGGCATGACTTCCTCGATCGATCGCAGATCGTTCCTCAAAACGTCCGGCATGCTCGTCGTCGGTCTGCGCCTTGCCGGAACCGCCGGGTCGAGTCCGCTCGCGGCGTTCGGTGCTGATGGTCCGTATCCCGATCCGGATTCAGGCAGCTCGATTCCTGGATCGTCATCAAGCCAGACAACACCGCAACGTTTTACGTGGGCAAGACCGACTGCGGCCAGGGCACCGGAACCGCTTTCCGCCAAATGATGTCGGCCGAGCTCGACATCGCGTTCGACAAGACCGCGTGCGTGATGGGCCGGACCGACATCACTGTGGACCAGGGCGGGTCCGGCGGGTCGGATGCGATTCAAGTTGACGGCTGGCCGATGCGCCGGGTTGCCGCCGAAGCGCGAAGAGTCCTGCTGGAGATGGCGGCGGTGAAGTTTGGTGTCCCGGTCGATCAGTTGACCGTGACGGACGCCGTCGTCACCGTGAAGAGCGACCCGCCGAAGACGGTCACGTACGGCCAGCTGATCGGCGGCAAGCGGTTCGACGTCACGCTCACCGGTCGAGATATCAATGCGACGACCGGCGTCGCGAAAGTCAAACCCGTACAGGACCTGAAGATGGTCGGGCAGTCGCCGAAGCGGTACGACATCCCCGCGAAGGTGAACGGCTCGCTGCAGTGGGCGGTGGACGTCACGCTGCCGTTCATGGTGCATGCGCGCAACGTGAAGCCGCCGCTCGCGGGCGCAAAGCTCCTTGGCGTCGACGAGTCGTCTGTTCGCGACATCCCCGGATTCGTTCGAGTCGTGACCAAAGGCAATTACGTCGCGGTCGTCTGCGAGCGCGAAGAGCAAGCCATCCGCGCGGCGCGTCAACTGAAGGTCCGGTGGCAGAAGCCGGCAGCGGCACCGTTTCCAACGTCAGCGAATCTCTTCGACTACATGCGTGGCGCCATGCCAACGTCCAGCAACCAAGCCGGTCGTGGTTGGCAATTTCGAATCGGCGCTTGCGGTTGCAGCAAAGGTCATCGAAGCGAGCTACGAGGTTCCGTTCCAGGGGCACACGGCCATCGGTCCGGCGCATGCGATGGCGGATCCCTCGAACGACCAGATGACGATCTATTCGAACGACATGAAGTCGTACGGCATGCGCAACGGCGTCGCCGAGTTCCTCCAGATGCCGCGCGACCGCGTACGCGTGATCTGGCTCGACGGCCCGCAGGGCTACGGACGCACGGCGGCAGACGATGCCGGATTCGAGGCGGCATTTCTGGCGAAGGAGATCGGACGGCCCGTGCGCGTGCAGTGGATGCGCGACGAGGAAACCGCTTGGGACACGAAAGGACCGGCGTACGCGGTGAAGATGCGCGGGGGCCTCGATGCGCAGGGGAATCTCGTCGCGGTCGAATACGAGGCGCGCGCGGCCGACTTCAACCACGTCGGTTACAACGAGCCCGACACGGTGCTCATCGCACAGTTGATGGGCACCCGACGCGAGAAACCAGCCGTCGGGAGCGCGGCCATGCCTTCGGACATGTACGCGATCCCGAATCGCCGCATGGCGGGGCACGTTGTGCAGCTGCCGCTCGTTTGGGAGACACCGCTTCGCACGGGCAATCTGCGCGATCCCAACGGCCCCCAGTCGACGTTCGCGGCCGAATCGTTCATCGACGAGCTCGCGTCGGCCGCGAAGGCGGATCCGGTCGAATTCCGGTTGAAGCTGCTCGGCGCCGGTACGGGAGATGACGAAGGGTTCCGACGCGCGAGGTCGATGGCCGTTGTCAAGGCCGCGGCTGAGGCGTTTGGGTGGGATGCGCGTCCATCGCCGAAACCGCGCGACACTGGACGCATCCTTTCAGGCCGGGGCATTGCGTACTCATTTCGCGGCCAGACGATCGTCGCGGAGATCGCCGAGGTAGAAGTGAATCGCGAGACGGGACACGTATGGGTGAAGCGGCTGGTCGGGGCGCACGATTGCGGTCTGGTCATCAATCCGGA
>Ga0114129_10005545_pt1 | contig 17850 bp, 17 predicted proteins | sample RhiMetdeltSRZDD1_FD_80071 | JGI IMG/M metagenome (GOLD analysis project Ga0114129, IMG submission 80071) | Populus rhizosphere microbial communities from Tennessee, USA - Rhizosphere MetaG P. deltoides SRZDD1 (version 2) (version 2) | ecosystem: Host-associated > Plants > Roots > Rhizosphere >...
CGCAGGAGCTCCGCGTCGGCAAGCCGCTGGTCTGCGGGGTAGCTGGTCGCGTGCAGGTTCGCGACGAGCAGGGTCGTGCCGTCGCCGAGCCGCGTCCTGACGGCCTGGACGACCCGCCGCTCCTTAGCCCAGGCGAGCCGCGCCACGAGCGGCAGCGAGAGCCAGCGCGACTGTGCCTCGCGGAAGTCCCGGCTGTTCAGCACGAGGCGGTCACGGCCGAGAACCTCCGCGTCGGGACGCAGCAGGATGGCGATAGCCTGGCCGGCCACGGCAGACCGGAGCAGCCCGTTGTTAACTGCCGTGAGCTTGCGGCCGAGCTCCGCCGGGATCGGCAGCGGGCCGATCCGTGGCGGCTGCGCAAGGTCGCCGTACGCCTGCATTCCACTCCAGCCCTCGAGGTGGATGTAGGCCCAAGCAGGCAACTCCTGCAGGCAGAGCACATCGGGCCGATCTGATGCCGCGAGCCGGACCATCTGCTCGAGGTACGCCCGCCGCTCGGGCGGCTTCGCGTTGCCATGGAAGACGTTCCAGGTACGAATGAGCAGCGCCAGAGCGAGGGCTAGTCTAGGCGCGTGTTTCGGCGCCGCCGCTTCACCGACGTGATCTCGCGGCAGCTCGATCTCTTCGAGGGAGAGCATGCGGATGTGATCCGCGAGTGCGACGAGCTCGAGCGGGCGTACAACGAGGCGCAACGCGACGAGGCGGAGGAACGGTACGGGGACTACGTCGATGCGGTCGAGACGGGGACCGAGCTCCTCGCCGACCTCCGCGACCACTTCGCCCTGACCCTCGGTGCAGACGCCTGGGAGGCGTACGAAGAAGAGTTCAACCGTGCGGTGCTGAAGCGTTTCCCGCGCTTCGCGCTGGAGATCGAGAACCGCTAGCGATGCCCGAAGTGGTGTGCGGCCGGCAGCGAGCCGAAAACGTCGGCGCCGTTGGCGACCTCCTTCGCTAGCGGAACCAGCGACTCGAACTCGCTGACAAGCACGTTCTGGTTGCGGCCGACTTGCTCGAACCGCCCGCGCGCGAGCACCAGCGGCTCGCTGCGAACGAGCGGGCGGAAGCGCTGGTAGACGGGCGGCGGCACGATCAGGTTCACCTGCCCGAACTCGTCCTCGAGCAACATGAAGACGACGCCGTTCGCGGTCGAGGGCCGCTGGCGCGCAACCGCCAGGCCCGCGACGGTGATCCGCCGGCCATGCGGCTGGTCGCCGAGGTCGCGGCTCGGGACCACTTCTTTCGCCAGCCGCGGGCGCAGCAGCGCCAGGGGGTGCCTGCCGACGGAGAGGCTCGTCAGCCGGTAGTCGGCGAGCATCCGCTCCCACGGCGTCTGCTGGGGTAGCTCCGGGGTCGCGGCGGCCGGGTCGAGCGAGAGCGTCAGCTGGCGAGCCTCCCCGCGGGAGCCGGGAACGCTCGCGGGGCGAAAGGCGAGGCCGAGCTCCCAGAGCAGCTGCCGCCGCACGCCGAACTCGTCGCAAGCGCCTGAGGCAACGAGAGCCTCGAGCCGGTCACGGTCGAGCTCGACCCGCTGGGCCAGCTCGCGGACGCCGGTGAACGGCCCTCGCCGCTCGCGTTCCTCCACCACCGCCTTCGCTCCAGGCTCGCCGAGCGACTGCACATAGTCGAGCCCGATTCGCACCGCGTCGCCCTCGAGCCCGCACTTGACGTCGCTGCGGTTGACGTCGACCGGCCGCACCTCTACCCCATGCCGCTGCGCGTCCCGGACCAGCGAGGCAGGCGGATAGAAGCCCATCGGCTGCGCGTTCAGCAACGCCGCGAGGAATTCGCGCGGGTGATGATGGCGCAGCCAGGTCGACTGGTAGGCGAGCAGGCCGAACGCCGCGGCATGGGACTTGGGGAAGCCGAAGCCCGAGAAGCCGGCCAGCTTGTCGTAGACCTCGTCGGCAAGCTCTGCTTCGACGCCGTTCTTTATCGCACCCGCTACAAAGCGGGTGCGATAGGCCTCAATTGCCTCCTCGCTTCTTTTGCGACTCATGGCGCGCCGCAGGCCCTCGGCCTCGCCGACGGAGAAGCCGGCCAGCGCCATCGCGACCTCCAGCACCTGGTCCTGGAAGACGACGACGCCGAGCGTGTCGCGGAGCGGCTCCGCGAGCAGCGGGTGGTCGACCGGTGGCACGAAGCTCGGGTCCTCGCGCAGCCGCTGGCGGTGTTCGATGTACGGGTGGACGGCCTTGCCCTGGATCGGGCCCGGGCGCACGAGCGCCACCTGCACGGTCAGGTCGTCGAGGTTCTCCGGCCGGGTGCGCAGCAGCGACTGCATCTGCGCGCGGCTCTCGATCTGGAAAACGCCGACGGTGTCGGCGCGCTGGATGTCGTCGTAAACGTCCGGATCGTCGAGCGGGAGGCGGGAAAGGTCGAGGGATTGCCCCTCGCCTGAGGGACTGTCACTGAAACGGGTCCGGACTGAGGACTCGGCAATCAGTTCGACGCACTCCTCGACCGCTGAGAGCATCCCGAGCCCGAGCAGGTCGATCTTCAGGAAGCCGGCGTCCGCGCAGGAGTCCTTGTCCCACTGGACGAGCTGCCGCCCGGCCATCGCCGCCGGCATCACCGGCACGAGCTCGACCAGCGGGCGGCTGGAGATGACCATCCCGCCGGGATGCTGCGAAGCGTTGCGGGGGAGGCCGCCGATCTCGCCGCAGAGCTTGCAGAACACACGCCAGCGCGGCGAGCGGAGCTTCGTCTCGGCGTCCGGCAGCGACGCCACCTCGTCGGCGATCCGGCGCGGATTGCCCTCCGTGAGCCGCGCCAGCCGCTCCAGCTCCGCATGCGGCAGGCCGAGCGCCATCCCGACGTCGCGGATCGCGCCGCGCGCGTGGTAGGTCGGGAACGCGGCGACGAGCGCGGCGTGCTCGCGCCCGTATTTGTCGCTGACCGCCGGGAGCAGCTTCTCGCGGATGTCGCGCGGGAAGTCGAGGTCGATGTCGGGCACCGCGGCCATGTCGCGGTTGAGGAAGCGGCCGAGCGAGAGTCCGGCGGCGACCGGATCGACGTGCGAGAGTCCGGTCAGGTAGCAGACGATCGAGCCGACCGAGCTGCCGCGGCCGCGACCCGGCGGCAGCGTCGAGCGCGGCGAGTCGCGGCCGCGCACCTCGACTGCGAGCTCCCGCGCGAGCTCGAGCACCTCCCAGTGCAGGAGGAAAAAGCCGGCCAGGCCGAGCTCGTCGATCAGCTTCAGCTCTTCGTCGAGGCGTGCCAGAGCGCGCTGTCTGTGGCCGTTCCCCCCCGCATAGCGCTCGGTGAAAGCACGCTTGCAGACCGCCGCCAGCTGCGCGATCGCAGGCTCGCCGTTCTCCGAGAAGTCGGGATAGCGGTAGCCGAGGTCCTCGTTCAGGTCGAACCGGAGCCGCTCGGCGAGCTCCCCGGTTCGCTCGACCGCGTCTCGGTCGTAGGGGAAAAGGTCGGCGATCTCGCCGGGCGGGCGCAGGAAGCTCTCGCGGTTCCCGCGTCGCTCGGCCTCGCAACCATCGAGCGAGGTGCGGTTCTTGACGGCGACGAGAGTGTCCTGCAGAGCGGTCCGGCGAGGATCGTGCGCGTGGACGTCTCCGGTCGCGACGCTCGCGACGCCGAGCGCCTCGGCCAACTCGCGCAGGACTCCGTTGCGGCGAGCGTCGCCGCGCTCGAACGGCCGCTGCAGCTCGACGAAGAAGCGGTCGCGCCCGAAAGCCTTCGCCAAACGTGCGGCTGCGTTCGGGCTTCGCACTGCGAGCCCGTGCCGTGCGCAGCCCGACAGGCACACGAGCCCTTCGTTGCGCTGCTCCAACTCCGCCTGCTCGAGTGCCGGCTCGAGCAGCTCCCGCTCTTTCCCTGGAATCCGAGTGCCCGCATGAGCGGCGGTCAGCAGCCGGCAAAGGTTCGCGTAGCCCACAGCCGACTCGACGAGCAGCGTCACGTGCGATCCGTCGGCAAGCGTCACCTCGGCGCCGGTGATGGGACGGACGCCGAACGTCTTCGCTGCCCGCGCGAACTCGAGCGAGCCGTAGACGCCGTCGTGGTCGGTCAGCGCCAGCGCGCCGTAGCCGAGCTCCGCGGCCCGAATCGCGAGCTCCTCCGGCAGCGAAGCGCCGTCCAGGAACGAATAGGCTGAGTGAGCGTGGAGCTCGATGTAAGCCAACCGCTGCTCCTAGCCCCCGGCGAGGGTGAGACGACCACCGATCGCCCCGAGCGGTCGATCACGATCCTCTGCGAGCTCGACCAGCTGATCGTCTCGCTCTTCCGCTACGAGCCCGGCGAGAAAGGCCCAGACGCCCACGTCCACCGCAAGCACACGGACTCGTTCTACGTCCTCGAGGGAGAGGTCGACTTCGGCCTCGGCCCGGAGATCACGCGGCTCAAAGGGGGACCGGAAACCTTCGCGGGCGCGCCGCCGAACGTCGTACATACCTTCCGGAACTCGAGCGACGCAACCGCGCTCTTCCTCAACGTCCACGCACCGAGCATGGGCTTCGGCAACGTCCTCCGCGGTGGCGGCCATAAGCATTTCGACCAGTTCGACCCGCCCGAAGACGGAGGCAGGCCGTTCGAAGACGCGATCTTCCGGCCGGCCGGCGCCGGCGAGCCGATCGAGCACGAGCACACCTCTCACCGCGTCCAGGCCGAGCTGCCCGAGCTCTCCGTGATCGAGATGACCTTCCGCCCGGAGTTCGAGGGCGTCGACCCCCATACGCATGACGACCTCGTCGACGCGTTTTACGTGCTCGCCGGCGAGGCCGACTTCGTGGTCGGCGACGAGGTGCGGCGGGCCGGCCCTGGCTCGTTCCTGGCGGCGCCGCCCGGCGCCCGCCACGGCTTCTCGAACCCGGGACCGGCGGACCTGCGCGTCCTCAACTTCCATGCGCCCGACGCCGGTTTCGTCGGCAGGTTGCGGAGCTAACACATGGCGAGGTGGGTCGTCGTCCAGGCGATTCACTCGGACGAGTGGCCCGGGCTCGCTCGGGACGCGCTCTCGTTCTAGCGGCTCTCTAGGCAAGCGCGTCTCGCGCCGATAGCGGTGACGATGCGCGCCAAGCTCACGTTCCCACTCAGCGTCGCGTTCACCGCTGCCTTTGCAGCCCAGATCGAAGGGATGCTGGTGACGCGCTGGGCCTCCGATCGCGGCAGCGCCTGCTCCGCCTCGAGCCCAGCTGGCGCGTGCTCCCTGAACGGCACCATCTCCTTCCTCGCCGGCACCTTCTTCGCCGTCGAGGCGCTCGCGGCAACGCTCACCGCCCTCGTTCTCTTCCGGAACGGGAAGCGCTTCAGCGCAGCCGTCACAGCCACAGCTCTGGTGCTCGCGCTCGTTGTTGAGCATGCGTGGTTGCTCACCTACGCCCGCTGAGCGCAAGCGATGCCTTAGACCCGCTGACTCAACCAAGACTGAGCCTTTCCGGACTTGCCGCCCGGGTTTAGACGGCCGCCCGGGCAAAGCCCGGCCGTCCTCCAAGCGGCATCGCAAGCGATGCCTTAAGCCCGCTGACTGAACCAAGACTGAGCCTCCCTGTCGAGGAACACGACCGCGTTCTCGCCGCTCGCGAGCACGACGTCGAAGTAGCGCCTGTCAACCGGTTGCTCCGTCCACCAGCGGTCGACGACGCGCCATTCCTCACGGACGAGCGCGACCTGCTGCCGGTTCACGGCGCATGGAGAACCGTCGAAGTGCGTCTCCACGAGCGCCTTTTGAGGCGCGTTAAGGCGGCGTGTCGACGCGGTCACCTGCTTTGCCACCCGGGTTTAGCGGCCGCGCCGGCGGAAGCGACCGGCCGCGCCGCGCAGGTCGGCGCGGCCTTCAACGGCGGCGGAAGCGCCGCCTCAGCGGCACGGCCTTTTAGGTGGCATCGCAGTCACGCCACAGGGTCAGTCGTCGCGCGGAACCAGCAGCGCTCTCTGCTCGGGGATTCGCGACCAGGGAGCGACCTCCACGACCGAACACACCGCGCCGGAGCCGGCCCCGGCACGAACCTGCTTCAAGCCTTCGCTGAGCTGCGCCCGGAGCTCGAGCCCCTCCGGCTGGACGAGCTCCAGCTGCCGCCCGATCGACTGCGCAAGCTCGGCCACCTCGAGGCCGAGCCTTGTCACCGGCGCGGGCAGCTCGGCGAGCTTCGAACCGAGCGCAACACGTAGCCGATTACGGTCAGCCGTCGCATCGCGCAACGTGACCGTCCGCCGCCACGATCCCCCGCTGACGAGCTTCGCAGACAGCGCGAGCTTGCGTACCGCTCTGTCGCCGCGCTCCGGCCGGGCGAGGAGCCGGTCGAGGAGGGCACCCAACGCCCGCCGGAGCGTCAGCTCGTTCGCGACCGCCTCGGGAAACTCGAGCGTCTCCGCGAGCTCGTTCACGACCTTCCGCGCGCGGACCTTTCCGCGCTTTTCTCCTCTCGCCAGGCTCCAGGCCCGCCGGCCGTCCGGCCCCAAACGTTCGGCAACGGCGGCGCCCGGTAGCCCAGCAAGCTGTCCAAGCCTTCGTACCCCGAGCTCCTCCAGCTCCTCCCGACGCTCCGGGTCGACCGGAAGCAGGGTCAGCGGCAACGGCGCGAGGAAATCCCGCGTCTTACGGTCGGAGACGACCAGGGTCTGTCCGGAGCGTGCGACATGCGCGGCCGCCAGCGCCGCGAACCGGCGGTCGGCGGCGCCGATACGCGCATCCCACGCCGCGCCCACGGCGGCAAGCGCCCGCTTCAGCGCCGGCTCGAGCCCACCGTAGAGGCGCTCGATCCCGCGCGTCTCGAAGTAGACGCAGCCGACGGCAGCCGCTTCGACCGCAAAGCCCGAGTCTTCGAGCCGCTGCAGGAGCTGCTCCCATTCGTGCTCGGCCGTCGCCGGATCCTGCTCGACGAGCGCCAGGTCGGGGCAGAGCGAGAGTGCCTCCCCCAGCCGCATCCCCGGCTTCACGCCTGCGGCCTCGGCGGCCGCAGTGACGGCCCCCAGCACGGGCTCCTCCCCCGGCGCCGGCCCGAGCGCAGCAGGCCGAAGCGCGAGCGCAGGCCGCTCCCGCAGCGCCGCCCGCAGCTCGAATCCGGGGATGAGAAGACATGCGATCACTGACGAACGTATGTTCTACACGAACACATGTTCGCTTGTCAAGTCCGCTAGGCAGCCTGCCCGCTCTGTCAGCTGACCGACCGAAAACGCGTCAAGAAAACACGAAGGCGGCCCCTGCGGCGAGACCGCCTTCGTTTCGTCAGCTGGGATAGCTTGGCGAGCCCCCATGCGGAAAGGATCCCCTTCCTTGCTGACTGCAGTAAATATCGGTTGAAGATCAGAAAGCTTTAGCGCTTATCTCGGCCGCGACGCCGACCATCCGCGTGAAGCGCGGGACAACAGTCAGCGTATTCTCCTGCGTGCACCAGCGCAGGTCGTCCTCGAGCCCGGGCGGCCCGTAGGTCCGCGCGTTCACGCCTTCCCACGCGGTCGGATAGGCCCGCGCGATCGCTGCGGAGGCGACGGCTGCGTCGGTCCGCTCGCCCTCCAACAGGGAGACGATCCGCCCGGCGCAGTAGGCGTCGTCGATGGCGAAGGCGCCCCGGTAGCCCGCGCAGACGACGGTGATGTCCTCTCCGGACTCGCGCGCGGCAGCCGCGACGGCGTCGAGGTTGAGCAGGCTGCCGAGCAGGACGTGCGCGGCATTCTCGGCCGCCGCGAGCGTTGTCCGCGTCCCGTTGGTGGTGGTCAGGATCGCCGTCTCGGCGCGCGGCTCGAGGTAGTCCCGCGGCGAGGCGCCGAGGTCGAAGCCCTCGATCAGGATGGCGTCGCGCTCTCCGCCGACGACGGCTTCGTCGCCGAGCTGCTCGCGCAGCGCCCTCGCCTCGTCGATCTCGGCGCAGCAGAGCACGCGCCGGTATCCGGACGCGAGCGCCTGCGCGATCGTCGACGTCGCGCGCATCACGTCGACGACGACGGCCACGTGGGCGGGGCCCGCTTCGGCCGGAGTGAAAGCGACGTCTATCCGCATCGCGCGTCTACGCTAACGAGACATGGCCGCTGCGATGAGGTGCTACCGGCACCCAGACCGAGAGACGTATATCTCCTGCTCCGAATGCGGCCGGCCGATCTGCACGGAATGCATGACACCGGCGCCGGTCGGCCAGCGCTGCCCGGAGCACTCGGGCAAGCGACAGGGTGTCGCCCGGATGTCGCGGGGGATCCCGCGACTATCCGCCGGCAACAGCGTCGGCCTCGTGACGCGGACGTTGATCGGAATCAACGTCGCGGTCTACCTGCTCGAGCTTGCCACAGGAGGAAACATCGACGGGGTCGGCAGCAAGATCTTCGAGAAGGGAGCGCTCTTCGGGCCGCTGGTCGCGAGTGGCGACTGGTGGCGGCTGATCACGGCAGCCTTCCTGCACTACGGTCCGATTCACCTCGGCTTCAACATGTTCTTCCTCTACTGGATCGGAACGCCGGTGGAGCAGTACCTGGGCCGGGCGCGGTTCCTCGCCGTCTACTTGGTCTCAGGCCTCGCCGGCTCTGCCGGCGCGCTCGTCTTCTCGCCCAACTCGGTCACCGTCGGCGCCTCCGGCGCGATCTTCGGGATCCTGGGCGCCGCCCTCGTACTCGAGCGGCAGGGCTCGTACGTACTCGGTGGCAGCGCGATGGGGCTGATCGTGATCAACCTCGCCCTGAGCTTCGTACTCTCGGGCATCTCGATCGGCGGTCACATCGGCGGCTTGATCGGCGGCGCGGCCTGCATGCTCGTGCTCTCGCGCTTCGGCCGTGGCCACGGCGCCTACGGCAGCGTCGGGGCAGCCGGAATCGCGGGAATCGTCGCGGTCGCCGCGCTCAGTGTCGCGATCGCGTACTGGAAGGTTCGCGGGTACGCCTAACTAGCCGTACCGCTCGATCTGCGTGACGCGGTCGAGCTTGTCCTTCCAGGCATGGTCGACGCCCGACCCGCCGTTGAGGCGGTCCGCGAAGCCGTCCCAAGCCCAGATCGTGTCTCGGCCGGCGCCGCCGTACACGGTGTCGCGGCCGACGTCGCCCTGGAGCTTGTCGTTCCCCAGGCCGCCGTAGAGGATGTCGTTGCCCTCGCCGCCGTTCAGTTGGTCGGCGCCTGCACCGCCGATCAGGACGTCGTTGCCGCCCTGACCGTCGATCCTGTCGTTGCCGCCGAGCCCACAGATCACGTCGCGGCCGGGCGTGCCGAAGAGGATGTCCGACCCGCTCGTGCCCGTGATCGTGCAGCCCTGCGCGTGGTACGTCGCAGCGTGCACCTTCGTCGCGGCGAAAAGCGCCAGCGAGGCGAACATTGCTGCCAGTGTCCTGATTCGATTCGCGTCGCGCGGGGCCACGGTCGAGTCCTCCTGCTGCTACCGGCGTGGCCGCGCCGCCGAGCTGGGTCTTTCGTGGTTCTGATCGGCGGCTACCCCGTTCGCCGGTATCCCTCGGCGTAGTGAAAATCCCACATCTGAGCGACCCTTCCGTCGGGCGGCGAATAGGGTCTAGGCCGCGGCGCGAATAGCCGCGAACGCCTGTTCAGCCGCCGCGGTTCTCGTCGCCGCGAAGGCTGGAGGGCCCTGAGTACCGCTCGTCGCGTTCGTGGGCCGCCAAGCCGCCTCCCAGCCGCCGGACCGCTGCCTGAACGCAAGCAGGTAGCCCTGCTCGAGCGCTGCGTCGACGATCTCGGTCACGCGGTCGTCGTAGCGATCACCGTCACACATGCGCTTAAGGTACGACCCGCATCAGACGGAACTAACGGCCATAGCGGCCGATCAGCCGGGCGACCGCGAGCACGCGTCCCCGTAGGGCGCGGTGGAAGGCTGACGGCGACGCTCCGGGCGCCAGCCGCAGCCCCGCACGCAGGGCATAGAGCCGGAAGATGTAGTGGTGCGCGGGCCCGGCGGGCGGACAGGGACCGGTATAGCCGCGCGTGCCGGCGCTGTTCGTCCCTTCCGCCGGAGCGTGGCGGCCGGCGGCCAGCCTACGGGCGGTCGCTGAGATGTTCCAGGCCGTCCAATGAACGAAGGTGCCACCTGGGGCATCCGGGTCTTCGAGCGAGAGCGCGAACGAGCGCGTTCCCCGGGGCGGCGCCTTCCACGAGAGCGGCGGCGAGATGCCTCTGCCGGAGCAGGTGTATCCCTGGGGGATGACGCCGCCGTTCGAGAACGCCGGGCTCGAGAGCACGAAGGCGGCGGCGATCCCGGCCAGGGCAGCCACGTGCTTACCCGCCGGCGGCCACGTACGCCGCGCCCTGCTCGGCCAGTGCCGCCTGTGCCGCTGCGAGTCGCGCGAGAGGCACCCGATAGGGCGAGCAGCTGACGTAGTTCAGCCCTAGACCGTGGCAGAACGCGACGCTCTCGGGCTCGCCGCCGTGCTCGCCGCAGATGCCCATTTTGATCTCTTCCTTGGTCGACCGGCCGCGCTCGACCGCGATCCGCATCAGGTCCCCCACCCCGCTCTGGTCGAGCGTCTCGAACGGGTTCCGCTCGAGCACGCCGTCCTCGAGGTAGCGGGTCAGGAACTTCCCCTCGGCGTCGTCTCGTGAGAAGCCGAGCGTCGTCTGGGTAAGGTCGTTCGTGCCGAACGAGAAGAAGTCAGCGTGCTCGGCGATCTCGTCCGCCCGGATACAGGCGCGGGGAAGCTCGATCATCGTCCCGACGAGGTACTCGACCTCCTCGCTCTCCTCGTTGGCCGTTGCGGTCGTGATCGCGCGGAGGCGGTGGAGTTCCTCGGCGAACCCGACGAGCGGATGCATGATCTCGACGAGCGGCGCCTCGCCGGTCCGGCCCTCGACCGCGAGCGCGGCACGGATGATCGCCCGCACCTGCATCTCGTAGATCTCGGGCCAGAGCAGGCCGAGCCGACAGCCCCGGGTACCGAGCATCGGGTTCGACTCCTGGAGCGACTTGATCCGTTCGCGCATGCGCTCGTCTGTCGCCTCGTCGAGCGGCGGCAGGAACTCGTGGAGCGGGGGATCGAGCAGCCGAATCGTCACGGGGAGGCCGGCCATTGCCTCGAAGATTCCCTCGAAGTCGGACTGCTGCATCGGCAGCAGCTTCTCGAGCGCGTCGCGCCTTTCGTCCTCGCCTGAGGCCATGATCATCTCGCGCACGATCGGCAACCGTTCCTCCGCCATGAACATGTGCTCGGTCCGGCAGAGGCCGATCCCCTGCGCCCCGAACTCGCGTGCCTTTGCAGCGTCGTCAGGCGTGTCCGCGTTCGCGCGGACCTGGAGCCTGCGGTGCTCGTCGGCCCAGCCGAGGATGGTCTCGAAGTCCTCGTTGATCTGCGGTGGTACGAGCTCGACCGCGCCGGCGATGACGATCCCGGTGCTGCCGTCGATCGTGATCACGTCGCCTTCGGCCAGATCGTGCTTGCCGATCCGGACTCGGCGGTTCTCGGCGTCGATGCTGAGGTCGTCGCAGCCGGCGACGCACGGCTTGCCCATGCCGCGTGCTACCACCGCCGCGTGCGACGTCATCCCGCCGTGTGCGGTGAGGATTCCCTGCGCGACGATCATTCCGTGGATGTCGTCGGGCGAGGTCTCCCAGCCGACGAGGATGACCGGCTCGCTCTCCCCTTTCTGCGCGGCGGTGTCCGCGTCGAGCACGATCTTCCCGGACGCAGCCCCGGGAGAGGCATTCAGGCCCTTGGCGGCGACTTCGTAGTCGGCGGTCGGGTCGAGCATCGGATGCAGCAGCTGGTCGAGCTGACCCGGGTCGATGCGGGCGACGGCGTCCTCCTTCGAGATCAGCCCCTCGTCGACCATCTCGACCGCAGCCTTCAGAGCCGCCGCCGCGGTGCGCTTGGCGGCACGGGTCTGCAGGAGATAGAGGCGGTCGTCCTCGACGGTGAACTCGACGTCCTGCATGTCGCGGTAGTGCTCCTCGAGCCGGTGCATCGTCTCGAGCAGCTGCTCGAACGCCTCCGGCAACTGCTCCTTCATCTCCTGCAGCGGTTGCGGCGTCCTGATCCCCGCGACGACGTCCTCGCCCTGTGCGTTGGCGAGGAACTCGCCGTAGAGCCCGGTCTCGCCCGTCGATGGATCGCGCGTGAAGGCGACGCCGGTGCCAGAGCGTCTGCCCTTGTTGCCGAAGACCATCTGGACCACGTTCACGGCCGTGCCGAGGTCGTCGGGAATTTGATGCGCTCGCCGGTAGACCTGCGCGCGTGGGTTTTCCCAGGAGTCGAACACTGCCCGGACGGCGCGCGCGAGTTGCTCACGTGCGTCTTGCGGGAACGAGGCGCCCGTCTCCTCCTCGTAAAGCTGTTTGAAGGTCGCGACCACCTCCTTCAGGTCGTCCGGCGAGAGATCGACGTCCTGATTCGCCCCGCGCCGCTGCTTGAGCTCGGCCAGCGCCTCTTCGAAGCGCCCCGCGTCGATGCCGTCGACGACCTCGCCGTACATCTGGATCAGCCGCCGATACGAATCCTGCGCGAATCGCTCGTTTCCGGTTCGCGCACCGAGACCCTCGACCGCGTCGTCGTTGAGCCCGAGGTTGAGGATTGTGTCCATCATCCCAGGCATCGAGACCGCCGCTCCCGAGCGCACCGAGACGAGCAGAGGGTCTCCGGCGTGTCCGAATCGCTTGCCCGTCCGCTCCTCGAGCGCGGCGAGGTGATCGTCGATCTCGGCCTCGAGGCCTTCAGGCAACTCCTTCGTGCGCAGATAGTCCCGGCACGCGTCCGTCGCAATCGTGAAGCCCGCCGGAACCGGGATCCCGAGCGCAGTCATCTCGGCGAGGCCGACTCCCTTCCCGCCGAGAAGCTCCTTGCCGCCCTCGGCCGATTCGTCGAAGTCGAAGACGTAGCGCCCGCTCACCGTGCGCTGGATCTTCCCATGAGCAGCGGGATTACGCTTTGCAGGGATGGTTCTAACCTTCGCTGACGGGCGGCCGGTAGCCGGGTCGCCGCCGAGCCCGGAAGTCCGCCAGCCAGGCGAGCGCCCGAGTCGCCATCCAGAACGGCGTGAACAGAACGTAGAAGACGAACAGGGCGGCGGCGAGGATCCCGCACCACGTCGCCCAGCGCCAGAGCGGCACGGGAGGCTTCGGCTTCATGCGGTCGTGAGCTCGGCGCCGGCCTCGGCGCGGCGCTGCTCCATCAGCCGGATCACCCGCGCGGCGGTCTCCTCGATCGATAGCTCCGAGATCTCGATCACTGGACAGCCGAGCCGCCGGTGGACCGCCTCGGCCGCCTCGAGCTCGTCGTAGATCTCGACCAGCTTCGCGTACTGGCGGTTGTTCCCGCCGAGGCGACGCACCCGCTGCTGCCTGATCTCGGCCAGCCGGCCCGCCTCGATCGTGAGGCCGACGACCTTGAGCGGGTCGATCTCGAACAGCGCCGGCGGCGGGTCGATCCCCTTCACGATCGGGACGTTCGCTGTCTTGAAGCCGAGGTAACCGAGGTAGATAGAAAGCGGTGTCTTTGACGTCCGGGAGACGCCGACGAGGACGACGTCGGCCTCCTGCAGGCCGCTCCCCATTCCGTCGTCGTACTTGACCGCGAACTCGATCGCGGCCATCCGCTTGAAGTAGGACGAGTCGAGCGGCGGGCGAGCGCCGGGAGTCATCTGTGCTGCCTGCCCCGACACGCGCGCCACGGCATCGATCGGATGGCCGAGCAGATCGCAGTAGTGCAGCCGTGCGCGCCGGCACAAGACACGCATCTGCTCGCGCAGCTCGGGCTCGACAAGGGTGTAGACGACGACGGCCGGCCGCCCTTTAGCCCGCTCGACGGCAAGGCGCAGGTGGTCGACGGTCTCGACCCTCGGATGCCGGATTTCCTCGAACTCCTGGTCCGGGAACTGGGCCTCGAGCGCGTGCACGAGTCGGGTCGCGGTCTCACCGGTGGAGTCGGAGACGACGTGCAGCTCGACAGGAGGTTTCGCCATGTGGCCTGAGGCTAGCGGGGGATCTGCGAAAAGTCGCCCAGAGCGCCGAGGGTGTCCCGCACGTCAAGGAGGAGACGCAGTCGGTTCGCCCTGACCGCCTCGTCCTCTGCCATCACGAGCACTTCGTCGAAGAAGCGCTCCATCACGGGGGCGAGCTCGGCGCCTGACTCGAGCGCGGCCTTGATGTCACCGTTGCCGTCGATCGCGACTTTTGCCAGCGTCTCGGCAAGCTCCCTCTCCGCATCCTCCACCAGGAGGCCGCGGTCGAGTTGCGGGGCGGCCGCTGCCTGCGCTTTGCCCGCGAGACTGTGGGCACGGTCGTAGGCGGTGTAGACGCCCTCGAACTCCGGCGACTCGCGCTCACGATAGAGGTCCTCCGCGCGTCGGGCGACGCCGCCGAGATCGGGAACGTTCGACGCGCGCGCCGCCCGCACGTACTCAACCGGGACGTCGAGCAACGAGTCCAGGCGCTCCTCGACGAAGTCCCGCAGCTCGTCGCGCAGCAGCTCGCGATCGATCGTCAGCCCGCCCTCCAGCGCGAGCCGGACGAGACCGATGGCGGCACGGCGAAGCCCGTAGGGGTCGCGCGAGCCAGACGGCTTGTGCCCGAGCTCGAAGGCAATCCGCAGGGTGTCCAGCTTGTCGGCGGCGGCTAGCACCTTGCCGGGTTCGGTCTGAGGCAGCGGACCACCCGCGGCATCGGGGAGGTACTGCTCCTCGATCGCCTTCGTGACTGCGTCCGGATAACCCGCGAGCCGGGCGTACTCGGCGCCGATGTAGCCCTCCAGCTCGGGGAGCTCACGGACGAGCTCCGAGGCCTGGTCGGCTTTCGCCAGCCGCGCGGCCTCGAGCGAGGCGTCGCCGCCGCCGAGGCGCTCGACCAACTTCCCCACGCGCTCGGCCTTCTCGGCAAACGAGCCGGCGCCGGCGAAGAACGTGATCGTGGCGAGCCGCTCGGCCAGCGAGTCGATCCCGACGGCGACGTCGCGTTCGAAGGTGAACGAGGCATCCTCGAGCCTCGCCTCGAGCACCTGAGTGTGGCCGGCGGCGACCACGTCCGGGTCGCCGCCGTTCGCGACCACCGCGAAACGGTTGCCCCCGACCGGGAAGTAGCGCTGGTGCGATTGCATCGTCGTCACGATCACGCGCTCCGGGAGCTGGAGGAAGCGCTCGTCGAAGGTGCTTTCGAGGACGACGGGCTTCTCGACGAGATGGACGACCTCGGCGAGCTTGCCGGCGGGATCGCTCCAGCCCCCGATTGCGTCCAGCCCCTCGACGATCAGGCGTCGGCGCTCCTCCGCGACGGGTTCGACATCGGCCGCGCGCAGCGAGTCCGCATACGCCGCAGCGGTGAGGATCTCGACTGCCCCGTGGGTGAAGCGATGTCCAAAGGACGTCTCCCCTACGATCGTCTCGGCATCGAGCTTCGCGAGCACCCACCGGACCGGGCGAGCGAAGCGGATCCCGCTCTCGTCCCAGCGCATCGACTTTGTGAACGAGAAGCCACGGGCGATCCGGTCGATCTGCTCCGGCAGGGTCTCTCGTAGGTCGCGGCCGGGCACGGTGACACCTAGGAAGCCATCCCTCACCTCGAGCTCCTCGACCGAGACGCCGTGCTTCTTGGCGAAGCCGGCCGCTGCTTTGTCCCGCAGGCTCTCCGGCGGGCCTTTGACCCACTGGTCGGCCGTTCGCTCCGGCAGATCGTCAATCAGGAACGCAAGCCGCCGCGGGCCGATGAAGAGCTCGGACGGTGCCGCCCCGATGTGTGCGCGCGCGAGTTCCGGCAGCTGGGCCTCGGCCTCCCGGCAGGCGCCGGCCGGCAGCTCCTCGGCGCCGATCTCAAGCAGCAGCGACGGCATCTTCCTCCTCGGTTCCGAGATAGGCCGCGGCCACGTCACGCGCGAGCTTGCGAACGCGGCCGATGTACGCGGCTCGCTCCGTCACCGAGATCGCCCCACGCGCGTCGAGCAGGTTGAACGTGTGCGAACACTTCAGCACCTGGTCGTAGGCCGGAAGCGGCAACCCGGTCTCGAGCAGGTGCCTGCACTCCGCCTCGTACTCGTCGAAACGACGGGTGAGCACGTCGACCGGCGCCTCCTCGAAGTTGTACCGCGACCACTCGCGCTCGTTCTCGAGGTAGACGTCGCCCCACGTGACGCCTGGTGCCCACTCGAGCTCAAACGCCGTCCGCTTGCCCTGGAGGAACATCGCCAGCCGTTCGAGACCGTAGGTCATCTCGGCGGGAACGAGTTCGACGTCGAAGCCCCCGAGCTGCTGGAAGTAGGTCCACTGCGTGATTTCCATCCCGTCGCACCAGACCTCCCAGCCGAGGCCCCACGCGCCGAGCGTCGGCTGCTCCCAGTCGTCCTCGACGAGGCGCATGTCGTGGCGGCGGAGATCGATGCCGAGCACCTCGAGCGAGGCCCAGTAGAGGTCGAGCACGTTTTCCGGCGCCGGCTTGAGCACAACCTGGTACTGGAAGTAATGCTGGAACCGGAACGGGTTCTCGCCGTAGCGGCCGTCGAGCGGCCGGATCACGGGCTCGACATAGGCGACGTTCCACGGCTTCGGGCCGAGGCAACGGAGAAAGGTGTTCGGATTCATCGTGCCGGCCGCCAGTTCCGTGTGGTACGGCTGCATCAGGACGCAGCCGTAATCGGCCCAGTACCGCTCGAGCGCGATGATCATCTCCTGGTAGTTCACGTGTTCGGAGTGTCGCATTTGATGCGACAGGTATCCGGGCCTCGCGATCGAGATGGAAGTCCATGTCGCAAACCCCAAGGCCTTCGAGGGTGCCTCCCTTTGTCCGCGAGCCGAACTTCGGCGGAGATCGTCACGCTTGCGGCGCAGACGCGTTTCACACCCGCGCGCTTTTGCTCAATAGGCTCGACGCGGGGAGGAGGTCGGATGTGCCTTCATCAGGCCGCGAAACAGCGGCAGGCCTCTTCGTCAGCCCGCAAGCGTCCGCAGCCGAAAGCCGCCGTGAAACTCGTGTGACGAGTTGACGACGGCGAGTGCGTCCCGAGTCGCCCGCGTGCTCAGACCCGCATCTCCCGCCTCGGCGAGCGGCCGGCGCAGTAGCGCCTCGATCCCGTTCAGGCCTTCGGCAGCGAGCGCAAGTGTGGTCTCGTCGCGGCAGGCCGCGCAGACCGCGCCACCCGCCCTCGGCGAGTAGCCGACGAGACCCTCCTCCACCCCACACTCGGCGCAGCTCGTCACGTGCGGCAGATAGCCGGAGAGCCACAACAGCTTTAGCTGGAACGAGAGCGCGAGCGGGTCGAGCCCCGGCCGAGCTGAGCGCTCCGTGGCCGGCGCCCAGCCGTCGAGTAGCTCGAGAAAACGCGTCAGAGCGCGGAACGCGCGCGGGTTCGCCTCCTGCTCGGTAAACAGTCGCAGCATCGCCTCGAGCCCGATGAGCCCGACGCTCAGCCGATACGGATCCTCGCGTGAGGCGCGGTGCGACTCGATCAGGTCGACGCCGGTGACCGTCTGCAGCTCGCCGGAGCCCTGATGCAGGAGCAGCTCGGCGTGGCTCAGCGGCTCGAGCCTGGCGCCGAAGCGCGACTTCGTGCGGCGGATGCCCTTTGCGACTGCCCCGACGCGACCACGGTCGAGCGTGTAGAGATGGAGTACCCGGTCGGCCTCGCCGAATCGGAAGGAGCGCAGGACGACAGCCTCCGTCTTGTAGGTCCGTCCGGCCACCGTGCCGTCAAGTGTAGGGACAGCACGAGTCGGGAATCCTGACCCCGTTTTCCCCGTTTTCCAACTGGATGGCACGCGTTCAGATGTATACGACGACCTGGTGCGGCTACTGCGTCCGCGCGAAAGCGCTGCTCGAGTCCAGGGGGATCGAGTACGACGAGATCAACCTCGACGACAACGCTCACTTTCGGCAGAAGCTCCTCGACCTGACCGGCGGCTGGACAGTGCCTCAGATCCTCATCGACGGCAAACCGATCGGTGGGTACACCGAGCTCTGGCGGCTCGACAAGAGCGGGCAGCTCGCCGAAGAACTAGCGGCCTAG